>Ga0209474_10003603_pt1 | contig 13549 bp, 13 predicted proteins | sample GraSoiAngelo_145_FD_185902 | JGI IMG/M metagenome (GOLD analysis project Ga0209474, IMG submission 185902) | Grasslands soil microbial communities from the Angelo Coastal Reserve, California, USA - 14_1009_05_20cm (SPAdes) (version 2) | ecosystem: Environmental > Terrestrial > Soil > Grasslands...
TGGCGGCCGCACCGGCCGCAGCAGCAGATGGCTGGCCCGGCCCTGCTCGGCCGCGGCGAGTACCCGCTCCGCCCGGCCGTCGGCCAGCGCGATCCGCAACCCGAGCCCGGCCAGCTCCACCCGGTACCCGGCGGCGTGCGCGCGCAGGTCGGTGGCGCCGAACGTGGCCCGGTGCTCGTCGAGTACCCGCAGCCCGGCCCGTACCGCCGCCGACGCCCCGGCCCGGTCACCGGCGGCGAGCCGGTCCAGCGCCTCGGCGTGCCAGGCCCGCGCCCGTACGGTGGCCGGGCCGCGGCGGCGCCACCGCGCCGCTCCGGCGAGCGAACGCCGGCCGCGTGCCGTGGCGCCCCGGTCCAGCGCGAGGCGCCCGGCCAGCAACCGGGCATCGAGCGCGACCTCCGGCCACCCCGCGTCGTCGAGCTGGTCGGCGATCCGCTCGACCCGGGCCACCGGTACCGTCGAAGGATCCGCGGCCAGCACGGTGTAGCGCGCCAGCGCCGCCCAACCGGTGCGGCGCTGGCGGTCGAACCCGCGGACCGCGCGCCGCCCCTGCGCCAGCGCGCCGGCCGGGTCGCCACCGAGCATCGCGGCGCGGGCCAGCAGCAGCCGCACCTCGGGCAGCGCGATCACCCGGCGCTCGCGTTCGAACGCGGCGACCGCCTCCTGCGCGGCCTGCCGCGCCTCGGTGACCAGGCCGACCGACAGCAGCAGCTCGCTGCGGTCGCGCAGCACCCAGCCCAGCTGCGCGTGCAGCGCGCGCAGCCGCTGCTCGGCCTCGTCGAGGTAGGCAAGGGCGCGGGGCACGTCGCCGCGGCGGCCGCTGACCCAGCCCAGGTTCTGCTGGATGAACGCCAGCGTCAGACCCTGGTCGAGCTTGCGGCACAGCGCCTCGGCCTCGGTCAGGTCGGCCTGCGCGGCGGCGAACTCGTGGCGCTGGCCGTGCAGGACGCCGCGGTTGGACAGTACCCGTTTGATCCACACGTCGTCGCCGGCCCGGCGCAGCGCCGGCAGGGCCAGGCGGTAGCTCGCCAGCGCCTCGTCGAACCGGCCGAGCTGGTGCAGGATCGCGCCGCGCCTGGGCCCGCTCGACTGCCTGGGCCCGCTCGACTGCCTGGGCCCGCTCGACGCCGTCCAGCTCCGCCAGTACCGTGTCGATCTCGCGCAGCGCCTGCCGGGGGCGGCCGCGCACGTTGAGCGCGAAGGCCAGCCGCATGTGCGCTGCGGCCGCGAGCCTGGGCGAGCCGGCCCGCCGGGCCAGCGTGACCGCGGTACGCAGGTGCCGCATCGCCGCGTCCGGGTCCTTGAGGTGCAGCGCGGCCAGGCCCAGCGCGCGTTCGGCGACCGAGGCACTGGCCAGGTCGCCACCGGCGCGCGCCTCGCGGGCCAGCGCCGTGGCGACCGGGACCGACCGGCCGGGGTCCGCCTCGGCCAGTCGCAGCACATCGCGCACCCGATCGCTGATGGAGGTACCGGTCACCGAAGCCCACAATGGGCTAACCCCGTCATCCGCGGCAAGACAAGGGGTACCTGAATGGGCATCGTGGAACGGTACGGCGAGTCGTACCGCGACGACCAGCTCGCGGTCGAACTGCGCGACACCGCCCTGGTCATGCGGGAACTGCTGGCCATGAACGTGGTACTGGCCAACCCCGGCCCGCCACCGGCCAGCGCCGACCTGGGGCTGGCGCTGATCGACCTGAGCAACCTCGCAGCCGGCGTCCGGCCGCTGCGCGACGATCCGGACCTCGTGGCCGCGGCGGCCACCGCGCGGGCGGCACCGTACCGGCGCGACGACCCGCTGCCCGACATCGACCTGCTGCTGTTCGCGCTGCGGCAACGGTTCCGGGCGAGGTACGACGGCTGGGTACCGACGATCGGCAAGAACCGGCCGCTGGCGCAGATCGAAGGGTGGCCGTACATCAAGGGCGCGTCGGGGGTGCTGAACCCGGTCAGCGGCCCGCGGATCCCGGCCCGCGACGGTACCCCGGGTCCCCGGGTCGGCATCCTGGACACCCGGATCTTCGCGCACCCCGACCTGGTCGGCCGGTTCACCGGCGATACGGTCGCCACGCTGCACCCGCCGGTACCGTCGACGCTCGGCCACGCCACGTTCGTCGCGGGGCTGATCCTGCGCCGGGCGCCGGGCGCCGACCTGGTGGTCCGGGCGGTACTGGACGACGAGGGCGGCAACGACGACTCGTGGGACGTGGCGACGAAGATCGTGGCGTTCCGCGGCGCCGGGGTACCGGTACTGAACCTCTCCTTCGGCTGCGCCACCGTGGACCGCGAGGCGCCCCTGGTGCTGCGCCGCGCGATCGACCGGCTCGGCCCCGACGTGGTGGTGGTCGCCGCGGCCGGCAACCACGGCGAGCTCGGCCGCGACCCGGACCCGGACACCGGCCTGACCGGGCGCACGCCGATCTGGCCGGCGGCCCTCGACGGGGTGGTCGCGGTCGGCGCGCACGACGGCCACGACCCGGCCCACGCGAAGGCCGGGTTCAGCCCGCACCGGGCACCGTGGGTCGACCTGCTCGCGCCCGGCGTCGACGAGGAGAGCACGTTCCTGACCGGCGACGTGAGCGTCCTGGTACGGCAGGAGGGCAAGCTCGTCGTCGAGGACACGGTGGACTTCGCGGCCGGGTATGCGACGTGGCGGGGCACCTCCTTCGCGGCGGCCAACGTCAGCGGGCAGCTCGCCGCCCTGATGACCGGCGGGCGCACCGCACGGGAAGCGCTGGCGTCGCTGCCCGGCGGCGACATCGTCGCGGCGACGGACGAGGAGCGGTAGCCGGTGCGCGACGACCCGACCGTCATCGCGCTGGTTCAGCGCGCCAACGACGGCGACGCGGCCGCGTGGGACGAGCTGGTGGAGAGGTACGCGCCGCTGGTGTGGTCGATCTGCCGGCGGTACCGGCTGGACCGGCCGGACGCCGACGACGTCGGGCAGGGGGTGTGGCTGCGGCTGGTGGAGCAGCTGCCGTTGCTGCGCGACCCGGCGGCCCTGCCCGGCTGGCTCGCCACCACCACCGCACGGGAGTGCCTGCGGGTGCGGCGCACCGGCCAGCGCCGGCAGGTACACGAGAAGCCGCTGGACGAGACCGTCGCAAGTGGACAGTCGCCGGTACTGGAACAGGAGCTGCTCGCCGCCGAGCGGGACGCCGCGCTGCGTACCGCGTTCGCCGCGCTGCCCGAACAGTGCCGGCGGCTGCTCTCGCTGCTGATCGCCGACCCGCCGGTACCGTATGCGGACATCAGCGCGAGCCTCGGCATGGCGGTCGGCAGCATCGGACCCAGCCGGGCCCGGTGCCTCGACGCGCTGCGCCGCTCGCCGCAGCTTTCCGCGCTGTCCGACCGGGGAGGCGTGCGATGAGTGACGACGACCGGCTGCTGGCCGACCTCGGCGCGGCGGTCCGCAGGGCGCAGGAGGTGCCACCGGAGTTCCTCGCCACGGCCCGCGCCTCCTACGCCTGGCGCACCGTCGACGCCGACCTGGCCGCGTTGACCTACGACTCGGCGGCCGAGCCCGCCACCACCCGCGCACCGGCGGCCGGGCCGCGCGCGCTGACCTTCGCCTCGGCCGACCTCGTCGTCGAGCTGGAGGTCGGTCCGGACGGGTGCCAGGGCCAGCTGGTACCGCCCGGCCCCGGCCGGATCGAGGTGCACACCGCCGGCGGCGAGGTGAGCGTGGTCGAGGTCGACGACGTCGGGTACTTCGCGATCCGACCGGTACCGGCCGGCTGGTTCCGGCTGCGGTGCCGGCCGGCCGGTGGGGGAACGGAGGTGGTCACCAGCTGGGTTGTCGGTTGACCGACACCATCAGGACGGCCGGTCCCTGCTCCGACTGCGTAAAGGCACCACACGCAGAGAGGAAACCATGGACGACAACGACCGCACGGTGGAACCGGTCGGCGGCGCGGGACTGTTCGACGTCGACCCGGACCAGACCGGGGTGAGCCAGGATCCGGCACAGCCGGCGAGCGGAGACGTCGCCGCGCTACCCGACGAGCAGGAGCTGTGACATGGGTACCGCCGCCGGCATGATCGAGCAGGCCCGCCTGCTCCTCGGGCTCGGCGAGGAACCGCCGGGCTCCAACCACAACCGGGTCACGAAGTGGTACGGCATCGACGCGCCCTGGTGCAACATGGCGATCAGCTTCGAGGCGGGCCACTCCGCCAACCTCGACGCGATCGGCGGCAAGTTCGCCTGGACCGTGGCGCACGCCCGGTCGTTCCAGAAGCGCGGCCGCTGGCACTACGGCCTCGGTGGGATCCGGGCCGGCGACGTGGTGTTCATCGACTGGTCCGGTACCCGGGTCATCGAGAACATCGACCACGTCGGGCTGGTCGAGGCGGTGCACTCCGACGGCAGCGTCACGACGCTGGAGGGCAACACGTCCGACCGGTTCCTGCGGCGGCGCCGTACCGGCAGCTGCGTCGTCGGGTACGGCCGGCCGTCCTACGACGACGCGGCCGCGCTGCCGGCCGGCGACGGGATGCTGCGCCGCGGCTCGACGGGTACCCGGGTGCGCACCCTGCAGGAGAACCTCAACCGGGTGATCGGCGCCGGACTGGACGTCGACGGCGACTTCGGCCCGCGCACCGAGGCCGCGCTGCGTACCTTCCAGGAGCGGTTGCACGTCGACGTGGACGGCGAGTTCGGCCCGCAGTCCGCGGCCGCGATGCGGGCGGCGCTGGCCGGCCGCAGTGCGCCGATCCGGCCGGTACCGCGGCTGGCGGTCGTCGGGATGCTGGCCGTGGACGGCGAGTTCGGCCCGGCCACCTGCACGGCGATGCAGGCGGCGCTGAACCGGCAAGGCGCCGGCATCGTCGTGGACGGTTCGCTCGGCACGCAGACCGCGAAGGCGTTGCAGAAGCACCTCGGCGTCACGCCGGACGGTGTCGTCGGGCCGGACACGGTACGGGCGCTGCAACGCCGGGTGGGCGGGTCCGTCGACGGCGAATGGGGTGCGGACACCACCCGGCACCTGCAGACCGCCCTCAACGCCGGCACGTTCTGACGCCGGCGCCCCGCCGCGGGCTTCTCCCACCGCTCCCGGAAGCCCGCGGCGTGCGGCGGTTGTGGGATCTTGGACGCCGGTACCCCCGTCAAGGGGTGCCGGCGTCCAAGATTCACGCGCCGACCTGCGGGATCGGGTTGCGCTCGTGCAGCAGCTTCGCGCAGCCGAGCAGGTCGAAGGAGGAGCGCAGCCGCTGCAGGAGGAACGCGTACAGGTTCGGCGCCGCGGCCGGGTCCGGTGACGGTGCGGCGCGCAACAGCTGGCGGTCCAGGAGCAGCCGCGGCGGCGCGATGTCCACGAGGTTGCGGCAGTAGGCGCGGCCGGTGTCCGACCCGGCGGCGAGCGCCGGCTGGTTCACCCCGGCACGGTACAGGTTGGTCTTGCTCACGCTGGTCCGGCCGCCGACCTGGGTCATCGGGTCGTTGGTGGGTACCAGCGCGACCGGCTGCCCGGTCCACGCCGCGGCGGCCAGTTCGTTCAGCGCCACCGAGGACACCATGGTGCCCGGGTCGGTCAGGTCGGGCGCCGTCCACGGGGTGCAGCCCAGCGCCGGCGCGACGAACTTGTCGACCAGCCCGTTGTCGCTGCCGTTGGTGAGCAGCGTCGCCCGGCCGCCCAGCCGGTTGCGGTTGTCGGCGGTGTTCGGGGCGGTCTGGCCGTTGGGCAGGACCAGGTACGAGCTGATGACGTTGTCGCTCTGGTCCTGGTCGACCACGGCGAAGTCACGCACCGTCGGGCAGGGCTTGCCGTCCCGGCCGGTCTGCGCCGCGGGTACCGTCAGCTTCTTCGCGGTGATGGCCGCGTTCGCGGCCTGGAAGAAGGCGGCGGCGTTGCAGTAGGCGAACTGGCCGAACGGCGAGCCGTTGGCCCCGTTGACGCAGGCGCGGCCGGCGCCGCGCAGGGTGAGGGTGTCACCGTTGTACCCGAACCAGATGCCCACCACGGCGCCAGCGGGCAGGGTCGGGGTGGTCGGGGTGATCGCCGGGCGCCGGCCGGCGTCGACGACGAGCGGGTGGTACACGCTGACCGCGCCGGTCGCCGGGTCGAGCACGGTGGCCTCGACGAACGCGGCCTGGTCCGGGTTGGCCTCGTGGCAGGCGCCCTTGGCCCGGTCGGTCGCGACGAGCTGGTACGGCGTGGCCAGGCCCTTGGCGCTGAGCGGATCGGCGGGTACCACGAGACTGCAGTTCGGGTTGGGCGCAGCGGGCGGTTGGCTCGCCGCGAGCACGATGCCGGCGCCGCCGACCACGACGAGCGGGACGGCCAACGCGGCGACGAGGAGGGCGGTCCGGCGTGGCCGGCCGATGGGAGGGGACGGTTTGTGACTCCGGGGCATCATTGCCTCACCTGGGGACGGGGGAGTAGGTCAGGTGCCGAAGTGCGGGTTAGTCACGGAACTGTAACGGCGTCACATTGATTAACTCCAGACAACAAATCCGGACGTAGCGGAAGACATCAAAGCTGATCACGACATGTCGTGAACTAAGCGATACAGCGCGCAGTCATGGCTACGCGGAGTAGGAGTACTCGCCGGTGGCGTAGTCGACGGCGCGCTGGTGGATGACGTCGTGCGGGACATCCTGCAGGAGCGCGCGGGTACTGCTGGTGAACGCATGCGGCGCGTTCACCGCGACCAGCCCGTTCATCACGCCGTCGCGGTAGAACGTGGCCAGCAGGCCGGACCGGGCGGCGTCCCGGCGGCCCGGACGCAGCCGGGTCAGTGCGACGTTCGCGCGCGGGTCGATGACTCCGCACGCCTGGATGCGCAGGTCGGCCTGCTGCGACCAGAACCGCGGCAGCAGCGTGACCGGCGGCACCGGCCGGTCGTCGGCCAGCAGCGAGCCGGCCGCCGCCCGGCCCTGTTCCAGCGCGGCGATCCACTGGCCGCAACGGGTCTCCCTGGTGCTGAAGCGCAGGTTCGGCCAGCGGGCCACCACGCCGGCGGCGACGACGTCGCGCGTGCCGTACACGCGCAGGTTCTCGTCGCAGCGGATCCCGTCGCGGATGTCCACCCCGGCCTCGGCGAGCCAGTCGGTGTACGGCCGCTCGCCCGCGGTGACCAGTACCAGGTCGGCGGCGATGTACTCGCCGTCGTCCAGGGTCAGCCGCCACCGGTTGCGGCAGCGGTCCACCTCGGCCACCCGCCGGCCGAGCCGGGTCTCGATCCCGTAGGCCCGGTGCGCCTCGGTGACGAGCGCGCCGACCGTCTCGCCGAGCGCGCGATACATGAGGGTGGGCTTGGAGTCGATGATGATGGCGCGGCGGGCCAGTCCCCGTACCGCACAGGCCGCCTCGCAGCCGGTCAGCCCGCCGCCGACGATGGCGACCCGGTCGGCGTGGTACAGCTCCTGGCGCACCGCCCAGGCGTCGTCAAGCGTGTGCAGGGTGTGCAGGCCGGGCTCGCCGATCGGCCAGCCGGCCGGTACCACCGGGGCCGCGCCGGTCGCGATGACCAGGCCGTCGTACTGGAACGCCTCGTCGTTGTCGGTGATCACGACCTGGTTCTGCGGGTCCAGGTGCACCGCGCGCCGGCCCAGCCGCAGGTCCATCGGCGCCTCGGACGCGGGTAGCCGGACGTCGCTCGGCTTCTGGTGCCCGGACAGCACGCCCTTGGAGCAGGCCGGCCGGTCGTAGGGCACCTCGTCGCCCAGTGCCGTCAGCTCGCCGGCCGCGGCCATGCCGGCCGGCCCGGTGCCCACCACGACGATGCGGTCCCGCCAGCCCAGCGTCATGAGCGTGCCTGCCTGGTCGCTCCGTGCGGCGCTCTGGTGCGCCGCCTTCCCTCGTCGCTGCGCTCCTCAGTCCAGGCGCCGCCGCGCCGCACTGCGCTCATGAGCGCTCCCCGGTCATCACCATCGTGGTGGCCGCGCGGCTGAGCACGATCGCCCGCGCCGGGCAGACCCGGGCCGCCTGGATCACCTGTTCCACCTGGCCGTTGGGTACCGCGGGCCGGTAGGTGAGCCGCCCGTCGCCGCGCAGCTGGAAGGTCTCCGGTGCCTCGTGCTCGCAGAAGCCGAACCGCACGCACCGGCTCGGGTCGACGTTGACCATCATCTGCCGGCCGCGTACCCGGGCGCCGACCCGTTCGGCCAGCCGTCGGGGTACCGAGGCGGCCTGCTGCGTGGTGGCGATCCGCAGCAGGATCACCGACAGCCAGGACGCCACGATCGGTACCCGCACCGCGATCGACCTCGTGTCCGAGCCGGAGATCAGCAGGTGCGCGCAGAGCAGCGTGAAGGCGAGGTAGGCGGTGATGTGCAGCATCCGCCAGCGGTGGTACCCGAGGCGGCGCTGGATCAGCACCGACGCCGCCAGCGCGATCAGCAGCTCCAGCGCGATCACGCCGAGGCCGATGCCGAACGGGTCGCGGCCGTTGCTGAACGGCAGCACCTCGTCGATCAGGTGCACCGGCCCGCCGGGTACCGCGAGCTGGGCCAGCGCGTGCACCATGCCCAGGGTCAGCCCGACCAGCGTGACGGTCTGGTGCACGCCGTAGAGGGTCTGGTGCCGTACCCGGGTCAGGCCCCAGCCGACACGCAGCAGGGTTCCCCAGAGCACCGTGGACCACAGGAGGAGGAAGGACAGGAATCCGACGCTGGCGGCGACCAGATGCACACTGTGTTGCGCAGTCGTCATTACAGACGTGTTCCCCTGAGGTCGGTCCCCGCTGACCGCGAGCCTTGGTGGGCCGCTGCCGGCGAGGATTGATCTACCACGATGCAGCGCTGAGTCACTCTTTCAGAGCGCGGTCTGATGTTTCAAGTCGGTCACAAGATCTCTTTGTCGGCGTGTCCGCCCTGCTACTCGGTGCTACCCGCGAGTAGTCAGGCGGTGGGGGTACGCGTGCCGTGGCCGGGTTGAATGCGGTGCGTGAGCAATGCGCGGTTCCGTTGCGGTACCTGGAAAATTGGTCCATGACGGCGACCGAGATCGTGCAGGCGTGGTTCGAGATGTGCCGGACCGGCGACGAGGCCCGGCTGGCTGGCCTCGCGACCGACGACTTCACACGGTCCGGTCCACGTACCGTGGCGGCTACCTCGACCTGCCCGCTGACGGCCAGCCAATGCGGGAGACCGGAATCCTCATCCTGCGGATCGTGGACGGCAGGGTGGCCGAGTCCTGGTTCGAGGGCAACGACCTGGAGGTGGCGCAGCAGCTCGGCGGTCGCATCAGTCCTCGATGACGTACCAGATGCCGACGGCGGGCTCGGTGGTGTCGTTGCGGTACCGGTGCGGGGTGGTCGAGTCGAACGACACCGCGTCGCCGGGGTGCAGCGTCAGCTCCTCGAAGCCCAGCGTCAGCACCAGGTCGCCGGAGAGCAGGAAGCCGAACTCCGATCCCGGGTGGCGCATCAGGTCGCCGGTGCTCGACGAGGTACCCCCGGGCGCGTAGGTGACCCGCAGGAAGTCGATCCGGCGGCCGGGCAGCGTGCCCAACCGTTCCCAGGTGACGCCGGAGTCGAGGGTGAGGACCTGCCGCTGCGCCGGCCGGACGAGCGGGCCCAGCCGCAGGCCGCGCACGGAAAGGACGGTGGTCGGCCGCGGCACGACAGCCGGACCGGCGTCGTCGTCTGCCGGGGCGGTCTCGAAGACGTCCTGGATGGACATGCCGAGGATCGAGGTGATCGCGTACAGGGTGCTCACCGACGGCTGCGCCTTGCCGGTCTCGATTTGCGAGATCATGCTCGCCGACACCCCGACCTCGCGGGCCAGCGCGCGCAGGCTGAGGTCGCGGCGCAGCCGTTCGGCGCGGATCCGCTGGCCCAGCGGCGGCACGTCCGAGGCGGGCATCCCGGCGCCCTCCGATCGTCAAGTGGACCTTAACCATAACTGTTAAGTAATACTTGACGGCTTCCTTCGAGCAGGCTTACGTTGGCGACACGCGGTCCCCGGCGCTGACGCCGATGAGGTGGTCCGACATGGCGATCCGAACCTACGGCCCGAACGCGGTCGACTGGGAGGAGCGGGTGGACCTCGACCGGCTCCGCGAACAGCGGCTGGCCCGGCTCAAGGAGACCCTCGACGCGTCCCCGCTCGGCGCGCTGCTCACCTTCGACTTCGCGAACATCCGGTACATGACCTCGACGCACATCGGTACCTGGGCGATGGACAAGCTGATCCGGTTCGCCCTGCTGCCGCGCGGCGGCGAACCGGTCGTGTGGGACTTCGGCTCGGCCGCGCGCCACCACCAGCTGTACAACCCGTGGCTGGACGGCGCGGCGCGGGCGCGTGCCGGCATCTCCACGCTGCGCGGCGCGTTCCACCCCGACGCCCGCATCGCCGACGAGGTGGCCCGCAAGATCGCCGACGAGCTGGCGAGGCACGGGCTGCAGCGCGAGCCGGTCGGCGTCGACCTGGTGGAGCTGCCGGTACTGTTCGCCCTCCAGGCCGCCGGACTGACCATTGTGGACGGTCAGCAGGCGTTCCTCGCGGCGCGGCGCATCAAGACGCCCGACGAGATCGCGCTGCTGGCCCAGGCCTGCGCGATGGTCGACGCCGCCTACGACGAGCTGTACGGCTTCCTGCGCCCGGGGGTCCGCGAGAACGAGTGCGTCGGCCTGGTCAGCAAGGTGCTCTACGACCTCGGCAGCGAGTACGTCGAAGGGGTCAACGCCATCTCCGGGGAGCGCTGCGCGCCGCACCCGCACGTGTACTCCGACCGCCTGCTGCGGCCGGGCGACCCGGCGTTCTTCGACATCCTGCACAGCCATCTCGGGTACCGCACCTGTTACTACCGCTGCTTCGCGGTGGGCAGCGCGTCCCGGGCGCAGCGCGACGCGTACACCCGCTGCCGCGAGTACATGGACCAGGCCATCGCGCTGGTCCGTCCGGGTACCACGACGGCGGAGATCGTCTCGGTGTGGCCGCGCGCCGAGGAGTTCGGCTTCCCCGACGAGGAGGCCGCGTTCGCGTTGCAGTACGGGCACGGCGTGGGCCTGTCCATCTGGGAGAAGCCCATCTTCAGCCGGCTGGTCTCGCTGGCGCACCCGGAGACCCTCGAAGAAGGCATGGTCTTCGCCCTCGAAACGTACTGGCCGGCCGCTGACGGCTGGTCCGCCGCGCGCATCGAGGAGGAGGTCGTGGTGACCGCGAACGGGTGCGAGGTCATCACCAAGTTCCCGGCCGAGGAGCTGCTCGTCGCCGGCCGCAAGTACTGGACCGCCGGCGGGCAGCTGAACACGGTACGGGAGGCACAGTCGCACCTGAACACCGGGAAGGCTGAACTTGACGAAGGCGGCCCTCGATGACGGCGCCGGCTGACCAGCTGACCGGTGCGGCCACCGAGCTGCTCGGCTGGTACGAGCAGATGGCGGTCATCCGGGGTACCGAGAAGGCCGCGCAGGACCTGTTCCTCGCCGGCCTGGTCAAGGGAACCACCCACCTGGCCGCCGGGCAGGAGGCGGTCGCGGTGGGCGTGTCGGCGGCCCTGCGCGCCGACGACTACGTCTTCGCCACGTACCGCGGCCACCACCACGCGATCGCCCGTGGCGCCTCGCCCGAGGCGTGCCTGGCCGAGCTGATGAGCCGGGCGACCGGGCTGTGCAAGGCCAAGGGCGGCTCGATGCACCTCACCAAGGCCGACGCGGGGATGCTCGGTTCCTACGCGATCGTCGGCTCGCACCTGCCGATGGCGGTCGGTGCCGCGTGGTCTGCCACGCTGCGCGGCACCGACCAGGTGGCGGTCGCGTTCTTCGGTGACGGTGCGACGAACATCGGCGCCTTCCACGAGGCGCTCAACCTCGCCGCGGTGTGGCGGCTGCCGGTGGTGTTCGTGTGCGAGAACAACCTCTACATGGAGTACACCCCGATCGCTTCGGTGACCGCGGTGCCGAACCCGGCCGCGGACCGGGCGCCGGCGTACCGGCTGCCCGCCGAGCTCATCGACGGCAACGACGTCGTGGTGGTACGCGACGCGGCCGCGCGGGCGGTGGACCGCGCCCGTACCGGCGGCGGCCCGACCGTCGTGGAGGCGCGCACCTACCGGCACTTCGGCCACAGCCGCACCGACCCGGGCACCTACCGGCCGGCCGAGGAGGTACGCGAGTGGCTGGCCCGCGATCCGCTGGCGGTGGCCCGGGACCGGCTGTCCCGCCTCGGGGTACCCGACGATGTGGTGTCCACTGTGGACGGACGGGTGGCGGAGCTGGTCGCCGCCGCGGTGTCGGCGGCCAAGGCGGCCCCGCCGGCCGACCCCGCCGAGGCGCTCACCGACGTCTGGGCCGACGGTGGTGCGCAATGGCGGACGTGACCGCAACCGGCGGCACCATCACGTATCGCGAAGCGGTCGCCGAGGGGATCGCCCGGGAGATGCGCCGCGACCCGACGGTCGTGTGTCTCGGCGAGGACATCGGCGCCGCGGAGGGCGTGTTCAAGACGACCGTCGGGCTGTTCAAGGAGTTCGGCCCGCGGCGGGTCTGGGACACGCCCATCTCCGAACAGGCGATCGTCGGCGCCGCGATGGGCGCGGCGATGACCGGCATCCGGCCGGTCGCCGAAATCATGTTCTCCGACTTCCTCGCCTGCTGCTGGGACTACCTCGCCAACGAGATACCGAAGGTGCGGTACATGACCGGCGGGCAGGTGACGGTACCGCTGGTGGTGCGCACCGCCAACGGCGGCGGCCTCGGGTTCGGCGCGCAGCACTCGCAGGCCGTGGAGAACTGGGCGCTGGCGGTACCCGGGCTCAAGGTGGTCGCCCCGTCGACGCCTGCCGACGTCATCGGGCTGATGGCCGCGTCGATCCGCAGCGACGACCCGGTCGTCTTCTTCGAACACAAGGGCCTGTTCGCCAGCAAGGGCCCGGCCGCACCGGAGGGTCACCTGGTGCCGCTCGGCGCGGCCGCGGTGGTCCGGCCGGGCGCCGACGTCACGCTGGTCGCGCTCGCCTCGACGGTACCGGTGGCACTGCGCGCGGCCGAAACGGTTGCCGCGGAAGGGATCGACGCGGAGGTCGTCGACCTGCGCTGCCTCGTCCCGCTGGACATGCACACCGTCCTCGACTCGGTCGGGCGCACCTCCCGGCTCGTCATCGTCGAGGAGAACCCGTACCAGGGCGGCTGGGGCGCCACCGTCGCATCGATCGTGGCCGACGAGGGCTTCGAGTCGCTCGACGCACCGGTCCGCCGGGTCGCCGCGGCGTGCGTGCCGCTCCCGTTCGCCGACAGTCTCGAACAGGTCGTCCTCCCCACCGCCGACAAGGTGGCCGCCGAGGTACGCCGCCTCGCCGCCTACTAGCACCCCCCGTGAGGATTCGCCATGAGTGACAAGCTCCTGATCCGTGGCGGCACCGTGCTGTCCATGGACCGCGCGATCGGCGACCTGCCGCGCGCCGACGTCCTGATCGACGGCGACACCATCGCCGCGGTGCAGACCGACATCAGCGCCGACGCGCAGGCCGTCGACGCGACCGGGTTCATCGTGATGCCCGGGTTCGTCGACACCCACCGGCACACCTGGGAAGCGGCGATCCGCGGGTCGGCCCCCGACGCCACCCTCGACGACTACTTCGTCGAGATCCTGGACACCTTCGCA
>Ga0209474_10003605_pt1 | contig 13546 bp, 13 predicted proteins | sample GraSoiAngelo_145_FD_185902 | JGI IMG/M metagenome (GOLD analysis project Ga0209474, IMG submission 185902) | Grasslands soil microbial communities from the Angelo Coastal Reserve, California, USA - 14_1009_05_20cm (SPAdes) (version 2) | ecosystem: Environmental > Terrestrial > Soil > Grasslands...
GAACGATGCCGCCTGGTATCAGCGTAGACTAGGACCGAAGAAAACAAAGGGAGACGCGCGAAACCAGGTTCTCAGACAGGTATTCGATTCAAAAGCACGAATGCTGGCCCCACTGGCACCCCACGTGGCTGAGGAGATGTGGTTCACTCTGGGAAACAAGGGATTGGTCGTTCGAGCGGAGTGGCCCAAGCCTGACGACCGGTTCCACGACAAGACAGCTGAAGCTTCAGAGTCGATCGTAAAGCAGACCCTCGAAGATACTGGAGAAATTCTGAAAGCGACAGGCCTCACAGCCAAGAGCATCACCTACTACGCGGCTGGACAGTGGAAATTGAGCATATACCAGAAAGCCCTCACTGCTGCGCAGAGCGATCCTAAGAGACAGGGCGAGTTCATCAAGGAAATCATGTCCGACCCAGAGCTGCGAGCGATAGGAAAGCCAGCCGCAGACTACGCCGCAAAATCGTACCAACAAGCAACTCAGATGAAAGAAGAGCTGCGCGAATCAAGAGTCGGAGTCCAGCCAGATGAGAAGAAGGTTCTGGAAGATGCCTCAGACTTCTTCAAGCGCGAATTCAGAGCCGAGATTCACGTCTCGCAGGAAGGAGAAAAGGAGCTCCGTGATCCGAAAGGAAGGTCCAGGTTCGCCGAGCCCTACCGCCCGGCCATCTTCATCGAGTAGAACACGCTAGAGGACTCTTACCGCCAGCTTGCACGCTGGACAGTATTGATACATGAAGTACGTCTCCACCGGCTGTCCCTCGGGACCGACCGATTGAACCACGATGGCTTGCATCTCCTGAAGACACGGTGAGTGGTGGGAATCCTCCATCGCCGACACCTCCACGGTCGCGCCCGCCGGCTTAGCCTTCTCCAATTGGCGGACCAGGTAGTCGAGTTCCTTGACTGAGAATTCCTCGAAGGGCACGTGTGGTGCTTCCAGACTCTTCTCTGCCGCGTGTCGAACTGCCCTAGTCATTCAACCACCTATGGCTCAGACTCAGCCTCAAGTAGGCTCCTTCGACCCTGCTTAAGCGTTGAGTAACCCCTAACGGTTCATCGATAGTCATTATCAATAGTCGTGAGAAGACAGAAGCTGGATTATGAGGCGGGAAGACCCTTTCAGTAGTGACGCTTGAACCTTCGAATTGGGTGGTGCTTCTCGATAGCGAACCATTCGCCGCCGCACCTGTTCGGGCACGTTGAGTCTTCGAGCCGGACCATCTCGCCTTCTGATAGGTCTGCATCGCCGCGTCTCTGTTCGAAGCTCTTCTCGAAATTGGTCCCACACTTAATACAGTGTAGCTCCAAGACAGTTCTGGTCAAGCCCACACCATGTGTGCGGTGGCACGCTAGTCGAGGGTAATTAAGTCGGAAAGGGGAGTGGCACTGAACCCGGGTGGTCAATTCTGACTGTCCAGGGTGAGAATGCGATATTACACATCGACGCGGCTCTTCGTCGATCCCTCGAAACCGTATACGATGGGCGCCTCGGGAACGTGTTAGAATCGCTCAGTGGGATGGGACCAAGATACCATTTCCGATTGAACGGTCCTCCCTGTACGAAAATGGAAACCGTCGAGAGTATGCGTTCTGAGGGCTTCGACATAGGGCTTCACAAAACCATCCCTGAAGCGGCGTATCTTCCCGTGGCGGAACAGACGGTGACTCGGGAAGGGATACCGGTACTGGCTGACCGTTTTGCGGCGGAGGCGGTGATGCAAGGGGCCCACCTCTACTCCCCAGGAGTGAAGAACTGTCAGGGTCTCCGGTCCGGAATGAAGGCAACGGTGCAGGATCAGAACGGTATTCTGGTCGGGTCTGGAATAGCACGACAGGGCGAGACCGCGATCTTGAACTATCATCAGGGCATCGCTGTCGAGATTCTAAATAGCAGATTCCACCTTCCTCCCCTCCGGGAATCCAGATGGTACGAGTCTGGACTAATCCATCTTCAATCGCTCCCATCTATGGTTGCATGTCATGTCTTAGATCCTATGCCGGAGGATGTGATCGTCGACCTCAATTGTTCTCCCGCGGGGAAGATGTCCTATCTCTGCCAGTTGAGCGATAACAGGGCCAGAGTTGTCGGCTTCGACAGAAATACGCGGAAGACCGAAAAGGCGAGAGAACATCTCGAAAGGCTACACTGCAAGAACTATCAGCTCATCGCTCACGATTCCAGGTACGCTCATCTAGACTACACGTTGAGGGCGGACAAGGTGCTTGTCGATCCTTCATGCACCGGACTGGGCGTAACGCCCAGACTCTCCGTCGACACGACGATGGCTGACGTAGAAAACCTGGCTGCTTACCAGAAGCAGTTCATGAGAGCAGCAACGGCCTTGGTCAAGAAGGGAGGGACAATAGTCTACAGCGTCTGCACAATTACGGGCGAAGAATGCGAGGGTGTGGTCAGATTCGCAGAGAATGAGCTGGGGCTCATCGAGACGGATGCTCGTCCCATTGTAGGAAGTGGATGTCTCGATTCGAAAGCTCTGAGTCAGAGGTTCGATCCCGAACTCGATGGTGCGGGTTATTTCATCGCCCGGTTCATCAGACCGTAGGTGCCTCTGTAACGCCCGATCTCGACGGTTTTCAGAAGAGACTGACTCGAGCGAAGGAGGCGATCGAGGAGTCCAGCCTCACAGACTGCATTGTCGTTCACCATGATGAGGCTGATGGGCTCTGCTCCGGGGCCCTAACAAAAGTCTCCTTGGAGAAGCTCGGCCTGCCTACGCGCCTTATATGTGTCGATAAGCTGTATCCGGAAATCGTAAGAGATATCGAAGGCGGACCCCGACGAGTGATTGTTTACGCCGACATTGGATCGGGACATGTAGAATGGCTGAGCATGTTCAACCGTTCCAACAACTTGATCCTCGCACTGGATCACCACGACACGACGGAAGTGAACGATCCGTCAATCCATAATCTGAACCCAGAACTCAACGGATTCTCTGGTGAAAGAGACGCCTGTTCAGCGACCATCGCCTATCTCTTTGCCAAGACCCTTGATCCTTCATTCACCAATTTGGCGCATCTCGCGATCATCGGCTCTAACGAAATACCTGGCGAGATTCAGGGTCTGAACAGAATGGCTCTCGAAGATGGCGAGAGGAACGGGATTGTTCGTCGGACCCAGAAGGGTGGCTTGCGGATTGAGCTGCCGGGAAGATCTCTTTCCCCGAGCAGATCTTCAACGATGTTGAACGTTCTCGGGTCCGTTGGATACTATCGAAACGGGCCAGAGATCGGCATCAAGGCATGCATCGAAGGCTTTGACAATGATGTTCTCACAGAAGCAGAGCGTCTCGAAGAAGAGAGGAAGAATGCGAACCAGAAATTGCTAAACACGATCCGTCAGAACGGCCTCTCACAATTGAAGAACGTTCAATGGTTTCACGCCAGAGACAACTACAAGGGAATGAGCGGCAAAGTCGTAGGAAGCTTCTGCTCATACCTCAGCTACCAGGGACTCGTCAACCCCGGCAAGTACCTGATAGGAATGATGAACGTGCCTTCAGACGTTCCGGGATGGGGCAGACTCCCATCATCTTTGGTCAAAGTCTCCGGACGAGCTCCGCAACCTCTCGCTAAGATGATACAGAGCGGCACGCGGCCGCCACTTTCCAGGATACTCCCTGACTCTTGTGAAAGGATGGGGGGATTCGGCGATGGCCACACCGTAGCCGCCTCTGGAGTTTTTCCGATCGGGGCTGAAGAAGGATTCCTCAAGATGATAGACGAGCTTGCCTCGACGCCACCCAAGTTATCAACGCTAAACGGTTGAAAGCCGAAAAATTGGAATGAACCCTTCAAGCACGACAGTTTCGCTCTCCTAGCTCCAAAAAATCGTAACAATAGAAATCAAAAATTCGAAAAAAAGAGCGTGAAAGAAAAACCAAGAATTCTTTTTCAAAAATCTTCAACTGCAGTGTGCGCGCGGCCACGGGACCCAAGACAATCCAAGAGAGACGGGTTCTTACACACACTTCCTCAACCCGCTCAACGAAACCCCATCTAACGCATGGCCGAATATCCAGGCCCATGCTAGTGAATGCTCGTTTTCCTTGCGGTTCCGGCTGGTTCCCAACCCCAACAATCCGCCTGTTACAGGCTTAGAACACCGCACGATTGGCAAAAGAACCCCGAAATCGGGTTACCGCCGTCGGCACCCCTCCCCGGGGGGGACGTTCAGAGTCCTAGGAGTCTTCCACTATGGTCTGAGCCTGCTCATGCATGAACTGGAGCAGATAGTAGGGACCCCCGACACCCTTGCCGGTAGCGCCGCTCCCCTTCCAGCCCCCGAACGGCTGCGCACCGGGCCACGCCCCGGTCGTAGCTCCACCCTTCCGGTTAGCGTAGGTCACGCCGAAGTTGATGTTCTTGAAGAACTCGCCCACCTCCTTCGGGTCCTTGCTGAAAACCCCGGCCGTCAGCCCGAACTCGGTCTGGTTGGCCTTCTCAAGAGCCTCGTCAAGGCTCTTGAACTCGTCAACCGCGACGAACGGCACGAACAATTCCTCCTTCATCAACCTGTGATCAGGAGGCAGACCCGTCACAACTGTAGGCGTAACATAGTATCCTTTGGGCAACTGAGCCTTCGGAGCTTCTCCACCTGCCAGGATCTTGCCGCCGTCCCTTTTGGCCTGCTCGACCGCTCGCTGATACTTCTTGAACGCCTTATCATCAATCACTGGACCCACGAAGGTTGCCTTCTGTCGCGGGTCGCCTACGACGATCTTGTCGACTTTCGACTTGAGAATCTTTAGAAAGTCTTCTCTGACGCCCCGCTCCACGTAGACCCTGGAAGTCGCGCTGCACTTCTGACCTCCATAGCCGTAGGCTCCCTTCACAACGCCCTCGGCAGCCTTGTCCAGGTCCGCCTTCGCCGTTACAATGGCCGGGTTCTTGCTTCCCATCTCAGCAATGAACGGCTTCGGATACGACTGCTTGGAGACAAAATCCCTGTAGAGCTGCATTCCAACATCCTTAGAACCAGTAAAAGCAATCCCAGCCACCAACGGGTTACTCGTAAATTCAGCACCGAAAGAACTGCCGGGACCCGTGACGTAGTTAATGACGCCGGCGGGGATTCCGGCCTCGACAAGAATCTCGTACAGCTTTAGCGCGGTGAACGGCGCCTCACTTGTTGGCTTGAAAACCACGGTGTTGCCGGTGATCAGCGCTCCGCAGATCATGCTCCCGGCTAGCGCTAGGGGGAAGTTGAACGGACTGACAACAGCCCAGACACCGTGCGGGCGTAACACGCTCTTACTGTTCTCGCCAGGGACAATTCGATCCATCGGCCTAACGTAGCCATGATTCTCCTCCATCACACGAGCATAGTACCGGAGCATATCCGCGGCTTCGTTGACCTCCGCGATCGCCTCGTACCTGTTCTTGCCAACCTCGTAGGTTATCAGTGCGGCCAAGTAGAACTGGCGTTTCTCAATTATCTCCGCGGCCTTTCGCACGAGCGCAACTCGCTCAGTCCAGGGTCTGTCGCTCCATGACTCGAAATTCTCATTAGCCGCCTCAAGGGCCTTGCGTGCAAACTCTGCAGTGCCTTTCTGGAAATAGCCCAACAGAATGCTTGAATCAAGTGGGCTCCGTAGCTCGAATTCGCCTGCGCTCGCGAAGACTTGGCGCCCACCGATGTGCATTGGATAGTGTCTTCCAAAATCTTTCTCAACTTGTTTCAATGCCTCCTCGTATCGCGGGTGAATACTCTCATCCGCTAGTAGCGTGACATATGTCACCTTCTTCGGTTCAGAAGTTAGCTGCAACTCGCCAACCCTCGGTCAAGCCGTTGTCGTCGGAGGAAGATAAGACTAGGCTTCCGATCACCCAAACCGGGCGGAGGTATCAAGCAGACCGTGCGAACTTTCACGGTTATGAAAACAGCTGTCGCCGGCATGAGTCCCGGGACTGGGGATCCGTCTCGGATTGTCTACGCAGTTATCGCTGGCCTAATGCGTCGCAGCCTGCGGCCAGGTCTTCGACTGGCCTTGCTCGGACTCGAGCCAGGGCGCGAACTGCCAGCCCTTTTCATCCAGTCAGGCACGATTACTGCTCGGATGAGCTCCTGCATGGTAATCCCTCGATCTTTCGCCATCTTTCTCAGCTGGGCGTAGATCTGCGGGTCTAGAGACTGCATGAACTTTGTAGCCGTTATTCTTTCACTCTCCTTGATCAGACGCTACCCTAGGATATAACCCCCACCTTGCGCTGTCGATTCTCGATATCCCAGTATACCATAATGGATCTACAGCAAGACACGTTGGCTATGCATGGGGCTGTTTTGCCACGGGCAGAAGCTCAACCAGAGATCTGATGGGAATCCCTTCGATACTATCCTTTCCACTCTTGTTAGCTAGAACTGTTACTCCGACCGGTTTCGACTTCACACTCTGAAGCGTCTCAACAGCCGCGCGGATCGTCTCTCCCATCCGGAGAATAGTGTCAACGATCAACACCTTCTTGCCCTCCACCGCTGAGAAGCTTGGATTCACAGCGCCAGCAACTTTCTTTTCGCCGAGCCTCTGGGGCCTCACCGATGCTACCGGCTTTCCTAACGATCGGGCAACTATGAGACCGAGTGCCATACCCCCAGCTTCAATCCCAGCCACGACCTCAGGCTCGTCCATGGACCCTTGATCAACAGCTTCGCGGACCATATCTGCCATCGCTCGCCCGACGAGTGTCAGACGACGCACGCTGGATCCTATCGGGTTCCAGTTCACATAGACATCGTAAGCGTCCTTCGGCTTGACCCCATCCTTTCCATGCAGCAGAAGCCAAACAACTGTATCCGCCTGGACTTTCAGCTCATCAGCGATCTCATATGTAGACATGCCGCGCTCTTTGAGCTCGAGGGCTTTCTTGGCAAGCTCCTCTAGAGATCTCACAACAAATCCCGTGTGCGAACTGAGAGCAAGTGCCTAGATATAGCTTGTCAGACCAAGCTCCAGCTCCAATCTCGGAGTTCACAATAGAACATATCTTGAAAGAATACCCAACTGGACGAGTCAGAAGATAATTGCGAAAGTTTCACGTAGCCACCGAAGAAGAGATCAAGAATGGCGTAACCACGGACGTCTACTTTAGTCGCACCAGAGAGATACTCGAAAAAGAAGGACTAGCAGATCTCCAGGTTACCGCGGAGATTACTACAAGCTCTCTTCCCAAGAACTGGGAATGGGGAATACTCGCCGGCGTCGAAGAAGCCGTACATCTTCTCGAAGACATCAACGTTGACGTCAAGTCGATTCCCGAGGGCACACTCTTCCACGCCAGTGACGCCTCAGGTATTCGCGAGCCAGTAATGGTTCTCGAGGGTCGGTACGTTGATTTCTGCACATACGAAACGCCTCTGCTCGGTCTACTCTGCCATGCCTCCGGAATAGCAACCATGGCAGCCAGAGTCAGAAGATCCGCAGGCACGAAGACAATTCTTTCATTCGGTATTCGCAGAGCCAACCCAGTTCTCGCACCGATGATCGATCGAGCATGCTACATCGGAGGATTCGACGCGGTTTCCAGCCTAGCAGGCGCAAGGTTGTTGGGCAAGAAGCCTTCCGGCACAATGCCGCATTCTCTAATCATCGCGATGGGAGATCAGGTCCGCGCCTGGAAGAGCTACGACGAGCACATGCCGGAGGATATTCCCAGAATAATGCTTGTTGACACGTACTGTGACGAAAAGACTGAGGCGATCATGGCCGCGGAAGCCCTCGGAGGGAGACTGTTCGGTGTGCGTTTAGACACGCCGGGGTCTAGGCGAGGCAACTTCGCCGATATAATCAAGGAGGTGCGGTGGGAGCTCGACTTGAGAGGATTCAAGAACGTGAAAATCTACGTGTCTGGCGGTCTTGATGACGAGTCAGTCAGAACGCTCTCTGACGCTGGCGCTGACGGGTTCGGGGTAGGCACCACCGTGAGCAACGCACCTAGTGTAGATTTTGCGATGGATATCGTCGAGGCTGCTGGGAAACCTGTCGCAAAGCGAGGAAAGCTCGGGGGCAGGAAAGAAGTCTGGAGATGCGTTCAATGTCTCCTAGAATACGTTGTTACGGAGCATGCTCCCGCCCCAGTATGTCGGAAATGCGGAAGCAAGACCAAACGAATGCTGGAGAGGCTGTTGGAGAAGGGACGAGTAACTGGGTCTCTTCCTAGTCCGGATACGATTCGGGAGAACGTGATTCATCAGCTTGCGAAGTTGCCCACCAGCTAGCAACGGCTTGCACTAGCCTTCGAGAGGACCTTTCTTCTCAGCTCAGTACCACAGATCCTGCATTTCTTCTCCGGGGGCTGGTACCTTCTGTAGCAGGCCGGACAATACATTATCCAACGAAACCTGTGGACTATTCCAAAGTTTGCCAATGAGCCGTGTTCTATCTGGAGATGATCTGCAAGGTTCTGGATAGCATAGTCGTCGCTGACAATGATCGGCTCTCGACCGTCCAGCTTCAAATCGACTGCTAGGGCAAGCACCTCTCTATCAGCCTTGGAGAGATATCCGGATTCACCAGCGCGAGAACTGGCGTCGTCGACGATTGTCTGGGCTCGGAGGGAGGGAGCTCGGACTGTCAGTTCTCCCTTCTCCCTGAACATTCGAAACCTCAGCTGGGGCATAGTCCCCTCGGAGAGCTCCACCTCGACCGCTTCTACCGAGTAGGCTTCTGCTGTTTTTGACGGATTGAAGCCCATGATGAACGCTGAAGTGTCAAGAACTAGAGCTGTCAAACATTCTCTCTCGGACGCCAGCCGCCTGAGACTGCGTTGAAGGAACGTGTCACCAAAACGGACGAAATAGGCACTGTTCATGGACCTCCTCATCTCAAGACTTTGTCCCAGACCTATTTGCTTAACGGGATTCCCATCATTGACCAGCGTGGCGGTTGGCCCTGGCTCTTCAAGCCGGACAGTTAGCTTCCTTTCAGCTGGGATTACTAGGGATCTTACCGGCTGAAGGGGGGCGATCAAAGTCATAACGAGGACGTTGAGAGATGTCTCCAGAACAGGTCCGCCCGCTGAGAACGAGTGAGCAGTGGAACCGGTCGGAGTGGCTACCATAAATCCGTCTGCTCGGGCTTTTATGATCCGCTTGCCATTCTGAGCTGCGGCGACGTTCAACATCTTGTCGGGGGTCCTAGGCAATAGGAGTGCTTCGTTGAGACAGTCTCCGATACGATGGCCATTCTGGGAGACTGCGACGCGCCATTGTTCCTCGATCTGGAAGTCGCCGTCGAGCCAGCGTTTGAGCGATCCTTCGAAATCCTCTGGTTCGATTTCGGTCAGATAGCCTCTTCGGCCGAGGTTGATTGCGAAGATCGGCGTCTTTGATTTAGGCATCTCCCTAACCGCTTTCAGAACTGTGCCGTCGCCACCAAGTGTTATCATTAGATCTACATTCATCCGGTTGACTGGTCTACCGTTTCCAAGTCTTGATCTCCGTGAGAGTTGTTGTTCGAGTACCGGGGTTAGCCCGTGGTCTACGACCGCTCGGTTGACTTTCTTCGCAATTTCTAGTGCCTCCCTTGATTCGGTCTTGGCTATGATCCCTACTCGTCTGGGCATGACTACCAGTCTTGCCTCTCGTCAAGATCAATCGGCTTGAAAAGAATTCGCTAGGATGTGCGTATCGTCCGCGGGAAGTCTTTTAGATGTAGCCGATTGTTTAGCTGGATTTCATGAGCAAGCCTGTTTATGTCGGCGAACTCAAGATTGGCCAGTACGTGATTATTGACGGCGAACCCTGCCGTATTGTTGAGTTTGAAAAGTCGAAGCCTGGGAAGCATGGCTCGGCCAAGGCGAGAGTTGTCGCGATGAGCGTTTTCACAGGCCAGAAGAAGAGCCTGATCAGCCCAGTCGATTCTAGGGTGGAAGTTCCGATGATCGATAAGAGAACGGGCCAGATTATTTCCATCTCCGGAAACCTTGTCCAGTTGATGGATATGGAGAGCTATTCCACTTTCGAGAGCCCGATGCCCGATGATCCGGACCTCAAGGGATCTCTTGCCGCTGGAGTTGAAGTTGAGTATTGGGACGTTCTCGGGCGTAGAATGATCGTTCGCAGAAAGGGCTGACTCTTCCTTCTCGCCGAAAGGGCCTGCTGCGGTTAGACATCTCAGATTGCGTCCAGGTATGAGTCTGGACGATCTTGTCCGTGAAATGAGTGGGACACGGGTCCTTGGGGGAGGCCGGATCGGAGAAGCCACAGATGTCGTTGCGGAAATGTTTCGAGAGCCTTCATACACGAACTTCCTGACAATAGCTGGTCCCATGGTTCCTGCTGGGTTTCGACTCTTATTCGGAGACCTTATCGATCGAGGGTTCCTAGACGCTCTAGTGACGACGGGGGCTAACCTGACCCACGATGTGATCGAGAGTCTGGGGCTCCACCACTACCAGGGTAGCTTTCATGCCGACGACAGAAAACTGATCCGGGCAGGGTACAGCCGAATTGCGGACATTTTCGTAAAAGAAACATCATTCGAGAAACTCGACAAAACTGTGAGAAAATTCGTATCTAAGATTCCAGTAGCGGACAGGAAAAACATTGCCTACTCAGACTTGCTCACAAGGTTCGGGCTGATGATCAACGACGAGGACTCGATTCTCTACAAGGCAGCACGGAAGAAAGTGAAGGTATTCTCTCCTGGTCTCTTGGATTCGATACTTGGATTTAGCCTGTGGAGTTTCGCCCAGACCGAGGTCTTGCAGTTGAATCCTATCACAGATGTCACGAAAATAGTTGAGATGGCGATGAGCGCCGACAAGATCGGCGTGGTTATCCTGGGGGGCGGCCTTCCGAAACACCATACACTTCTAGCGAGCGTCCTGCGCGAAGGCGTCGATAGGGCCGTCCAGATAACCTCCGACCGTGCGGAACCCGGTGGACTCAGCGGTGCCCCGCTCGCTGAGTCGATAAGCTGGAGAAAGATCAGAAAAGGGGGAAAGTTCGTGGACGTCTACGGAGACGCGACTATATGTTTCCCATTGATTATTGGAGCAGTTCTGGACAGGGTTAAGAAGCGGAATCGTACACTGAAAGAATAGGATGGAAGCGGTAGGGCGGTCCCTCACCGACGCAGTCCGGAAACTACTCCGGGTGCCAAACGTTGACGAGAAAGCGGTCAAGGAGCTGGTCAAAGATCTCCAGAGGACTCTGCTCCAAGCGGACGTGAACGTAGAACTCGTCCTGCAGCTGTCCAAATGGGTCGAGGAACGCTCGCTCAAAGAGAAACTGCCACCAGGCATCACTCGTCGAGAACACGTAGTCAAGGTCCTTTACGAGGAGATGGCCAAGTTTGTGGGCCAAGACCCTGCCAAGGCTGAGGTCCAGCCTGGAACCTTTCGGAAGATCATGCTTGTCGGAATTCAGGGAACAGGAAAGACGACAAGCTCGGTAAAGCTAGCTCGATTCTTCACAAAACGTGGATTGAGAGTCGGGCTCGTCTGCGCTGACACGTATCGTCCGGGTGCGTACGAGCAGCTGCTGCAACTAGCGGCAAAGGCAGAGATTCCAGTCTACGGGGAACCGGGAAAGAAGAAGCCCGAGGAGATTGCGAAGCACGGCCTTGACCATTTTCGGAAAGAAAGATCCGACCTCGTGATCATTGACACGGCGGGTCGCCATAGGAACGAGAAGGATTTGATGGATGAGATGAAGCGGATCGCGTCCGCGGTACAACCCGACGAGATCGTCTTGGCGATCGACGCAACCATCGGCCAACAAGCCATCTACCAGGCCAAGGCGTTCCACGAGGCGACGCCAATCGGCTCTGTCCTGCTAACAAAGATGGATGGATCTGCGAAGGGAGGAGGTGCCCTCTCTGCAGTAGTTGCGACCGGGTCAAAGGTCAAGTTCATCGGAACAGGTGAGCGGGTCGAGGACCTGGAACTATTCGTCCCGACTGATTTCGCGGGCCGCCTCTTAGGCATGGGGGATTTGAACGCTCTCCTGGAGAAGGTGAAGGAGGCCGAGGTCAAGGTCCCCGAAGCCAAGGTCCGTCAGTTCATGGAGGGGCGATTCAGCCTCAGAGACATGTTCGATCAGATGGAAAACCTCAGGAAGATGGGACCATTGCGGAAGGTCTTGCAGATGATTCCCGGAGCTGGAAGCGTGCCGGAGGAACAGCTGGGAGTTGCGGAGGAGAAGATGAAAGCCTGGCGGGTCATAATCCAGTCAATGACAAAGAAAGAGGTGGAGGAGCCGCGGCTCGTTGACAGTTCACGAGCGAGGAGAATCGCTAGAGGCTCAGGCCGGTCAGAGAGAGAGGTTAGAGAGCTTGTGAACCAGTATTTCACGATGAAAAAAATGATGAAGCAGATGAAACGGCGAGGACCAATGATGAAAGGCATGCCATTTATGAAAAAGTAGCCTCGGCCCCAGGGCCATAGACCTTCGACCGGGAGGAAACGGAAGTGATCGTCGTCCTTGTTTGAAACCCAATGGTTCTTGTGGATTCCACAAGAGGAGTAACTAGCCTTCCGAATTTTTGATCATACTGTGCTCACTTGCAAGAGATTTATCATTCTAATCACAGCACTGTGGGCAGAACAGAATTGGGCCAGAGAGAAAATGTAACGCTTTGAGATACGCCAAGCAGATCAAGGAACTACTGACAGAGTCGGGATCGATTCAAGTCAGGAGACGATAACTCCCAAAAAACCAAGCGTATCAATACGCCAGGAAACCACGTCAATATTCGCGAAGGAGTATTGACCCCCCCTCCGGGGCGCGTCAAGAAAAGGTTAACCTATTAGCTACGACTGTCGGCCGACGAAGTGAATGGTGCTTCCAAAGCCTGTTGTCCAGCAGCTTCTAGGCGAGAGCAAGGATCATGAATGTCCTGAGGCGCCGGAGATATGTGTCCGGGTCATGGCGATCGCCAACCTGCCCGACATGTTCGGCGAGTATCAGGTCGTCGCCTTCTGGAACAATTTTGACAGAAAAGAGCACGCAGACCTGATTCACGGGGACATTTTCGAGACTCCACTCAGAGTGCCTTACCGGAGACACTCTTGGCTCTCTGAGGTGTGACTGTCGCGAACAGCTTCACGAGTCAATGAGGCAGATCGCGAAAATGGATAGGGGGATAGTCCTCTACATGAGGCAGGAGGGTCGGGGTATCGGGTTCATCAACAAGATCAAAGCGTATCAGCTCCAGGATGACGGCTATGACACTTTTCGGGCTAACGAGCTGCTCGGCTTCAAGAGAGACGAGCGAGACTATGACTTGGCCGCCCACATGCTGAAGTCTCTACATGTCAGGTCGATCAAGTTGATGACCAACAACCCCGCGAAAATCAAGGATTTACAGCTGCACGGGATCAAGATAACGGGGCGCATCCCAGTCATTGTACCTCCGAACAAGTATGACAGGTTCTATCTTGAGACTAAGAAGAGGGCGGGGCATCTCCTCGATAAGAACGAGCCGGAAGAAATCTTGGAACAGTCAGAGGATGGCGTGGATAATCATCACTGGGAACAGGCCGAATAGCTCGTCAGGCAGAAACGATTGGTCTACGAACT
>Ga0209474_10003607_pt1 | contig 13543 bp, 7 predicted proteins | sample GraSoiAngelo_145_FD_185902 | JGI IMG/M metagenome (GOLD analysis project Ga0209474, IMG submission 185902) | Grasslands soil microbial communities from the Angelo Coastal Reserve, California, USA - 14_1009_05_20cm (SPAdes) (version 2) | ecosystem: Environmental > Terrestrial > Soil > Grasslands ...
CGCGGTCAAGGCAACATTGTCGCAACTGCGCGGCGCGTTCGCGCTTGGGTTCATCTTCTCCGGCGACCACGATCTGATGATCGGTGCGCGCAATGGGCCGCCACTCGCCATTGGATATGGCGACGGCGAAATGTATCTCGGCTCGGATTCGATCGCGCTTGGCCCGTTTACCGATACCATCAGTTATCTCGAGGACGGCGACTGGGTTGTTTTGACGCGAAGCAGCGCGACGTTTTACGATAAGAACAACGCGATCGTGCATCGGGACGCCGTCAAGCACACCGCCGCGGCCACGCTGGTCGACAAGGCCAACTACCGCCACTTCATGGCCAAGGAAATCCACGAGCAGCCGGAGGTGGTCGGCCACACGCTGGCGCGTTACGTCGATATGGCGACCGAACGCGTCGCGTTGCCTGTCAAGTTGCCGTTCGACTTTCGGGACGTTCAGCGGATTTCGATCACGGCGTGCGGCACCGCGAGCTACGCCGGTTACGTCGCCAAATACTGGTTCGAGCGCCTCGCGCGCGTGCCGGTCGAACTCGATGTCGCTTCCGAATTCCGCTACCGCGAGGCTCCCTTGCGCAAGGGCGACCTCGCGATCTTCATCTCGCAATCCGGCGAGACCGCCGACACGCTGGCGGCGCTGCGCTACGCCAAGGCGCAGGGGGTGCATACGCTCTCCGTCGTCAACGTGCCGTCCTCAACGATCGCGCGCGAGAGCGAGACGGTGCTGCCGACGCTGGCCGGTCTCGAGGTCGGCGTCGCCTCGACCAAGGCCTTCACCTGCCAGTTGATGGTGCTGGCTGCGATTGCGATTGCCGCCGGCAAGGCGCGCGGCGAATTGTCTGATGCCGATGAGGCCAAGCTTGTGCATGGGTTGGTCGAAATCCCGCGCCTGATGGCGGCGGCGCTGGCGATCGAACCGCAGATCGAGAAATTGGCGCGCGACATCGCCAAATCAAGCGACGTGCTCTATCTCGGCCGCGGCACCAGCTATCCGCTGGCGCTTGAAGGCGCGCTGAAGCTGAAGGAGATCTCCTATATCCACGCCGAAGGCTATGCAGCCGGCGAACTCAAACATGGCCCGATCGCGCTGATCGACGAAAACATGCCGGTGGTGGTGATCGCGCCGTTCGACCGGGTATTCGAAAAAACCGTTTCGAACATGCAGGAGGTGGCGGCTCGCGGCGGCAACATCATCCTGATGACCGACGCCAAAGGCGCGGCCGAAGCGACCGTGGATTCCCTGGTGACGATCGTGCTGCCCGACATGGCCGCGACCTTCACGCCGATGGTTTACGCCGTTCCGGTGCAGCTACTGGCCTACCATACTGCCGTGATCATGGGCACTGATGTCGACCAGCCGCGCAATCTCGCCAAATCGGTCACCGTCGAATAAGTCGCGGGTCGCCTGTCTCGCGCCGGTCTTCAAAAACCTGCTACAAGGTCTTAACTGTACGTTCTGGACCCACCTGGAACCCGAATGACCTCCCGCGACGATTTGACCCCGATTACGCCGCCACCGGCCGCGCCTACCGGCCTGATGGGCCGCTTCCGGAACTATTTTCTGACCGGCCTCGTTGTCGCCGGCCCGATCGCCATCACATTTTATCTGACCTGGTGGTTCGTGACCTGGGTCGACGGACTGGTTCGGCCGTTCGTGCCGATCGCCTACCGGCCGGAAACCTATTTGCCGTTCGGCCTGCCGGGTTCCGGGCTGATTGTCGCCGTGATCGCGCTGACGCTGCTCGGATTCCTCACCGCAAACCTGATCGGCCGCTCGCTGGTCGACCTCGGCGAAAGGCTGCTGGGGCGCATTCCGGCGGTCCGCGCGATCTATCGTGGCCTCAAGCAGATCTTCGAGACGTTATTCTCAGGGCAGGGTTCGAGCCTCCGCCGGGTCGGCCTGGTTGAATTTCCCTCGCCCGGCATGTGGTCGATCGTGCTGATCTCGCAGTCGCCGAGCACCGAGATCGCGAACAGTCTTCCGGGACAGGAGGAGCACATCTCGGTATTTTTGCCCTGCTCGCCGAATCCGACCACCGGCTTCTTCTTCTATGTGCCGAAGAGCAAGATCATCGAAGTCGAGTTGAGCGCAGAAGACGCCGCGACCCTGATCATGTCGGCCGGTGTGGTGCAGCCGGGCTCCGATCAGCAAAAGAAGATCGCCGCGCTAGCCGGCGTGGCGAACGCCGCGCGCATCGCAAGAGCCTCGCCGCTGCAGCCGGCGCCGGCGAAGGCGGAGTGACGGCGTCAGCGTCGTTCCGGCCCCTACTTCATTGCGAGCGCAGCGAAGCAATCCATCTCTCGCCATGCGCGGCTGCATGGATTGCTGCGCTCGCAATGACGGTTGATAGAGCCTTACCCCGCGCCGATCAGCGGTATCGCCTCGTCGCGCTCGAACAGATAGAGCAGGCAGCGCAGCGCCTCGCCGCGATCGCCTTTCAGTTTCGGATTGTCCTGCATGATCCGCAGCGCCTCGTCGCGCGCCTGGGTGATGAGCTGGCCATGCACGTCGGGGCGCGCAATGCGATAGCCGGGCAGGCCGCTTTGCCTGATGCCGAGCACGTCGCCTTCGCCGCGCAGCTTTAGGTCTTCTTCGGCGATCCGGAACCCGTCGGTCGTTTCCCTGATCACGGCAAGCCGCGCCTTGGACATTTCGTTGAGTGGCTCGCGGTAGAGCAGAAGGCAGGTCGAGCTCTCCGAACCACGGCCAATCCGGCCGCGGAGCTGATGCAGTTGCGCAAGTCCAAAGCGCTCGGCGTTCTCGATCACCATGATGGTGGCGGCGGGCACATCGACGCCGACCTCGACCACCGTCGTCGCCACCAGAAGCCCGATCTCGCCGGAGGCGAATTGGGCCATCACGCGATCCTTCTCGGTGCCTTTCATCTGGCCGTGCACGAGTCCGACCTTGTCGCCAAAACGTTTTTGCAGACTTTCGAAACGCTTGGTGGCGTCGGTGAGATGATCGGTACCCTCCGCCTCGGATTCCTCAACCAACGGACAAATCCAGTAGACCAGCTTGCCCGCGGAAAGCGCGCGGCCGACCGCCTCCATGACTTCGTTGATGCGGCTTGCGGGTACTGCGCGGGTATCGATCGGCTGGCGGCCCGCCGGCTTTTCGCGCAATTCCGAGACATCCATGTCGCCGAAATAGGTCAAGACCAGCGTGCGCGGGATCGGCGTTGCGCTGAGCACCAGCACATCGACGGCTTCGCCTTTGGCGGTCAGCGCCAGCCGCTCGCGCACTCCGAAACGGTGCTGCTCGTCGACGACCGCCAGCGCCAGCGCCTTGAACACCACATCGTCCTGGATCAGCGCATGAGTGCCGACCAGCAAATCGATTTGACCGGCGTCAAGCCGCTCCAATATCTCGTGCCGCTCCTTGCCCTTTTCGCGGCCGGTGAGGATCGCCACGCGAAGGCCGGCGCGTTCAGCGAGCGGCGCGATGGTCTTGATATGCTGGCGCGCCAGAATTTCGGTCGGCGCCATCAACGCGGCCTGCTTGCCGACTTCGGTCACCGCGGCTGCTGCCAGCAGCGCCACTACCGTCTTGCCCGATCCGACATCGCCCTGCAGCAGCCGCAGCATGCGCACCGGTTGGCGCAGGTCTTCCGCGATGGCTGCGGCCGCCCGCCGCTGCGAAGATGTCAGAGCGTAGGGCAATGCGTCGATGACCTTGTTGCGCAGGCGGCCGTCGCCGGCATGGCGCTCGCCGGCGGGACGGCGCAACTGCGCACGCACCAGCGCCAGCGCCAGTTGTCCGGCCAATAGTTCATCGAACGCCAGCCGTGACCAGAACGGACCGTCAGGCAGGATGTCCGTCAGCTCGAGTGGCATATGCACGCGGTTCAACGCTTCCTTGATTGGCGGAAATTGGCAGCGGCGGATGATCTCGGGGCTGATCCATTCCGGCAAGCTGGGAAGTTTTTGCAATGCTAACGCGATGGCGCGCCGCAACGAGCCGAGCGCGAGGCCTTCGGTCAAGGGGTACACCGGATCGATGCCGGAGAGCTTCGCGAATGCCGCTTCGTCCACCACGCGATCCGGATGGACGATCTGCGGAACGCCGTCATACATCTGCAAGGCGCCGGAGACATATCGCTTGGCACCGACCGGCAGCAGCTTCTCGACGTAGCCTGGCAGGGCTCGAAAATAGGTCAACACCACGTCGCCGGTGTCGTCGCTGGCATAGACCAGATACGGCGCGCGCGAACTGCGCGGCGGCGGCGGCCGATGCCGGTCGACCGTCACTTCCAACGTCACCACGGTTCCTGGCAGCGCATCACGGATTTTCGGCCGCGCCCGGCGATCGATCACGCTGGAGGGCAGATGCAACAAGAGATCGACCAGCCGCGGGGTCGCTTCGCGGCCGAGCAGGTAGCGCAGGAGCTTTTCCTGTTTCGGCCCGACGCCGGCAAGGCTCGTGACCGGCGTAAACAGGGGATTGAGGAGGAGAGGGCGCATCAGAAAAACCTAAAACTGTTTCTGATCGTCTTGCCCGGCTTTATGCCGAGCATCCACGTCTTTTTTCTGGAATGGAAAGTGCTGACATTCGGCCCGCCCGTCGCTATATCAACCCGGCCCGGCACGTCCGGGCTTTTGGCGTTGGGATGGATCTAGGAAAATGACGGGATCGACACGATCGAGCGGCGGCCTCGACGACCGCCGCAAGCGGCTATTGTTTCGCTGCTGGCATCGCGGCACCCGCGAGATGGACCTTGTCCTCGGCCGTTTCGCGGACGCTGCGATCACCGGGCTTTCGGAGGAAGAGTTGGTCCAGCTTGAGCGCCTGATCGAGGTGCCCGACCCAGATCTCTATGCGGCCCTGACCGGCGACAAGCCGCTTGCCGCCGAGTATCAGGGTGCGCTGTTTGACCGCATCAAGGCGTTTCGCGCGGTGGATCACGACGCATGAAGCCGCCGGTCAAATCGCCCGCCGAATTGTTGGCGCCCGGCCGCGCGCTGACGCTCGCTAATGTGGCGGAAGGCGCGGAAGGCCTCGTCATCTCGGACCTCGCGCGCGCAATCGCGGCGCGACTGAGCCGGCCTGCGACGAGCCTTCCTGCGATCAGTCTTCCTGCGATCAGTCTTGCGGTCGTCTGCCGCGACGGCGCGCGCATGCAGCAGCTCGCCCGCGCGCTGGAGTTCTTCGCACCGGATTTGCCGGTGATGCAGTTTCCGGCCTGGGACTGCCAGCCCTATGACCGGGTATCGCCGCATGGCGCGATACTGGCGCAGCGGCTGACCACGCTGGCGCGGCTCGCGCGGCTGCAGGGCGCCGACAAGCCGCTGATCGTGCTGACGACCGTGAACGCCGCCGTGCAGCGTGTTCCCGCACGCGAAACCGTGGCCGCGCAAGCGCTGTCGGTTGCCCCAGGCCACGTCGTGCCGATGAATTCCATCGTCGCCTGGCTGGAGCACAATGGCTATGTCAGGACCTCCACGGTGCGCGAGCCCGGCGAATACGCCGTGCGCGGCGGTATCCTAGACCTGTTTCCGGCCGGGCTCGATCAACCCGTGAGGTTTGATTTCTTCGGCGACAGCCTGGAATCGATCCGCTCGTTCGACGCCGAAACCCAGCGCACGCTTCTGAACATGCGCTCGCTCGATCTGGTGCCGATCTCCGAGTTCCAACTCGTTACCGACACCATCCGCCGTTTCCGCATGGGCTATGTCGCCGAATTCGGCGCGGTGGGGCGCGACGATCCGCTCTACGAGGCGGTCAGCGAGGGCCGCCGCCATCCCGGCATGGAGCATTGGCTGCCGCTATTCCAGGAGCGGATGGATACTCTGTTCGATTATCTCGGCGATGCGCCGATCGCGATCGAGCCGCAGGGCGAGGACGCCGCGCGCGAGCGTTTCAAACAGATATCCGATTATTACGAGGCAAGGCGCGAGGCGCTGGAGCATCCTACAGGCGGCGCGGTCTATAAGCCGTTGCCGCCCGACCGGCTCTATCTGACCGAACAGGAATGGACCGAACGGCTCGGCGAGGTTGCGCTGGCGCGCTTGACGCCATTCGCCGTGCCCGACGACAGCGCCGGCGTGGTCGATGCCGGCGCGCGACAGGGGCGCAACTTCACCCCCGAGCGCGCCGACGGCAATATCAACGTGTTCGAAGCTCTGGTGGCGCATGTGCGGGCCTTGCAAGCTCAACGCAAGAAGGTCGTGGTCGCATTGTGGAGCGAAGGCTCGCGCGACCGCATGGCGAGCATGCTGCGGGATCACAAGCTCTCGAACGTCATTAGCGTCAACACCTGGCGTACCGTGCAGGCGACGCCGCGCAACGAAACCATGCTGGCGGTGCTCGGCATGGAATCCGGTTTTGAGACCGGCGATGTCGCCGTCATCAGCGAACAGGACATTTTGGGCGATCGCCTGGTGCGCCCGCGAAAGGCGGGCCGCAAGCTCGACAATTTTATCTCCGAGGTCACGAGTCTCGCGTCGGGCGATCTCGTGGTCCACGTCGAGCACGGCATCGGCCGGTTCATCGGGCTGCAAACGCTGGAAGTATCCGGCGCGCCGCATGATTGCCTCGAGCTGCATTATGCCGCCGAGACCAAGCTGTTCCTGCCGGTCGAAAATATCGAACTGTTGTCGCGCTACGGCTCCGACCAGACCAATGTGGAATTGGACCGGTTGGGCGGCACGGGCTGGCAGGCGCGTAAAGCAAAACTGAAAAAACGCATCCGCGAGATCGCGGGCGAGCTGATCAAGATCGCTGCCGAACGGCATCTGCATGAAGCGCCGAAAATGCCGGTGCAGCCGCACGTCTACGACGAGTTCTGCGCGCGTTTCCCCTACGAGGAAACCGAGGATCAGCTTGGCGCCATCAATGCGACCTTAAAGGACCTCGAGACCGGCCGGCCGATGGACCGGCTGATCTGCGGCGATGTCGGCTTCGGAAAGACGGAGGTCGCGTTGCGGGCGGCGTTCGCGGTCGCGCTCGACGGCAAGCAGGTCGCGGTCGTGGTGCCGACGACGTTGCTCGCGCGGCAGCACGCGAAAACCTTCACCGAGCGATTCCGTGGCTTTCCCGTGCGTGTCGCCCAGGCCTCGCGCCTGATCGCGCCGAAGGAACTGGTGCAAGTAAAGAAAGGTCTTACCGACGGTTCGATCGATATCGTGGTGGGCACCCATGCGCTGCTCGGCAAGTCGATCAAGTTCAGGGATTTAGGCCTTCTGATCGTCGACGAGGAGCAGCATTTTGGCGTCAGCCACAAGGAGCGGCTGAAGCAGCTGCGCGCCGAAGTGCATGTGCTGACGCTTTCCGCCACGCCGATCCCGCGCACGCTGCAACTGGCGCTCACAGGCGTGCGCGATCTCTCGATCATCGCCTCGCCCCCGGTCGACCGGTTGGCGGTACGAACTTTCGTGGCGCCTCACGATCCCCTGATGATCCGCGAGGCGCTGCTGCGCGAGCGCTATCGCGGCGGGCAAGCCTTTTATGTTGCGCCGCGGATCGAAGATCTGGCAGGCGTCAAGGATTTCCTCGACAAGAACGTGCCGGAGATGAAGGCCGCGGTGGCGCACGGTCAGATGGCGCCGACCGTGATCGAGGACATCATGTCGGCGTTCTATGATGGCAAGTACGACGTTCTGCTTTCGACCACGATCATCGAATCCGGCCTCGATATTCCGACCGCCAACACGCTGATCGTGCACCGCGCCGACATGTTCGGCTTGGCGCAGCTCTATCAGCTCCGTGGCCGGGTAGGGCGGTCAAAATTGCGCGCCTACGCGCTGTTCACCCTGCCGGCGCAGCAGAAGATCACGGCGCAGGCCGAACGCCGGCTGACGGTATTACAATCGCTGGAAACGCTGGGCGCTGGATTCCAGCTCGCCTCGCACGATCTCGATATCCGCGGCGCCGGCAATCTGCTTGGCGAAGAGCAATCGGGGCATATCAAGGAAGTTGGCTTCGAGCTTTACCAGTCGATGCTGGAAGAGGCGATCGTCAACCTCAAGGCCGGCGTCGCTGAACCCGCGGCCGACCGCTGGTCGCCGCAGATCACGATCGGCATGCCCGTGCTGATCCCGGAAGAATATGTCTCGGACCTCTCGGTGCGACTGTCGCTGTACAGGCGGCTCGCCGATCTCGACACCGAAGAAGAGCTCGACAATTTTGCCGCCGAATTGCGCGACCGCTTTGGCGTGTTGCCGGACGAGGTGCGCTATCTCTTCAAGGTGGCCGCGATCAAGGGCTATTGCCGCAGAGCCAATGTCGAGAAGGTCGATGCCGGACCCAAGGGCGCCGTCATCGCCTTCCGCGACAATAAGTTCGCGCAGCCCGACCGGCTGGTCTATTTCATCCGCCAACATGGGAAAGCGGCACGGGTACGTCCCGACATGAAGGTGGTATTCTTCCAGGATTGGGAAACGCCGGAGGAACGGCTCACAGGCACCACCGAAATCCTGCGCCAGCTCGCCAATCTCGCCGAGGACAGGAAGGCGGCGTGATGGTTCACACCGCCGCGCGTCGCGCGTCGTCGTAAAGCCGGGCCAACAGCGACTTTGCCGAATCGTTCGGCATCATGGTGGCGACTGTGACCGATGGCTCCGCTCGAACGTCACGCTTGTCGTGCGAGGTATGGCGCATCACGGCGGACAAGCGTCGCGCGATCATGTGCGCGTTACGCAAATCAGTCTCGGCAAAGACGACGATGACCGAACCATCTTCCTGAATGGCGCCGAAATCCATCTGCCGCATTAGCCGGCTGATGATGCGCGCGCCGTCGAGTTGAGAGCGTTCGTGGCCGGGATCGAACGCAAAACGCGCCAATGATAGTCCGCCGCCGCGCGACGAGGTTTGATACACGGCGGTGGCGAAGTCGCGGCTGAAGGCTTCGGGCGTCAACAGGCCGCTGCGCGGGTCGAGCAAGCCGCCGGCGTCGATCGATCGCAGCGTGCGGCTCAAATGCGCTTCCAAGGCGTGCTGGCGGATCAACGGCAACGCGTTGGCGGCCACGAGCGCGGGATCGCCGGATATGATTTCGAGATTGGGCAGGTCGTAGTCGGGAGCGAGTTGCGGCGACGTCAGCACGATCGGCAGATTGCGGAAACGCGAGTCCTCGGAGAGCACCGTAAGGAAGGCATCCATCACCCGCGCCGTGAATCCTTCGCCGAGCACGATGCCGTCAACGTCGCGGGTATTGAGGTGCTTTGCGGCGGCCTCGATGCTCAGCGCTCCGACGACGCCCATCCGTTCGCCAAGCGACACCGAGAGCGCGGGGTAGGCGGCTCCGCGGCCGATCAGCAGCACGGTGGCGTCGCGCATGGGATCGGAGTGAGCGGACGCCATTCGATCAGGACGATCCTCGTCAAGCCGGCGCATGACGGTCGCGTGCAGGGTCCTGACCCGAAGCGCTGCGTTGAGCCGCGCGATCAGGCGGCCGAAATTGCCGCCAGTTTGCGAGAACGGAACGGCGTTTTCCGGTAACCGATCTTGCGGATCGACGGCCACCAGCGGCAAATAGGGTTGGCGGGCGGCGACCCGCTCTGCCAGTGCCGTGAAGGGCTGCTCGACTGCGCCTCGCATGGCGGCGACGATTGCCGCGGGCTGCACCTGTTCGATCGCGCGCGATGCATCGACCCAGCCGGCGTCGACGACGGGAAACATCCCGGCTTCGTCGAGCACGGTCGCAAATGCCGGCCGTCCGGCATTCGATACGACGATAATCGGGCCTTGCTGGGACATCCTGAAAACCCGGATCGAAGGACACTGGAAGAGACTGCGATCCTAGTTCGCGCCGCTTAATGCAGCGTCAACACAGTGCTCAGGTCTTCCCTTAGGTTGCGTTGGCGCGATCCCGAAATGCTTCCACCATCAGCGGGTTAAGCCCGAGTTCGGCGAGCGCCTCGCGGGCGCGGGCATTGTCCAGCGCCCGTCCGGCAAGGCGGTGGCCGCTCAGGCGGTCTGGCAATGCCGTTAGCAGCGCGCCCTGTCCGAGCCGCCGGCCCCATTCGGCCAAATCCTGCGACAGGAAGCGGTAGCCGCCGACCGCGACGACGCCCGAGGGTGGCGCGGTGATGCAGATCGCGCCGGTCGTGCGGTCGAGCCGGGCCGCGTAATCGGTATCGACGTAATCGCGCGGCGGCTGTGCCAAGAGTTGCTCGCCCGGCGGCGGTGCGGGCGCATAGGCCGCCGCCGTGACCATCGGTCCACGTAATCCCAGCGTCCCCCTTGGCGTCAGCAGGATATCGCCCGCGATCGGCGAACCCGGAAGCTCGCGCCGCGCGCCGTGCGGGCCCGGCATGATCGGGGCCGGCGCGCCATCGGCCGAACGCCGCGCACCGAACAATCCGGCTTCGCCGAACAGATAGACATCCGTCAGCGAGGCAGACTGAGCGGGCCAGGCGGGGCTTGAGGCGACCTGTTCGGGCGCGCGCCAAAGGCCGATGACGTTGCGAAGGCTCGGCAGGCGTGCCGCAAGGTCGAGTTCACCAAGTCGCATCGCCAATTGCGCCGGCGCCATCAACGTGTCGCACTTGTGTTCGTCGATCTGCTGCTCAAGCACATCGCTGTCGAACGGATGATGCAGCGCCAGCGTTCCGCCCGCGAGCAGCCACACCACCAGCGACGATGTGAGTCCTGCAAAGGAGGTCGGCGAGAATGCCGACATCACGGTTGCGCCTTGCGGCACATCGCTCTCGAGCGACAGCGCAAGGCCGCCGGCAATCAGGCTGAGATGCGCGCGCGGCACGGGACGAAAACCCTCGGTGGTGACATCGAAGGAAATCATCGCGGCCTTGCGGCCGTCCTGGATCACCGTGCGCGTGGTCGAGGATGGATTGGCGAGCGCCCGGTCGAGTGACGCCATCCCGTCCGGCAAATCGTTGCCGAAGCCGCAGACATGGCGGATCGAGAAGGCCTCCGCGGCGGCGTTCATGGCGAGGTCGGCGTAGCCAACCCCGTCGACCCTGCTTGAGGTCACGATCGCGCGGGCGGCGGTGCGGTTGAGCGCCGCCACGAGTTCGGCCTGGCGCCACAATAGCGGCAGCACCGCAACCACCAGACCGGCGCGATAGGCTGCCAGTACCGTGAGAGCGAACTCGACCGTATTCGGCAGCTGTACCGCGACGATGGAATTGGCCGGCAGGCCGGATTCGACGAAATGCGCTGCCAATGCCGAGATGGCGCGGTCGGCCTCCCGGTAGCTCAGACGCTTGGGCGGTTGGCCGGTGATGCGCTGCTTGTTTATGGGATCAAGCAGCGCCGGCGCATCCGGCTTTCGCGACAGGATGCGTTGAAACAGTGCGTCGAGCGTTGGGGAGGCGTTGGGCGGGGTCATTGCTTCGATTGCGCATCCGGCTTCCGCCACCAGGTTTCCGGAAGATACCCGGTCAGTGCAGTGGCTGCCGGCCGTTCTACCCGATTCCAGCGCGCGATCCATTGCTCGGCGGCGTTAAACAATGGGATAGCGTAGAAGCCGGACATCAGGGCGCGGTCGAGCGAGCGAACCGCCGAGACGAAAGCGGTATGCTCGCGCGCTTCCAGCATGGCAGCGATCAGGGCGTCGATGGCAGGGTCCTTGGCACCCATATAGTTGCGCGTCCCCTGCACGCCGGCAGCCTCGCTGCCCCAGTAAAACGACTGCTCGTTGCCTGGCGAGAGCGACTGATCCCAACGGCTGGGGATCATGTCGAAATCAAAGGCGAGCCGGCGCTGATCGAATTGCACGGGATCGACCACCCGCACCGAGGCCTCGATGCCGGCGCGCTTCAGGTCGCGTTGAAAGGCCAGCGCGATTCGCTCGTCATCACGCGTCGTTACGAGGATTTCGAAGCTGAGCGGCGCCTTTGTCGCGCGCTGCCGCAACACCGTCCCGTCGAGATCGTAGCCGGCCCCGGACAGCAAGGTCAGCGCGCGGCGAAGCGTCGAGCGGTCGCGCCCCGAACCGTCGCTAACGGGAAGGCGATAGCTGCCGTCGAGGATATCGGGCTCTATATGGGACGCGAATGGTTTGAGCAGCTCGCGTTCGCGATCATCGGCGGGCCGGCCGTAGGCCGACAATTCGGATCCCGCGAAATAGCTCGGGCTTCGAGTATAGAGCCCAAAGAAGTAGTTGCGGTTGATCCACTCGAAATCGAACAGCAACGTCAGTGCCTGACGTACTTTAACGTCGGAAAAGGCGGCCCGCCTGGTGTTGAAAACCAGGAATTCGGAAGGCTGCGGCATGCCGGTCTTGATGGTGTCGCGGATCACCTCGCCATTGCGGGCGGCGGGAAAGTCATATCCTTCGTGCCAGCGCAGCGGCTCGGTTTCGACGCGGAAATCATAAAGTCCGCGCTTGAAGGCTTCGAATTGGCTATTGGCCTCGCGATAGAAATCGAGCCTGATCTCGTCAAAGTTCCACAAGCCGCGATTGACCGGCAGATCGCGGCCCCAATAGTCGGGATTGCGTGTCAGCGTGACGCTGGCGCTGGGCTTGACCGCAGTGACGCGGTAGGGGCCGGAACCGATAGGTCCGGTCGTCGTGGTTTCTTCAAACGTAGCGACGTCCGTGGCATGCCGCGGCAATATCGGCATCAGACCAAGGATTAGCGGCAATTCGCGGTCGTTGGCGGCGGAAAGGTCGAACCGGACCGTGAGCGGATCCAGCGCGTCGGCTTTTGTCACCTTGGCGTAATACTGGCGATGGTTGGGACGGCCGTGATCGCGCAGCAACGCCCATGAAAAAAGCACGTCCTCTGCCTTTACCGGCTGGCCGTCCGAGAAACGCGCCTTGGGATCGAGACGGAAGGTGACGTAGCTTCTGGCGTCGTCGGTCTCGACGCTGTTGGCCAAAAGCCCATAGAGCGTAAAAGGCTCGTCGTAGCCGCGCGCCATCAGGCTTTCGACGACAAAGCCCCTGATTTGCTGGAGCGCGAGCCCCTTGACGATCAGGGGATTGAGGCTGTCGAAGGTACCGGAGAGGCCCCACACCAGCCGGCCGCCTTTCGGCGCGTCAGGATTGACATAGGGCATATGGGTAAAATCGGCGGGCAGAGCGGGGTTACCATGCATCGCAATGGCGTAGCTTTCTGCCGCCGAGACCCGGCTTGCCCCGGCGGCGAGGAAAATGCCGCAGGCGAGCAAAAAGCCAGTCCCCGCGGCAACGCGTATGCGCCTAAAAGCTGACATTGGAACGCGCGGATTTGATTCGGAACAGCTCACTAAGGCGTTCTAGCATAGGCCCGGCATCGGGCAGATCGCCTGTCTCAAAGATGCTTGTCGGCATTGATCTTTTCGTTCGCCGCTGTAAGAAAGCGGGCGATCGAGCTAGATCGCAGGGCTAGTCACGTATCCGCCTCAATTGACTAGGAGACAGCCGCGCGACGCGGCCAGTTGTTGGCGCCTGCAAGGTTTCGGGTGCGCCCGTTCAGAAAGGGTTTTCCGCAATGAATTTCCGTATCTTGGCCGCGTCGGTTCGGCCGCGTGGGCGGCTTGTTGCCCTGCTGGCGGCAACCGCGCTGGCTTCTTCTTTTGCGCTCGAAGCCCAAGCCCAGGCTCCAACACCTGCGCCGGCGGCGCCAAAGGCCAAGGCTGCGCCAAAGG
>Ga0209474_10003612_pt1 | contig 13536 bp, 13 predicted proteins | sample GraSoiAngelo_145_FD_185902 | JGI IMG/M metagenome (GOLD analysis project Ga0209474, IMG submission 185902) | Grasslands soil microbial communities from the Angelo Coastal Reserve, California, USA - 14_1009_05_20cm (SPAdes) (version 2) | ecosystem: Environmental > Terrestrial > Soil > Grasslands...
GGGTGTAGGTGATCAGCGCGCGGCCGACCGCGCAGTACGGGCACAGGGAATGGCTCTGGGTGGCGCCGCTTATGTGCAGGCCCTGCTTGACCTGGAAGGCTTGGGCGAGGTCGAAGCCGAGTGCGGACAGACCGGCGCCCCCCGCCCCTGCTGCTCCGAGCTTCAAGAAGTCGCGACGGGATACCGCTGACACTCGCACTCTCCTGTTTCCGATTGGAGCCGACCGCCTGCTGCAGCCTCAACTCTAGGGCGGCTGTCGTGCATGTCAAATTCACGCGCGCGCTACCTTTGTCCCGGCAGTGAATCGCTGGTTCGACGAGCTCGGCGCACGGCTGGCGGCGGCGGCCGCCCGACGCGGCACCAAGATCGAAGCGCCCGGCCTGGATGCCGAGGTGGCAGGGGAGCTGCTGGAGCTGGCGCGAGTAGCCGCCCACACCCAGGAGCGTCGTTTCGCGCCCCTGGCCTCTTTCCTGGCCGGCGTGGCGGCGGAACGGGTGCGGACCGCCGGCGGTGACGCCTCGGGCCCGCGGCTGGCGGCCTTGGTGCGCGAGGTGCGCGAGGAGCTGGAGGCCGAGGCGCCGCCGAGCTCGGCCTAGGTCAGGATTTGCCGAGTTTTGGGGCCAAATTCGCGTCCAAAGTGACCACAAACTCGGCAGTTGTGAATTCAGGGGGATGTACGGGGGCTGGTGCCCCCCGCGGTCTTCAAAACCGTCTGTGGGGCGCTGATGAGGCGTCCCAGGTGGGTTCGATTCCCATCCATCCCCGCCAGACCGTTGTCGCGGCTCCCTGAGGGCGCTGTGGCGCGGCGAAGGCGTCCGCGTCCACCGCCGCGCCGGCGATGTAGAGACGACAATCCCGAGAGATGGCAATCGGGGACTATCGGAAGCTGTTCGATCTGGGCGGCCGGCATGCGCTCGTGGTCGGCGCCGGAAGTGGCATCGGGGAGGCTTGCGCCGAAGGGCTGGCCGCTTTCGACGCCCGCGTGACGTGTGCAGACCTCGACCTGAACGCGGCGCAGCGGACCGCGGCCACAATCGGTCGGGACGGTGGCCAATCGAAGGCGCTGCAAGTGGACATGCGCGACCCCGCCTCCTGCGCTGCCGCGCTGACGCAGGCGGGCACACCCGACGCCCTCGTGATCACCCCGGCGATCAACGTGCGCAGGCGTACGCGCGACCTCAGCGATGAGGACATACGTCGCGTGATCGAGCTGAATCTGGTAGGGACATTCCGGCTGATGCGCGACTTCGGGGAGGCCATGGCCGAGTCGGGCCGGGGCGGCAGCATCGTGGTCTTCTCCTCGATCCGCGCGCAGGTCGTCGAGCCCGGGCAATCGATATATGCGGCCACCAAGGCGGGCGCCCTGCAGGCCGCGCGCACGCTGGCTTCCGAGCTGGGACCCAGCGGCGTCCGGGTCAACGCGGTCGCGCCGGGGGTGGTCGAGACCCCGCTTACCGCGCCCATCAAAGCAAATCCGGACTGGTACGGCGCCTACGCGGCCAAGACGGCCCTGGGGCGCTGGGCGCAGCCGTCGGAGATGGTGGGAGCGGTCGTCTTCCTCTGTTCGGACGCCGGCCGCTACGTGACCGGTTCCTACCTGGTCGTGGACGGCGGGTGGCTGGCCCAGGACGGGCGCTTCACGCCGCCGTTGTAGCATCCGCTAACCACGCGAGCGCCGGGAGGAGGCAAGATGGAAGACCGAGAACTGCAGCGCGACGCCGGCATCGTCAGGCAGCTGGACCAATTCCTGGCCGGCCGACTCAGCCGCCGCGAGGCGCTCCGCCGTCTCGGTGTACTCGGTGTGAGCCTGCCCATGGCTAGCGCGCTGATCGCCGCCTGCGCCAGCGGCAGCACGACCAACAACCAGCCCAGCACCACCAAGACCAAGGCGATCATCGGGATCATCCAGGAGCCGACCTCCCTGGATCCCACCGCCGACGCCACCGCCTCGATCGCTACCTGCCTGCTGAACAACGTCTACGAGGGGTTGGTGCGCCTCGACGGCGGCGGCAGGATCGTGGGCAATCTGGCCAGGTCCTGGGACGTCTCGGCGGACGGCGCCACTGTCACGTTCCACCTCGCCCAGGGCGTCAAGTGGCACGACGGCGCGGCCTTCTCGGCCCAGGACGTCGTGTATTCCTGGACCCGCGCCAAGGACGCCGCCAACAAGAACCCCCACGCCGACTACTGGGCGCCGGTGCAGTCGGTCAGCGCCCCCGACGACCACACGATCAAGGTCACGCTCTCCGCCTACAGCGACAACTGGCTCTTCCACATGGGCGCCGGCTCAGCCTGCATCGTCTCGCAGGCCTCGGCCGCCAACAACAAGACCACACCGGTGGGCACCGGCCCTTTCAAGTTCTCGACCTGGAACCGCGGCTCATCGCTCCAGCTGATACGCAACGACGCCTACTGGGGCAAGAAGCCACTCCTCAAAGACGTGGAGTTCCGCTTCATCGGCGACGCCAACGCCATGAACAATTCGCTGACCGCGGGCGACATCGACGCCATCGGGCAGGTCGGCGGCCCCGAGCAGCTGCAGGCGTTTGCCTCTAACCAGAACTTCACAGTCACCAAGGGCGCGCCCTCCGGGAAGGTCATGGTGTCGATGAACAACAAGAGCGCCCCGCTCAGCGACAAGCGCGTGCGCCAGGCTCTCTATGCCGCCATCGACCGCAAGGCCTGGATCGACGGTATCCAGGCCGGCTACGGTCAGCCGATTGGATCGCACTCGGCGCCCAACGCCGGCGAGCCGTACTACGTCGACGAGACCTCCGTGAACACCTTCGACGTGAGCAGGTCCAAGCAGCTGCTCGCGGCGGCGGGCAAGGCCTCCGGCTTGACGCTGCGGCTGGCCCAGATCAGCGCCTTCCCGTACGCCGTTCGTGGCTCCGACATCTTGAACAGCCAGCTGAAGGCGGTGGGGGTGACGCTCAACATCACCCCGATGGAGTTCCCGCGCTGGCTGAACACCGTCTTCCTGCCGCCGCAGGACTACGACCTGACGATCATCAACCACGTCGAGGAGCGCGACATCGGCAACTACGGCAACCCCAAGTACTACTGGGGTTACGACAATCCCACCGTTGCTGGTCAGCTCAAGCAGGCCGACGCCGAGCCCAACGAGGGCAAGCGCAAGTCGCTATACGGTGAAGTCCTGAAAACGCTGGCCGATGAGGCCGTCAACGCCTGGGTCTACGCGCCCAATCAGTTGGCCGTCTTGAAGCACAACTTCCACGGCTACCAGGTCCAGGGCATCTCGCCGGCCCTGTTCCTTGGAGATGCCTACTTCAGCTGACCCGCGGGCATTCTAGGTGACGGTTGCGATCGCGACCCGCCTGGTCGCCCTGGTGGCCAGCCTGGTCGTGGCCTCGATCCTGGTCTTCGTGGTCGTCAACCTGCTCCCCGGCGACGTTGCCACGGTCATGCTGGGCACCAACGCCACCCCCGAGAACGTGGCTGCCCTGCGCCATTCGCTCGGCCTCGACCAGCCGCTGTGGCTCCGCTACCTGCAATGGGCGGGAGGCATGCTGCACGGCGACTTCGGGACCTCCGTGCTGTCTCACACCCCGGTGGGACCGCTGATCCTTCAGAAGCTGACAGTGAGCGGGCCCTTGGCGCTGCTGGCGGCCGCGATCGCCCTGGCGGTATCGGTACCGACCGGTGTGGTCGCCGGTGTGCGCTACCGGCGGCTGAGCGGCGCCGTACTGTCCGCGCTCAGCCTCGGCGGCATCGCCATCCCGGCCTTCTGGGCGGGCCTGCTGCTGGCGACGGTGTTCGCTGTCAAGCTGCGGCTCTTCCCCGCCGGCGGTTTCATCGACTGGACCGAGGACCCGGTCGCGGCGGCGCGCAGCCTGGTACTGCCGGCTGTGGCGCTGGGCCTGGTCCAGGCAGCCGTGCTCACCCGGTTCATCCGCTCGGCGATCATCGACGTCCAGCGCGAGGACTTCATCCGTACGGCGCGGGCCAAGGGATTGACCCGCTGGCAGGCGCTGCAGCGCCACGGTTTCCGGAACGCAGCCATCCCGGTAGTCACGATCCTCGGCATCCAGATCACTTCTTTGCTGGTGGGGGCGATCGTGATCGAGAACGTCTTTGTGCTGCCGGGGCTGGGGCGCCTGCTCTTCCAGTCGGTCGGCAATCGCGACCTGATCGTGGTCCAGGACCTGGTGATGCTTCTGACGGCGGTGGTGCTGGCGGTCAATTTCCTGGTCGACCTCTCCTACCGGCTGCTCGATCCGCGGATCCGGACGGCGTCGTGAGGCGGCTGCCGCCGGCACTGGTGGCCGGGGCATTCCTGGTCGGGCTGGTGGTGCTGGTCGCCCTGGTGAGCTTGGTCTGGACCCCGCACGATCCCGACCATGTGATCGTGCCCGACCGCTTCCGGGGCGTCGGGGGCGGCGAGTACCTCCTGGGCACCGACCAGTTCGGACGCGACGAGCTGTCGCGGTTGATGGCGGGCGCCCGCAACACGCTGCTGGTGGGGATCGTCACCGTCGTGATCGCGATCGCTGCCGGCGTGCCGGTGGGCGCCCTGGCCGCCTTCTACCGCGGGCCGCTGGAGGAGGTGGCGATGCGGGCATCGGACGTGCTGCTCGCCTTCCCCGCCATCCTGCTGGCGATGCTGTTCGCGGCCGTCTTCCGGCCGGGGACGCTGACCGCGATGGCAGCCATCGGGATCGCCTTCGTGCCGGTGTTCGCGCGCGTGGTGCGGGGGGCGGGGCTGCAGGTGATGCAGATGGATTACGTGACCGCGGCGCGCACCTTCGGCAGCCGCGGCTGGTGGATCGTGGCCCGCCACCTGCTGCCCAATGTGGGCAGCGTGCTGATCGTGCAGGCCACGATCGCCTTCGCGGTGGCGATCCTGGCCGAGGCCGCGCTCAGCTACCTGGGCCTGGGCACGCCGCCGCCGACGGCGTCGTGGGGCCGCATGCTCAGCGACAGCCAGAGCTACCTGTACCAGTCGCCGCTGCTGGCCCTGTGGCCGGGCATGGCGATCGCCTTTAGCGTCCTCGGCTTCAACCTCCTCGGCGATGGGCTGCGGGACCTGCTCGACCCCAAGCTCGTCGAGCGGCTGCCGGCGCAGGGCTGAGGTGGCCGAGAGCCTGCTGGTCGAGGACCTTCGCGTGCTGGTCGGAGCCGTCGAGGCCGTGCGCGGCGTGTCCTTCGAACTGGGGGCCGGCTCGCGGACCGGGCTGATCGGTGAGTCGGGCTCGGGCAAGACCCTCACGGCACTCGCGCTGATGGGACTGCTGCCCGACGGACTCAGAGCCGCGGGTCGGGTGCTGTACGGCGGCCGCGACCTGCTGACGCTGCCCGATGACGAGCTCTGCGCGCTGCGCGGAGACCGGCTGGCGATGGTGTTCCAGGAGCCGATGAGCGCGCTCAACCCGGTCATGCGGATCGGCGACCAGGTGGCGGAGCCGCTGATGCTGCACCGGCGCCTCGGGCGACGGGTGGCGCTGGCGGAGGCGACCCGGGCGCTGATGCGCGTGCGCATCCGGGATCCAGAGGAGAAGATGCGCGCCTACCCGCATCAGCTCTCGGGCGGCCAGCGCCAGCGCGCGATGATCGCGATGGCCATGGCCTGCGCACCCGCCGTGCTGGTCGCGGACGAGCCGACCACGGCGCTCGACGTGACCGTGCAGGCCGGCATCCTGCGACTGCTCGATGAGCTGGTAGAGGCGGAGGGCACGACGCTGCTGCTGATCACCCACGACCTCGCGGTGGTGGCCAGCAGCTGCGACCGCGTGCTGGTGATGTACGGCGGCAAGATTGTGGAGAGCGGCACCGTCGGCCAGGTCTTCGATCGCCCGCGGCACCCCTACACGCGAGCTCTGCTGGACGCCATCCCGCCGGTGGATGAGGACCTGCCCGACCGCCACCTGCGGGCGATCCCCGGCTCGGTGCCGGGGTTGGGGCGCTTCCCGCCCGGATGCCCGTTCCGAAACCGTTGCCCCAATGCCGACGGCAAGTGCGCGGAGATGCCTCCGCTGGCGGTGCTGGGCGATCACTCCCTGGCGTGTTGGCACCCGGTGGAGGCGGGCATCTGAGCTCCGCGGAAGTCCTCTTCGAGGTCGAGCACGTGACTCGCCGCTACCGGCTGCCGCGGACCCGTCTGCTGGGCCCGCGGCGCGAGCTGGTGGCCGTCGATGACGTCTCCTTCACACTGCGCCGCGGCGAGACGCTGGGCGTGGTCGGGGAGTCGGGGTCGGGCAAGACCACGCTCATGAAGATGCTGCTCCGCCTCGAGCGACCGGACGCCGGCCGCATCTCCTACTACGGAGCCAGCCTGACCCGCGAGGTACAGGTCATCTTCCAGGACCCCTCCAGCGCGCTCGACCCCCGGATGCGGGTGGCCGACATCATCCTGGAGCCGGTCCGGGTGATGCGACTGCCGGGCGATCGCCGGCAGCGGGTATATGAGCTGCTGGACGCAGTGGGGCTGCCGCCGGACTCGGCGCACCGCTACGCGCACGAGTTCTCGGGCGGCCAGCGACAGCGAATCGCGATCGCGCGCGCGCTGGCGCCGCGCCCGCAGATGCTGATCGGCGACGAGCCGGTCTCGGCACTCGACGTCAGCGTGCGAGCTCAGATCTTGAACCTGCTGGAGGACCTGCGGGTGGGATTCGACCTGACGCTGGTCCTGGTCTCGCACGATCTCTCTGTGGTGCGCCACATGTGCGACCGGGTGCTGGTGATGAGCCGGGGCTCGGTGGTCGAGGAGGGGCCGACCCGCGAGATCTTCAGCGCGCCGCGGCACGCCTATACGCGGTTGCTGCTGGACTCGATCCCGACGCTCAAGAACCGGCGCGCGGCCTCCGCGTAGACCTCGGCCGCGCGCACCACCTCGTCGATCTCCACGTACTCGTCGATCTGGTGGGCGATCCACTTGCCGCCGGGACCGTAGGTCACGATCGGGATCCCCGCGTCGCGCCAGAGGATGGTGCCGTCGGTGGTGCCGGGAACGCCGCCGAACGCGGGCGTTTCGCCGTAGACCGTCTTGTGAGCCTCCACCAGCGACCGCACCACCGGGTGGTCCTCGGAGGTCTCCGTCGGGGGCCGGTCGTCGATCACCTCCAGCTCGAGGCCCTCATCGAGGTCGGCGCGTAGGCGGTCCAGGAGCAGGCGGTGATCGGTGGCCGGGGTGGTACGGACGTCGAGCCAGGCGAAGGCACGGTCGGGAATCACGTTGAGCTGCTCGGGCCGGTTGGCGACCAGCACAGTGGGGGTGATGTAGTCCCAGCCCAGGAAGCGGTGCTCGCCGTTGCTCGTCTGCAGCTCGGCCTGGATCTCGGCCGTGCGGCCCAGGAACTGGATGAGGGGCGGAATCGGATTGAAGCCGTGCTGGGGCATGGCTCCGTGGGCCATGCGGCCCCAGGAGGTGATCTTGACCCGGAGCGCGCCCTTCTGGGCGATGCAGACCTCGCCCGCCTCCGGCTCGCAGATGATGGCGGCGTCGACCCCTTTGGCGCGGCCGCTGGCGACCAGGTTCTTGACCCCGATCATCAACCCCTCCTCATCGACCAGCGCAGCGACGACGATCTTTCCGGGGAAGGGTCCGGTCTCTTCGAGCCGGCGGGCCGCGAACAGCATCGCGGCGACGCCGCTCTTCATGTCCGCCGAGCCGCGGCCGTAGAGGCGGCCGTCCTGGATGTGGCCGCTAAAGGGCGGATATCTCCATTTCAAAGGGTCGCCCTCGCTGACCACGTCCGTGTGGCCCTCGAAGAGCAGCGTGGGGCCAGGTTCGCCACCTTCGATGGTGGCGACCACGTTCGGCCGCTCCGACTCCACCTCCCAGACCTCGGGCTCCCAGCCCCAGCTGCGCATCTTGGCGGCGACCAGATCGGCGGCGGGCTTCTCGCTGCGACTGCCGTCGAGCAGGTACTGGGAGGGGGCCTGGACCAGGTCCCTCAGGAACCCGATCAGGGCGTCGCGTTCGATCGTATCGGGCATCGCGCTGAGAGTACCTTTCGGTCCGTGGCGATCACAGACGTAGCCGGGGTGCGCGTCGGGCACTGGTCGGATTCCCAGGCCCGGACCGGCTGCACGGTGGTGCTCCTGCCGTCCGAGGGCGCGGTGGCGGGGGTGGACGTGCGGGGGGCGGCGCCGGGCACCCGGGAGACGGACCTGCTCCGGCCCGGGTGCACCGTGGAACGGGTACACGCGGTGCTGTTGACCGGGGGCTCCGCCTTTGGGCTGGCCGCCGCGGATGGGGTGATGCGGTGGCTGGCGGAACGCCGGATCGGGCTCGTGGTGCGGGAGGTGGTGGTCCCCATCGTGCCCGCCGCGGTGATCTTCGACCTTCGCGACGGCGCCTCGGTCGTGTTTCCCGGGCCGGACCAGGGATACGCAGCCTGCGACGACGCGGCGTCGGCGCGGGGCCTTGCCTGCGCCGGCGGGCGCGTCGGAGCCGGCAGTGGCGCGATGGTGGGGAAGCTCTACGGGCCGCCCGTGCCCGGCGGGGTGGGGACGGCCAGCATCAGGCTCCCAGACGGCACAACGGTGGGGGCCCTGGCGGTCGTGAATGCGGTGGGTGATGTCGTCGATCGCTCCGGCCGCCTGCTGGCCGGAGGCGCCGGGGACACCTGGCGGCGCCTGCTGAGCGAGGGCCCACCGCCGCTGCCGGTCGTGGGGGCCTCGACCACGCTGGCTGTGGTGGCGACGGATGCCGCGCTCGACAAATCCTCCTGTAACCGCCTGGCGACGGTCGCACACGACGCGCTCGCGATGTCGATCCGCCCGGTCCACACACCCTTCGACGGCGACACGGTGTTCGCCCTATCGGTGGGGAAGGGTAGTTCTGACTTGATGTCCCTGTGCGCGGGGGCGGTGGAAGCCCTGAGGACCGCCATCGAGCGAGGGGTGGCGACGGCATGAGCTTCTCGCCGTCGGCGCCCGCCGACGACCGCAGCGCCGCCTTCCTTTTCCATGCTCGCCCAACTGCATGAGCGACACCTGGTCGACGTCGAAGGGGTGCGCGAGATCTGGCTGGTGCGCCACGCCGACGCCTACACGGGCATTAACCGGCTGGGCGAGGGCATCCTCGATCCTCCGCTCACTCCGCTCGGCCGCGCGCAAGCCGCCCGCCTGGCGCACCGCCTGGCGCAGGTTCGGATCGATCTGATCCGGGCTTCTGACATGCGGCGTGCTGTGGAGACGGCGCAGGTCATCGCCGGCGTCACCGGACGACTTCAAGTGTCGACGGACCCGCGTTTGCGCGAGGTGCGAACGCACTGGGATGAGGGCCGCCGGGCCGAGCTCAACGCGCCCACGAATACCCGTTCCCGGAGTCGGAGCAGGAGGTCTACGAGCGCGTGTCCGCGGCTGCGGGCGAAGTGGTCGCCGGCCTGCCCGAGAACGGGCGCGGTCGTGGTCACCCACAACGCGGCGATCGGGATACAAGTCGCTTGGGGCTGATTTGTTAGTGTGAGTATCAGTAAAAGCGACTTCGAGACTATAAAGTGGCATTTGATCCCAACGCGCGCCTGGATCCCTCGCAGGTTGAAGACGTCCGCGGCGGCGGCATCGGCGGCCGGACGCTCGCCCTGGGCGGCGGCGGCATCGGAACGGTCCTGCTGGTGGTGGCTTACCTGCTGTTGGGCGGTAACCCCGCCAACCTGGTGCAGCCGAGCACGCAGACGGCGCCGAGCGGTGGGTCGCTCGAGCAGTGCACGACGGGAGCGGCCGCCAACCAGCGGGAGGACTGCCGGATCGTGGGCTACGTCAACAGCATTCAGTCCTATTGGGCGAGCGAGTTCGCAGCCGCCGGTCAGAAGTACCAGCCGGCCGACACCGTGATGTTCAGCGACCAGACCTCCACGGGCTGCGGCGCCGCCACCACAGAAGTCGGGCCGTTCTACTGTCCGGTCGATCGCCACGTTTACATCGACCTCGGCTTCTTCCAGGAACTCCAAAGCAAGTTCGGTGCGCGCGGCGGCTCCTTCGCCGAGGGTTACGTGGTCGCACACGAGTACGGCCACCACGTCCAGGACCTGCAGGGCCAGCTCACATCCGGAACGAGCCAGACCGGGGCCAACGGACGCTCGGTCCGCACCGAGCTGCAGGCCGACTGCTATGCGGGCGTGTGGGCCAACCACGCGGCCGCCACCGGCTTCCTCAAGCCGCTCAGCTCTGACGACATCGCCCAGGCCCTGGACGCGGCAGCCGCGGTCGGAGACGATCGGATCCAGAAGGAATTCCAGGGCCGGGTGACTCCGGAAAGTTGGACCCACGGCTCATCCGCGCAGCGCCAGAGGTGGTTCACGGCGGGGTACCAGCAGGGCAGTCCCAAGGGTTGCGACACCTTCGGCGCCTCCAACCTGTAACCACCGGCCACGCCAAATTCCGGAAACTTAGCCGGCGGCTAGGTTGTTCTAAGCATCCGGACCGATAGGCACAGGAGGGGTCATGAACCTGCCACCCGGCGTTCGCTCCGAGGTCGTGAGCACAGACCGTCTTCGCATGCGTTACCTCGATTCGGGACCGGAGGACGGTATCCCGGTCGTGATGATTCACGGCAACCTCTCGACCGGGCGCTTCTACGAGCACCTGATGCCGGGCGCGCCCGAGCGATACCGGGTCATCGCGCCGGACATGCGCGGGTTCGGCGATACCGAGAGAGTACCCATCGATGCCACCCGCGGCGTGCGGGACTGGACCGACGACACCTACTCGTTGGTACGTGCGCTTGGGATCATCCGGGCGCCGCATCTCGTGGGCTGGTCGACCGGGGGCGCCGCGATCGCCAACTACGCCGAGGACCGACCCGTCGCCTCACTCACATTCATCGACCCGGTCTCGCCCTACGGCTTTGGCGGCATCCGGCTCGATGGCACGCCGTGTTTTCCGGACTACGCGGGCTCGGGCGGGGGCACCGGAAGTCCGGAGTTCGCGCAACGGCTAAGGGATGGTGATCGCGGCAGCGATTCGCCTTTCTCGCCCAGGAACGTCATCAACAGCTCCTACTGGGCGCCGTCCCATCGCGAGCCGCCCGACCGCGAAGAGATGCTGCTCGACGAAGTTCTGAAGTCCGTGGTCGGCGACGACGGCTATCCGGGCGATGCCACGTCGTCCGAGAACTGGCCCGGCGTGGCGCCGGGCACGCGGGGCATCCTCAACGCTCTCTCCGGGAAGTACCTGAACTGGAGCGGCATCGTCGACCTCGACCCCAAACCACCGATCCTGTGGACGCACGGCTCAGCCGACATCGTGGTGGCTGATGGGTCAGCCTGGGAGATGGGAACGCTGGGCAAGATGGGCGCGGTGCCGGGGTGGCCCGGCGAGGACGCATTTCCCCCTCAGCCGATGGTCACCCAGATCCGGAACCTGCTCGAGCGCTATCGCGGCAGCGGTGGGCGGGTGCAGATGGAGATGTTCGAGGGTTCGGGCCACGGGCCCTTGTTCGACGCAGCCGAGCGCTGGAGCGAAGTCTTCTGGGGTTTCGTGGCTTCCGTAAAGAGCAGCGAGCCGGCCCGGACGGCCTAGCCGGCAATGTAAATCTCGGCACCAGGACCGACGGCAAGCAGGTCAGCCGCGCGGCTTAGTCTCCAGGTTGCGTCGACCAACCGAGGCTGTGTCAGCCGCCAGGCCGACCGCCCTTCGGGTTGCAACCCATAGGCCCTACAAGAGGGCAACGCCGAGAACTAGCGTTTGGGCCGGGAGGTGGCACCGATGGGATCGGCCGACTTCAACACGTCGTCGATGTTGCGTGCCGCCCTAGGCGCAGCTGCCATCGTCGTGGGTTCTTCAGTTCCGCGTACATCGTCCTTTTCGCTGTCGGATATCCAATCGCGGCGCGATTGGCAACGAAGCTGTCGTGGTCACGCTCGATTCGTGTCGGCATGGCTGGCTTTGTGCCGTTCCAGGGTTTCGAGTACATCTTCATCCGCTAGTGGTCCGAAGTACCAGATCGCCGGGACGTTCGGCCCTGGTGCGGGCATGAGGCAGCGCTCAGAGTCGACGAGACGCGTGTAAGCCGCGACACGGCGAGGCCGCGCCGAGGCGGCGTCCGTGGCTGGCGTCGCCTGCCGCTCAGGCCGAAGGCCGAACGACTCGGCCAGGAGGAGGTCGCCGTGGAGATACGTCAGACGTCCACAGCCGTCACGTTCTCGAGATCGGCAGGCCGTTTCGGGCTCGAGTTGATGCAGATGTGCGCCGCTATGTGCCTGGGAGGCATCGTCCTCAACCTGGCGATCTTCGAAGTGATCGCCCTCGCGGGATTCCCGAATTTCGTTCAGCAGCACCCCGAGACATCAATGCTGATCCTCGGTATCGACTGGGCTATCGCGATGGGGACGTGGATGGCGCTTCGCCACCACCCGTGGCGCCACAACCTGGAGATGTCGAGCACCTCGATCGTCGCCACCGGCCTGTTCGCGATCGCATCCTGGATGGGTTGGTTCACGCCTGAGACCACCCTCGGCTGGTTCACCCTCTTCACGCCGATGTGCGGGCCGACGTGTCTCCTAATGGCGGCCGATATGCTCTTTCGCTACAAGCACTACACGTCCCAATCGGATGCTCACGACCAAGCCCACTGACCGAGGTGGGATGGGCGGTGGGGCAGCCCACGGCTGCCCCACCGCGGCCGGCACGACCGACGGCCGTTGTGGTTGCCTCAGGAGCTGCGCGCACGTTGCCGCCAGGGGCTAGCGAAGCGGCTTTTTGCAATCTGCGACGTCCCCACCTACAAGAAGGCTGCACCTGTAAGTCAGCTCAGGCGGGGGAATGGTCATGACCTTGATTCGTGCACAGCGATGGGGGTTGAGCGGGGTCGCAGGGCTGGTTCTCGCGCTGACCCTGGCGGCCGGCCCGGCGATGGCCGGTGCGGGCCGCTACGTCGAGACTGATCTCGCGTCGGATATCCAGGGCCGTGCGCAGAACCTCGATGCGAGCCTGGTGAATCCGTGGGGACTCGTGCGCGGGCCGTCGACGCCGTGGTGGTCGGCTGACAACGGCGTCGGACAGAGCACGCTGCTCAAGCCCGACGGAACGAGGTTCCAGGCGCCCTTCAACCCTGTAAACGTTCCGATGAGCGCGTGTACGGGGACTGGAACGCCAACCGGGATCGCATTCGACGGGACGGCCTCCTTCTCCTTCACCGGGTGCGACGGCACCTCGCATACGGCCCGCTTCATGTTCGCGACTGAGGACGGGAGCATCGTGGCCTGGGACATTCCGATGACCACCGCGGTGACGGTCGTGGCTCCCTCGACTGCGGCCGTCTACAAAGGCCTGGCGGTTGGAAGCAACGCCAGTGGCACTTTCCTTTTCGCGACCAACTTCAGAGCAGCGACGATCGACGTCTTCGGCTCAAACTTCCAGCACGCGAAGCTGGCGGGCTCCTTCTCCGATCCGGGCATCCCGACGGGCTTTGCGCCCTTTGGGATTGCCAATCTGGCTGGGCAACTCTACGTGACCTACGCCAGGCAGGACGCCGCTCTTCACGACGACGTGGCCGGTCCGGCCAAGGGATTTGTCGACGTCTTCGACACCAACGGCACCTTCATTCGGCGTGCCGCGACCCGGGGGCGG
>Ga0209474_10003613_pt1 | contig 13534 bp, 14 predicted proteins | sample GraSoiAngelo_145_FD_185902 | JGI IMG/M metagenome (GOLD analysis project Ga0209474, IMG submission 185902) | Grasslands soil microbial communities from the Angelo Coastal Reserve, California, USA - 14_1009_05_20cm (SPAdes) (version 2) | ecosystem: Environmental > Terrestrial > Soil > Grasslands...
CTCTGACCGCCGTGCCGTTCTCCTCGAGCTTGCCGCGAAGGGGTCTCGGCTTCTGCGGCGCCTCGAACAACGCTCGAACGCCCAGCTCGCACGCGCACTGCGCGGGATGACCCCGAACGAGCGCGAAGCGCTCGCGACGACGGTCCGTGCGTTCGTCCGCGTGCTTTCGATCGGACCCCGGGCGTCAGCTCGGCCCCCGATGAAAAGGTCCGCATGAGCTCTCAGAACGGGCACGTGATCGAGACGACCGACCTGACCAAGCGATACGGAGACGTCGTCGCGGTGAACAACCTGACGCTCCGCGTCCCGCGAGGTGGCGTCTTCGGATTTCTCGGGCCGAACGGCTCCGGCAAGACCACGACGATGGGCATGCTCTTAGGGCTCGTCCACCCGACGAGCGGCGAGGCTCGGATCTTCGGCGATCCCGCTCGCCACCCGGCGACGCTCCGGCGGGTTGGAGCGATGGTCGAGACGCCGACCTTCTATCCGTACCTTTCGGGACGCGGGAATCTGCGCTACTTCCAGGGGATCGGTCGGCGGGGCGCACCGGCCGACGTTGACCGGCTCCTCGAGCTTGTGGACCTCGGAAAGCGCGCCGACAGCAAATATTCGACCTACTCGCTCGGGATGAAGCAGCGCCTCGGGATCGCATGCGCGCTCCTCGGTGATCCGGAGCTCGTGTTCCTCGACGAGCCGACGAACGGACTCGACCCGGCAGGTGTCGTCGAGGTGCGCGAGCTCATCCGCGATCTCGGCAAGGGCGGACGGACGGTGGTTCTGTCGAGTCACCTGCTCGCGGAGACCGAGTTGGTCTGCGACAACGTCGCCGTCCTCTCACGCGGCAGACTGATCGCGCAGGGCTCGATCAAGGAGCTACTCCGTCAGCACGACGGGCTTCGGCTACGCACAACCGACGATACGAAAGCCCAAGCCATTCTCTCCGGCATACGTTGGGTGGAGCACGTCGAGCGTCACGACGGTGGCCTCTTGGTCACGGGATCGCAGGCCCGCGCGTGGGAGCTGTCGCGCGATCTGGCGGTGCAGCAGGTCTACGTCAACGAGCTCGTACCGGTCCACCGGTCGCTCGAGGAATTCTTCATGGAAATCACGGGCACCGATCCAACGACCGGAAAGGAACGGTCGTGATCGGGAACGTCGCGAACCTGACGAGATGGGAGTGGTTCAAGCTCCGGCGGCGCTGGATGCTGTGGATCCTGCTTGTCTTCGCGATCCTCTTCGCGCAGCTCGCGGTGTGGGGGCAGTTCTTCTCCTACCAGAACCTCCAGACGACGGGCGGCGAGCTGACCGTCCCAGCCTCGCTGCAGCAACAGCAGGGACGCGCGCCGCGCACGGTCGCCTGCAACGACCTCCTCTCGGGCAACCCCGCGCGGCAGCCTGCCGATCTCGACGCCCAGGTCGTCGCCGGGCTTGCGGCGCAGTGCCGCCAGCAGGCGGCGACGTTACCGGCCCGCCTCGCACGCGCCTATCAGGGCTTCTCGCTGCCAGGAAGCATCTCGACCGCCCTCGGTATCGTGCAGACCCTCGCGCTGATTCTCATCGCGATCCTCACCGCCTCGGCGATCGGGATCGACTACGGAGCCGGCACGCTACGATCGGCGCTCACGCAGGGAATCGGGCGTTGGCCCTACCTCACGGCGAAGCTGATCACGCTCGCGGTCATCGCCTTCCTCGGGCTCGTCGTGGCGCTGGCGACCGTCGCGATCGCTAGCCTCGTCGCCACGTCGATCGCAGGGGCGGCGCCCTCGGGCGCAGCCACGGCGACGTGGTCCGACGCCGGACTCGCCCTCTGGAAGGCGTGGACCTCGGTCCTGCCCTACCTCGCGCTCACGACCTTCGTGACCGTGGTCGCGAGATCGTCCGCCGCGGGCATGGCGATCGGATTGGGCTATTACTTCGCCGAGCAGCTCATCATCGCGCTCTTCTCGAACCTGTTTAGCTGGTTCCAGAACATCGCGGACTTTCTCCTGGTGCGCAACATCTCGGCGTGGACCGGAGGCTCGGGTGGTTTTGGCGCAGCCGCGACTCTTCCCGATCAGACCCATTCGATCGCTGTACTCGCGGTCTACACGCTCGTCCTTGCTGGCGTCGCCTTCTGGCTCTTCGAGCGGCGCGACGTCCAGGGCGCGACCGGCGGAGGGTGACCGCGGCCGTCTGACCCTAGTCTGAACGCGATGGCCGAGCTCGCCCGCATCCGCAACTTCTGCGTCATCGCGCACGTCGATCACGGCAAGACGACCCTCTCCGATCGGCTGCTCGAAACGACGGGGACCGTGCCCCTGCGCGAGATGCGCGACCAGCTGCTCGACTCGATGGAGCTCGAGCGCGAGCACGGGATCACGATCAAGGCGCGCGCGGTGCGCATGACCTGGCGCGACCACGAGCTCAACCTCATCGACACCCCCGGACATGTCGACTTCACGTACGAGGTCAGTCGATCGCTCGCCGCCTGCGAGGGCGCGGTGCTGCTCGTCGACGCGTCGCAGGGCATCGAGGCGCAGACACTCGCGAACGCCTACCTCGCGGTCGAGCAGGGCCTCGAGGTCATCCCGGTCATCAACAAGATCGACCTGCCGAACATCGACCTGGATGTCATCCGAGAGGAGCTGCGCACTACCCTCGGCTTCCGCGACGAAGAGATCCTCCTCGTCTCCGGAAAGACCGGCGCGGGCGTGAACGAGCTCCTCGATGCGATCGTCGAGCGTGTCCCGCCGCCGGTTGGCGACGTCGGCGCGCCGCTTCGCGCGCTGATCTTCGACTCGCACTACGACGCGTACAAGGGCGTCGTCGCGCACGTCCGGGTCGTCGACGGCTCGCTCGGCGACCACGAGCGGATCCGGCTCTTCGCGACGGAGAAGGAAAGCGAGCTGCTCGAGCTCGGCGTCTTCGTTCCGGACGCGCGGCCGATCCCGCGCCTCGAAACGGGCGAGACCGGCTACATCGCGACCGGCCTCAAGGCGGTGGCCGACTGCCGCGTCGGCGACACGCTCACCCTGGCCGGTCGCCCCGCGACCGCGCCGCTTCCGGGCTACCGGCCGGCGAAACCGATGGTGTTCGCGGGCTTCTACCCATCCAACGCGCAGGACTACCCGCTGCTCAAAGACGCGATGGAGAAGCTGCGTCTAAACGACGCGTCGCTCATCTACGAGCCGGAGACGTCGCAGGCACTGGGCTTCGGTTTCCGCGCGGGGTTCCTCGGCCTTCTCCATCTCGAGATCGTGCAGGAGCGCCTCGAGCGCGAGTACGACCTCGACCTCATCGCCACATCGCCGTCCGTCGAGTACCGCGTGATAACCCAGAAGGGCGCCGAGGTCGCGATCGACAACCCGGCGCTCCTGCCGGACCCGGGCACGATCGTCGAGATCCGCGAACCGTGGATGAAGGTGACGGTCATCGTGCCGACCACGCACGTGGGTCCGGTGATGGAGCTCGCGCAGACCAAGCGCGCGTCCCTCGCCGACATGAGCTACGTCGATCCGACGCGGGCGATGCTGAAGTACGACATGCCGCTCTCCGAGGTCATCGTCGATTTCTACGACCAGCTGAAGTCGAGCTCGCGCGGCTACGCCTCGCTCGACTACGAGTTCGCGGAGTACCGCCCGGCGGACCTCGTGCGCCTCGACATCCTCGTTGCCGGAACACTTGTCGACGCGCTTTCGATCATCACCCACCGGGGGCGCGCACAGCGGACCGGTCGCGTGCTCGTGAACAAGCTCCGCGGCCTCATCCCGAAGCAGATGTTCGACGTTCGCATCCAAGCTGCGATCGGCGGCAAGGTCGTCGCGAGCGAGACCGTGAAGGCGAAGCGCAAGGACGTGCTCGCGAAGTGCTACGGCGGCGACATCACGCGCAAGCGAAAGCTCCTCGAGAAGCAGAAGGAAGGCAAGAAGCGCATGAAGATGGTGGGATCGGTCGAGATCCCGCAGGAGGCCTTCCTCGCCGTCCTTCGGATCGGTGACGAGACGTGAAATCGCCGAAGATCCAGTTCGAGCATCCCACGCAGCTCGCCGCGTCAACCTTCCTGCGCGCCGTCTCCGAGAACGACGCGTCGGCGATGTGGGAGAAGCTGTCGCGCGAGACGCGTGGGCTGCTCGAAGGGCTCTACGCGGCGCGCTCATCCGTGGCGCTGCAGCACGCCGCGGGCGTCGAGCCGACCGGGCTGGACGCGCGCCTCGCCGAGGTCGTGGCACCCCTGCGGGCGTCGGTCGTGGCGGCGCTCGGTGGTGCCGAGCGCATGGGCGGATTCGGCGTGTCTGGGGCGCGCCTCGTTGACCGGGCGACGGCTTACGTATTGCTCCTCCCCGATTTCGGCGAGGAGCGCATCGCGACCGAGAGCGACTGGCAGCCGAGCCATCTCCTTGCCTTCGTCCACGAATCGCGCGAGTGGCTCCTCGACCTCGGGCGCACCGCGGAGCTGTCGGCGGACGCTGTGCTCCCCAATCCTCTGGGCGTGACCCGATGACTCAGGGGATCGGCCTGTATGTACACATCCCGTTCTGCGCTTCGCGCTGCCCGTACTGCGATTTCGCCACCGCGCCCGCCACGACCGCGCTCCGCTCGCGCTACCTCGACGCGCTCGGGCGCGAGATCGCGCGGGAGGGAGCGCTCCTCGGCCGTCCACGAGCGCGCACGCTCTTTTTCGGTGGCGGCACGCCGAGCCTGCTCGAGCCCGCGGAGATCGCGATGCTCGGCGACGCGCTCCGTCGCGCGTTCGTCCTTCGGCCGCGCGAGGTCACGCTCGAGGCGAACCCGGCCACCCTTGATCGGGCCCGGCTCGAGGCCTGGCTCGCGCTCGGACTCACGCGTCTCTCGCTCGGAGCGCAGAGCTTCGACGCGCGAGGCCTGCGCGCACTCGGGCGGACCCACCAGCCGGAGGACAGCGCGGCTGCGGTCGCTGTCGCGCGGGATGCCGGGCTGGACACAAATCTCGACCTCATCTTCGGGTGGCCCGGACAGGACATCGCAGCCTGGGAGCGGGACCTCCAGACGGCAGCCGGGTTGAACCCCGATCACATCTCCTGCTACCCGCTCGAGCTGCGGCTCGATCCGGAGGGGTCGATCCCGAATTGGCCTGGTGGCGGGTGGCCGGTCCTCGAACGCTGGCGCCGAGCCGCCGCAGAGGCACAACCCGATGACGCCGGTATCGCCCGGATGTACCGGGTCGCCGAACGCGCACTCGAGCGCGCGGCCTACCGCCACTACGAGATCGCCAACTGGGCTCGGCCGGGAAAGCGTTCGCTCCACAACCTCGGGTACTGGCGCGACCGCGACTGGCTCGGCGTGGGAGTCGGCGCACACACGCATCTCGCGGGCGCGCGGTCAGCGAACCCGGCCGACCTCCGCGCGTACATCTCGCGGGCGGAGTCGGGAAGCGAGCGAGTGGTCGACGCGGAGGCCGATCCGCCGAGCGAGGCCGCGATGCTCGCGCTGCGACTGGACTCGGGCCTCGACCTCGAGCGTTACGCAGCGCGGTTCGGCGCCACCGCGGCCACACGCGTGCGGTCTGCCCTGCGTGAGGTCGAGCCTGCACACCTCGTCCGTGTCGAAGGTCGTTACGCGCGCCTTACGGCGCGGGGCCGCCTTCTGGCGAGCGAAGTGTTCGTCCGTCTCTTGCCGTAGTACAGCGCAGCGGAGTCACGGCGCTTGCTATGCAAAGCGGAATTCGATATGCATCACGCGAACACTCCACCGATATTTGGGGAGGAACCATGCAGGAAGACGAAGGCACCGATTGGTCCGCGCAGAAGGAGCCCGGCTCGGTCTGGCCCACGCCGCTGCCAGCAAGTCCGACCCCGCCTCCGCCCTCGCCAATGAGCGGGTCAGCGTCCGGCAGTAGCGGTCGTAAGACGACTCGGCGCCGCGCGAGCACGAGCGCAGGCGGAAGGAAGACCACGGCGAAGCGCACGACGAGCCGCCGCAAAACGACCGCGAAGCGCGCGACCGCCAAGCGGGGCACCGCCAAGCGCGGCACGACGAAACGGACGACAGCGAAGCGCGGGGGCCGCAAGACCACGGCGCGCCGGAAGAGCGCTGGGCGCTCGACTGCGAAACGCACGACGCGCCGCAGCTCGTCGACTCGCAAGAAGCGCCGCTAGAAGACGAGGCCGGAGCCCTGAAGGAGGGAGGGCACGCCCCACGGCGTGCCCTCTCTAGTTGCGCTTTCCGCGGCCCATTCCGGGCTTGCGCCCGTGGTTCGCCTTTTTGCTCCGCCAGCCCAGCTTTCCGCTGGTCTTCTGCTTCTTCTGTCCTTTTCCCATTCCTACCTTTTTCTAGCGCGGGGGAGGCGGGGGCAGGGGCCCCCGTGCGCGAAGCGCCCCGCACCCATTCTTTCTTCGGCCGCCACGTTATTGGCGGGCCTTCGTTACGCCAAAGAGATGGAGCTGCAGCGCCCGCGTCGGCGGCGCGATGAGCTCGGTCACGAGCCATTGTGCGACCGAATCCGGTGCGGCGTCCTCGGCCAGTCCCACGCGGACGCGCGCGGTCGCGACGTGACGGCGCACCGTGCGCGGGTCGATCCCGAGCGTGCCTGCCGCTTCGCTAAGCGACCGCTCCAAGACGTCGCGCAGGACGAACGCGCCGAGGTCCGCGCCGCGCAGGGCGTACCGGCCGACAAGATCGCGGAGGCCGGCGGCGAAGAGACGTCCACCCAGGACTGCCTCGCGGATCGCGGCGGCAGTCTCGCCGTCGAGCTCGCCGACCCGCAGGAGCGCGGTGACCTCCACCGGCGGCAACCGGCGCGCCTCCTCGAGGCTCGCGATGAATCGCCGCACGACGACGTCATCGGAGACCATGGGGCGTACGCCGTCGCGCGTTACCGAAGCGACCGCGGCAAGCGCCGCCGCGAGCCCATGCCGCAAGCCGTCGAGGTCCGCGAACTTCACGACCTCGACGACCGCCGGATTTCCCAGCAAGAGTCGCGAGATGGGCCGATCCCGCTCGGCGACCACGATGACCGGGACGGCATGCTCACGCGCGACCTCTACCTCGATGCCAACGCCGAAGGAGGGGATGCCTGCATACGCGATGAGCACGGCCGCGCTCGTGACATGCGCGCGGTCGATCTCGTAGACCGAACGCGGATCCAGGTGAGCGGCCGCGACGGGGTCGGTGACGCGATGGGGAAGATACGCGCGCAAGCCCGCGGCTTCGGCGATCTCCGCCAGCAGCTCGTAGAAGAGCTTCGTGCGCGGACCGTCGTCGAGCGCGGTCAGCGCGCCTGAGATGTATGCCTCGCCGAGCGCAGCGGGAGCCTTCTCCCTCGGTTCGTCCATGGGCCGCTCATGATGCTCGGGGCGTCAAGTTCCCCTCGTAGAATCCGGCGGATGCCCGAGCAGCGCGTGGCCGAGCACCTTCGGCGGCTTCCCCTCTTCTCCCGACTCCCCGACAGCGAGCTCGCGGAGCTCGCGGAGCGCGTCCGTACGAAGAGCTTCAAACGGGGCGAGATGATCTTTCGCAAGGATGACCCGGGGACACACCTGTACATGGTTTTGGACGGTGGGGTGAAGATCGCGCTCCCCGGCGAGTTCGGCCAGGAGGCTCTCGTGGCGATCATGCGGCCGGGGGAGTTCTTCGGCGAGCTTGCGCTCTTCGATCGAAGCCCTCGCTCGGCGTCCGCGACCGCGCTGGAGGACACCCGTGCGGCGCTGCTCGCCGGCGACGATTTCCTCGCTTATCTCGAATCGCATCCGGCGTCGTTCCGCGTCGTCCTCGAGACTCTCGCTCGCACCATTCGCCGGCTTTCGGATCGCGTCGAGGACTTGATCTTCCTAGACGTCCCGAGCCGGGTCGCGAAGTACCTGCTCGACCTGGTGCGCTCGAGCGGCGACGGCACGAACGAGCTGACCCTAACGCAGGACGAGCTCGCTGCGTTCATCGGAGCGTCGAGGGTCTCGGTGAACCGCGTGCTTGGCGATCTCGAGCGCCGCGAGATCATCTCGATCCGGCGCCGCCGGATCGCGATCAAGGACGCCGACCGCCTCGCCAAGGAGGTCCGCTTCTAGAGGTGACTACCGAGCGACGAGCGGCTCTGCCGGAGGAGCGAGTCGATCCTGCCGGAGGCGTTTCTCCGGCGACAGCCGGAGATTGATCTAGGTGGCAACCCCGCCGCGGAAGCGGCCGCTCGTGCTGGTCGTCGAAGACGACCCGACCCTGGGCGACGTCATGCTGACCGCCCTGAAGGACGACGGCCTCGACGCCAAGCTCGCGCACGATGGCGATGAGGCCATGCGGGATGTCGACGATCTCTCACCCTCGGTGATGGTCCTCGACCTCATGATGCCGAAGCGGGACGGCTTCTCGGTGCTGCGCGAGCTCCGCGCGGATGGCCGAATATCGCACCTTCCGGTGATCGTGGTGACCGCGATCTTCGGGATGTCCGAGCGTCTCTACGCGACCGAGCTCGGCGCGGCCGACTACGTGACGAAGCCGTTCGAGCTCGACGACCTCATCACCCGCGTCCGCGCGCTCCTCTCGCCGACCGCCGCGTAACTACGCGCGCGCGCCAGCCGTCAGCTGGCTCGTGCAGTAGCGGCACCGTGTCGCCGACGCGAGAATCTCCTCGCCGCAGAACTGGCACATCTTCGTCGGCGCCGCCTTCGGTATGAAGGACCGGGCGATCAGGAACACGACGAACGCCACGATGATGAACACGATCACCGTGTTGATGAACACGCCGTAGTTGATCGTCGCGAGCCCCGCATCTTGGGCCGCCTTCAGACTCGCCGGGTGCTTGCCCGAGAGGTCGATGAACAGATTGTTGAAATCGACCCCGCCGAAAAGCAGCCCGACGGGCGGCAAGATGATGTCTTTCACCAGCGAGCTGACCACCGCCGCGAGAGCCACGCCGAGGATGAACGCGAGAGCCAGCGCGAGCACGTTCGCCTTGAGCAGGAAAGTCTTGAACTCGGAGAACATCGCCAGGACCTCCACCCCTACGTTCGCGTCGCGCGAGGCAACCAGCACGCTGGGTGCCAGGGTCACGGGCAAGTCAGCGAGCGTTACGACCTTGACGGCGACGGTCGCGCCTTGGTAGGCTCTTAGCACTCTCGATGGGAGAGTGCTAATTGACCAAGAAACCCAATCCCGCTGAGTTTCCGGACCTCGATCAGCGCGCCCGCCAGGTCCTTGGCGCGGTCATACGCGAGTACATCGCGACCGCCGAGCCCGTGGCCTCGGTGCAGCTCGTCCGCGGGTACCGGCTCGACGTTTCGCCGGCCACCGTCCGCAACGAGCTCGCCGCGCTCGAGGACGCCGGTCTGTTGACGCACCCGCACACCTCGGCTGGACGGGTGCCGACCGATCTTGGGTACCGCTATTTCATCGAGACGCTGATGCCGGTCCCGTCGCTCCGGGCGGACGAGCAGGTGACCGTCTCGCACCAGTTCCAGCAGGCCTTGCAGGACACGGCGGCGTGGCTCCGCGTCGCCGCATCGAGCCTCGCCCGGCTCACGGCCGAGGCCTCGATCGTCACGCCGCCGGCGAGCACGCGCACAACGCTCCGCCACGTCGAGGTCGTTCCGATCCAGGAGCGGCGGGTTCTCCTGGTCGCGGTGGCCGACGGCGGCGCCGTGCGCCAACAGGTTCTGGAGCTCGGGACGCCCACCACGGCCGAGCAGCTGCGAACGCTTTCTTCGCGGCTCACCGAGTCGCTCGGAGGCGCGACGGCGACGAAAGTGCACGAGGCGGCCGCCGCGGAACAGGGCGCCGATGCCGACATCACCAGGGCCCTTGCTCGGATCCTCGACGAGTACGACACGGTTCGCGCACGCGAGGTGTACGTGGACGGCTTTCAGAACATCCTGGCCCAGCCTGAGTTCGCCGGGAGCGACCGGAGCCGCGCGATGCTGAGTCTCTTCGAGGATCACACCCGCCTCTCGGAGATCCTGCCGCTCGACCTCGGCGACGGCGAGGTCCACATCACGATCGGTCGAGAGCACCGGCACGAATCGCTCCGCGACTGCAGCCTCGTCATCGGGCGCTACGGCGCAAGCGGTGACGTGGTCGGCTTCGTGGGGGTCGTCGGCCCGACGCGAATGGATTACGCGCGGTCGATCGGCGCGGTCCGCTACGTGGGGTCGCTCATGAGCGACCTCGTTCGAGTCATGGAGGGACGCTGATGGACGACAAAATCCGCCGCGCGGAGGAGCTGCTCGAGCAGCGCTCGCGCGAGCGCGGTGGCAACGGGCACGCGAATGTGGAGACGGAGGCGGCCGCCGCCGAGGCGCAGGCTGCCAGCCAACCTGACCAGAGAGCTGAAGAGCTCACGAACGATCTGAAGCGTATGGCGGCGGACTTCGCGAACTACCGCAAGCGCAACGAGGCGGAGCGGACCGAGTTCGCCAAATTCGCGAAGTCGGACCTCATCTCGAAAATACTCGATGTCCTCGACGGGTTCGATCGCGCGCTCGCGACGATCCCGGAAGAGCTCAAGGGGACCCCGTGGGTCGAAGGTATGTGGCTTCTCGAGCGAAAGCTGCGCGGCATCCTCGAAGCCGAGGGCTTGAAGCCGGTGGACTCGCTCGGACTCGCGTTCGACCCCTACCAGCACGAGGCCGTTGCGCACGTCCCGTCCGACCAGCCCGAGGGAACGATCATCGCGGAGCACCAGAAGGCATACCGGCTACACGACAAGCTAATTCGTCCGGCGCTCGTCACCGTCTCGAGTGGGAGCGAAGGCAAGGAGAAGAACTGAAATGGCAAAAGTGATCGGCATCGATCTCGGAACGACGAACTCGGCGATGGCCTACATGGAAGGTGGCGAGCCGACGATCATCCCCAACGCGGAGGGCGGACGGATCACGCCGTCGGTCGTGGCGTTCACGAAGACCGGAGAGCGCCTCGTCGGCCAGGTCGCGAAGCGGCAAGCGATCACGAACCCCGAAAACACGATCTACTCGGTCAAGCGCCTCATGGGCCGGCGCTTCACCGACTCCGAAGTCCAGCGGACCGTGAAGATGGTCCCGTACAAGATTCAGCCGGCGTCGAACGGCGGCGTCGAGATCGTTCTCGGGAACGGCCAGAAGCTCACGCCGCCCGAGGTCTCGGCAATGATCCTTCAGAAGCTCAAGACCGATGCTGAGGCGTACCTCGGCGAGAAGGTCACGCAGGCGGTCATCACCGTTCCGGCTTACTTCGACGACCAGCAGCGCCAGGCGACAAAGGACGCGGGTCAGATCGCGGGTCTCGAGGTTCTCCGGATCATCAACGAGCCCACCGCGGCATCCCTCGCGTACGGCCTGGACAAGAAGAAGGACGAGATCATCGCCGTGTACGACCTCGGTGGTGGCACGTTCGACATTTCGGTCCTCCAGCTCGGCGAAGGTGTCTTCGAGGTGAAAGCCACGAACGGCGACACACACCTCGGCGGCGACGACTTCGACCAGCGTGTGATCGACTGGCTCATCGACGAGTTCAAGAAGGACCAGGGCATCGACCTGCGCAACGATCGGCAGGCTCTGCAGCGGCTCAAGGAAGCCGCGGAGAAGGCGAAGATCGAGCTGAGCTCGACGCAGCAGACCGAGGTCAATCTGCCGTTCATCACCGCGGACCAGTCCGGCCCGAAGCACCTCGTCATGACGCTGACCCGCTCGAAGCTCGAGCAGCTCGTGGGCGATCTCGTCGACAAGACCACCTCACCGGTGAAGCAGGCGTTGAAGGACGCCGGGCACACCGCGGATCAGATCAACGAGGTCGTCCTCGTGGGTGGCCAGACCCGCATGCCGCTCGTGGTCGAGACGGTGAAGAAGCTCTTCAACGGCAAGCAGCCGAACCAGAGCGTGAACCCGGACGAGGTCGTCGCCGTCGGCGCGGCCATCCAGGCGGGCGTGCTCAAGGGCGAGGTGAAAGACGTCCTTCTCCTCGACGTCACGCCGCTCTCGCTCGGCATCGAGACGCTCGGCGGCGTCGCCACCAAGCTCATCGAGCGGAACACCACCATCCCCACGTCCAAGTCGCAGGTCTTCACCACGGCGTCCGACGCGCAGACGCAGGTTGAGATCCACGTCACCCAGGGCGAGCGCGAGCTTGCTGGGGACAACAAGAGCCTCGCGCGGTTCGTCCTCGACGGGATCGCCCCTGCACCGCGAGGGATCCCGCAGATCGAGGTGTCGTTCGACATCGACGCCAACGGCATCGTCAATGTCAAGGCACGCGACAAAGCGACCGGACGCGAACAGCACGTCACGATCACCGCGTCGAGCGGTCTGTCCAAGGACGAGGTCTCGCGTCTGGTGAAGGACGCCGAGGCGCACGCCGAGGAGGATCGCCGCAACCGCGAGAAGATCGAAGCCCGGAACCAGGGCGACACGATGGCGTACTCCATCGAGAAGACGCTCAAGGACCTCGGCGACAAGGTCCCTGCTGACACCAAAAAGGATGTCGAAGAGAAGCTCGCGGCGCTACGCGACGCACTCAAGACGGACGATGTCGAGCGGATCAAGTCGGCGACGGAGGCACTGCGGGCATCGTCGACGAAGATCGGCGAGGTCATGTACCAGCAGGAGCAGGCCAAGCAGCAGGCGGAACAGCCGGCCCAACCCGGGGCCGAGCAGGCCGAGGGCGAGCCTGCGGGCGCCGGCGCAAAGCGCGATGGCGACACGATCGAAGGCGAGTTCAAGGAGCAGAGCTAGCGCGGCGGCGATGCTCTATCGGGAAGGCGGGGCGGCGAAGGCCGCTCCGCCTTTCTCGTTTTTACCTGCCAGAAACTTGCACCGGAGCCGCCTGGACGTATGCTCGTCGAGCAAGCAGCAAATAGCGGTAGGCGGTGGCGTGGGGATGAACACCGATCTCGTCCGATATGTCTGTCGGGCGCAGGTCCATGTAGCTGCGAGTCGGACCGCGAGGCTCGCTGCCGTCAACCCCGTCACGATCCATGACGGCGTGTGGGCCTATTGCCCCGCCGGATCGCGGACCGACCACGAATGGGAAGCGATCGAGCCGGTCACCCTCACGGACCTCAAGCTCGTCGAGGTAATTCGCCCGCGCGAGACCGCTACCGAGGAGTCACGAAGCTAGGTCACTCCGACCAATCCCATTCGCTCGGGCCTGGATACCAGCCGTAGTACCCAAAGCCGACGTTCGCGATGCGGACGAGCGCGGTGCCGCGCGCGCCCTGGCTGTCGGTCAGCCAGACCTCGAGGGGTGTGTCGCGGATCGAGATCGCGGGCACGCTCGTGGCTTCGACCGTCCGCCGGCGGAGCACGAGAAGCCGGGAGCCGTCACGTGACGGCCGCACGCCCTCTTCGACGTACCCGGGCTCATGTGCGAGCGTCCGCGTAGTGCCGCTTGCGAGGTCGTACACGCTGATGCGGCGGTCGCCGATCGCATGTCCCGTGAAGAACGGCAGCGGGTCGTATTCGCCGGCCGGGCCGCTGACGAAGTAGAGCGATTGCCCGGAGGCGCTCCAGACCGGGGCGAGCGCTGCCATGCCGATCGGGGACACGTCCCGAATGCCGGTCTCGGGCGCCCAGAGCCGGAGCGTCTTCTCCTGCGACACCTCGCGACCGAACCCGGCCGCGAA
>Ga0209474_10003614_pt1 | contig 13532 bp, 10 predicted proteins | sample GraSoiAngelo_145_FD_185902 | JGI IMG/M metagenome (GOLD analysis project Ga0209474, IMG submission 185902) | Grasslands soil microbial communities from the Angelo Coastal Reserve, California, USA - 14_1009_05_20cm (SPAdes) (version 2) | ecosystem: Environmental > Terrestrial > Soil > Grasslands...
CGCATTTGCTTTGGCTGCTTCCCAACCGATCAGCCACGGTGTGCGCCGCGGTGCCATTCCCGCAGGCTGGCGAGTGTCCGCTATGCTTCAAGGTGAAAGGATGTATTTACGTGGGGTAAATGTGCCGAGTTCGGCGCTCGGTTCCTCGTCTTCGGGGAGCGCACGCGCCCCCGCGTGCTCATTTCGGCGCCTCGCCGAAACGCTTCTCTTGTTCAATCAAAAGAAGTCGTTGGCGACGCGCCAACGACAGCACGCGAGGGCGCGTGCGCTCCCCAGCTCCCAATCGCGGCGATCACGACCAAACTGTAGATGTGAGATCGGAGACCGCTTAAACACCATCAAACTGAGTCTTGGAACGAGAATAAGAGATTCGCGACTGGCTGCAATTGAGCGGTAATCGGCTAAATTCGATCGTGAGCGCGCCGACCCGAGTCGATGTCAAATCCTTGCATCTCGATGAGCTGCGTGGGATTGCCCAGCCATTCTACCGTGCCGGCCAAATCACCGATTGGCTTTACAAAAAGCGCGTCAACTCGTTTGCCGAGATGACCGACTTGCCCCAAGCTTTACGCGCGAAACTCGCGCACGATTTTTCCTTCGACAAAATCGATGTCGTCCGCGTCCTCGGTTCCACAGATACAACACGAAAATTTCTCTTTCGTTTAAGCGACGGAAATCTCATCGAATCCGTCCTGATCCCAGCATCGCCGGCACTTTACGGATTGCCATCGGATCGGCGGACAATTTGCCTTTCGACCCAGGTCGGTTGCGCCTACGGCTGCAAATTCTGCGCGAGTGGGCTCGACGGATGGAAACGCAACCTGCGCCCCGATGAAATTGTGAATCAGATCATGGCGGTCGAAGAAGAAAGCGGAGAACGCATCGACAACATTGTCTTCATGGGAATGGGCGAGCCGCTGGCGAATTACGATAATCTCATGCGTGCGATTCAGATCATCAATGCGCCGTGGGGAATTTCTATCGGGGCACGCCACATCACGATCTCAACCAGCGGACTTGTCCCGCAAATTCGAAAACTGGCGGAGCAACCGCTGCAAATTCGATTGGCGGTTTCACTGCATGGTGCGACGGATGACGTGCGCAGCAGCATCATGCCAGTGAATCGCAAGTATAACTTGAGCGCGCTGCTGGAGGCCTGCCGCTATTTCACCTCCCGGAAAAAGCAGCAGATCACCTTCGAATACATCTTGATCGCGAAGGTAAATGATTCGGAGGAACAGGCTCGGGAACTGGCGAAACATGCGCGAGCATTGGAGGCAAAAGTAAACCTGATTCCCTACAATAAGGTCGAGGGCTTGGATTGGGCGCGACCATCAACGGATCGGCAGAAAAGATTTCTTGCCGTTCTCCGTGCCGCGGGAGTACGAGCTACGTTGCGCCGGGAAAAAGGCGACGATATCGCCGCGGCCTGTGGACAATTGCGCCTGCAAACGCAAAAAGTAGAGCACGCCTCCCGCTTGCTGGCGTCGTAGCTGCGCCCTCGTCGCACAAGGTGAGGGCGACGCCTCGCCGCCAGGCCATTACCGTGATGCAGACAATCTTGTCTGCACCCCACGTGCGTGTGGTTGCTCGCAGGCAGGATTGCCTGCGTCACGGTAAGTCGCGCGGCGAGGGCACGACTTCCGGCGACGAGGGCATCGCCGCTATATTTTCGTCGCGCACAGCTGGTTCCTATTTTTCGCGTCTTTCGCGTATTTCGTGGGTTAAATTAGATGGAAAGGCTTTGCGCCACGTTAGAAGCTGGCGTCTATTTCTTATATGGCGGGATTCGATCACCAGCCGGAACGCGCGTGGGACGAATACGATTGGGAGCGTTTTCTCCAGCAACAGGACCATAAGACTGAGAAATACATGGAGTTGCTGGAAAAGTACCTGGACGATCCGAATCGCGATCACATCATCGCCCGCGAAATGGGCTGGACCCAATTGCTCGAGGGCCGTGACTGGACCCAGGAAGTCGACGCCTTACTTGAAGAAGACGAGGAGGACGGGAAACCGCCACCGCCCGATTCCTTCGAAGACCACAGTCTCTATCGAGCCGCCTTTGCCCTCACGGTCTGGATCGATCACATATTCGATCAGGATTCAGCCCTGCAAAACGAGCCGTCGGCGGTAAAACTGGCCACGCACGCAGCCCTGGCCAGTGCAAAACTTGCAGCAGCCTTGAGCGGCGAAGACGTCGATGAAATCGGGATGACAATCGCCTATTTGAAACGAGCTCTGAAAGCCATCACTCTTTCCATTGACGCTGCCGCGGCGCTTTTGCGAGAGAAGCGAATCCCGCCACCTCAACATGTGGTTCTGATGCAGCGCCTTTTCCAAGTGCGGGACGGGATTATTACCCTAATCGGGGAATACCGCTGCGAGTGGCGCCGGCGCTTCGGCTCCGAAGGCTTTCGGGGTTGAATGAATTAAATCCCCCCGCCTCCGTCCAAATATGCAAACGGAAGCGCCTGTAGCTCAGCCCGATGTCTCGGAACCGGACCTGGTAAAACGGTGCCAGAACGGACAGAGCGGGGCCTTTGATGAGCTGGTGGTACGCTACCGAACCCGAGTTTTTGGAATGATCTACAACATGGTCCATAACGAGCAGGACGCCTGGGACCTCGCTCAAGATAGTTTCGTGAAAGCGTGGAAATCGATCGATCGCTTTCGCGGGAAATCGTCGTTTTACACCTGGCTGTATCGAATCGTGATGAATGTGACCATTGACTGGCTTCGCAAAAAACAGGTGAAAGCGGGCGGCACCGAATTCGATGACAATGTGCAATTGCGCGAGATCGATCCGGCTTCGAAAACGGTGCCCCGGGCTGAAGCGCTGCCACATCAGCAAATGGAACGGCACGAAGTCCGATCGCGGATCGACGAGGCGATCGCGCAACTTTCGCCGGAACATCGGGCCGTGATTTTGATGAAGGAAATGGAAGACATGCAATATCACGAGATCGCGGAGGCACTCGGCTGTTCCATCGGGACCGTGATGTCGCGGCTCTTTTATGCGCGCAAGAAGCTGCAGAATTTATTGAAGGATGTTTATGAAAACGTTTGAGGAAAAGTGGACGGCCTGGGTCGACGACCAGCTAACAGGTCGCGAACTCGAGGAGTTCCTTGCCTCGCTTCCCGATAGCGCTGCGGCCGAAGCTGAAAAGCAGAGTGCAAAACAACTCGGTTCCTTTTTGCGCGAACAAGCTGTTGCGCTGGCCAACGCCGATTTCTTCAGTCATCAATTACGGGAACGTTTGGATCGTGAGAGCGCTCCGGAGCGACGCGAGCCCGATGTGGTGCGGACTGGTTGGTGGACCATTCGACGCCTGCTTTGGGGTGGCGTCACGTCACTTGCGGTTTTCGCCCTTTGCACCTTCGTAGTCCTTCGTGAAAAGACGCCGCCAAGTCAGTCGCAGTATCTGACTGAGATTTTGACGTATCGGGTCGATCCGACGGTGAGCCCGAACGCGACGATTTCGATGTTCCAGAAAAAGGAAGACCACGTGACCGTGCTTTGGGTGGAAGGCCTGCAATCGCTACCAGCCGAATACGCGACAAAATAAAGAATGAGAGCGCGTCTGTTGCTGCTTATCGCAATTTTGCTTGTTGCGATTAGTATCGGCGGCGCCGCGCTTCCGGAACAAACGGTCTGGAGCGGATTAATTATCGCAAGCAATTCGCCACCGACCGAACCGACCCCGGCGGAAATAACACAGATCGAAGAAGCGCTCAGAAAACTCTTTGGTTACTCGCAATTCCAGCTCATTGGTGAGGCGCGCAAGACCTTGAAGACGGGCGAAGAAGACTGGCTCGCCGCCAGCAAATATTTTTCATTGCAGGTCGATTCTCGTGGCGAGAAAGCGGATGCTTATGTGCTGAATCTGAAACTTTTTCAGGAACAAAAGCTATTGTTGGAAACCAAGGCGAAACTGAGTAAGGCAAGCCCACTCATCATTCGTGGCCCACAGGTCGGTGACGGTCAGCTGGTGATCGTGCTGGTCGTGCAGTAAGCCTCGGCACGAATTTTTGCACGACCAGCTGTCTCACAAGACGAGGAAGCCGCAACCAAGCGTTGACCAGTTTCGGAAATGGCTGAATTCCTGGCGCCCGGTTGCGGATTGGGTAGCGCACGCGTCTCGCGTGTTGGTTTCGGCGTCACGCCGAAACGGGCTTTCCTAATAAGTGCCTTGAATGGGTTGATCGGGCGTTGCGGAAAGTTCGCGAAAACGGGGACGCTTTCGCCAGCGCGCGAGACGCGCGCGCTACCCGGAAAAGACGCGGCGCTTCGGGATTGGCTGGAGTGTGCCAACTTTCGGTAGCTGAATCTGCGTAGCGGATTTATGCGATCGCTTATAGTGAGTGGATGCGTTTCGCGCTTCTGGTTTACTTTTGCGCTGCTGTGACCGCGCTCCACGCTGAACAAGCTTTCGATTTCGCCAGCACCCCGGGCAAATTGCCAAAGCAAGTTCGCCCGACGGATTACGCGATCTGGATAAAACCTGATATCAAAAAGCTCACCTTCGCGGGTCGCGAAACGGTGAAACTGAATGTCGAACAAGCGGCACCTCAGCTCGTCTTGAATGCAGCCGATCTGACGGTCAGCGACGCCCAACTCGATGGCAAAACGATTCCGAAAAGGTCGATCAAATTCGATGCTAAAAACGAAGTGTTGACGATTACGGCGCCCCAGGAATTAACGCCGGGAGAACACACGCTCGCCCTGAAGTTTACAGGTAAGATCAATCAATTCGGGCGCGGACTCTTCTACGGCAAATATCAGGAACAAGGCACAGCCGCGAAGAAGATTTTTCTTGGGACGCAATTCGAGGCGACCGATGCGCGACGACTTTTCCCCTGCTGGGATGAACCGGCTTTTCGCGCGCGTTTCCAGCTAACTACCGTCGTTCCCGAAAATTGGATGGCAGTTTCCAACATGTCCATTGCCAGTGAAAAGAAAGTCATCGGCGGTCGCGAAGTGGAATTTCAACTGACGCCATCGATGTCGAGTTATCTGGTTGTTTTCTGTGCCGGTGAGTTCGATGCAGTCGAATCAGAAGTGGATGGCGTAAAGCTGCGGATCACTACGACGAAAGCGAAAGCCGAAAGCGCTCGCTATGCATTGGAAGTCACCGCCCAGATTTTGCATTACTACAACGAATACTTCGGCGTCCCGTATCCATTACCGAAACTGGATCAGCTCGCCATTCCCGGCGGGTTTGGCGGCGCGATGGAAAACTGGGGCGGAATTACCTACTACGAAACCGCGTTGTTGTTTGATCCGGCGAATTCATCAGTCGCGACGAAACAACGCGTTTATGAAGTGATCGCGCACGAGGTCGCACACCAATGGTTTGGCGATCTCGTTACCATGGCGTGGTGGGATAACCTTTGGCTCAACGAAGGATTTGCGTCCTGGATGGGGACGAAATGCACCGCGCGTTTTAATCCGCAATGGGAAGTCTGGCTGGAGAAAAACCTTCCACGCGATCCGACCCGGCGCACTGGAATTGTGAAGGAGCAGGCCATGGAGGGCGATGCGCGCGCGACCACGCATCCGATCCAGCAGAAGATCGAGACCGAAGCTGAGGCCAACAGTGCCTTTGACGATATCACCTACAAGAAAGGTCAATCATTTCTGCGCATGCTGGAAAGCTTTCTTGGCGAAGAAGCCTTTCGCGACGGGATTCGCCGGTACATCGAAGCCCACAAGTATTCCAACTCGACCACAGCCGATTTGTGGAACGCGTTGAGTGAAGCCTCCGGCAAACCTGTGGCTGACATTGCCGCCGGATGGACGGAGCAGCCCGGTTTTCCCGTCGTCAATGTAAAGCGGGAAGCGAACAACAAAGTCGCGCTCGAACAGGAACCCTTCACCATTAACTTCAAGGATACCGCGCACGCGACGTGGAAAATTCCCCTCACCTACTTGATTGATGGGCAGAGTGCGCCCGCCACGCTTTTGATGTCGGAAAAAGCGGTCACGCTCGAAGATGTTCCGGCCGATCGCGCGTTGAAATTGAACGTCGAGGGGGCGGGCAATTATCGCGTCGCGTATGACGAAGCGTCCTGGAAGCTGCTGCTGGCAACTCTACCGGGCATGAATGTGCCTGATCAGGTGAATCTCTTGAGTGACGCCTGGGCATTTGTCCAGGAAGGCCGGCAACCGTTAGGTTTTTATACTGACCTGGTCGATCGATTGCCGGCGAGCACGGCACTTGCGATCCGCGAACAAATTATCAACGCCTTCAATTCAATCGATCATCTTCTGGCGGGCACAGCAGAACGGGAAAGGTTCCGCCGCTATGCTCGCGGAGCGTTGCGCCCGACACTCGATGCGCTCGGTTTCGAGGCGAAAGCCGGCGAACCGATGACTGCCTCGTTGCTGCGGGCGAGCCTGATGCAGATACTCGGTTTGCTCGGCGACAAAGAAGCCATCAAAACATGCCGGCAGAATTTTGACAACTACTTGAAGGATCCGGCGAGCATCCCGCCTGATTTACGGGCGCCGACCTTTGCTATTGTCATGCGATACGGTGACACCGTCACTTGGCAAAAACTGCATGAGCTCGGGTTGAAAACCGCGAGCACCGAGGACAAGCAATATTATTATGATGCGCTCGCGTTTGCTATTGATCCGAAGCTCATCCAGAAATCGTTAGCTATCGCTTTAACGGACGAACTTCCCACCAGTCGCGCAGTTTTTATGGTCTCGAAAGTCGCACGGGAGAGCGACCGTCCCGATCTAGCCTGGGAATTCGCGAAGAAAAATCTGAAACCATTGGTGGCGAAAGTAGATGCGCTCAACGCCAACAGCTATCTGCCAGGCCTGTTTACTTTCTTCCTCGACCCAGCTCGCATCGAGGAATTGAAGGCCTTTGCCAGGAAGAACCTCTCGGAACCGAGCCGGAAACCGGTGGAGATCGCGTCGGATGAAATTCAGTTCCGCGCCGAATTTCGTAAGCGACTGATAGATCAGGTCGCGCAATAGGTCATCGCGGCGATGGTGGCGCATCCTCCTGTGCGCCCGGCGACGTCGGAATTGGTATTTGCATTCTGGACATGGCGGTCATCGCTTTCGCCTGCTGCCAGCCGTACCAAGCACGGCTAAGAAGGAAAAACGCCAGGATGGCCCACCAAACCGATCCGGCCATCAATCCAACAATTCCAAGGATTGCTCCACCAACAAGACCAATCACGCTCGAGATTTGCAGACTACGAATTTCGCCAAATGGAAACCAAAGCAAGCCACGGACAATTTGCCCGCCATCAAGTGGAAAAACCGGCAGAAGATTAAAAATAAGAAGCACCATATTGATTACGTTCAGATGATGAAAGAAAACTGCCATGTCGCTTCCCGGCGCTGACGCCCGAATTAGCATCGACATCACGCCGAGCAAAGGAAGGAGAAGCACATTTACGAGCGGACCGGCCGCGATGCTCCACAGGTAGGCGCCAGGCCTTCGAGGCGGGTTGACGAAGGCAATGCCTCCCAATGGCCAAAGCACGATCTGATTTGCTATTCCTCCAACCTGCCGACACGCGAGCGCGTGACCAAATTCGTGAATCAGAACGATGCCGAATACCGACACGTATTCGAGGACGCCCCAAACCGGCGATTCGTACTGACGAATATATCCGGAGATGTAATAAGCGGCGATGATAAACCAGGTGAAATGCAGGAAAACGTCGATCCCGGCGAACCGAAAAAGACGAATAGTGCCGCCTCGCATCTGGGTTACTCCGTCGAAATCACGAATACGGTAGACCGCTAAAGCGTCAGGTCCTGCTGCGGAGTTTCCGGCGTGATCAACAGGCGCATCGGGATCATGGCGGACTCGAAGAAGCCATGACGTTTGAAAAATGCCTGCGATTTAATCTCGGGGCGATCGGTTAATAAGGTGATTCGCAGGAAATTTTTCTTACGGGCAAAATCGATGGCGTATTCGAGCAATTGCGAGCCGTATCCCTTATCGCGATACGCTTTGTGAACAACTAGATCTTCCAGCAAAACAACAAAGCCGCCTTCCGCCGTGCTAATGGTAAAGAGCAAATTGATCATACCCACAATGGAACGATCGCGCCGCAGGACGAAAACGCGGCCGCGGTTGGGTTGTTCAAAGATTAAGCGCAAGCCTCGCAATTGCTTTTCTTTGTTCGGCCGGAAATCGCTCTCCTCGCTGAAAAGCTCGCCCAGAAGATCGGACAACTCATCCAGGTCTTCAGCCGTTGCCGGCTCAATCACGACATGACTCACCTTGGGTCTATCATCGAAAATGGGGGCAGTGGCAACTCGCGGTTTTTTTGGCGCGGCTGTCTTTTTGTCATTCCGAGCGCAGTCGAGGAATCTCTGATCACGCTCTTCAAAAATTTCAGAGATGTCTCGACTTTGCTCGACATGATAAGTGGGACGTTTATCGCTTTGGAGAGCGCGATTTTCTTCTGTAGCGGCGGTCTATGACCGCCGAACTCCATGCGCCACAAGAAATCTCCGGCGGTCATAGACCGCCGCTACAACAAGACGCGGACATTGACAATCTGAGCGCCACTTTTACTGTTCCCGTCCGTTCCACCGCTCCATGAAACGCACTTATCAGCCATCCAAGCGCACGCGTAAACGCCAGCACGGTTTTCGAGCCCGCATGAAAACCAAAGGCGGCCGCGCCACCCTTGCACGTCGGCGACAACGCGGCCGCAAACGTCTGTTGCCGAAGGGTGTCGAGCATCATTACGCGCGACACACGCAGGCATGAGGCTGCGTTCGCGTTAAGAACGGCGGAACGCTAAAACGAAGACCCCGTTCCAGTTCTTAATAATCTAACAATTTTAATAATTTAACCCTCTTGCGCAGAGGTGTCGTTCTGCCCCGCCAATCGGGTTTTGCACGAAACATCGCCCCGCTACGGCTTGTCCGAAGTCCCGGCGGCCAGCATTCGACAATCTCGAGCTCGACAAAACGGAACAAGTTTAAGCGGGCGAATTTCAGATCCAGCCGAAGATTACGCGCAATCTGGACAATCGAACGGGCACCGTTGAATTGCGAGGCAAATTGCGTCTCTTTTTCGCTAAACTGGAGTTTTTCTACACGCTCAATGCCATAGCGGGTGTAAGTGGGAATCCAGCTCACATCATAATTCATTTTATTGCCAACGTCCTCCACTTGGACAAAGCGCAACGTGCGTAACATCCAATCTTCAATATCGTTTTCGGAGGGTACGTCCCGAGTGAAATCAGGCAGGTCACTGGTTTGCTCAAATGCGAACCGCACTCGCGACGCGGTCCATAAGTGTGCGAACAGATTTTGGCCATAATGCCGCACTAGTTGTAAGGCCGAATCGGGTCGAATCGAATCTTCACCCGCGAGAGTGATGAACAATGGACATCCATTTTGGGATTGCCTCGCTCGCGCTCGTGCCAGCAGCTCTGGATCGATATTCCCGAGAGTGATTGGCGCTTCCGAGCAGTACAGTTCGGCATCCCGGGCCGTCACCAGCACTACTTTTCCATTGCGGATATACAGTTCGACATTTTCCTTTGTCCGGGAACAGCGAAGCGTTCCGGTCAGTTCTTTCTCAGCAATTATTCGTAACGTCTTACCGAAGGAAACAAAATCGGTATCCCCTGAAAAATACGTATTCGTTACAGACGCGAAACCGACAGAATCAACGCCACGGTCAGTTACCGGTTGCGCCATAAAATTCGTATCGCCGAAGCCACTATGCGCCGGTTCGTATTGTTGGGCGGACGCCAGTGCCGCATCGACCGGGAGCGGCGAAAAGGCGACGGACGGCGGCTCAATTTCCGGCCCGATAACATTTGCGAACTCCGAGCTTGTCGCGAGCTTGAAAGCGGCCTCCGCCGCGACGGCTTGCTCGGGCGCAATTTTCGGCAGATGTTGCTCGACTGCTTCCAAGAGCAAATCGGAAGTGAATGGTTTGTTGAGAATGCCCAAAACATTCGCGGATTTTGATTGTGCTTGTTCCAAGTCGGCCCCGAAACCGGACACGAACACCACCGGGATGCCTGCGGTAGATTCGTTTTCCCTGAGGCGGCAGCTAACTTCATCCCCGCGCAAATCGGGTAGCAAATAGTCGAGCAGGATCAAATCGGGGTTTTGTTCGTAAATGGCGAGCAAACCTTCCTGCCCCGTCGCAGCGGTGACCACGTCATAGTTCGCTTCGCTAAGAATTTTCTCGACGAAATTTAACATCATCAAACTGTCATCAATCACCAGGACCGTGTGCTTTTTGGGGGGGCCGACCATCTTGCGGCGCTCCCGGCGGGCATTTGTCTCGTCAACCCGGCGGATGGCTTCCATGAGCAGAAATTGCCAATCGACATCGATGGTGCGGGGTGGAGTCTTGGCGCCGGCGACTTCCGAGATCTTTCCGCTTTTCCAGCTGACGATTTCATTGAAGGCCTTGCACCCTTCGCAACCGGGAGAGACCGCGTGGCATACCTGACCGTTAACGAAATAAACGCGCGCCCTTTCCCCCGCCGGACCGGTAATTTCGAGGGCCGAGGTCGCGCTGCTCATGCATTTTAATTGAATGATGTCGGACAGATGCAGATCACTCAACGTTCCTTGGAATTTTTCGCCCTCCACGCCGGGTCGCAGAAGCGCGTGCACCAGATCGACGAAGTCCGAATGCGAAAACGGTTTTTCTAAAAAATGAATGGCACCGATCCCAGCTGCTTGCTCGCGCTGCCAGGCGAGATGCGCAGCCGTTAAAACAAGTGCGCGTGCCTCAGGATGGCTAGTACGCAAATCAATCAGGAAATCCTGGCCTAAATCGTGTGCTGCATCCATGTCGAGTACGAACAGGTCAGGTTGATCGCTTAAGACGATGCGATGTGCCTCTTCCAGATTGCGGGCGACTTCCAACACCGCGCCCGGCGCGGCCTCGTGCAATGCGTTCAAAATTGACGAGACCAGTGACTCGTCGGGCTCAAAGACGAGAATCCGGCCTTCGCTTTTGCTGCTTCCGCTAGAAGAATCGTTCACGGGCAAAATCGTTGCGTGAGGTCGCTCTCAGCTTTGCCAGCACCTGTTTCCCAACATTTTATTGTCTCCCATCGGTGCCAGATCAGCTAATTCCGTGCAACGGAGCACTAGGATCATCGTTACCGCGAAACAAGGGAACTCTCGGATTCGAGACGAGGTCGGATTTGTTGGCTAATGGCGTGGATAACCGTCGAAAACGGAGGCATGTATATGTTAGGCCAGCTTGCGAACAACATCGCGGATTGCCGAGGGGGGTTGCCAAAAACAAGAACGGTGCCCGTCGAGTCCCCCTGACATCACGGATTCTCCTTTTGCAGATGGGAATCCGGTTCAGGAATCGATGTAAGGGTCATCCTTAGTTTTCGACTAATCGCAAACGTGATCGTCATATGAAAATGAATTCTTCAACATTCGACAATATTGTGGCCAGCTACTATCCCGCTGTGTACAGCTTCGCCAGCCGATTGACTGATAATCCGCGAGAGGCAATCGCGCTCACTCGCGACGCATTCAGCGGTGCGCGCAAGCGTGTAATGCGACTCCGCGATCAGAGCGCGATCGCCGCGGTTTTGTTCTCGTCCGTCATCCGTGCTGGGCTCACTGCAGCGTGATCCCAAAAGGAAGCCTACGAGTTATGAGACTCTTGAAAAACCCTCATCCTAACCTTCTCCCCAAGGGAATAATACCTCGACAAGTTACAATTTTGCTGGGTGGAGTGGTACCGGAACAGGTTCCTATTCGGGGATGAACAATCCAGCTTCAATCGTAATGAACGCCCCCATCATCGAGACTGCAGCTTTTACCCAGAACGCTGTGCAGGAGACGGTGCAAACAAGCCCTGCTAGCAGCAGCTTCACGGTTGACGGCACCACTTATACGAGTGCTCAAACGTTTTCTTGGCAGCCCGGCTCGAGTCACACGATTGCTACGACCTCGCCGCAAAATGGCGTGACCGGCACACGCTACGTTTGGAGTAAATGGAGCGACACCGGAGCCATCTCACACTCAGTCGCCCCCACCAAGAACACAACTTACACCGCAACCTTCACTACCCAGTATTACCTAACCATGAGTGCTGGAACCGGGGGCAAAGTAAGTCCCAGCACCGGCTGGAAAAACAGCGGGGCAGCCCTTTCCATCAGCGCAACGGCAACGGCTGGTTATACATTCAGTAATTGGAGCGGGACTGGCGCTGGCGCATATTTTGGGACGAATAATCCGAGTTCGATCACAATGAGCGGACCCATTACGGAGACTGCCATGTTTAGTCGGAATCCCAGTCCAACGCCCACGCCTACTCCGACTCCAACCGCAACTCCGAGCGATACTCCAACGCCTACGCGAGTCCCTCATTAACTCCAACACCAAGTCCGACCGATACTCCAACGCCTACGCCGAGTCCCTCAGATACGCCTACACCTACACCTCCCCCAACGGACACGCCGACCCCAACTCCGAGCGATACTCCGACGCCTACGCCGAGCCCCTCATTAACGCCGGCACCTACTCCGACAGATACGCCAACGCCAACGCCTACGCCGTCACCTAGTCCAAGCGATACTCCAACGCCGACTCCCGAGCTCTGCAGTTCTAGATACTCTTACTCCCTCATATCGGGAATTTCTTGGCAGGCCTTTTACCGAGCCGTAGTCGCCTCGACGTCATTCCAATCCAAATCGACGCCGACGATACCTCGATCAAGGCGGCCTAAAGGTATGAGTCAGCGCCCTACGAGCGTTAATTCCCTCGCAGCGCAATCGCTTCACGTGCAATCGACACACCAGCGGCTCAGCGACCAGCTAGTCAATCGCGTCTTGGGAAGGGCCTACATGAGGTATCACCGAACCGCAGAAACCCGAAGGCTGTTACGCCGCCATCTTAACGCGAGGTCTCCAATGACAAGGTAATTATTCGGCTGTCCTTTGAGGAACCGTTCCAGTTAGCTACGCGTCTGCTGCCAGCTTTTATTTCACATTGGCAGGAAAAATCCGGTTAACCAGCGCTTCGAAGCGCTGGTTGCCGCGGAGATCATCAAGCATTGGATCGACTTTAATCTGAACGACGTTGGCGTCGCGCTCGCGATACGCTCGTTCCATCTCGTCAATCGCGCGCTCTTTGTCACCCAAGGCCAGATACATTAACGCAAAATCGTAGGCTTGGACGTAACGCGACTTGGCCTCTTCACTTAAGCGCACCAGGATTTTTTGCGCTTCGTCTCGTTGTCCTGCCCGCGCGTACGCTTGGCCAAGCAATGCGAGAACGGATGGATCGTCGTTGAGTTCGACTGCCTTGCTATATTCGGCAACGGCCTCGCTAAGTTGGCCTTTCAATTGCAATGTTGTGCCCAAGACCCAGTGAGCAAAATAAAAGCGCGGATCCATTTCGATCGTTTTGCGCAACTGGGCGATGGCTTCATCGTAGCGGCGCGAATAAAAAAAGTCTTGGCCGAGGTCGGTGTTGATGATTAACGAGAGCGGGTCCAACTCGACTGCACGTTTGCCCTCGGCGATGGCGCGCTCGAATT
>Ga0209474_10003616_pt1 | contig 13522 bp, 8 predicted proteins | sample GraSoiAngelo_145_FD_185902 | JGI IMG/M metagenome (GOLD analysis project Ga0209474, IMG submission 185902) | Grasslands soil microbial communities from the Angelo Coastal Reserve, California, USA - 14_1009_05_20cm (SPAdes) (version 2) | ecosystem: Environmental > Terrestrial > Soil > Grasslands ...
GATGTTCCGCATCGCGCGCCCGCGATCGATCAGGACTTGCGGCGTGGGGAGATCGGAGACGCGCATGGCGGGACTGTACCGCGTGTCGAGGCTAGGGGCTAGGGCTGGCTGTTTCGAGAGGCGACCCTGAAAGGGTCGCCCTACATGGCGTTTCGAGAGGCGACCCTGAAAGGGCCGCCCTACATGGCGTTTCGAGAGGCGACCCTGAAAGGATCGCCCTACATGTAACGGCTAGGCCCCAGCCCCCAGCCCCTGCTCCTACGCGAACAGCCCGGGAAATTTCGTCGGGCTGATGGCGTAGCCCGGGAAGATCCACGCCGGATTCGCGACGCCGAGGTGCCGCACGACGATCTCGCCGAAGACATCGCGGAAATCGGTCGTCACCGCACGCGCCGTAGACCCGGCCGCCGCGGACGCCGCCGCCGATGGCGAGCATCACGTTGCCGTGCCCGTGATCGCTGCCGCCGCCGCCGTTCTCGCTCACGGCGCGCCCGAACTCCGACATCGTCAGGACGACGGTGTCTTCCATCATGTCGCCGAGATCGGAAACGAGCGCCGCGATCGCGCGCGCGAACTCGTCGAGCCGGTTCGCGAGTTGCCCGCGGATCGATCCCTGGTTGATGTGCGTGTCCCAGCCGCCGATCTCCGCGAACGCGATCTCGAGGCCGACGTCCGCTTTCGCGAGCTGGGCGATCTGCCGCAGCGCCTGTCCGAACGGGCTCCGGGGATAGTCGGCGCTCCCCGCCGGCTCGTAACGAGCGACGTCGGTCGCCTGCAGCATCCGGATCGCGTCGAACGCCTCGTGCGCCGTGCCGTTCAGCACGCGATCGCGCGCGGCCGCGTAGGCCGCCTCGAACGACGCGCCCGCGTCGGCGCCGCCGCGCCCGGCGCGGATCCCGAAATGCGCGAGGTCGCTGACGGCGACCGCCGACGCCGGGCCCTGGAGCGCGCGCGGCATCTGGTGCGTCAGCGCGACGGCGCGAAACGGCGTCGCATGCTCGTCGCGCCGCGTCTGCAGGTACCGGTTGAGCCATCCGTCCGACGTCCGCTTCACGCCAGGCGTCGCCGTCTCCATGTAGTCCTGCGCGTCGAAGTGCGACCTGGTGCTCTCGGGCGAGCCGCACGCGTGAACGATCGCGAGCTGCCGCGCCTTCCACAGCGGCGCGAGCGGCGCGAGCCGCGGGTTGAAGCCGAAGAAACCGTCGAGATCGATCGCCCCGTCGTCGCCGCTCGGCGCCTGCACCGCGATCCCCGGCCGCGCGCGGTAGTACTCGCGCTCGCCGAACGGCACGACGACGCTGAGGCCGTCGACCGCGCCGCGCTGGAAGATCGCGATGAGCCGCTTCGCGCGCGGCGCGGCACCCGCGGCATACGCCGTCCGCGCGAGGAACGATGGCGCGAAACCGAGGCTGACGCAGGCGAACGCGCCCTGCTTGAGGAAGATTCGTCGTGACAGCATGGCGTCCCTCACCGTCTCTGGAATTCCGGCGCGCCGAGCGCGTCGGCGAGCGGCTGATCGCCGCGCGCGACCTCGAGCGCGAAGTTGATCCGGTTGACGAGCGCGCCGCTGTTCATCCACGCGTCCGCCGTGTCGCCGTATCCGGTCGGCGGCTGGCATTGGTAGAGCGCCATGCCCATGTCTCGAACGCGCCGCACGAGGCCCTTCGCGTCGAAGGCCGGCGCCGCCGTGCCGCCGCCGGCAACTACCTCGGATCCCGCCGCGCGCAGCGCGCTGACGGCGAACTCGAACGGCGACTTCACTTTTGCGGCGTAGACGTCCGGCGATCGAAACTCCGGCGACATCAGGATCGTGCGCATCACCTCGCGCAGATCGCCGCCGGTCTCGCGGAAGCGCGCCGCCGCGCGATCGACCAGCGCCGGCGGCGGCGCGTCGCTGACGAAGCGGCGCACCAGCTTCGTCGCGATGAACCGCGCCGTGGACGGACGGCTCGCGAGGATGTCGAGCACCGCTTCGCCGTCCGATTGTCCGCCGCCCCCCTTGATGACGTGGCCGAGCACGATCTTCGGTCCCGGATCGTGCAGCCGGCGATCGAACGTGAATCCGCCGCCCTGCCGCGGGGTCTCGAGCGTCCAGCCGGTGAACGCGCGCGCGACTTCGGTGACGTCCTTCTGCGTGTACCCGCCGTCGACGCCGAGCGTGTGCAGCTCCATCAGCTCGCGCGCGTAGTTCTCGTTGAGGCCCTTCTTCGCGCGGTTCCGCTGTAGGGCGGCCCTTTCAGTGTCGCCTCGGCCGATTCGGCGACCCTGAAAGGTTCGCCCTACACGGACGGGCACCTGCGGACCGGCCGGATCCGCGCTCATCCAGTTGTCGAGATAGAAGAGCATCGCGGGACTCTGCGCCGTGGCGCCGAGCAGATCGCGAAACGACCCGAGGACGCGCGGGCGAATGACGTCGCGCTCGTACTCGCCGATCAGAAACCGGTCGCGCCCCTTGCGCGCGTCGACGTTGAAATGGTTGAACCAGAAGTCGGCGAGCACTTCCTGCAGCTGGCGCTCGCTGTAGACGGCGCGAACGATCTTCTGCTCGGAGAGCTCGACGACGATCGCGTTCGCGCGCTGCTGCAGCGGGTTGGGCGGCTTCGAATCGCCGGTGTCGCCGCCGTTCGCCTGCTGCTTCCGCTCGCGCCGCGCCTCGATCTGCGGCAGCTCGATCGTCTCCACGATCTCGCGCGCGCTCAGCCGCGGCAGCGTCAGATCCGCCAGCCGCGCGCGCACGCCGTCGTCCTTCACGCGATCGGGATGCAGCTGCTCGTCGACGTACCGATCGAGGCCGATCGCCCGCACGCGCTCGACGTCGCCCGGCCGCGGACCGAAGGCGATGCGGTTGAGCAGGTGCGCGACTGCGCGGTCGTCGGGCGCCGGCGCGCTGCCTGCGCCGGCGGCGGCGATTGCGAAAACGGCCAGCGCGGCCACCAGGAAGCGCTTCATTGTCGGATTAGACCGCCCAACGCCCGGCGACGTATAAAAAACTGCCATAAAATCGCCGCGCTACATGTCAAATCGTGCAGTCGTCCGCGCTGAAGGGGCCATCCTCGACGAAATTCTGTCAGCAACCTACGACATCTGGCACGAAGGGCTCAGCCGGACGGCGTACGCGCGCTACTACGCCGCCCAGAAGGCCACTGCGTGGGGCCGTGTGCATCTCGATCGGCTCGCGCTCGTCGAGAACGACGCGGTGCTGGCGAGCCTGAAGGTGTACCGCTTCGACGCGACGCTCGACGCCCGGCCGGTTCGCGTCGCGGGCCTCGGCGCGGTCTTCACGCAGCCGGCGCATCGCCGTCGCGGCGCCGCGCGGGAGCTGATCGATCGCGTGCTCGAGCGGGCCGCCGGCGACGGCGCGGATGTCGCGCTGCTGTTCTCCGAGATTGGCGCCGAGTACTACGCGCGCCTCGGCTTCACGGCGATCGAGACGCACGAGGTCGCGCTCCGCGTGAACGAGCCGGCGCGCCGCGGTGCGCCGATGACGATGGTCCGCGGCGGCGACGATCGCGACCTCGACGATCTGGTGGCGATGGGCAAGACGCGCGCGGCGCCGTACCGCTTCTCGCTCGATCGCGGCCGCGATCTGATTCAGCACGCGATCGTGAGACGGCGGCTGCTCGCGGGCCTCAGTCCGATCGGGGCGCGCGAGGTGCGCTTCTACATCGCGGAGGAAGGGGCCTCGGCGGCTGCGTACGTCCTCGTCCGCGTCCGCGGCGCCGAGTGGACGCTCGAGGAGTGCGGCGATCGCGATCCCACCGGCGCGCGCGTCGGCGCGCTGCTGCAGGTCCTGCTCGCTCGCGAACCCGCCGAGCGCCGTCCGGAGATCATGGCATGGCTGCCGCCCGGCTTCCTGCCGCCGCAGCTCACCGTGATCGACAGACAGCCGTCGAAGGACGTGATGATGTGCCGTCCGCTGTCGCCGAACGGCGCGCCGGCGACGGCGCTGGGCGAAGCCGACGTGATGTATTGGAAGAGCGATATGTTTTGACGCGGGACGACCCACGTTTCACGACCCCGTCGTCACCTTGAGATCGATCGTCTTCGTCTCGCCTTCGAGGACGCTCACGGTCGTCGCTTTCGCGCTGATGCGCTGCAGGAACTCGGCGTCGTTCCACTGCCCCGGCGTTTCGAAGCGATCGAGCGCCACGACGCTGTACTGCGCTGCGACGACGCCGCCGATCTTGAACCGGCCGTCCTGATCGGGACGCGAGACCCGCAGGTAGCGCGACCCGGGCGTCCACCGCTTGCTGTCGGCGGCGAAGACGAGCACGGTGCAGTCCTTGACCGCCTCGCCGCGCGCGTTGGTGACGAGGCCCGAGAGCGTCGCCGTCTTATTCGTCACCTCCACGTCGACGCCGTTCGTCGCTTCCCCCGGCTTCAGGTCGAGCGCATCGTCCACGACGTCGACGGCGTTGACGCGGACGGCGCGCACGATCCAACCCGGCGGGAAGTTGGTCACCGTGATCCGCACGCGGCCGGCCGGCGCCGTCACCTCGAACGAGAGATCGTCGCCGACGCGGACCGCCTGGAGCGGCGACATCATCGCGTTTTCGAACGGCATCGCCGCGATCATCAGCGGCGTCGTGAGCGACGACGCCTGCGCGGGATCGACGACGATGCGGCCGCTGATCGTGGATGGCGGCAGCGCGACGAGCCGCAGATCCTTGACGTCCTCCGCGCCGACGGTAAGCTTCATCTGCGCGGTGTTCTTTTGCGTCGGCGTCGGCTGCGTGCGCAGCACGTAGTCGCCCGGCGCGACGGCCGCGATCATGAACGTGCCGTCGGGACGCGACATCTGGCCGGCGACGTAGCCGAAGCCGCCGCCGGGCGCCTCCGTCTTGACGAGGTTGATGACGGCGCCGCCGATCGGTTTGCCGTCCGCGTCGACGATCGTCCCCTCGATGCGCGAGGTTTTGATCGGCGAGAGCGCCATCACGAGATCGCCGACCGTCTGGCCGGCGCGCACGGTGAAGCGCTGCGCCTCGGCGACGCTCGTCGTGCCCGGAAAGTACGTGTCGGGATAACCGGTGCGATCGGGCGAGGTCGGATCGGCCGGCGCGCCGAAGCGCCGCCACGTCGCCTGCAGCCAGTACTGCCCGGGCATCAGGCCGAAGATCCGGAACTCGCCGAGATCGTTCGTCGACGCGCTGCTCGTGCGCTGCGGCTCGGGCCGGCCGTTGACGAAGCGCGCCAGCATCGCGGCGACGTCGACGTTCGTGAGCGGCTCGCCGTATTCGTCGAACACGCGGCCGGTGATGACGCCGCCGCGCTGCAGCGTGAAGTCGATGCGATCCATCGTCTGCCCGGCCTTCACGTCGAGCGGCGCGCCGGGCTGCAGCGGCTGCGTCTGTCCCCACGTCGCGGAGACGAAGCTGCTCTTGAACGCCGTGACGTTGTAGCGGCCGGGCGCGAGATCCGCGAGCTCGTACTTGCCGTCGACGTCGGTCGTCGTCGAGCGTTCGCGGAACGCGCCTCGCGTGAAGTCCGGCGGCGGATCGATCAGCATCGCGCGGACCTGCGCCTTGCGCAGCGGCTGGCCGCTGTCGGCCGCGACGACGTGTCCGCGGAGGATCGCCGGCTGCGGCGCGGCGGTCGGCGCAGGCGGCGTCGGCGTCGTCTGCGGCGGCGTGATTTGCGCGCTGGACAGGAGCGCCGCGGCGACGAGCAACGCTCGATGCAGGGCGGCCCTTTCAGGGCCGCCGACGCGGCGAGGCTGAAAGCCTCGCCCTGCATGTGTGTCGAACCGCATCTCAATACACCGGAGGCGCGCCAAGCGGAAGCTCGATCGCTTTTTTCTCCGTCTGGTCGATGGTGAACGCGACCGCGTGCTCGCGCAGCTGCTGCAGAATCTCCGGCGCGTTGTATTGCCCCATCGTGTCGGGATCGTCGAAGGCCGCGGCGAGGTAGGCGCCCGCCGGCAGGCGCATGTGAAAGACGCTGTCCACGTCCGGCCGGCTGACGCCGAAGAAGCGCGTGCTCGCCGTCCAGCGCTGCGGGTCCTGCGCGAAGACGACGATCACGCAGTCGCGAATCTTGGCGCCGGCGGCGTCCACGACCGTGCCCGTGAGCTCGTTGTGCAGCGACGTCAACTGGATCACGATCCCCTCGACGGCGCCGTTCGCCGGGACGTCGAGGCCGGCGTCGATCACGTCGGCGCCGTCCGCGGTGAGCACGCGCGCGAGCCGCCAGTCGCCGGTGCCGAAGACGCCAGCGCGAATCACCGTATGGCCCGCTCCAGTCCTCGCCTCGAAAGTCCCGTCGTCTTTCGGCGTCGCCATGCCCGCCATCGACGACATCGGGCTGACCGTCGGATGCAGAATCGAGACGCGCACGGCTGACGCGGCCGGCGGCTTCGCGCTGCTCTTCTCGAACACGACGCGGCCGCGGACAACTGACGGCTTCGCCACGACGAGCTGCAGATCGCTGACGTCGCCGCCCGCGATCGTCACGTCGGCCGCCGCGAACTCCTCCTGGCCGCCCATCAGCGACGCGCGGAGCGTGTACTCGCCCGGCGGCAGGCCGCCGATGGTGAACGTGCCGTCGGGCCGCGCCTGCGTGCCGCCGGCGCCGCCCATCGGCGACATCCCGAGCCGGTGCAGCACGTTGACGAACGCGCCGCCCATCGGCTGCCCGCGCGAGTCGAGCACGATGCCGCTGATGCGCGAGGGCGCGACCGGCAGCAGCGTGAGGTTGATGCCGGTGACGGTCTCGCCGGCGGCGACCGCGACGCGCTGCGCCTCGGCCGGATTGCCCGTGCCGGGATAGAACGTCGGCGCGTACGCGGTTGACTCTTTCCCGTCGGCGCCGAACGTGCTCGAGTGCAGCGTCGCCGCAACGAAATATTGCCCCGGCATCAGCGCGTACAGCCGGTACTCGCCGAGATCGTTCGTCATGATCGGCGGGCCCGCGTTCTGCAGGCGCCGTTCGCCGTTCACGAACATCTGCCGCAGCGCGGCAACCTGCACGCCGGTGGCGGCGTCGCCGAGCTCGTCGACGATCCGTCCGGCGATCGCCGCCGTCCGCTGGAGCGTGACGTTGATCTGCGCGACGATTTGTCCCGCGGCGACATCAATCGGCGTGCCGGGGCCGAGCGGCCGCCGCTGGCCGTACGAGGCGCGCACGTAATTCGGTTTCGAGACGGAGACGGTATAGCGGCCGGCTGGCAGCTCCGTAATCTCGTAGCGGCCGTTCGCGTCGGTGAGCGCCGCCTTGTTGACGCGGAGCGCGCCGGATGTCGCGCGCACCTCCGCTTTGGCGAGCGGCCGATCGCCGGCGGCAGCGAGCACGCGCCCGCGGATCGCCGACGTGCCGGTCGGCGACGGCGCGTCGCGCGCCGGCGCCTGCGGCTGCGCGTGTGCCGCGAGCGCCAGAAACATGACGGCTGTCGCGCAGCCCTTCAGGGCGAGGCGTTCAGCCTCGCCTCGGCGTCCCTGAAAGGGCCGCCCTACATCGATTCTGCAACGCGACGTCATGACGATGCCGTCGTGATCCTCAGATCGACCGACTTCATCTCGCCCTCGTTGATCGAGAACGTCGTCGCCCTCGACTGGACGCGGTCGAGGAACTCGGGATCGTTCCACTCGTTCGAGTCGACGTAGTCGAGCGCGATCACGCGGTACTCGCCGGGCGGCAGGCCGTTCACCTTGTAGCGGCCGTCCTGATCGGGACGCGCCGTCTTGAGGTAGCGCGAGTTCGGCGTCCACTTCTCGCGGTCCGTCGGGAAAACGACGACCGAGTAATCCTTCACCGGCTCGCCCTTCGGCGTCGTGACGACGCCCGACACGTCGGTGAGGCGATTGGTCAGCTCCACTTCGATGTCGCCGACGTTTTCTCCCGCGCGCAGCTCGAGGCCGGCATCGATGATGTCGACGCCTCGATAGCGCACCGAACGGATGGCCCATCCCGGCGTCTGGCCCGCGAGCGTGACGCGCATCTTGCCCGGCCTCGCCTTCGCTTCGAACGACAGGTCGTCATTCACGGCAGCCGGACCGGTAAAGCCGATCATCGGGATGCCGCTTTGCACCGGAGCGATCATGATGCGCACCGCCGACGGCCGCAGCGCCTGCGCGGCCGCTGGATCGACGACAAGACGTCCGGATACCGTGAGCGGCGGCACGCCGACGAGCCGGATCCCGTTCACATCGTCGCCGTTGATCGTGACCTCCACCGACGCGTAATCTCCGCCGGCGGCGCCGGGACCGGTGGTCTGCAGCACCCACTCGCCCGGCGTGAGGCTGTTCACGACGAACGATCCGTCGGGTTTGATCTGCGCCGGCGGCCCGAACATCATGAACGACTCGCTCTTCGGAAACGCCATGATGCCGCCGGTGAACGGCCGCCCCTGCGAATCGACGACGGTGCCGGTGACGCGCGACATGCGCGACGGCGTGAGCGACATGTTCATGTCGGTGATCGTCTGGCCGATGCCGACGGTGACGCGCTGCGCCTCGGCGACGTTCGAGGTTCCCGGGAAATACGTCGGCGCGTAGCCCGAGCGGTCGTCGCTGTCGCCCATCATCCCCATCGGCGCCAGCCTCGCCGTCAGGTAGTACTGTCCCGGTGGAACCGCGAACAGCCGGAACTCGCCGATGTCGTTGGTCATCCCGTTGCGCCCGGCCGGCACCAGGCGGCGCTGCCCGTTGATGTTCTGGTAGCGCTGCGCCGACACCATCGTGTCGGGCAGCGGCTCGCCGAATTCGTCGAGCACGCGTCCGGTGATGATGCCGCCGCGCGGCAGCGCGAAGTCCACTTTCTCGATCGTCTGGTTCGCGAGGATCTCGAGCGGCTTGCCCGGCTCGAACGGACGCGTCTGCCCGTACTGCAGCACGACGTAGCTGCCCTTGCTCGCCGTCATGTTGTAGCGGCCGGGCTTCACTTCCTTGAATTCGTATTTCCCGTCGCCATCCGCCGTCGCCAGGCGGTTCTCGCGAAGCTCAGGCGAGAAGATGCGCACCTGCGCCTTGCGCAGCGGCTGTCCCGAATCGGCGGCGACGACGTGGCCGCGAATCGTCGCGGTGCCGGTTGCCTGAGCCTGCGCGTTGTCGCGCGGCGCCGGTTGGAATGGCGATGGCTGAGGCGGCGGCTGGGAAAACGAGAGGGATGCGGCGAGAAGGATGCCCACCAGATACGCGCACGTTCGCGCCATACGCACCTCGGGATGATTAGACGCCGAACAGGGCGCCGCCGGACGGGATGACGGCGCAGGCCGGGCGGGCCGGGCGGGCCGGGCGAGTCGGGCGAGTCGAGCAGGCCGGGCGGGCCGGGCGGGCCTGGCGGGCCTGGCAGGCCGGGCGAGTCGAGCAGGCCGGGCGGGCCGGGCGGGTCACAGAGGAACGCAGAGGAACTCCTCCACGAATCTGCCAGTTGTTCCCGAAGCGCCAGCGTGCAGTCGCGCAGACGAACTGATGCTTACCTACCTGATTACCGCGCTCCTACCTGCCAGGCCTGCCAGGCCTGCCAGACCCGCCCGGCCTGCCCGGCCTATCGCGCGTCCAGCTTCCGCCCCGCGTCGAGATGGTCGAAGTTCAGCAGCGCGTTGAACACGAGGAAGTAGCTGCCTTCGGTCTCGCCGCGCCAGATCGGGTTGTTCGAGAAGGCGACCACGTGTCCCCTCTCGAGCGGCACGTCGAGGACGGCGGCGTGCTGCGCGATCTCGCCGCCGTTCTCCACGAGGCCCGACACGAGGAGATCACGCGTGTCGGCGTAGCGCAGCACGACGCGCGGCCGCGCCGCCGGCGGAATCACGTTGATGCCGTTTCGCAGCTGCTCTTCGGTGACCGGCACCGCCCGCCACACGTCCGTCCGCGGCTCGCTCGGGGCGTCGACGCCGGCTCGCCCTTGCGGCACGTCGGGATCGTCCTGCGTTCCCCGCCCCGTCGGCCGATTGCCGCCATCGTCGGGACCGAGGCGGCGGCCGCCGCGCGCGCCGTAGATGTTCGACAGGTTGAAGATCGGACCGTTGTCGCACCAGATCGCGAGGTTGTCGGTGTAGCCGTACGCGATCGGGCTCGCGGCGTCGATCGTCTTCGAGCGCACGACGCTGCCGACGATGCGAAGGCGCTGGCGCGGCGCGATCGACACGCCGGGCGTGAAGCCGCTCGAGACGGCGACGTCGGCCGTGTCCATCGACGTCAGCAGCAGCCCGCCCTTGCGCACGAAGTCCTGCAGGTGCGCGACGCCGATCCAGCCGAGGCCCGGCCGCATGTCGTCGGTCGAATCCTCCGATCCGAGATTCGGCGTCTCGGCTGTCTTCTTCCACGGCAGCGGATTGCCCCACATCGGCATGCCGTTGACGATGGCTTCCGGCCCGCGGCCGACCGGCGGAAAGACGATCGCGTCGAACTTCGCGTTGAGGTCGGCGTCTTTTGCGATCTGCTGCGTGCTGACGTAGGTGAACGGCACCTGCGCGGTGTCGAACGCCTGCCGCCACCAGCCTTCGGTCTGCGTCGTGAGCCACGTGTGGAGAATGGCGACGCGCGGCGTGCGCAGCGGATGCGTCTGGATCTTTGGCGCGGCGCCGAGCGCGACAGCCTGCAGGCCGAGATCGGACGCCGCCTTCTCCATGTCGGCCGCGCTGACGTTCTTCACGAGGAACGTGCCGCGGTTGAACTTGCGGCCGTCGGCCTCGAACGGATCTTCGGCGGCGTCGAACGACGCGTCCTTGAGCCGGTAGCGCAGCGTGACGAGCGCGATGTCGGCGTTGTGGTTCACGGCGAAGACCTGTCCCGAGCCCGCCACGCCGCCTTTCGCCCGCACCTCGCCGGCGACCTTTTCAATCGGCGCGTCGAGCACCTTCACGTCGCTGACGCGAACCGCCTGCACGTTGAACAGCTCGGGAAACGTCCAGCCCGTGTCGTCGTACGGCGTGCGCTGCGGATCGTTGGGGCTCCAGTACTGATAGTCGAGCAGCGAGTCGGCGATGCGGCTGTACGGCTGATCCATCCGCACGATGTACGACCCGGCGGGAAACGTCCTCGTCGTCGGCGCCGTTTTCTCCGGACGGTCGCGGCCTTCCTGGCGCTCCTGTCCGTCGGCCTGCGCGTTCGGTCCGCCGGAGCCGTCGTCCGGATTGCCCGCGTCGGTCGTCTGCGGCCGCGGCGGCGCCTTCTTGCCCGGCACCGTCACGGTGAACGCGGACGTCGCACGCGCGATCTCGACACCCTGCTTCTGCAGCACGCGCAGCAGCTCGGCCTGCGCGCCGGGGCGCGGATCGTCGGCGGCCAGCACGTACGCCGCCGGACCTTCGGTTTTCGCCTTGAGGATCGATCGCTTGCTCTTCGTGTAGAAGTTGCGGAGGAACAGCTGTTTGTTCGCGGCGAAGTAGTGGAGCGACGTCAGCAGCCCGGTCTGCTCGTAGTTGTTGTTGTTCCGCTGCGACCACGTCGTCTTCGGCAGCGGCGGGTTCTGCTTGTACCACGTGCGCGCGTACTCGTCGGGCCGCAGCTCGCGCGCTACCGTGTCGGCGCCGCCGTTGCCGAACGTCTCGTAGAGGCGGCTGATGCCGTTGTGGAGCGCGGCGATGAACATCAGGTAGCCGGGCGACCACGTGTCGAAGTTGCCGTGCGTGAAGACGCCCGGCATGCCGAACTTCGTCATCTCCGAGACGTTGTTCCAGCCGATCATCTCCCACTCGTCGGCGAGGATCGGATCGATCCACGCGTTGTACGGGCCGTCGCCGACGGTGTTGTCGTAGAGATACGGCACCGACTCGTGCAGGTCGTGCAGCACCTGCGGATGCCACTGCATGTAGGCGTTGAGGACGTTCTGCGTGAGCTTGAGCGTGGCGCCCATCGCGTCGCGGTTGTTGTCGTGCGCGACGTACTTGCCCCAGTAGACGAGCCCCGGCCACGTCTTGCCGGGGTTCGCGAGATGCCATTTGTAGACGTCCACCATCTTGTCGCGGCCGTCGACCTCGATGACCGGCGTGATGAGCGTGATCAGGTTGTCGCGGATCGACTTGATGTACGCATGGTCGTCGACGACCAGGCGGTAGGCGAGCTCCATGAGCGCCGTCGGCGCGCCGGTTTCCGGCGAGTGAATCGTGCCGGTGACGTAGTAGATCGGCGTCGTCTGGTTGACGAGCGTCTCCGCCTGCGCGTCGTCCAGGTTGATCGATCGCGGATCGGCGAGCTTCGCGAGGCGCGCGGCGTTCTCCTGCAGCTTCGCCATGATCGCCTCGGACGCGATCGCAACGGCGATCATCTCGCGGCCTTCTTCGGTCTTGCCGATGGAGTAGACCTTCACGCGCGGGCTCGCCTTCTCGAGGCGGCGCATGTAGTCGTACACCTCTTCGGCGTAGGGCAGCTTGCCGGGCGCCCCCGCGATGTCGCCGAGCACCGCCTTCGGCGTCGGCACCGTCTTCGACGCGGGCAGGTAGTCGGTGAGCGGCGAGTTGAAGAACGGCTCGGTCGTGTATTCCTTGATCTTCGCCGTGTAATCGGAGTCGATCGGCACCTTCGGATCTCGGACGAACGGCTGCGTCTGCTGCGCCGCGATCGGCGCCTGCAGGAGCCCCGCCGTCGCGAGAAGCGCCAGCGCCAGGGATGTCTTCATGAAACCCTCTTGTGCCACCTGTAGCGCAGCCCTTCAGGGCTGCCCACCGCCCTCGCATCTTAGAGCAAAACGCGCGCGGCCTGCGGCTTCCGCCGGCGTGCTGCAGCGGTGGCGAACGGCGCGAGCGACGCGGCGAGTGGGGATTGGGGATTGGGGTGACGCGGGACTGAGCGATCACCGAAACGAAAGCGAACGAGGTGGACTTTTTTCCGTGTCGTCGGCGATTTTGTGTCTGCGGCCGGCCTTCAGGCCGGCCGGCGGCGCGCCGGAGCGACCGTCAGTGAACCGTCACTTTCTCCGATTCGAAGGTGCCGAGCTCCCAACCGGCGTCGAGCAGCTGGCGCTCGATCATCGCGTGGCGCTGAAACGCCGTCAGCGCATCGTCGAACCGCTCGACGCTCCGTCCCGTCGGATTCCACTGCGCAGGTGCGCGCAGCTCATATTCGCGGTCGTGCCCGGTGAGCGCAAGCTCGCACACCACGGCTTCGTCCTCATCGCGCCGGAACGTCCAGCGGAGGATGCGAGTATGCGGATATCTGCGGTCGCCCTGGTACGTGCTCTTGGCGAAAACGCCGCGCGGCGAGATGGCGGTGACGGTCCTCATGCCGGAGCCACTGGCAAATGTGGTGCCACCAGACTTCGGGCGCATTTGACGCCGAATGCGGATCCGCGGCCCTCGCGCGTCCACCGCCGCCGGGCAAAAAACGATATTGGTGTCACGAACGCGATCGAATCCGATCCGCCTGCGGCGAGCGGCGACACCGATCGGAAGCACGTCGATCCTGGATATCCTGGATACAGAGGATCGATCCTGGTGCCGATGAAATCGAAGACGCGGCCGCTCGAGGGACAGGTCGCCGTCGTCGCGGGCGCGACGCGCGGCGCGGGCCGCGGCATCGCCCGCGTGCTTGGCGAGGCAGGCGCGGTCGTCTACCTCTCGATCATTTCGGCGCGACCGAGGCGAACT
>Ga0209474_10003619_pt1 | contig 13510 bp, 10 predicted proteins | sample GraSoiAngelo_145_FD_185902 | JGI IMG/M metagenome (GOLD analysis project Ga0209474, IMG submission 185902) | Grasslands soil microbial communities from the Angelo Coastal Reserve, California, USA - 14_1009_05_20cm (SPAdes) (version 2) | ecosystem: Environmental > Terrestrial > Soil > Grasslands...
GCAGCATCATGGTCGGCCGGGCCATCAGCGCCCGGCTGATCGCCAGCATCTGCTGCTCGCCCCCGGACAGCGAGCCCGCGCGCTGCTCGGCCCGGGCGCGCAGGACGGGGAAGTACTCGTAGACCGCCTCCAGGTCGGCGGCGATCCCGGCGGCGTCGCGGCGGGCGTAGGCGCCCATCCGGAGATTTTCGCGCACCGTGAGCAGTGCAAACACCTCGCGCCCCTCCGGCACGTGGGCGAGGCCGCGCCGGGCGACCTTGTCCGGATCGAGCCCGTGGATCGGCCGACCGTCGAAGACGACGGTCCCCTTCTGCGGATCCATCACGCCGGACACCGTCCGCAAGATCGTCGTCTTGCCGGCGCCGTTGGCCCCCAGGATCGTCACGATGGCGCCGCGCGGCACCGTGAAGCTCACGCCGCGGATGGCCATGATCGGGCCGTAGTACGTCTCGATGTTGCTCACCTCCAGCAGCGCGTCGGCCATCCTCAGCCTCCGAGGTAGGCCTTCACGACCTCGGGATGCTCCTGGACCTCCCGGGGCGTGCCGAGCGCGAGCGGACGGCCGTAGTTGAGCGCGAGGACGCGGTCGGAGACCGCCGTCACCAGGCGCATGTCGTGCTCCACCATGAGCACGGTGATGCCGAGCAGGGTGCGGATGTCCTGGATCCAGAACGCCATGTCGTCGGTCTCCTCGACGCTGAGGCCGGACGACGGCTCGTCGAGCAGCAGGAGCTTGGGCTGCGTGCACAGCGCCCGCCCCATCTCGACGACCTTGCGCACGCCGTAGGGGAGGTTGGCGATCAGGCTGTCGCGATACGGCTGCAGGTCGAGGAAGTCGATGACCGTCTCGACCGCCTCCCGGTGCTCGAGCGGCAGGAACAGCAGCTCCTCGACGAAGCGCGAGCGCTTGTGGGCGTGGCGGCCGAGCAGCAGGTTGTGCAGCACGGTGGCGTGCTCGAACAGCTCGAGGTTCTGGAACGTGCGGGCGATCCCGCGCCGCGCGATCTCGTGCGGGGCCACTGCGGTGATGTCCTCGTCGCGGAAGATCAGGCGGCCCTGCAGCGGATCGTAGATCCGGCTGACCAGGTTGAAGATGGTCGTCTTGCCGGCGCCGTTGGGCCCGATGATCGTGAAGATCTGCCCGGCCTCGACGTCGAAGCTGACGGCGTCCAGCGCCCGGATGCCGCCGAAGTTGATGGAGAGGCCGTCGGCCTTGAAGAACGTCATCGCAGCCGCTCGGAGCGCATGTACGACTTCTGCCGCCGGAAGGTGGCGCGCTTGTAGAGCGGGAACGTCGAGAAGAAGAGGCGCAGCTTGAGCCAGCGCCCGTAGACGCCCAGCGGCTCGAACAGGATGAAGAGGACGAGGATGAGGCCGAAGATGCCGGGCTCCAGCCCCGGCTGCTTGACGAACCGGTCGACGCCGAGGAACACCGCCGTCCCGGCCCGCGGGCCGAGCACGCCGGCGGCGCCCCCGATCCAGGCCGGCAGCGCGTCGCGCGCCTGGGAGATCGCCACCGGCAGCAGCGCCACGAACACGGCGCCGAACACCGCCCCGTGCAGGCTGCCGAGCCCGCCGACCACCACCATGAGCAGCAGCTGGATCGAGAGCAGCACGCTGAAGATGTCCGGGGCCAGGAAGCCCACCTTGTGAGCGAAGAGGGCGCCGGCCACGCCCATGAGGGCGGCCGAGTAGGCGAACGCCATCGTCTTGTAGAGGGCGAGGTTCACGCCCAGCGACTGGGCGGCGATCTCGCTGTCGCGGATGGCGATCCAGGCGCGGCCGGTCGGCGAGCGGAGCACGTTGCTCGTCAGCCAGAGACCGCCGATCAGCACCGCCAGGCACAGGAAGTAGAAGGCGGCGTCGTGGGCGAGCGCCACGCCGAAGATCACCGGCTTGTCCACCGCCCGGCCCTTGAGGCCGCCGGTCACGCGCTCCCAGCGCGTGAACACTTCCTGGATGATCAGCGCGAACGCCAGCGTGGCGATCGTCAGGTAGACGCCGGTCATTCGCAGCGCCGGCAGCCCCACCAGCACGCCGGCGGCCGCGGTCAGCACGACGGCCAGCGCCAGCGCCACCAGCCACGGCAGGCCGAGGCTCTGCGCGAAGTACACGTGGGCGTAGGCGCCGATGCCGAGGAACGCGGCGTGGCCGAGGCTGACGAGCCCGGTGTAGCCGGCCAGCACCATGAGCGAGAGACCGCCGATGGCGTAGATCAGGACCAGGCTCACGTCCACCAGGTAGTTCGGGATCAGCCACGGCAGCACCACGAGGCCGGCGGCGAGCGCGACGTAGCCGTTGCGCTGGACGTCGTCGCGGAACAGCCCGAGGTCCTGCGTGTACGACGTCTTGAAGACGAACCGCATCGTCGGCTCAGACCTTCTTGCGGCCCACGGTACCGAACATCCCCTGGGGCCGCACCGCCAGCACGAGCAGGAGCACGACGTAGGCGGCGACGTCCTTGAAGCCCTGTGGCAGGTAGGCGCCCGACCACAGCTCGATGAGCCCGATGGTGAGCCCGCCGACCAGCGCGCCGGGGATCGAGCCGAAGCCGCCCAGCACGGCGGCGGCGAACGCCTTGAGACCGATGAAGCCGAGGTTGATGTCGATCAGCGACACCGGCGCCAGCAGCACGCCGGCGATGGCGGCCACGCCGGCCGAGATCGCCCAGATCAGCGAGAACATCCGCTTCACCGGAATGCCCATGTAGTAGGCGGCGAGCTGGTTCTGCGAGGCCGCCTGCATGGCCACGCCGACCCGGGTCCAGGTGAAGAACGCGTAGAGCACGGCGCAGAGGAGGATGGTGCCGACGATGATCGCGACGTACTCGTGGCTCACGGTGACGCCGGCGATCCGCGTGGCCCTGGCGCTGAACGGCGTCGGCAGCGTGTAGATCTCCGAGCCCCAGGTGATCGAGGCGAAGCTGCGGAAGATCGCGCCGAGCCCGATCGTCAGCATGACGACCGCGAACTGCGGCTGGCCGAGCACACGGCGCAGGATGCCGGCATCCAGCCCGGCGCCGAACAGCGCCACCGCGGCCACGGCGACGGCGAACGCCATCCAGTATCCCCAGCCGTACCAGACGACCAGCATGTAGCAGACGAAGGCGCCGAGCATCATGAGGTCGCCCTGGGCGAAGTTGACCAGCTCGGTCGCCTTGTAGATCAGGACGAAGCCGAGGGCGACCAGGCCATAGATGCAGCCTACGGCGAGACCGTTCAGGACCAGCTGCAGCGCGATGTCCACAGCACTTCCTCCGCGGCGTTGCGTGCGGCGGTTATAGCGGGCGCCGCCCCGATCGTCAAGGCAACGACGCCCACGAGGTCAGCCGAACAACGACTCGAGCGCGCTCACCTCGTCGGCGGAGAGCGTGAGGGTGTGGCTGGCCAGGTCCTGCTTCATGTGCTCGGGGCTGGTGGTGCCCGTCAGCGGCAGCATCCCGAGCGCTCGCGCCAGGCGAAAGACGGCCTGGGGCGTCGTCGCCTTCTCGCGGGCCGCGATGCGCGCGACCAGCGGATGGCCGAGCACCTCGGGGTTGGCGGTGAGGAGCGAGAAGCCCTGGTAGCCGATGCGGCGCTCGGCGCAGAACCCGCGGACGTCACGGTCCCAGCCCAGGCGGGCGAAGCAGCGATTCTGTACGAGCGCGGGCAGCTCGGTGCCGGAGGCCAGCAGGTCCTGGAGATGCCGCAACCCGACGTTGCTCACGCCGAGCAGGCGCGTGCGGCCCGCGTCGCGCTCCCTGGCCATCGCCGCCCAGACCTCCGCATCGTGGGGCGTCCAGCCCTGTCCCGAGGCCGGCCCGTGCAGGACGTAGCTGTCGACGTGGTCGGTGCCGAGATGCTCGAGCGAGCTGGCCATCGACTGCGCGACCTGGACCGCGAGCGGCGCGTGAGGGTCGTAGGGCAGCCGGTGGTCTTGCCCGGGCTGGTACGTGAACTTCGTTTGCAGGAACAGATCCTCGCGTGTGACGACGCCGGCGCGGTAGGCCGCGGCCAGTCCCTCACCGACGCCGGCCTCGTGATAGTGCCGCCGCTGGTTCGCGGTGTCGATGCCGCGGAAGCCCGTCCGGAGGGCGAGCTCGGTGAGGGCCGCCGTTCGCTGCTCCTTCCAGGCGGTGCCGTACAGGAAATCCGGAACGCGCGCAGGCGCCACTAGCGCGCGCTCGGCGCCACCGAGACGCCGCGCGCCCCCGTCTGCTCGATGGCGCGGGCGACGAGCCCGGAGGCCTTGGCGTCCTCGACGAAGTCCCGCAGGTAGGGAAGGCCCGCATCGCGCCCCTTCGGTACGCCGATCGCCTGCTGGACGGCCATGAACCGACCGTCCAGCATGCGGGAGCCGGGCAGCCGGTCGGCGAGGCCGATCAACGCCTGCTTGAGACCGGCGAGGGCGTCCGCCTTCGCGGTCGCGAGCAGGTCGAAGGCCGCCTCGGCATTGGGCGCGCGCACGAGGTGGGCAAACTTGAGGTTGCGGCTGAGGAACAGCTCGTAGTTGGCCCGGGCCGGCGCCGCGACGCGCACGCCGTCGCGGTCGACGTCGGCGACGACCCGCAGCGGTGATCCGGCGGGCACCAGGTAGGTCGCCTCGATCTCCAAGTACGCCGGGCTGAAGCTGATCTCGCCCGCCCGCGCCGGGTCGATCCCGAGGAACGCGATGTCCCAGGTGCCCGTCTTCGCGGCGTCCACCATGGCCGCCACCGTCTCGTACGCGACGAGCTCGACCGACGCGCCGAGCCGCCGCCCGAGCTCGCGCGCCAGGTCGATCGCCACGCCGCGCGACTCGCCGGTGCTCGGGTCCTTCCGGGCCAGGATGAAGTTGCCGTAGTTGATCCCGGCGCGGAGCTTCCCCGTGGGCGCGAGGTCGGAGTGGACGGCGGGCGTGATCGGCGTCATGGCGCCCGATGCTAGCAGAAGCGCGCCGACAAGTCCCGTCGCCGGCCAGGCCCTCGTGGCTCGCCTCAGATCCGGTCGCGGAAGTATGCGATGACGCGGTACAGGCCGACCGCCAGCGCGGCCAGGGCCATCAGGCCGATTCCGTAGGAGCCCAGCTCGGCGCGCCCTCGACGCGGACCGCCGCCCGCTCAGCGAAGGTCGTGAGCGGCCCGGTACCGCGCGTTGCGGAGCACGCGCCCGGGATAGGCGCCGGTGTGCGTCCCCTTCTCCATCAGGACCTCGCCGTTCACCACGGTGTAGTGGATGCCCTCGGCGAGCTCGCGCATCCGCCAGCCGTTGTTCGGGAAGTCGTGCACGACGTCCTCCGCCACCGGCCGCACGGTGTCGGGATCGAAGACGACCAGGTCGGCGACCATGCCCGGCTGCAGGAGCCCGCGGTCGTAGATCCCGAAGGCCGACGCCGAATCGAACGTGAGCCGGCGGACGGCCTGCTCCAGTGACATGATCTTCTTCTCGCGCACCCAGTACCCCAGCAGCCGGGTGGGGTTGCTCACGTTCGAGTGGAACTGCACGTGGGCGCCCCCGTCGGAGAGTCCCACCACCGCGTAGGGACTGCCGAGGATCTGCGCGACCGCCTCGGTGTCCATGTTGATCTCGCCGAGGCTGAAGACCGTGCCGAGATCCTCCTCGACCGCGAGATCGAGGAAGACGTCGAGCGCGTGCTCGCCGCGCTCCTGCGCGATCGCCGCGATGCTCCGTCCCCGGAGCGCGCGGTTCTCCGCCCGCTGGGGCTCCTCGACGATCATCAGGTCCCAGCGCTTCGAGAACGTCGAGTCCGGGCCCAGCGGCGCTTCGACCTCGGCCCGCAGCTGCGTGCGCGTCGCCGGGTCGCGATAGGCGCGCAGCTTCTCGGCGTCGGAGCCCTGGAGGATCGGCAGCCAGGTGGGCATGCTGCGGAACACCTGACAGTTCTTCATGGTGAACCGGTTCACGACACTGCCCGGATTGCAGAGCGGCACCGCCCGGATGCCTTTGCGCGCCGTCTCCTCGACGTGGGCCAGGTGGGTTCGCCAGCGTCCCGGATGGCGCGCCTGCTCGAGCAGGGTGTTGTACATGACCGGGCGGCCGCAGGCCTGCGCCAGCCGGCTCAGCAGCCCGTCCTTCAGCTCCGGATTCGTCCCGCCGCCGCACTGGATCACGCCGGTGCCGACCTCACGGAGGACGTCGGCCAGCGCGAACAGCTCGGACTCGGGCGCGCAGGCGGCCGGGATCCGCGTCCCCACGATGTCGAAGTGGTTCATGTTGCGCGTGATCGAGAGGCCCAGGGCACCGGCCTCCAGTGCCTCGCGGATCACCTGCCGCATGATGTCGAGCTCGGGATCGGTGGCGGCGCGCTCGGAGCAGTCCTCGCCCATGGCGTAGAGACGGACCGCCGAGTGTCCCACGAACGTGCCGACGTTGACCGCCAGCCGTTGCGCGATCGTGCCCAGGTACTCGGGAAACGTCTCCCAGCTCCAGGCGACGCCGGCCTGGAGAACGTCCATCGGGATCGCCTCGACGTACGAGAGCATCCCGGCGAGCTTGTCGTGGGCGTGCGCCTTCACGGGGGCCAGCGACAGCGAGCAGTTCCCGATGATGACGCTCGTCGCGCCGTGGTGAGAGGAGAAGGTGCAGAGCGGGTCCCACAGCACCTGGGCGTCGTAGTGGCAGTGATTGTCCACGAACCCCGGCGCCACCGCCCGCCCGTCGGCCTCGATGACCCGGCCCGCGGGCCCGTCGAGCCGGCCGAGCTCCACGATCCGACCCCGCGCCACGCCGACGTCGCCATTGAAGGCGGGTCGACCCGAGCCGTCGATGATCCGACCGTTCTTGATCAGCAGGTCGTAGGTCATGTCCGCGCTCCTTCCGGCTGGTGGAGGTCGGCAACGGTCCGGGCGGACATCAGTTGTACACGAGAACGGGCCCGGGACAAGCGGGTCGTTGACAGCTCGCGCGCGGACGGTTCTACTGTCCGCTGCCGGGAGGTGCAGCGCGTGAAGGTCGTCGTCAATGCCAGGAACGGCGCGCACGACTTCGAGTGCGGTCCTGGAGAGAAGATCCTCCACGCCGGGCTCCGGAGCGGCGTCGAGCTCCCCTACGAATGCGCCACCGGCACCTGCGGCACCTGCAAGGCCAGGCTGGTGAGCGGACGGGCCGAGAGCGAGTGGCCGGACGCCCCCGGCCGCCGGTATTTCAAGAGCGAGGCCGACGTTCTGCTGTGCCAGAGCGTGGCCCGCGACGACTGCGCGCTCGAGGTCGGCGGGGCCTTGAAGCCGCGCGGGCCGACCGTGAGCGCGCCGCGCGCCCTCGGCGGCGTCGTCCGCGCCCGGCGCCGCCTCACGCACGACGTGATGGCCGTCGACGTGGACCTCGAGGGGCCGCTCGAGTTCGAGGCGGGCCAGTTCGCGCTCGTCACCGTGCCGGGAATCGCCGGGGCTCGCGCCTACTCCATGGTGAACTTCGAGCGCGGGACGGAGCGGCTGGCGTTCGTCGTGAAGAAGAAGCCGGGGGGCGCCGTGAGCGACTGGCTCTTCGGCGAGGGCGTCGACGGCACGCCGGTGGGCCTCGTCGCCCCGCTCGGCCACGCCACGTTTCATCCCGGCGCGCCCCGGCACGTGCTCTGCGTCGCCGGCGGCAGCGGCATCGCCGGGATGATGTCGATCCTGTCGCTGGCCTGCCAGGCCGCCCACTTCGCCACCTGGCAGGGGCACGTCTTCTTCGGCATCCGGACGGCCCGCGATGCGTTCTTCCTCGACGAGCTGGAGGCGTTCCGGGCGCGCTACCCGGCGCAGCTGTCCGTGACGGTGGCGCTGTCCGACGAGGACGTTGCGCCGTCGCTGGCCGCCGGCTACCCGGCGCTCGCGTTCGCGCGCGGCCTCGTCCACGCCGTGGCCGGCGAGCGCATGACGGGCCGGTTTGCCGACGTGCGCGCCTACGTCGCCGGGCCGCCGCCGATGGTCGACGCGAGCCTGCGGTGGCTGCTGCGCGAGGCGCGGCTGCCGCCGGCCGACATCCGCTACGACAAGTTCAGCTGAAAGGAGCGACGATGGGCCAGTACGATCGTCACGTGTTCGTCTGCACCAGCGGCGAGACGTGCCCGACGCAGGGGGACACCGAGCGATTCGTCAAGATCCTGCGCGCCGGCGCCCAGAAAGCGGGCCGGAGCGATGTCCGCATCAACAAGTCCGGCTGCTTCTCGCAATGCGGCCACGGCCCGATGATCGTCGTCTACCCCGAGGACGTCTGGTACGCCGGCGTCCACGAGTCCGATCTGGACGAGATCCTCGCCTCGCACATCATCGGCGGCCAGCCCGTCGAGCGCCTTCGCTATGAGCCCGGCGTGAAGGGCGCGAACAAGATCGACATCGCCGCGCACGAGGCCACGTCCGGTCATGCCGCCGCGCCGGTCGCCGCCGCCGGGCCGGGCTGGACGCGCCTCTGTCGCGCCGACGAGGTGCCGGTGAACGGCATGAAGGAGTTCGCGGCCGGCAACGTCAACGTCCTGATCGTGAACACGGGGTCCGGGTTCGTCGCCTACCAGGCGCTCTGCCCGCACGAGGCGGTGCGGCTCGAAGACGGGGTGCACGACGGCTCCGTCCTGACCTGTCTGGAGCACATGTGGCAGTTCGACGTCCACACCGGCGCGCCCCTCGGCGAGGCCGAGGCCGGGCTCAAGCCCTACCGGCTCAAGCAGGAGAGCGGCGAGCTGTACGTCGGCCTCGACGCGTGAGCCGCCTCAGGCCACCACGAGGTCCGGCACGAGCTCCTTGCCCTTGGTCTCGGGACCGAGGAGCAAGGCGATCACGAAGCTGATCGCGCCCACCACGGTGCCCACCAGCATCGGGATGCCGAAGCCGAGGTTGTAGTTGATCGCGAAGTAGGTCAGCAGGGGCGCCACCAGGCCGCCGAAGATCGCCCCCTGGTGGTAGCAGAAGGCGCTGGCCGCCGCCCGCACCTCGGTCGGGAAGCGCTCCGAGAGATAGCTCGGGTTCTGGCCGTAGAGGGCGTCCCCGAACAAGCCCTGGAGGATGAAGCCGGCGATGATCAGGTTGATGTCGCTGGTCAGCAGGTAGAGCGGCGCCACGAACACCGTGATGATCCCCGGGATGATCATCGACCACCGGCGGCCGATGTGATCGGCCGTCCATCCCCAGAACCCGCTGGCGACGAAGGCCAGAAAGTTGGCGATGGCGATCGGGGTCGCCACCTGGGCGGGGCTGAAGTTGAGGTCCTTCTGCAGGTGCGTCGCGAACAGCGACCAGATCGAGTAGTAGATCACGAACGCGCTGGTCATCCACCAGCAGGCGGTCAGGGTGTTGCCGAGGAGCTGGGGCTTGAAGATGCTGAGCAGCGGCGCGCGGACCTCGCGCTTCTGCTCGCGCTGCCGCCGGCGGTTCTCGACCCACACCGGAGGCTCCTTGACGAAGTAGCGCACGAACACCACGGCCAGCGCCGGCAGGATGCCGATCCAGAGCATGCCGCGCCAGCCCAGGGACTGGTAGAACAGGCCGTACACGGCGCTCGACAGCAGGAAGCCGAGGCTCCACGATCCCTGCAGGATGCCGCTCATGATCCCGCGCGAGCGCGCCGGCCACGATTCCATGGCCAGGGCCGCGCCGGCCGGCCACTCGGCGCCCATGCCGATGCCCAGCAGCGCGCGGAACAGGAACAGGAACCAGAACGTGGGAGCGAAGCCCGCGACGAAGTTGCAGACCGAGTACCAGGCGATCGAGATCATCAGCGGGGTCTTGCGCCCGACCCGGTCGGCCAGCCAGCCCGAGGCGCAGGCGCCCACCAGGCGCATCCAGAGGGTGATGGTGAACACGGCAGTCACTTCCGTCAGCGAGACGTTGAACTCCTTGGCGATCGGCACCATGATCAGCAGGAACACGGTGAAGTCGAAGGCGTCCAGCGTCCATCCGAGCCAGCCGGCCCACCACGCCATCCATTGGTCCCTGGTCGGCTCTTTCCACCACGGCAGGGGCTTGGCGGTCTCGACCATCGCGGCCATAACTCACACCTCCATGTCTCGGGTGGAGCCGGGGACGTTGTATCGTCGCTCGGGACGGTGGCGCGAAGCTACTCATCGCCGTCGGCCGTGTCAAGCCGGGAGTTGGCGGTCGCCGGATAGAATCCGGGGCGATCTCGCGCCATGATCACGCTCGGCATCGACGTCGGCGGCACCTTCACCGACCTCGCGCTCTGGGACGCGGGACGCCAGGCGCTCGCCGTCTTCAAGCTGCCTTCGGTGCCCGAGGATCCCGCCCGCGGCATCCTGGACGGGCTCATCACGCTGACCGCACGCGAGGCGGTTCGCCCGGCCGAGCTCACCTTCGTCGCCCACGGGACCACCGTCGCGACGAACGCGCTGCTCGAGGGGAAGGGGGCGCGGACCGCGCTCGTGACCACCCGCGGCTTTCGCGACCTTCTCGAGATCGCGCGGCAGAAGCGGCCGCACCTCTACGATCTGCAGGCCGACAAGCCGGAGCCGCTCGTCCCGCGCCGCCGACGACGGGAGGTGCGCGAGCGACTGGCCTGGGACGGGACGGTGATCGAGAAGCTGTCGCTGGAGGACGTCCGCGACGTGCTCGAGAGCCTGGCGCGCGAGGACGTCGAGGCGGTCGCCGTCTGCTTCCTCTACAGCTTCGTCGACGCGACCCACGAGCGGCTCGCCGGGGCCGAGATCCGCGAGCGGCTGCCGGGGTGCTTCGTGTCGCTCTCCGCCGAGGTCTCGCCGGAGTTCCGGGAGTACGAGCGGCTCTCGACGACCGTGGCCAACGCGTATCTCGGACCGCTGGTCAGCCGGTACGTGCAGCGCTTCGGCCACGAGGTGGAGCGGCTCGGGATCCGCCAGCCTCCCTACATCAACCAGTCGAACGGCGGCATCATCTCGGTGGCCGCCGCCGCGCAGGCCCCGGTCCGGACCCTGCTGTCGGGTCCGAGCGCGGGCGTGATGGGCGCCGCCTGGCTGAGCCGGGCGGCGGGCATCGAGTCGATCATCACCTTCGACATGGGCGGGACGTCGACCGACGTGGCCCGCGTGGAGCACGGCCGCCCGGCGATCACCCCGCAGCGCACCATCGCCGGCCACACGGTGCGCGTCCCGAGCCTGGAGATCGAGACGGTCGGCGCCGGCGGCGGCAGCATCGCCTGGGTCGATTCCGGCGGGGCGCTGCGGGTCGGCCCGACGAGCGCCGGCGCCCACCCCGGACCGGCGTGCTACGGGCGCGGTGGAACGGCGGCCACCGTCACCGACGCCAACGTGGTGCTGGGGCGGCTGAGCCCGACGCAGCTCCTGGACGGGCGGATGCCGCTCCAGCGGGAGCTGGCGGAGCGGGCGATCGCGGAGCTCGGCAAGGATCTCGGAGTCTCGCCGGTCGACGCGGCGCGCGGCGTGCTCTCCGTCGTGCAGAACAACATGCTCGGCGCCATCCGGGTCGTCTCCGTGCGCAAGGGCTACGATCCGCGGGCCTACGCGCTGGTCGCGTTCGGAGGCGCGGGGCCGCTGCACGCCGCCACCCTCGCGCGAGACCTCGGCATCCGGCGCGTGCTGGTGCCCCCGGCGCCGGGCATCCTCTGCGCGCTGGGGCTCCTGGCCGCGCCCCTGCGGCTGGATCTCGTCCGGACCCGTGTCACGCCGCTCGATGGCGCCGCCCTCGCCGGCCTGGCGCAGGGCTTCGAGGAGCTGGAGCGCCAGGCCTCCGCCTGGCTCGATCGCGAGGGCGTGGCGCCGGCGCAACGCCGGCTGCTCCGCGCGTGCGACATGCGCTACGTCGGACAGAACTTCGAGCTGACCGTGGAGGCGTCCGACGGCGCCACGCCGCCGGACGCCGGCGCGCTGCGAGGCGCATTCCTCCGCGAGCACGAGCGCGTGTATGGCTACGCGGCCGACGACGAGGCCGTGCAGATCGTGGCCTGCCGCCTGACCGCCTTCGGCGATCGGGAGCCGCCCGCGCTGGCGGCGCTTGCGCGCGCGGACGGCGCCGATCCGGGGGAGGCACTCACGGGCGAGCGGGCGGTCTACTTCGAGGATGCCCGCGGCTTCCTGGCCACCCCGATCTACCGCCGCGAGCGCCTCCGCGCCGGCCACCGACTGTGCGGGCCGGCGATCGTCGAGCAGATGGACTCCACGACCGTGCTCCTCGGCGGCCAGGAGGCGGCGGTCGACGAGCGCGCCAATCTCGTCATCGTGACGGGCGGGGCCTGATGGACCGGATCACGCTCGACGTCATCGGCGCCGCCCTGCTCTCGATCGCCGAGGAGATGGGCGAGGCCCTGATCAAGTCCTCGTACTCCACGAACATCAAGGAGCGCCAGGATTGCTCGACGGCCCTCTTCAACGTGCGGGGGGAGGTGATCGCGCAGGCCGAGCACATCCCCATGCACCTGGGCTCGCTCATCATGATCGTGGACGAGATCCTGAAGCGCTATCCCATCGAGCGCCTCCGCGAGGGCGACGTCTTCGTCGGCAACGACCCCTACACCGGCGGCAGCACGCATCTGCCGGACATCACGGTGGCGTCACCGGTGTTCGCCGACGGCGACCCCGTCGGATTCGTGGCCAACATCGCCCACCACGCCGACGGCTCGGGCCGTCAGACGCACAGCATCTGGGACGAGGGGTTGCGCATCCCGCCGATCCGGATCGTCGAGGGCGGTCGCCTTCGCGAGGACGTGATGGAGCTGGTCCTGCTCAACTTCCGCCTCCCCCGGGAGCGGCGCGCCGACTTCCGCGCGCAGTTCGCCGCGAATCGGCTCGGGGCCGCTCGCCTGCAGGAGCTCGTGCAGCGCTATGGCCGGGACACGTGCGTCGCTGCGATGGACGCCTCGCTCGCCTACGGCGAGCGCCGGATCCGGGCGGCGGTTCGCAGCATTCCCGACGGCGTGTACGCCTTCGAGGACTGGATGGACGACGACGGCGTCGGCGGGCCGCCGGTGCCGCTGCGGGTCCGCCTCACGGTATCGGGCGACCGGATCGCGCTGGACTTCGCCGGCACCGGCGCGCAGGTCCCCGGCGACGTCAACGTCGTCTATCTCGCGCTCGTCGCCACCGTCTATTACGTCCTGAAGGCGGTGCTGGACCCGGAGGTCCCTGCCAACGGCGGCTTCTACCGGGCGATCGACGTCACGGCGCCCGAGGGCTCGCTCGTGAACGCGCGGCCGCCCGCGCCGGTCGCGTGGCGGACGCAGACGTGCCAGCGCGTGGCCGACCTCATCCTGGGCGCGCTGGCGCCCGCGCTCCCGGCGCGGGTGACGGCGGCGACCAACGGGGCGAACTCGGCGTGGGTCTTCAGCGGCACGAATCCGGCGACGGGCCAGTATTACGTCTACCTGGAGACGATCGGCGGCGGCTCGGGTGCCCGCGCCACCAAGGATGGACTCGACGCGGTCCAGGTCCACGTGACCAACACCTCGAACCTTCCCGTCGAGTGCCTGGAGATGGAGTATCCGCTCGTCGTGGAGGAGTACGCCCTGGTCCCCGACTCGGGGGGCGCGGGACGGTTCCGCGGAGGGCTCGGCATTCGTCGGACCGTGCGCGTCCTCGGGCCCGACACGACGTTCCTCGGCACGCTCGAGCGTCA
>Ga0209474_10003620_pt1 | contig 13507 bp, 13 predicted proteins | sample GraSoiAngelo_145_FD_185902 | JGI IMG/M metagenome (GOLD analysis project Ga0209474, IMG submission 185902) | Grasslands soil microbial communities from the Angelo Coastal Reserve, California, USA - 14_1009_05_20cm (SPAdes) (version 2) | ecosystem: Environmental > Terrestrial > Soil > Grasslands...
GTCGCGCTCGTCGCGAGCGTGATTCCGGCGCGCCGCGCGGCGTCGATCGATCCGACGCGCGCGCTGCAGTCGGAATAGCGTAGCGCCCGCCGTCACGCATCTCAATCTCTGGAAGCAGCATCTCGGCCGCGTTCCAGAGTCGGTGTGGGACGAGACCGACCTCGAGACGCTCGTGCTCGCGGACAACTCGCTGTCGGAGATTTCCGATCGACTCGGCGGCCTGAAGCGGCTCCGGATGCTGGACGTCGGGCACAATCAGCTCACGAGGGTGCCCGACAACATCGGCGATCTCGACGGGCTCACCGATTTTCTGTACCTCCACGACAACCGGCTCACGTCGCTGCCCGCATCGATCGCGAAGCTCACGCGGCTGCGGTACCTGAACATCAGCGGAAACGCGATGGCGCACCTGCCGGACGCGATCGCCGCGTTGTCGAGCCTCATCGAATTACGCGCGTCCGACAATCACCTGACGACTCTCCCGCCGTCGATCGGGCGCCTCTCGCGGCTGCGCGAGCTGCACGTGCGGAACAATCGGCTGACGACGCTGCCGGATGGTGTTGGACGGCTGACGGAGCTGCGGCACATCGATCTGCGCGGCAACCCGCTCATCTCGCTGCCGCCGCAGCTCGCCGCGTTGCCCAAGCTCGACAAGCTCGATCTGCGATGGGTTTCAACGCTCGGCTCGCCACCATGGCTCGACGATCTCGAAGCGCGCGGCTGCGTCGTGTATCGTTAGACCGGGATCGCGGAAGAACGCAGAGGAAGCAAAGAGCGCGAAGCGCAAAGAAGGAGGCGTGCATGCTGGGAGTACTGGTTGCCGCGGCCGCGTTTTCGATCTCGAGCAGCGCCTTCACCGACGGCGGCAACATCCCGTCGAAGTACACGTGCGACGCGGGGCAGACCAATCCCTCGCCGGCGCTCTCGTGGAAGGACGCGCCGGCCAACGCCAGATCGTTCGTGCTCATCATGCACGACCCTGACGCGCCGCTCGCCGGCGGCTTCACGCATTGGGTGCTGTTCGACATCCCCGCCGGCACGACGTCGCTGCCGGAGAATTTCCAGGCGGGCTCGGTCGGCGTGTCGGGCAACAGCGGCTTCCGCCGCGCCGGCTACGGCGGTCCCTGCCCGCCGAGCGGATCGCATCACTACCACTTCATGCTGTCGGCGCTCGACGTGCCGACGCTCGGGCTGCAGGCCGGCGCGACGAAAGCGGACGTCGAGAAGGCGATGCAGGGACACGTCATCGGGACGGCCGAAACCGTCGGGATGTATCAGCGCCAGCCGAAGTGATCGCGACGCGCGTGTGCCGCGCGTAGGTCCGCCCGCGGCGCGCGAGATCGATCGCCACGACGACGATCGATTGCGCCAGGTCGGCCCGAGACAAAAGTGTGGCGATCTAGCTGACGATCACCGCGATCCTGATGGCGGCCGCGGTGCTGTCGGCGGTCGGTTCCGCTCGAAGCGCGCTCGATCAGCCCGAGCGGCTCGCCGCCGTTGTCGCGCTGCTCGCCACCGCCGGAGCGTGGTACGCCGCCAGGCTGGCGGTGCACGAGAAGGAGTTCAACTACCTCGTGGCGTCGCAGCAGTCGCAGCTGCGGCTCGCGGCCGTCGAATTGTCCGGCGACATCCTCAACTTCCTGAACCGGCGCGGCCGCGGCGCGCCTCCCCGTCCCGCGCCGGCGACATGGGATCGCGACGTCGACGCGATCCTGCAGTTCGAAGGCACGACCGCCGCGGAGTTCGAGGCGTCGTTCGGCGGCGAAGTGCGCAGGACGCACGACCTGCTTGCGCTCGAGGGGCTGCGCGATCCGGATCTCGACGCGTTCTACCGGCGTCCGGCGAACGCGTTTCAGATCGACGTCGTCGCGCGGAAGCTCGCCGCGCTCGCGCGGAGCGATCACAGTTTTTTCCCGCGCCGCTCTTTTTGACACACTTTCGGTCGATCGGCGTAGCCGCGCGCGAACGCGACAAGCCGTTCGCGATGCGCGCGTTGACGCAACGCGGCGCTGATGGCGTGAAATTTGGAGGAGCAGGCCCCGCCATGGGTCACCAAGCTCCCTGCCGCAAGTGCGGAAGCGCCCGACTGCGCGTCGTCGGACAGTCCTCCACCCCGCCCGGCGTGATCGTGAAATGCGACGCGTGCGGGCACTGGTCACTCGTGGTCGGCGGCACGCCGGCGGCGCCTGACGTCGACACGCGCCGCGTCGAGCGGCTCGTGCATCTCGTCGTCAGCGACAAGGGGCTCGCGTGTCAGGTGCAGGGCGTGGCGCGCGTGCGCGAAGGGTGGCAGGTGGCCGTCCTCGCCGGGCGCGAGCGCGGCCTCGTCCGCTTCGACGTGAAGGCGGACAGCCTCGGCACGATGCGCGCGTCGATCGAGCGCGGCCTGGCGCACATCGCGCCGTGAACCGGGAATCGGGTCTCTACTTCTTGATTTCGACGACGAGCAGCTCGATTGTCCGGCTCGTGTCGTTCACGTCCTTGTGCGTCTCGCCGGGCGGCATCGGCTCCTGCCAGTACGCCTTGCCGGTCTCGTAGCGCGTCACGGTCCGGCGCCCGGCGGCCGACACCGTCGTCAGGTCGCCGCCGACGATGCCGATCACGGTGCGATAGCGGTCGTGGCGATGGAGCGTCGACTCGGTGTGCGGCGGGATGACGCTCTTCCACGACACCGCGCGGTCGTTCTCGAACTGCGGCACGCGCGTCATCTCCGGCTTCGACTGCGCCGCGAGTCGAATCAGCGTCATGACGATCAAAGTACCGGCAGCACCACCCGCCGCGACCTTTCGTGTCATCGTTGTCTTCCTGCCTTCCGCCCCACCCACCCGGTCTGCCCGGCCTGCCCGGCCTACCCGGCCTGCCCGACCTACCCGGCCTGCCCGGCCTACCCGACCTGCCCGGCTACTCTCTCCTCGAGTCCGAGCAGCCGCGCGGCGTTGCGCCAGCGAATCTGCTCGCGTTCGTCGTCGGTGATCGGGAGCTTCGCGATCGCACCGAGCATCGACGGGATGCTGCCGATCTGATGCGGGTAGTCGCTGCCGGCGAGGACGTGATCGGCGCCGGCGAAATCGATGGCGAGCTTCAGCGCGCCCTGATCGAAGTTCACCGTGTCGAAGTAGAACGTCTTCAGGTACGCGCTCGGCTCGCGGCCGATGTGTGCGCGGCAGTCCTTGAACGCATGGAACCCGCGATCGAGCCGCTCGGCGAGATACGGGATGGCGCCGCCGAGGTGGCAGAGCGCCCAGCGGATGTTCGGAAAGCGCTCCGGCACGCCGGCGAAGACGAGCGACGCGGCGGCGAGCGTCGTGTCGAAGAGGAAGCCGACGAGCGGCATGAGCCAGTACTCTTGCATCATGTCGACGTTCACCGGATGCGCCGGATGAATGTAGAGCACGGCGCCCGCGTCGTTCGCGGCTTCGTAGATCGGCCAGAAGCGCTCGTCGCTGAGCGCGACGCCGTTGACGTTGCTGAAGAGCATCGCGCCGCGCATGCCGAGCTCGCCGAGCGCGCGCCGGAACTCCTTCAGCGATGCCGTGGGATCGTTCAGCGGCAGCGTCGCGAGCGCCGTGAAATGGCGGCCGCGCGCCGTCATCGCCTCCCTGAATTCGTCGTTGACGAGCGAGGCGAGCTTCGCGGCGACCGGCGCCGTCTCGACGTGCGTCCCCGGCGTCGTCAGCGTGACGACCTGCATCGTGACGCCGTGGGCGTCGAGCACCTCCTCGCGGTACGCGAGATCGCGGTGGCCGCGCACCGCGACGTTGTAGTCGCCCGGATAGTGGATGTTCGGGTTGCCGTCGCTATCGACGATCACGCGGATGCTGCTCTCGCCCGACTGCAGCGCCTGCATGTACTTCGGCGGGTAGTAGTGGTTGTGAAAGTCGATCACCGGCATGCATGCGTCTCCAGAGGAAATAGACCGGAATGCCGACGGCGACGAGCGCCAGCCCCGTGAGGCTCTCGCGCGGATCGGTCGCGATCTGGTTCACGACGATCGCGAGGCACACGAGCGCGAACGCGATCGGCGTGACAGGAAAGCCGGCCGCGCGGAACGCCGGCGCGTACGCGCGCGAGCGGCGCATCCGGATCGCGCCGAGCGCGAGCGCGCCGAAGAAGAGCCACTCGGTGTAGACCACGCGCGAGACGATGACGCCGTAGGTGCCCGTGAGGACGAGCGCCGACGACCAGATCGCCTGCATGGCGATCGCGACGTACGGCGTGCGATACCGCGGGTGCACGGCGCCCATCCACGAGAAGAGGAGCCCGTCCTCCGCCATCGCGTAGTAGACGCGAGGCCCGGCGAGCACGATGCCGCTCATCGCGCCGAACGACGAGACGATCACGAGCACCGAGATCGCCGACGCGGCGCCGGCGCCGGCGGTCGAGAGCGTCGCGTCGTACGCGATGTGCGTCGAGGTCAGCATGCGGTCGATCGGCAGCACGAGGAGGTACGCGCTGTTCAGCGCGAGATAGGTGACGACGACGATCGCCGTGCCGAGCATGAGCGCGCGCGGAATCGTGCGCACGGGATCGCGCGTCTCGTCGGCGGCGTAGGTCACCATGTGCCAGCCGCCGAAGGCGAAGAGTCCGGCGACGAGCGCGCGCAGGAACGCGCGCGGCTCGGCGGCGCCGAGCGACGCGGGCACGTGCAGCGTTCCGCCGGCGAAGAGGAGGGCGAGCAGGACCGCGATCGCCGCGAGCTTGGCGAACGTCAGAACCGTCTGAACCGAGCTCCCGGGGCGGACGCCGAAAGAGTTGATCGCCGACAGCGCGAGGATGCCGGCGACGGCGACGAGGCGGATCCCGAGATCGCCGAGCGGGACGATCGTCGCGAAGTAGCGGCCGAAGACCATCGCGATCGCGGCGATGATGCCCGAGTGCATGCTCCAGAACATCGCCCAGCCCCAGAGGAAGCCGGCGGCGGGCGAGAAGAGATCGCGGAGAAAGACGTAGACGCCGCCGGTGCGCGGCATCGCGGAGGAGAGCTCGGCGCAGACGCTCGCGCCGAACCAGGTCAGCGCGCCGGCGGCAATCCAGACGAGGAGCATGCCGCCGAAGCTGGGGACGGCGCGGGACACTTCGGACGGCTGCACGAAGATCGACGAGCCAACGATCGTGCCAACGACCATCGCCGTCGCCTGCGTCAACCCGATCGTGCGCGCAAATCTCGCCGTCACGCCGCGAATCGTATCATCTGCTGCGCCGAAGACCGGATCCTGGATCGGATCCAGGATCGGATCCTGGATCGGATCCAGGATCAGATCCTGGATCGGATCCAGGATCGGATCCAGGATCAGAGCGGCGGGCTGGCGGGGGAGCTCACCGGACCGGCGGTGGTTGACCGGTGGTCTGCTGGTAGATCGACTGGATCGTCGCGAAGGTATCCGCCTCCGCAGCGGTCTTGTCCGACCGATAGCGCTTCACGCGCGCGAAGCGCAGCGCGAGCCGTCCGGGATACTGCGAGCTCTCCTGGATCTCGTTGAACGCGATCTCGGCGACGACCTCCGGCCGCACGTAGACGGTGTACGCGTCGCGTCCGATCTCGAGCTCGAGGAATTTCTTCGTCTGCCACTCCAGCATCTCGTCGGTGAGCCCCTTGAACGTCTTGCCGAGCATGACGAATCCGCCGCGCTCGGCGTCGCGCGCGCCGAGATGCAGGTTGCTCAGCCACCCGTGGCGCCGGCCGCTGCCCCACTCGACCGCCAGGATCACGAGATCGAGCGTGCGCGCCTGCTTCACCTTCAGCCATGCCTGCCCGCGGCGGCCCGCGGCGTAGACGCCGTCGAGCGCCTTCGCCATCACCCCCTCATGGCCGGTCGCGAGCGCGCGCGCGGCGAAGGCCGCCGCCTGCGCCGCGTTCGACGTCGCAATCCGCGGCACGCGGTTCGCCGCGACGACCTGAGACTCGACGATCGCGACGCGCCGCGCGAGCGGCTCGTCGACGAGCGCATCGCCGTCGACATACAGCGCGTCGAAGAACATCGGCGTGATCGGCAGCTCGCCCTGCAGCGCGGCGACGTCGAGCTTGCGCCCGAACCGGCGCATCGTCACCTGAAACGCGTGCGGCGAGCCGTCGGGACGCAGCGCAATCGCTTCCCCGTCGAGGACGATCGCGTGCGCCGGCAGCGCGCGCGCGATCGTGACGACCTCGGGCACCGCGTGCGTCACCTCGCGCAGCGTCCGCGAGTACACCTTCACCTCGTCGCCGACCTTGTGCACCTGGATGCGCGCGCCATCGAGCTTGTACTCGAGCGACGCCTCGCCGAGCGCCGCGAGCGCATCGTCCACGTCGGCCGCCGAATCGGCGAGCATCGGCTGCACCGGCTGAAACGGCCGCAGGATGAATTGCGCGAGGCCGCTCGCGCCGCCGCCGAGCGCGGCGACCGCGACCGGCGCGAGATCGCCGGCGAGCATCGCGGCGCGCCGCACCTGCGCGAGCGGCACGCCCGATGCGCGCGCCACCGCGTCGGCGAGCACCCCCTCGAGCGCGCCCTGCCGCAGCTCTCCGAACAGCAGCCGCACGAGGAAGTCCTGCTCGTCGCGCGTCGCGCGTCCCAGCAGCTGCCGGAGCAGCTCGGCGCGTGACGCCGACGATCCCGCGCCCGACGCCGCCGCGACGCGATCGAACGCGCGATCGACGTCGCCGATCTCGAGCGACGGCGCGTCAGCCGGCGGCACATCGCGCAGCGCCGACAACGCCGCGCCGCCGATGCCGATGCGCCCCTGCCGCATCTCGCCGCTCAGAAACGGAATGACGATGGTGAGCTCGTCGCGCGGGACGCGCTGGAGCAGCGCCGCAAGGTGACCGATCTTCTCGAGCCGTCCGGAGGTCGCCGCGACGGCCGCCGACGCCGCCACGACTTCCGCGAGCCGCATCCGCTCAAGCGTACAGACGACGACCGCGAACGCAAACGCCTTTGCGTCTTCGCGGCCTTTGAGACTGCTCTGCGTTCTTTGCTGTTACGCGCGTGAGATGACGCGGCGAACGAGCGCGGCAAACGGCCCGGCCGGCTTCTTTGTCGTCGGCGCCGGCGCGACCGCCGCGCCGGAGCGGCGATCCTCGTCGCCGACCGTGGGCGGCACCTGATCCTGCCACTGCAGATCGTCATGGCCGACGATCTCCGCCTGCCCTTTGATGGTCGGCAGCGCGCGGCGATCGCCGTTCGGGAACCAGCGGCAGAACTCGTCGACCGTGGTCTCGGGATCGACGCCGATCGCCTTGGCGTATTCGCGCACGTAGGCGCGCGCGAAAATACCATTCGGCCAGCGCGAGAAGTCGTTGCGCTCGAGGCCCGCCCACAGCGTCTCGCTCACCTTGGTGCTCGTCGCAAGCTGCTGGAGGGAAACGCCGCGCTGGAGTCGAATGCGGCGCAGATTGGGTCCGAAGGCTTCCCGCTGGCTCATGGCTCTGCTGGCGCTGTCGCAAGAACCTCACCAGCTGGAGCGTGGCAATTCTGGCCGAAAAACCGCGCGTGGGCGGCGGGCGGACGTCCCGTTTCTGGACCTTGATTACGATTCTAGAATTCGCGCCGCGGCGGCGTCTGGTCGGGGCCCACGCGGCCGGCGGCGATGTCGGCGCGCGCGTAGTTCTCCCCCGTGATCCGCGCGCCCGCCAGCCGCCGCAGCATCGCGAGCTGGCCGACGTGCGTCAGCGAATCGGCGATCGCGCCCTGGAAGATCTTTTCGGCTGGCGCCGCGAGCGGCGCGTCCGACGCGAGGTAGTCGTCGAACCGCTGCAGCGCCGCGAAGAAACGTGCAACCTCGGCGTCCCAGTCGAGCGGCGGCGAATCGCGCCACGCTTCCGCGCCCTTCGCCTGCGACAGCGCCCAGTCGTAGAGATCGCCGACGTGCGCGAGGATTTTCGCCGGCGTCCGATCCGATCCGTCGGGGCTGTACGACGCGAAGCTCGCCGGCGCGCCGCGCACGGCTTTGGCGCCGCGGTACGCGACCGTCGCAATCGTATGCCTGAGAAACGTGCGCGTCTCGTTCATAAAGTGTCTGCGTCCTCCTTTATCTCACAATCAGGCTGCAGCACGTCACCGCGCCCTCGGCCTTCGCGAGCTCGCTCGCGTCCACGATCGCGAGCCGATAGCCGCACGCCGCGACTCGATCGGCCGTCCGCGGAAAGGCCGACGGAAACACGACGCGATCGTCCAGCCGCAGCGCGTTGGCGGCGTCCGGCTCGCGCGCGTCGACGTCCACGAGCGCGAAGCGCGCGAACGCGCACGGATCGATCCATTCGCGGTTGACGAGGAGCGTCGACGAATCGAGCGCGGTCGCCGCCGATTTGAGATGCAGGCAGCCGCGCACCGCCGTCGCGTGCACCTGATAGCCCAAAGGACCGAGGATTCGCTGCATCTGCACGAAGGCTTCGTCGTTGGTGCGCGTCGACAGCCCGACGAACACGTCGCGGCCGACGACGAGGACGTCGCCGCCGTCGACGGTCGCGGGCGCCTCGATTGTGGCGAGCGGCCGGTGCGCGGCGAGCGCCGCGGCAACCGCCGGCGTCTCCGCGCGCCGCGACGCCGCGCCGGGACGCGTGATGAGCGCCACCTCGTCGAAGACGACCGCGATGTCCTCGACGAAGACGGCGTCGGGCATCTCGGCGCTTGCGTCGAGACGCTCGACGATCGCACCGGCGTCGGCGAGCGCCTCCTCATAGGCGCGGTGTTGCGCCCGCGCGCGCGCGAGGTCGATCGGCTCGCGCGCGATGTGCGTCAGCTCGCACGCCGCAATCGCCGGGCTCACGTCTCGGATGATCGCGGTGAACACGCGCACATGATACCCGGCGCGCGAGCTGCTCGAGCGGCGAGGCCGCTTGACTCTACGAATGCTTTCGTAGACACTCGGCTCCGGCGACTCGCCCGGCGCGCCGCCGACGGTTCATGCACGATCTGCGACTCGCGATCCGCTCGCTGCGCGCCACGCCGGTCGTCACGGCGGTGGCCGTTGTCTCGCTCGCCCTCGGGATTGGCGCGAACACGGCGATCTTCTCGCTGGTGAACAGCCTGCTGCTCCGCGCGCTGCCGGTGAAGGCGCCGCAGCAGCTCGTGCTCGTCACCGAGAATCCGGCGGAGGGCATCTCCTCGTGGACGAATCCGATCTGGGAGCAGATTCGCGATCGCCGCGAGACGCTCGTCGACGACGCGTTCGCCTGGAACAACACGCGCTTCAACCTGTCGAAGGGCGGCGAGACCGAGTTCGTCGACGGGTTGTGGGCGAGCGGCGGCATGTTCGACACGCTCGGCGTCGCCGCGATGCTCGGCCGCACGTTCACGCCGGCCGACGATCGACGCGGCGGAGGGCCCGACGGCCCGGTCGCCGTCATCAGCTACAGCTTCTGGCAGCGCCGCTTCGGCGGCGCCGCCGACGCGATCGGCCGGACGCTGGCGCTCGAGCGCGTGCCGTTCGCGATCGTCGGCGTCACGCCGCCCGATTTCTTCGGGCCGGAGGTGGGCCGCGCCTTCGACGTCGCGGTACCGATCGGCGCCGAGCCGCTGGTTCGCGGAAAGGAATCGTTTCTCGACGCGCGCTCGACGTGGTGGCTCACGATCATGGCGCGCCTGAAGGAAGGCCAGTCGGTCGAAGCCGCGACGTCGGCGCTGCGCGCGATTCAGCCGCAGGTTCGCGACGCGACGCTGCCGCCCGACTGGCGTCCCGCCGATCTCGCGACGTATCTGAAGGACCCGCTCACCGCCGTCGCCGCCGCGACCGGCACGTCGCAGATGCGGCGTCGCTACCAGCAGCCGCTCGTCACGCTCCTCGTCGTCGTCGCGCTCGTGCTGCTGATCGCCTGCGCGAACATCGCGAACCTCCTGCTGGCGCGCGCGACGGCGCGGCGCCACGAGTGGAGCGTGCGGCTCGCGCTCGGCGCGTCTCGCGCGCGGTTGATGCGTCAACTGCTCGTCGAGAGCCTGCTGCTCGCGGGAGCCGGCGCCGTCGCGGGGCTGCTGCTCGCGCGATGGGCGAGCGATCTGCTCGTCAATCAGCTGTCGACGCAGGCCAACACGGTCTTCCTGGATCTGACGCTCGACACGCGCGTGCTGATATTCACGACCGCCGTTGCCGTCGTCACGGCGCTCCTCTTCGGCGCTACGCCGGCGTTCCGCGCCGCCGACACGGCCCCTATGGACGCGCTGAAGGAGCAGGGACGCGGCGCCTCGAGCGACAGCCGCGTCAGCGTGACGAGCGCGCTCGTCGTCGTGCAGGTCGCGCTGTCGCTCGTCCTCGTCGTCGCCGCCGGCCTGTTCATGCGGACGTTCAGCTCGCTCGCCAGGCTGCACGTCGGTTTCGAGAGCGATCGCGTGCTGGTGGTGACGGTCAACGCGCAGCGGACCGAGATTCCAGCGGCCGAACGGCTCGCGACCTACGATCGGATCCGGCAGCGCGCCGCGGCGGTGCCGGGCGTCGCTGCCGCCGCCGTGTCGCTCGTGACGCCGGTCAGCGGCATCACCTGGAACACTCGGGCCAAAGTCTCGGACAGCGTGCCGCTGACCGAGCGCCAGAGCGGATCGAATTTCAACGCCATCTCGCCCGGCTGGCTCGCGACGTTCGGGACGCCGCTCGTCGCGGGCCGCGACGTCGCCGACGGCGATCGCAAGGGGGCGCCGAAGGTGGCGCTCGTCAATCAGGCGTTCGCGCAGCGATTCCTGAACGGCGCGAACCCGATCGGCCATACGGTGACGCAGAACGGCTTTTTCCCGGGTCCGCCGCTCGAGATCGTCGGCCTCGTCGCCGACGCGGTGTACCGGTCGCTTCGCGAACCGGTGCCGCCGACCATGTACGTGCCGCTGGCGCAATTCGACGACAGCCGGCGGCCGGCGCCGCCGAACATCAGCATCGGCGTGCGCGCGCGCAGCGGACCGCCGGCGCACGTCGCGCGCGGCGTCGCGGCGGCGATTGCGGGGGTGAACCCGGACCTCGCGCTCACCTTCCGGCCGCTCGCCGATCAGGTGAACGCGTCGCTGACGCAGGAGCGGATCGTCGCGATGCTCTCGGGATTTTTCGGCGCGCTCGCGCTGCTGCTCGCCGGGCTCGGGCTCTACGGCGTGACGTCGTACGCCGTCACGAGGCGCCGGACGGAGATTGGCATTCGCCTGGCGCTCGGCGCCGCGCCGTCGGGCGTCGTGCGCCTCGTGCTCGCGCGCGTGACCGTGCTCGTCGCGGTCGGCGTCGCCGTCGGCGCGGGCCTCAGCGTGTGGGCCGCGACGTTCGTGGCGACGCTGCTCTACGGTCTCGAGCCGCGCGACCCGGCGACGCTCGCCGGATCGGCCGCCGTGCTCGCCGCGGTCGGCGCGATCGCCGGCTGGCTTCCGGCGCATCGTGCGTCGCGGATCGATCCGGCGCAGGTGCTGCGCGACGCGTAGCTCACGCTCGCCTCATCGCGCGATCGAGGCTGATCGGTCCCGCGCCCGCGGCTGAGAAGTACAGCCACAGAAAACAGTACAGGACGGCGAGCTCGCCCTGATTCTGGATAGGCCATCGGCCTTGCGGCGCGTGAACCGTGAAGTACGCGTACGCCATCTCGCCCGCGAGCACGAACGCCACCGGCCGCGTGAGCGCGCCGAGCAGCATCAGCGCGCCCCCGAACGTCTCGACGAGGCCCGCGAGGCCGATGAGCGAGGCGAGCGCCACGCGCGGGCCCGTGGGCACCCCGAACAGCTTCTGCGTGCCGTGCTCGATGAAGGTGATCGCCGCCGCAATCCGCAGCGCGCTGAGGAAGTACGGCGCAAGCCGCGCGAGAAACTTCATGTGTGCTCTCTTTGATCGACTGCCGGCATCATCATGTACTCGCGCGACGAAAATCAACGCGCTCACCGACACGGCATGGGCAGGCAGCGATCCGCCGACCCGCGCGACCCGCCCGACCCGCCAGGCCTGCCAGACCCGCCGGACCTGCCAGACCCGCCCGACCTGCCCGACCTGCCCGACCTGCCCGGCCTGCCAGACCTGCCAGGCCCTATTCGGCTCGCAGCGCCGTCACGGGATTCACGAGCGTCGCGCGCAGCGCGGGCAGATAGCTCGCGACGAGCGCGGTGGCGGCGAGCGCCGCGCACACCGCGACGTAGGTCAGCGGATCGATCGGGCTCACCTCGAAGAGCAACGACGTCATCAGCCGCGTGAGCGCGAGCGCCGCGGCGAGACCGCACGCGACGCCGATCGCGGCGAGCTCGAGGCCGTGCCGCACGAACATCCGCGTCACCGCGCGCCGCTCGGCGCCGAGCGCCATGCGGATGCCGATCTCGCGCGTCCGTTGCGAGACGGCGTACGACATCACGCCGTAGATGCCCGCCGCGCCGAGCAGCAGCGCCATCGTGCCGGCGATCGCGAGCATCACGAGCGTGAACGACGTGCGCGCCATCGACTTCGCGACGATCTCGTCGAGCGTGCGGACGTTGGCGAGCGGCAGGTTCGGGTTGATCGCCCAGACGGCGCGGCTCACTTCGTCGGCGAACCCCGCCGTGCCGGTCCGCCGGCTGCGAATCACGTACGAGATCGTGCGCCGCACGGACGGATCGCCGTCCTCGAACTTGGCCATCAGCATCGGCCAGTACGCCGCCGCCGGCGCCGGCTTGTCGAGCCCATCGTCGCGCTCGTCGCCGACGACGCCGACCACCTCGCGCCAGAGCGAGTTGTTGGTCTCGCGAATCTGCTTGCCGATCGCGGCCGGCGGTTGTCCCCACAGCTCGCGTGCGAGCGCCTCTGACACGATTGCGACCGGCCGCCGGTCGTAGGCGTCCTCCCACGTGAAGTCGCGCCCCGCGAGAATCGGCGTGCCCATCGTCTTCAGCAGGCCGGGCGAGACGAACTTGAACAGACGAATCGGCGGCAGCTGCCGCACGGCGTACGTCTTGTCGGCGGCGAAGATCGGATCGTGCCATCCCTGCCCCGTCATCGGCAGGATCGACGTCATGCCGACCGACGCGACGCCGGGCATCGCGGCGATGCGATCGGCAATCGCCTGATGCATGCGCACGACGGCGTCCGCATCCTTCACCTGCGCGCTCGGAATGCTCAAGCGGAACGTGAGCATCTCTTCCGGGCGCGCGAAGCCGGGATAGACGTGGCGGAGCGACTCGAAGGTGCGGATCATGAGGCCCGCGCTCACGAGCAGCACGAGCGCCAGCGCGACCTGCACGACGACGAGCATGCTGCGCGCGCGGTGGCGATCGCGGCTCGCGCTCGACGACCGGCCGCCGCCGCGCAGCCCCGCGGCCACCTCCGCGCCCGCGTACTTCACGACCGGGATTGCGCCGAAGAGCAGGCCGGCGGCAATCGAGATCGCGAGCGTGAAGAGGAGCACCGTCGCGTCGATCGAGATGTCGTCGAGCCGCGGCAGATTGCCGGGCGCGAGCGCGATCAGCACTCGCACTGCGCCGTACGCGACCGCGAGCCCCACCGCGCCGTTCAGCATCAGGCCGTGCCGATGGATGCGGACATGTCCGGCCACGAGAGCGCTCAACCCGAGCAGAGCGGCCAGGTTGAAGACGTTCGAGCCGACGACGACTCC
>Ga0209474_10003622_pt1 | contig 13505 bp, 13 predicted proteins | sample GraSoiAngelo_145_FD_185902 | JGI IMG/M metagenome (GOLD analysis project Ga0209474, IMG submission 185902) | Grasslands soil microbial communities from the Angelo Coastal Reserve, California, USA - 14_1009_05_20cm (SPAdes) (version 2) | ecosystem: Environmental > Terrestrial > Soil > Grasslands...
GTGGCTGCTGCGTGGCTGCGCCGGACTCCTCGCGATCCTCGCCGTGCAGATGACGATCGGCGAGGTGCAGTACCGAACCTACGGCGACGTGCTGTGGTGGCTCGTGCTGCTGCATGTCGCGACGGCGGCGACTCTCGTCGGCTGGACGGTCGGGCTCGCCGCGCGTCTCTGGCGTCCCGTCGGAGCGGACTAGACTCGGAGAATGTCGGAGCTGATCGTCTCCTCGCGGCCCGAGCTCCGCCGCCCCGTTCTCGTCGCCGCCTTCCGCGGCTGGAACGACGGCGGCCAAGGGGCGACGCTCGGCGGCGGCTACCTCGCGCGGCAGTGGGGCGCGGAGTCGTTCGCGGAGATCGACCCGGAGAACTTTTACGACTTCCAGGCCGTACGCCCGCAGGTCTCCCTCGAGGAAGGGCTGACGCGGAAGCTCGAGTGGCCGGAGAACACGTTCCTCCATGCGCCGATCCCGGGCCTCGACCAGGACGCCGTGATCCTGCTCGGCGTCGAGCCCAACCTGCGCTGGAAGACGTACTCGGGGCTCGTCCTCGAGCTGGCGCAGGACCTGGGGATCGAGCTCGTCGTCACGCTCGGTTCGCTCCTCGCCGACGTGCCGCACACTCGGCCGGCCCCAGTGAGCGCCGCCGCGAGCGATCCCTCGCTCGTGGAGGAGCTCGGGGTCGAGCCGTCGCGCTACGAGGGCCCGACCGGCATCCTCGGCGTCCTCCTCGACGCCTGCCGGCAGGCGGGCATCCCGTCGGTGAGCCTGTGGGCGGCCGTACCGCATTACGTCTCGCTCGCGCCGAGCCCGCGCGCCGCGCTCGCGCTCTGCCGCCGCCTCGGCGAGCTCGTCGGCACCGACATCGACCTCGACGAGCTGGAACAGGCAGGGGAGGAATACGCCGAGCAGGTGACGGAGGCGGTCGCCTCCGACGCCGAGACGGCCACCTATGTCGAGGAGCTCGAGCGCCGCGTCGACATGATGGAAGCAGCCGAGGAGCTGCCATCCGGCGAGAGCCTCGCCGCGGAACTAACGCGCTTCCTCCGCGAACGCGAGGAGGACGGAGACGACGCCGGCGACACCGCCGGCGGGCCGGCCGGCTAGCTCAGCGCCAGGTCGCGCCGAACACGTCGTAGAACTTCGTGAGGCGAACGGGGTCGGTGCCGTCGGTCTTGATCGTCCAGACGTCGAGCGGCTCGTAGCTCGTACTGCGCGCGGTGAGGACGAGCTGGGTTCCGTCGGGCGACCACCCGAGCGAGGTGACGCTTCTGAACGGAAGCTTCACGCTGCTGGAGCCGATCACGAGCGTCGTGCCGTGGGTGAGGTACGCGAGCCGGCCCTCGACGGACCACGCCGCCTCGCTGCCGTTCTTGGCAACGAGCGTCGCGTTGCTGCCGTCCGGGTTCGCGGTGTAGAGGCCGTGCTCGGTGTAGGCGATCTCCGTCGGCCCCCACGCGGTGTGCTGACCGGCGACGCCGAGATCGTGCGGCGTGCCTCCCGCGGCGGAGACGGTGAAGAGCTCTTCGGCGCCGCCACAGTCCGTCTGGGAGTAGAGGATCGTCGTGCCGTCGGGCGACCACGTCGGCGAGTTGTCGAAGACGCAGTTCTGCGGATCCGTGAGGGTGCGCATGCCGCTGCCGTCGGCATTCACGACGCGGATCCCGTTGGAGCAGCCCGCGCAGCTGACCCCCGTGAGCTTCGCCGAGACGTAGGCAATCTCGGTCCCGTTGGGAGAGAGCGCAGGCTGAGTCTGCTGCGCCTGGGCGTTCGTGAGCCGGTGCGGCTTGCCGCCGCCGGGCGAGACGGAATAGAGATTCGAGTACGGCTCGTCGCAGTCGCCCCAGCTCTGGTAGACGATCGAGTGCCCGGCGAACTGCTGCGATCCGATCGCAGCCTCCCGGGTCATGCTCTGCCAGCAGCCCGGGACCGTGCCGTACGTCTTCGCCGTTCCGCCGGACGGCGGTCCGGCGCCGATCGCGAAGGAGACGCCGTGGTTGCGGGGCGTCGTGACGATGGCAAGCTTCCGGTCGGCCGAGAGCGCGTCGAACCAGCGGTCCGAGGCGGGGGACAGCTTGCCGGTGGCGATGTCGACGCTCTTCGCCTGGCATCCGCATCTGCCGAAACCATTGACGACGACCTTCGTGTTCCCGTTCCAGACCGCGCCATAGCCTTTGAGCGGCTTCCGGAGGACGGTCTGCCCGTACGAGGCGAGCACGAGGAGCGCGGGCCCCGTGTTGACGGCGAGCTTGCTGCCATCCGGCGACCAGGCGAGAACACCCGAGCCCTCGGCCCGGAACGTGGAACGGCGATGCCCGCTCTCGTCGTAGATGGCGCCTCCGCCTCTCGTCCTGACAGCGAGGAGGCCGTTCGAAGACCACGTTGAGGAGAAGCTCGTGTTAGGGATGCTGAAGAGCGCCCGGCCACTGGACGACAACGCCCTCAGCCGTCCGGTCTCGCGCCCGCCCCCCGTGAAGGCGACGAAGACGCGCCCGTCTGGCGACCACGGCTGCGCTGCAAGGACGCCTCCGCCCCGCACCGCGACGGCCTTCCCGCGCGCTCCGACGATCCAGAGCTTGCTGCTCCCCGAGGTACATGCATTGACCACGAAATGCGTGCTGCCCGGCTGCCACGCCACCCGTGGGTTGCATTCTCCTACGGGTGCCTGCAGGGACGGCCCGACCTTGTGCAGGCCGCGGCCGTCGATGTCGACCTCGTATGCGTGCGCCCTGCCGCCGCGGTCGCTGAAGAAGGCGACGTGCTTTCCGTCGGGCGAGGCGGCGGGGTCGATGTCCTGGTACAGGCTCTTGCTCAGGTCGACGCGATGGCCGCTCGGATCGAGGCGGTAGACCTCGCCGGTGACCGTGGGCGCGCGGTCGGCGGCGAAGACGATCGGCGAAGGGGTCGAGGCGCGCCCCGAGGCGGCGCCGGACGCGAGCGCTAGGAGAAACGCCAGGCCGGCGAGTCGTGTCCAGGACACGTGCGCAGGCTAGGGCACAATTGCGAGGATTTCGTTAGAACCTACGAGCTACGAGATGTCCGCCGTCAGCAGCTCGAGCCGGTTGCCCCACGGGTCCGCCGTGTAGAAGCGGCGGACGCCGGGAAGCGCGTCGTCCCAGTCGACTCGCTCGCCCGCGGCCTGGAGCCGCTCTGCGAGTTCGCCGAGTTCTGCCGCGGACAGCCGGAACGCTGGATGTGCCTTCCCCGCCGGCGCGAACGGCTCCTCGACTCCGACGTGGAGCTCGTCGCCATCTCCGAGCGCGAACCACACGCCGCCGCGCGACCGGAGCGGCTCCGGCTTCGCGAGCTCCTCCAGGCCGAGCAGCTCGCCGAAGAAACGCCGTGCCTCGGCCTCGCAGCCCGGCGGCGCCGCGAGCTGCACGTGGTCGAGCTCGATCAATCCGTCTTGTCGGCTGGGGGCGCTTCGGGCTTCGGCTTCGCCGCCGACGCGCCGGCGTTCGCGCCGGCCCCCTTGCGCCTCCGCCGCCGGCGCCGCCTGCTGCGGCCGCCGCCCTGCTTCGGCGCGGGCAGGTTCTCCGCGAGCGCGAGCGCGACCTCCTGGATCGAGCCGAGCTGCTCGCGCGCCTCGTCGATCAGCTTCGTCGCACGCGGTGTGTAGCCCTCCGCCGAGGCCAGTAGCGCGACGCCCACCGGCAGCGGCAGTTCGCGCGCGGCGTGGACGAGCTTTGCGGCGTTCTCCTCGTGCCGGTGACCGCGCGAGTTCGCTAGAGCGCCGAGCAGGCGCTTCGCCTCCGGATACTCCGCAGACGCCCGGCGGTCCTGCACCTTGCGCGTCGCGCGCGCGAGGCGCCACGTCCAGCGGGCGAGGATCTGCTCCGGCGCGTCGGGCTTCTCCTCGCCGATCGCGCGCAGGAGGATGCGGATTCCCGGCAGCCGCTCTTTCTCCCACGTCGGCGCTTGCGTCACGAGCGTGACGAGGTCATCGAAGTCGGCTCGCTCGACGCGCATCGAGACCCGGTCCTGCAGGGCCATCATCCGCAGCCTCCGGTTCGGGTTCTCGGCCGCGGCCGTCGCGAGGAACTGCTCGAGAGCCGCCTTGCTCGCGCTGCGGTCTGTCAGCTTCTGGACGAACGACGCGCGCTCGTCGAAGCGGATCTGCCGGCCGGCGATCGTCGCCCAGTAGCGCTGCTCGTCTTCGTCGAGGTACTTCGGGTCGATCCGCTGCCACTCGCGCTGGATGACGTTGATGCGGCGGCGGACGTCGGGCGTGACCGGCACGAGCCACGGCGCCGGCGTGAGGCGGCGGCGGGCGCGGCGCTGCGAGCGGCGCCGCGGCGCCGGGGTGACGCGCGCGCCCTCGCGGTAGAAGTCGGCGTCGAGGAGTGAGTGGAGCGAGACGACGCGTTCGTTGTGGGTCGCGCCCTTCGGGACGAAGTCGACGACGATGCCCGCCTCCTTGCGCGGGTGGAGGCGCATGATCCGCCCGATGCGCTGTTGGTAGACGCGCTTCGAGGCCGTCGGAGCGAGGTGCATGCAGACGGTCGCGCGCGGCGAGTTCCAGCCCTCGGCGAGGAGCTGCGCGTTGATGAGCACGTTGATCTCTCCCCGCTCGTAGGCGGCGAGCGTCTCGGCGAGGCGCACGGGCGGCGTCCGGCCCGAGACCGCCTCGGCCTTCAGTCCGGCGGCGCGGAACTCCTTGGCGAGGTTGTAGGCGTGGTCGACGCCGGCCGCGTAGACGATGCCCGGCGTGTTGTCGAAACGGTCGCGGTACATGCCCGCTGCGGCCTGGTTCAGCGCCTGGTGGTCGAGGGTCTTGGCGAGGATCTCCTGGTCGAAGTCGCCGCCGACGATCGGCACCGCGTTGATCGCCGTGACCGGGGGCACGCGCAGGTCGCGCAGCGGCGCGATCAGGCCGCGGCGCGCAGCGTCCTGCAGCGGGAGGTCGTCGACCGAGGCGGGGAAGACGTCGGAAACCTGCTTCGCGATCAGCTGCTCCGTCGCCGTCATGCCGATGTAGATGGGCTCGGGGAAGGAGCGGATCGCCGCCGAGGTCTTCTCCCCGAGCGCCGTGTGCGCCTCGTCGCAGATCACGAGCTGGTACGCGTCGCGGTCGATCGAGTCGACGTGCCGCGCGAACCAGGCGTACGTCTGGATCGTGAGCGGCGCCTTCTTCGCACTGCGGCTGTCGCGCGTGATCACGTCGGTGAGGCGCTTGCCGTAGCCCTCGGTCGTCAGGTCGCGTGTGAACTGCGAGACCAGCAGGCGGCGGTGGGTGAGGATGAGGACTCCGAGCGTGCGGGCCGCCTCGACGAAGCCTGCCGCGGCGATCGTCTTGCCCGAGGCGGTCGGGTGGCGGAAGCGGTAACGGCGCACGGCGCCGTGGTCGTCCTGTTGCGGCTCCTCCGGGAGTTCCGCGTCCGCGATCTCGACGACGAGCGTCGAGTCCTCGTCCTCGTCCTCGACCTGCTGCAGCTCGAGCTCCTCAGCGGTCGCCGCCCGGCCGTTGCCGTTCCCGTTTGCCTCGTCGTAGCGCTGGCTCGCGGCGATCAGCTCGGTGAGCATCCCGGCGAGCGCGTCGACCTGGTGGCGGCGGAGCGCGGTGCCGGTCGCGGTGCGCGGTTCCGGCTCGGCGAGGACGCGCTCGAGGCCGAGCAGGAGGCCGAAGCGGACCTTCCACTGTGGAGACGGAGTCTTGCGTCCTGCGTCCATCTCGGCGAGCGCCTCGTCGAGCGCGCGCCGGCGCGCCGTTCCCTCGGCGAGCGCCTCGGCCGGGTCTTCGCCCTCGCGGACGAACGGCTCGCCCGCCCACGCGTCCGCGCGGAGAGCGGCGGCGACTACAGGGTCTGCCGCCTCCAGTGTTGAGCTGGTCGGCTGAATCGCTTCTTGCATATGCGCAGCACGCTGCGGTGCTGCCCGTCCAACGAAGAGATGCGCGCTCGGCTCTGATTTCCCCTTGGCGAGCGGCGCAATGGGAAGAATACCCGCTCCCGGGCAATCGTCAACGTCCGTTACAGGCCGATTCCGCCAAAAATCGCAAACGGATTGGCGGGACTCGTCTCCCAGACGAGCTCGCCGCCGCCCTCGACCTCGCCGTGAAGGCGGGTTGCCAGGGCGTCTGCGTCCTCGCGGTTCGCGGTGCCGACGATGAGGTAGTGGAAGCGGCGCTCGGGCTTGTAGCCCTCGGCCTCGAGGCGTTCGGCCAGGTCGCGCGCCTCCTGCCGGGACGGGCATTCGACGCGCACCTCCCACGGGGCGTAGCCGCGGTCGAGCTCTTCCTCCTCCCACGTCTCGCCCGGCGGCTCGTCGTCCCAGCGGTCTTCCTCGTCGAGCCAGTGCTCGACCCGGCTCGTGCGAGCCGCGAATCCTTGCTGCCGGAGCTCGGCCTTGACGACCGCATGGGCGTGCTCGGCGGCCGCGCGAGTGGCCGCGTAGACGAAGACGGTGTCGCCGTCGCGCGAGACCGCGAGCCGGTGCGACTCGAGCTCCTTGGCGAGCTCGCGCGCCTCGGAGTCGAGGTCGCCCCCGAGCCGCTCGAGCAGGCCGGTCGCGTGCTCCTCCTCCTCGACCTCGATCCGGATGCGCCAGTCGTCGTCCGCCATGTGCGGTCGAGCCTAGTCTGCGCGCGTGGACTGGCGCGAGCGGTACGAGCGAGCGGCGGCGCGGTACGCCGGCGGCGTGACGCGGAAGTCCGACGAGCGGCAGCTCGTGCAGCTCGCGAACGCGGCGTGGGCGGCCGGGCTCTCGCTCCTGATGGCTGGCGACCGCGTGGGCGCGCGTGAGTGGTTGGTGCGCGCGGCGGCTCGGTATCGCGAAAGCTGGGACGCCGGCGCGGAGTCGGACGCGTGGGGACGGCCGATCGGAGCAATGAAAGCGCTGCTCATCGCCGGCGAGGACGCGAGCGAGGCAGCCCACTGGACCCTCGAGACATGTCTCGGTATCAGTTACCGAGACGTGTCCGTTTCGCCCGTCGGCCGCTACGCCGGCGTCCTTGCGCTCCTCGTTCTCGGGCGGGACGACGAGGCGGGCGCGGTCGCGGCAGGGCTCGGCGAGGGGTTCCCGGGCGACGTTGCGGACGCCCTCCGCGCGCTCGCGGCGCACGATGCGGAGGCGTACCGCGCGGCCGTGGCCGCGGTGCGCCGCTCGTTCGAGGAGCGCGAGGACTTCCTCGAGGACATGCCGGTTCCCGACACGGCGCTCGCGCTGGAAGCGCTTGGGGAGCGGCGTAGACTCGGTCCGTGAAGTTGGTGCTACGCGGGCTCGTCGTCGTGGTCGTCGCCGCGGCGGTTGCGCAATCCGGGGCGGCCGCGCCGGCGCGGACACGACTCGTCCCGAGGCCCGAATCCGCCGTCTTCTGGAATTCGCGCGTCGGCCTGCTCGCAATCGGCTATTGCGTGCCGACGGTCAACCGCTGCTCCGGCGGTGCGGTGGAGCGCACGACCGACGGCGGACGCACGTACCGCGTCGTCTTGCGCTCGCGCCGGCCGATAACCGATGTCGCCACGCTCGGGACGAACGGAGCGATCGCAACGCCGTCCAGCGGCGAGGCGTGGCGCACGCTCGACGGCGGTCGCACCTGGCGACAGGTCACCTTCAGGCCGTTCTTCTGGGCGACACCGCGGATCGCCTTGCGGTTCGACGCGTACTACCAGCGAAGCACTCAGAAGCTTGCGCTTCGCGTGACGCACGACGGCGGACGAACGTTCCGACGCCTGGCGGATCCGTGCAACAACGCCGTCACGTACAACGCCTACGCCGATCTCGTGACGCCGAGGCTGTGGTGGATCATCTGCGTAGGCCTGCCGGCAGGCGGGACCATGGACAAGGCGGTCTTCCTCACACGCAACGGCGGCAAGACCTGGCAGACGGCGGCCGCGAACCTCGGACGGCCCAACGTGCGCGTGCACGGCGGCATCGGGACGTACGGCTATCCCAACGGCCTCGCCTTCGCTACGAACGGCTTCGGTCTCGTGACCGAGAGCAATGGCACGCTCTTTGTCACGCGTGATGGGGGGCTGCACTTCCACGCCCAGCGGGGGGTCGATCGGCCGAACATCGACTACTGCGCTGGAAGGGCTGCGTTTTCCAGCGGCGTCGGGTACGTCCTCCTCACCGCCGGCTTCTCGGCGCGGCTGGTCGAGACGCGCGACTCCGGGCGGACCTGGCGCGTCGTGCGGCGCTGGATCTCCTAGAGTTTCGCGGCAGCTGCCCGGTCGAGGATCGCGCGCGTCGTCCCCTCGGCCGCGCGCGCCAGGCTCCCCGGTGTCTCCTTCGACGGCTCGCCCTCGAGCGCGCGGGACACCGCGTCGGCCTTGTCCTCGCCCGCGACGAGGAAGAGCAGCTCGCGCGTTGCGCAGAGTCGCGGCAGCGTGAGGGAGATCCGGTCGACGAGCGGCTCGTGCCCGGCTTCGGAGCCGACGACGTCGCGGTCAGTCACGTCGAGCGTCGGGAAGCCGGGGAAGAGCGACGCGACATGGCCGTCCGGCCCGAGGCCGAGCAGCACGAGGTCGAACGTGCCGGCCCCGGCGAGCTCGCTCTCGTACTCGGCGGCCCCCGCCTCGCGGCCGAGCTCGCCCCGCATGCGGTGGATCGCCGCCGGGCCCTGCTCGAGCCGGTCGAGCAGCGCCGCCTTCGCCATCCCGTAGTTCGAGCGTTCGTCGTCCGGCGGGACGCAGCGCTCGTCTCCCCACCACACCTCGACGCCAGTCCAGTCAGGGTCGAGCTCGGCGGCGAGCTCGTATGCCCGGCGCGGCGTCGAGCCTCCGGTGAGGACGACATTGCCGCCGGCCCGCGCCTGCTCTGCGAGGCGCTCGGCGAGGAGTCGCGCTGCCTCCGTGGCATCAGCGACGACGGTGATGTCGACGGTCATCCGCCTTCGGCGAGCTCGCGCGCGCGGTCCATTGCTGCCTGGATCGCGTTGAGGAAGGCGGCGCGCACGCCGGCCTGCTCGAGCTCCCGGATCGCGGCGATCGTGGTGCCGCCCGGCGAGGTGACGGATTCGCGCAGCTCGACCGGGTGCATCCCCTGGTCGCGAAGCTGCTTCGCCGTCCCGAACATCGTCTGCACGACGAGCGTCGTCGAGATCTCGCGCGAAAGGCCGAGCAGGATCCCGGCCTCGATCATCGCCTCGGCGAGGAGCGCGAAATACGCCGGGCCGGAGCCCGAGACGGCGGTGACGGCGTCCATCGACCTCTCGGGCACGCGCACCACGCGGCCGAGGTGCCCGAGGAGATCCTCCGCGAGCGCGAGCTGCTCGTCGCCGGCGTGGGCGCCCGCGCAGATGCCGGCCATGCCCTCGTGCACCGTCGCCGGAGCGTTCGGCATCGCCCGGACGACGGGGACGCCGTCGGCGATCCGCTCCTCGATGTGCGCCGTCGGGATGGCGGCTGCGACCGAGACGACGGTCTGTTCCGTCGTCAGGTGAGCGCCGATCGTCGCGAGCAGTGCGTCGATGTCCTGCGGCTTGACGGCGACGACGACGAGGCCGGCGCCAGTGACGGCGGCGACGTTGTCCTCGGTCGCCTCGACGCCGTAGCGCTCGCGGAGCTCCGCGATCCGCTCCTCGCCGCGATTCGTGACAACGAGCTCTGAGGGGTCGCGCCAGCCGGAGCTGAGCAGGCCCGAGAGGAGAGCCTCGCCGATCCGGCCACCGCCGAGGATCGCGATTCTTCTGTTCATCTCGGAAGCCTAGGCGGCGCGGGCCGCGGGCAGCGGGATCAGACCGCGTCCGAGGCCGGCGAGGAGATAGACGCTCGCGAGGCCCGCCCACTTGCCGTACGGCTCGAGGAGCTCCGCCGTCTCCCACGTTTCCACCGGCCGGCCTCGCAGAGCGCGCAGGAGCTTGACGAGCCCGAGATCGCCGACGAGGCCGTGCTCGCTTCGGCCGAGGCCCTCGAGGCACACGACGCCGGCCGACCACGGGCCGAGGCCGCGCTCGCGCTCGATCCGCCGTACGACCGCGTCGGTGGGGAGGTCGTGGAGCCGCTCGAGCTCGAGGCTGCGGCAAAGGCGGACAACGGCCGCGCCGCGCCGTTCGTGCAGTCCGATCCGCCGCAGCTCGAACGGCGCGACGGCGGCGAGCGCGGAGGTCGTAGGAGGTTCGCACAGACCGGTGGCGGCCACCGCACGGCTTTGTAACGCGCGGATCACGCGCCGTTCGAAAGTTCGTCCCGTCTTCCAGTCGACGAGCTGGCCGCAGACGGCGCGGAGGAGCGCCTGCGCCACCGTCGCGGTCCGAGCCGGCCGCAGTCCCCGGAGGTGCTTGGACGCGCGGCCGAGCAGCGGGTCGTCCGCGACGCGCCGCAGGAACTCGGAGTGGTCGTCGTCGAGCGCGAGCATCCAGCGGAGCTTCTCGGCGGCAGCAAGAGACTCGGATCGGATCGTCACGGTGCCGTCGGGCGACTGCCACGCACGGGCGACGCCGCCGGCGCAACGCGCCGTGACGAGGCCCTCTCGCACCTGCCGCGTTGCGTCGCCGACGAGCCGTGCAGAGAGCGCGAGGGAGTAGGGGCCGCGCGGACGGACGGCGATCTCGGCCATGGCCCGAGCCTACTGCCTCGCCTGGACACGGCTCGAAGAGCGTCTTGCGGGCGACGAAGGCTGGACCTACCGTCGGCGGCGTGGCGAGCCGCCTCACCCCGCTCGACTTCGTCGTCGCGCTCCTGGTCGCCGCGGGAATCGTGCTCTTGTTCGCACACGGCCACGGGCACGGCGCGCACGCGATCCTCGCCGACCCCGTGCGCACGCCGGGCGTCCTCAACCCGGACGTGACGCAGTCCAACATCCGCTCGACGATCTGCCGCAGCGGCTGGACGGCGACGATCCGCCCGCCGGTCGCGTACACGAACGACCTCAAGCGGAAGCAGATGCGCGTGTACGGCGAGACGGGCGCGCTGTCCGAATACCAGGAGGATCACCTGATCAGCCTCGAGCTCGGCGGCAACCCCACGGACCCGCGCAACCTCTGGCCCGAGCCCTACCCGCGAGCGGCGGAGGTGGACAAGATCGAGAACGAGCTCAACGCCCAGGTCTGCTCAGGGGAGCTGACGCTCGCCCAGGCGCAGCAGCGCGAGGACGACCTCAAGCACACGCAGGGCTAGGGGTCGAGCTCGGCGAGGAGGCGGGGAACGTCCAGCGGCTTCGTCACCATCGCGATCCCGACGCCATCTTCGGCCCGCGGCCATTCGTCCTCGGGCCGGTCACGGTAGAGCTCGATGCCGTTCGAGTCGGGATCACGGAGATAGATCGCCTCACTCACGCCATGGTCGCTCGCCCCGTCGAGCGCGATGCCGGCGTCGGCGACGCGCCGCACCGCGTCCGCGAGCGTGCGCCGGTCCGGGTAGCGGATAGCGACATGGAAGAGGCCGGTCGTCCCCGGCGGCGGGGGCGAACCGCCCTTCGACTCCCACGTGTTCAGGCCGATGTGATGGTGGTATCCGCCGGCCGAGATGAAGGCCGCGTCCGCGCCGTAGCGCTGCTGGAGCTCGAAGCCGAGAACGCCGCAGTAGAAGTCGAGCGCGCGGTCGATGTCGGAGACCTTCAGGTGCACGTGGCCGATGTCCACGCGCGGATCGATGGGGCTGGGCGCGGGCGTCGGTTCCACGCGGCGATCGTACTTCCAGCACTGAGTACCCAGGAGCCGGGGCGTGCGCTATACCTGGTAAGCGACATGAGCAGCAAGCCGGTCGAGCAGCTCTCGCAGGTGATCGTGCGCTTCGCGGGCGATTCCGGCGACGGCATGCAGCTCACCGGCTCGCAGTTCACGTCCGAGGCGGCGCTCCTCGGCAACGACATCTCGACGCTGCCTGACTTCCCGGCCGAGATCCGTGCGCCCGCCGGCTCGCTGCCGGGCGTCTCCGGCTTCCAGCTCCATTTCGCCGACCACGACATCCTCACGCCGGGGGACGCGCCGAACGTCCTCGTCGCGATGAACCCGGCCGCGCTGAAGACGAACCTCGCCGACCTGCCGAACGGCGGGACGCTGATCGTCGACGCCGACGCCTTCACCGAGCGGAACCTCCAGAAGGCCGGCTACGCGCAGAGCCCGCTCGAGGACGGCTCGCTCGACGAGTACCAGGTGCACGCCGTGCCGCTGACGTCGCTCACCGTCGGAGCGCTGAAGGAGATCGAGGGCGTGACGCCGCGCGAGGCCGAGCGCTCGAAGAACATGTTCGCGCTCGGGCTCATGTCGTGGCTGTACGGCCGTTCGATCAAGCCGACGATCGAGTTCCTCGAGGCGAAATTCGGCCCGAAGCGGCCGGAGATCGCGGCGGCGAACATCAAGGCACTCCGCGCCGGCTATGCGTTCGGCGAGACGACGGAGTCCTTTGCCGTCACCTACGAGGTGAAGCCGGCCAAGCTCGCGCCGGGCACGTACCGGAACATCACCGGTAACCAGGCGCTGTCGCTCGGGCTCGTCGCCGCCTCGCGTCTCTCGGGGCTGCCGCTCTTCCTCGGTGCCTACCCGATCACGCCGGCGAGCTCGATCCTCGAGGAGCTCGCGGGCTACAAGCATTTCGGCGTCCGCACCTTCCAGGCGGAGGACGAGATCGCGGCGGCCGGCGCTGCCGTGGGTGCCGCGTTCGGCGGCGCGCTCGGCGTCACGACCTCTGCCGGGCCGGGAGTCGTGCTCAAGGCCGAGACGGTCGGGCTCGCCATCACGCTCGAGCTGCCGCTCGTGATCTGCGACATCCAGCGCGCCGGCCCGTCGACCGGGATGCCGACGAAGCCGGAGCAGGGCGACCTCCTGATGGTGCTGTACGGCCGCAACAGCGAGTCGCCGGTGCCAGTCGTCGCGGCGCGCTCGCCGTCCGACTGCTTCCACGCGGCGATCGAGGCGGTTCGGATCGCGCTCAAGTACCGCACGCCCGTCTACCTCCTCTCCGACGCCTACCTCGCGAACGGCTCCGAGCCGTGGCTCCTGCCCGAGCTCGAGACGCTGCCCGACCTGACGCCGAGCTTCGCCACCGAGCCGAACGCGGGCGACGAGTTCCTCCCGTACCTGCGCGACGAGCAGACGCTCGCGCGGCCGTGGGCGCTGCCGGGAACTCCGGGGCTCGAGCACCGGATCGGCGGGCTCGAGAAGGCCGACCGGACCGGCAACATCTCCTACGACCCCGAGAACCACGACCTGATGACGCGGCTGCGCGCGCAGAAGGTCGCGGGAATCGCCGCCGACATCCCGGAGCTCGAGGTCGACGACCCCGACGGCGAGGCGAAGCTGCTCGTGCTCAGCTGGGGCGGCACGTACGGCCCGGTCGCGGCGGCCGCGCGGCGCGTCCGCGCGAACGGCAAGCACGTCGCGCACGCGCACCTGCGCCACGTGAACCCGTTCCCGCGCAACACGGACGACGTGCTGCGCCGCTACGAGAAGGTGCTGATCCCGGAGATGAACCTCGGCCAGCTCCTGCAGCTCGTGCGAGCGCAGTTCCTCGTCGACGCGATCGGCTACAACCGCGTCCGCGGCTTCCCGCTGCGCGCGTCGGAGGTGGCGGAGGCGGCCGAGGCCCTGGTGGATGCGGCATGAGCCACAGCAACGGCAACGGCGACGGGCAGC
>Ga0209474_10003623_pt1 | contig 13503 bp, 15 predicted proteins | sample GraSoiAngelo_145_FD_185902 | JGI IMG/M metagenome (GOLD analysis project Ga0209474, IMG submission 185902) | Grasslands soil microbial communities from the Angelo Coastal Reserve, California, USA - 14_1009_05_20cm (SPAdes) (version 2) | ecosystem: Environmental > Terrestrial > Soil > Grasslands...
GTGGTTGTCGGGGTCGCCGTCCCAGAGCTCGAGCTCGTCGAGCTGGCGTGAAAGATCGTCGAGGCTCCAGGTCCCGGCCAGCATCAGGCCCTCCGGCACGTGGTCATGGTCGTCCGCCGTGTAGGTCACGTCCTCGCCTTCGCCCGTCATTCCGTCTCCCTCGAGGACGACCGTCGTCGTCACGCGCGTCCAGCCGGACGGCGTGTGCGACTCGCGCCGCCGGAGCGCGTAGCCGTCGACTCGCACCTCGAGATCTGCGACGGCGTCCCAGAGCGACATACTCACGAGCATATGAGGCGGAGGCTCGTGGCCAGCGCAGTGGCCGTGCTCATGATCGCCGCGCCCGCGGCGGCGGCCGGGCTGCCGAAGGCTGGGACGCTCGTGCCCGGACGCTCGCTCGGCGGCGTCCGGCTGGGGGAATCGCCGAGCACCATCCGTGCGGCACTCGGCCGGTTCTACGGCACCTGCCGCTCCTGCGCGCGGCGGACGTGGTACTTCACGTACCGGCCGTTCGACAAGCGCGGTCTGGCCGTCGAGTTCGAGCGCGGCCGCGTCTCCGGCGTCTACACGCTCTGGCGTCCCACGGGCTGGCACGCTCCGGACAAGCTCCGATTCGGCTCGACGCCACTCGCTGTGCACCTGCTCGTCGGCGCGACGCGGACGGTCACGTGCGGGGGTTACGAGGCGCTCGTTCGCGACGGCGCCCACGCGCGCACCGCGTACTACCTGTTCGCCGGCCGGCTGTGGGGATTCGGCCTGTTCCGCCGTGGCACGCCTCCGTGCAGATGAGCTTCGAGCTGGAGGACGTCGAGCGCGCGGCGCAGCGGCTCGCGGGCGTCGCCCACCGCACGCCGGTCGTCACCTCGCGAACGCTCGACGAGCGGACCGGCGCGCGCGTGTACGTGAAGGCGGAGTGCTTCCAGCGCGGCGGCGCCTTCAAGTTCCGCGGCGCCTACAACAAGATCTCGTCCCTCGGTGACGACACGCTGAGGCGCGGCGTCCTCGCCTACTCCTCTGGCAACCATGCCCAGGCCGTTGCCGTCGCGGCGGCGCTCCGCGGGTCGAGGGCGACGATCGTGATGCCCGAGGACGCTCCGGCCGCAAAGCTCGACGCGACGCGCGGCTACGGCGCCGAGATCGTCACCTACGACCGCTGGACGGAGAGCCGCGAGGAGATCGGCGCCGACCTCGCCGCCGAGCGCGGACTCGAGCTCGTCAAGCCGTACGACGACCCGCTCGTCATGGCCGGCCAGGGGACGGTCGCACTCGAGCTGCTCGAGGAGGCGCCAGAGCTCGAGCTCCTGCTCGTGCCCGTGAGCGGGGGTGGCCTGATCGCAGGCTGCGCGACCGCGGCGAAGGCGCTGCGGCCCGGGATCCGCGTGGTCGGAGTCGAGCCCGAGGCCGGCGACGACACGCGCCGCTCGCTCGCCGCCGGTGAGCGCGTTCGGATCGACGTCCCCCGCACGATCGCAGACGGGCTCCAGGCGACGGAGCCCGGTGAGCTGACCTTCGAGGTGAACCGGGAGCGGGTGGACGAGATCGTCACGGTCGGCGACGAGGAGATCGTCGAGGCGATGGCCTTCCTCTTCGACCGGCTGAAGCTCGTGGCAGAGCCGAGCGGCGCCGTGGGCGTCGCCGCGCTGCTGAGCGGGAAGATCGAGGCGGGCGGCCGCTCCGCCGGCGTCGTCCTCTCGGGGGGCAACGTCGGCGCCACCCGCTTCGCGGAGCTCGTCTCTAAGGCTCCTGCAAGCCGAGCAGGCTGACCTCGCACAGAGTCCGTTCGGCTGCGGCGACGTCGTCCTCCCCTGCCGGGAGCCGCCCGAGCACCCAGCCGGTGAGCAGCTCGTCGATGGAGCCGTAGACCACGGCCGCCGCGAAGACCGGGTCGACGTCCTTGCGGAACTCGCCGCGCCCGATCCCGCGCTCGATCACCCGCTGGATCGCGTCGATCGGCTGCGCGAGATCGCCGATCCGCTCGGCCAGCTCCGGGCTGCGCCCGAACTCGCGGATCACGACACGGACGACGTCCGGTAGGTGGAGCCAGGTGCGCAGGACGATCGTCGCGATGTGACGGAGCTGGTCGGGAGCGGGCTCGTCCGTCTCCTCCACGCTCGCGATCCGCGCGAGCAGCACGCTCCAGTTTTCGTGGAAGACCGCCTCGAGCACCTGGTCCTTCGACTTGAAGTAGTGGTAGAGGAGCCCGTGGGCCACGCCCGCCTCCTCAGCGATGTCACCGACCCGGCTCGCGTGGAACCCCTTGCGTGCGAACACGCGCACGGCGGCGTCGAGGAGCTGGCGGCGTTTGTCCTCCACCGCCTGGGTGCGTTCGACCAAGGCCGGCAGAGCCTACTTCGGCGTCTCTCCGTCTGTCGCAGGCGGAGGGGGCGGCGCGATGTCCTTGACGGCTCCCACGATCCTCCCGACCGCCTGCTGCAGGTCACTCGGGATGATCCAGACCTTGTTCGACTCGCCCTGCGCGATCAGCGGCAGCGTTTGGAGGTACTGATATTGGAGCAGCTCGGCATCCGGCTTCCCCTCATGGATCGCCCCGAAGACGGTCTCGATCGCCTTCGCCTGCCCTTCCGCCTGCAGCATCGTCGCTTGCCGCTGCCCCTCGGCGCGCAGGATCGCCGCCTGCTTCTCGCCCTCCGCCTGGAGGATCTGCGACTGCCGCTGGCCCTCCGCCTGCAGGATCGTTGCCCGCTTCTCCCGGTCGGCGCGCATCTGCTTCTCCATCGAATCCTGAATCGAAGCCGGCGGATCGATCGCCTTCAGCTCGACCCGGTTGACGCGGATGCCCCATTTGCCGGTTGCCTCGTCGAGCACGCCGCGGAGCTGCCCGTTGATCTCGTCACGCGACGTGAGCGTCTTCTCGAGCGCCATCCCGCCGATCACGTTGCGCAGCGTCGTCACCGTGAGCTGCTCGATGCCCTGGATGTAGTTGGCGATCTCGTACGTCGCCGCCTTCGCGTCGTTGACCTGGAAGTAGATGACCGTGTCGATGTTGACGACGAGGTTGTCCTCGGTGATCACCGGCTGCGGAGCGAAGGAGACGACCTGCTCGCGCAGGTCGATCAGCGGCCGCACGCGGTCGATGAACGGCACGACCATTGCGAGGCCCGGCGTGAGGGTGCGCGAGTAACGGCCGAGGCGCTCGACGACGCCGGCTCGGGCCTGCGGGACGATGCGAATCGTCCGGGCCAGGGTGACGAGGACGACGACGGCGACGATGAGGATGACGATCAACGCGACCATGCGGGATTCCAGCTCCTATCTGTAGACGAGCGCCGTGGCGCCCTGGATCTGCACGACCTCGACCTCCGTCCCGACGTCGAACGCCTCGTCGGGCACGTAGGAGCGGGCGCTCCACTCCTCTCCACCGATCTTGACCCGGCCGCCCCGGCCGTCGACGGGCTGGAGGACGATCGCCTTCGCGCCCTCGAGCGCCGCTGCGCCGGTGCGGATCGCGTGCGGCATCGTCAGGTGCGCCCGCGCGATCGGCCGCAGCAGGCCAAGGGCCGCGAACGACCCGACGCCGAAGACGACGACCTGCACCCAGACGGCGCCTCCCGCTGCAGCGGCCACGGTGGCGCCCACGGCGGCAAGGGCGATCGGCCCGAGGAAGAACAGTCCGGGCGTGAAGATCTCGCCGACCGCGAGGAGCACGGAGACGATGGCCCAGGCAACCCAGGCGGGCATGCCAACAGATTACGCCTCTAGATCGGCTGCGCGGCGTATCCTGAGCCGCATCATGAAGCGGGCGCTACTCCTTGTATTGGTCGCGCTTGCCCCCCTCGTCTTCGTCGGCGGCGCCGGCGGGGCGACCTCACAGCCGCGCGTGCTCGCGATCACCTTCGGGCCCGATCTCGAGATCAACCCCGTCACGCAGGGCTATCTCACACACCAGCTCTCGCACGCGGCGAACGCCGGCTACGACGCTGCGGTGATCCTGCTCGACACGCCGGGCGGCCTCTCCACCTCGATGAAGACGATCTACGAGGCGGAGCTGAACGCAAGGCTGCCCGTGATCGTCTACGTATCGCCCGACGGGGCCCGCGCCGCCTCGGCCGGGGTCTGGGTCTCGCAGGCGGCCGACGTCCTGGCCATGGCGCCGACCACGAACATCGGCTCCTCGACGCCGATCGACTCGAGCGGCCAGAACCTCGGCTCCGACCTGCGCCGCAAGGTGATCAACGACTCCGTGGCCTCGCTCACCGCCCTCGCGGCAGCGCATCACCGCAACAAAAAGTGGCCGGAGAGGGCGGTGCGCGTAGCCTCGAACCTGACCGCGACCGAGGCGCTGCGGATGAACGTGATCGACTTCATCGCGCCGACGCTCCCGGCCCTGCTCAAGAAGCTCGACGGCTACCGGACGAAGGACGCGCAACGCCCCTTCACGCTGCACCTGGCTGGCGCTCGGATCGACACCGTGAAGCCCGGCTTCTTCACGCGCTTCCTCAACACGATCATCGACCCGAACCTGATCAGCCTCCTCTTCCTGCTCGGAATCGTCGGGCTCATCTTCGAGGTGCTCCATCCCGGGATCGTGCTGCCCGGCGCGCTCGGCGCCGTCTCCCTCGTGCTGGCGCTGTACGGGTTCTCGGTGCTCACGCCGAGCTGGGGAGGGCTCGCTCTCATCGTGCTCGGCGTCGCCTTGCTGGTCATCGACCTCCACGCACCAACGCACGGCGTGCTCACGATCAGCGGGCTCATATCGCTCGGCTTCGGGCTGGCGCTGCTGTTCCAAAACGAGCCGGCCGCCTATCGGGTCAACGAGTGGCTGGTCCTCGGCATTGGAAGCGCGATCGGTGCGTTCTGGGTCTTCGCGACGGGAAAGGCGCTCGCTGCAGGGCGCCGGCCGGTCGAGACGGGTGTGCAAATGATGGTCGGTCAGAGGGCCGAGGTGCGGGCACCGGGCCTCGTCTTCGTCGACGGCGCACTCTGGCAGGCGCACAGCGCAGACGACTCGGAGCTCGTGCCCGGCGAGGAGGTCGAGGTCCAGGCCGTCGACGGGCTCCAGTTGACAGTGCGGAGATAGGATCCGGTCATGCTCGGTTTCGTCCGGGTCTTGAGGGAGTACGAGCGGGCCGTCTTCTTCCGCTGGGGCCGCCTGCTCGATCCGCCGCGCGGTCCCGGCCTCGTCTGGAAGATCCCGATCGTCGACCAGATCGTGAAGGTCGACCTGCGGACGATCACGCTCAACATCCCGCCGCAAGAGGTCATCACCAAGGACAACGTGCCCGTGCGGGTGAACGCGGTCGCCTACTTCAAGATCGTCGACCCAAAGAGCGCGATCGTGCAAGTCGAGAACTACATGGTCGCGACCTCGCAGATCGCGCAGACGACGCTGCGGTCCGTGCTCGGCCAGCACAGCCTCGACGAGCTCCTCTCCGAGCGGGAGAAGATCAACGAGATCCTGCAGGGAATCATCGACGAGGCGACCGGCCCCTGGGGCATCAAGGTCTCGATCGTCGAGGTCAAGGACGTCGAGATCCCGAGCGGCATGCAGCGCGCCATGGCGCGCCAGGCGGAGGCCGAGCGCGAGCGGCGCGCGAAAATCATCAACGCCGAGGGCGAGTTCCAGGCGGCGGAGAAGCTGAAGGACGCGGCGGTAGTGATCGAGGATCACCCGATCGCACTGCAGCTGCGCTACCTGCAGACGCTGCTCGAGCTGGGCGCCGGCAACACGTCGACGATCCTCTTCCCGGCGCCGATCGACCTGATCCGGCCCTTCCTCGAGCGCGCCGACAAGAAGTAGCGCTCAGCCCGCGAGCTCGAGGAGCGGCGGGAGCTCGCTCAGCGCCTCGGCCCGCGGCTCGAAATCCGGGTGGAGGCCCTCGCGGTCGAGCAGGATCGCGCGCATCCCCAGGGCAAGCGCGCCCTCGACGTCGTCGGCGATCGTGTCGCCGACCATCACCGCCTCGGCGGGCTCGACCGCGAGGAGGTCGAGGACTGCGCGGAAGATGGACGCGTGCGGCTTCGTCCAGCCGTGGTGGAAGGAGCTGATGCCGGCGTCGACGTCGAGCCCGTGGTGGCGCGCGAAGTCGTGCACGTCCCGAGCGGAGTTCGAGACCAGGCCGATTCGGAGGCCAGCGGCGCGGAGCGCGGCGAGCGCGTCCGGCACGTCGTCGTAGAGCTCGAAGTTCTCGTGCCGCTCCCAGCCCCGCGTGATCTCGACGGCGCAGGCGTAGGCCGAGTCGGCGTCCCCGCCCATCCCCCGCACGATCCGCTCGGTGAAGCGGAACCAGATCTCGTCGTCGTGCTCGAGCTCCGGATGGCGGCGGAGGTCGACGAGGGCGGCGTCGCGGGCGGCCTCGTAGCGGGCGGGATCGAGCCGGAGCCCGTGGCGCTCGCCGGCGCGGGCGTAGCCCTCCGGGCCCAGCTCGGGCCCCGGCCGCGCGAGGGTGAAGTCGACGTCGAAGAGGACGGCGCGGAGGGTCACTCGGGCGCTCATCGCCCGCTACCCTATGGCGCGGTCTCGGGGTGTGGCGCAGCCTGGTAGCGCGCTCCGTTCGGGTCGGAGAGGTCCCCAGTTCGAATCTGGGCACCCCGATTTCCCTCTCACTCTCGCCGGCCGGAATCCGTCAGGCGAGAGCAAGCTCGCCCAGGGCGAGAGTCACGGCGCGGGGCACTGGGCGGCCCGCGCAGACAGGTCGTTCGACTTACTTCTGACGCCGTAACCCAGCGATCCAAGCCTGCGGCGATGTCGACGCGCCCGTTTCCGTGTCCGATCCAGACTGGTCCACAGGCTCTGCTGCGGAGCGGACGTCACGCCGAAGCATCCGGTGCACCCGCGCGTGAAGGCTCGAAGCCACCGGCTGCTCCTCGTCCTCGGCGGCCTCATCTGTCGAAACAAGGGCTTCCCCGCGTGGTTCCATACGCGCGTGCCAAAGGTCGATGTGCAAGCGATCGATTTCCTCGACGAGCATCAGAATCGCGCGCCCGACAGCGGCGGGCTCCTCACCACTTGCTCTCCGCAGCCGCTCGCCCCAACCCCGGAGGGCCTCGAGCTTCTCCTCGTCTAGGCGCATGCGCCCATCGTGACAGGCGGTGAACGAGGCTGCAGAGGAGGAATCGAGGGCCCAGCGCACCCCGTACGGCTTCTTCAGGCGTCATTCCCGAACGCTGGCCCAAGCGACCGTTGGGCCGGAACCGTAGGATCGGGCGATGGACGGGCTCGTCTCCCGGCGGCACATGTCGCTCGACCTCGCCCTCGCGCTGCTCGCCCGCGTGAGGGAGGGAGCCGAGGCACGCGATCTGTCGCTCGCGGCCGCGGTGGTCGACGCAGGCGGACACGTGCTGGCGAGCCAGCGGATGGATGGCGCAGCTCTTGGCGCGATGCAGCTGGCCCTCGGCAAGGCCTACACAGCCGTCTCGTGGGCGACGCCGAGCGGCGAGTTCTCGCAGAGCACGCAGCCGGGCGGCGACGACTGGGGCTGGAACACGACGGACCCGAGGATCGTCGTCTACGCGGGCGGAATCCCGCTGCTCGCGGACGGCGAGCTCGTCGGCGGGATCGGGGCGAGCGGTGGAACGGCGGCGGCGGACGAGCAATGCGTCGCGGCGGCGGCAAACGCCCTCGGGTTCGACTAGCTCTCAGCCGTAGTTCGCGCGGAGCCACTGAAGCCGCTGCGCGAGCACCGGCCCGAGCTCCGGCCGGCGCGGTAGCGCCCCCATGAACGACGCGTAGATCCAGGCGGCGTAGACCGGGAGGCACTCCTCGAGCACGTCCGCATCGTGGTCGCCGTACGCCTCGAGCGCGATGCGGGACGCGACGTCCTCGCGCACCTCGTCGGAGAGGGTGAGCGCCGCGAGGTCGAACTCGCGCGGGCCGCGACACGCTGTCTCGAAGTCGTGCCAGAGCGGCCCCGGCAGGCAGTTGGCGAGGTGTGCGTCCCCGTGGATCGCCTGCGCCCGCCCGGCCGGCTGCCGTAGGCCGAGCTCGCGGAGGAACTCGACGTCGGCGGACGGCTCGAGCCGGCCGGTGATCGCCATGAGGTCGTCGGTGTGCAGAGACGGAAGCTCATCCTCGTAGTCCGCGAGCGCCTCGTGGATCGCGCGGAGCGCCTCTCCGGCGGCGACCGGCTCCACCTCGCGCGCCGGCCCCGCGTACTGCCAGAAGGCGACGACATGGCCCCCGTGCCGGTGCGGGCCGGGGTCGAGCAGATCCGAAGGCGGCACGACCGCAGCCCCCGCTCGCGCAGCGTGTGACGCGACCGCCATCTCGCGTATCACGTCGTCCTCCGACGGCCCTTCCGGATACCGCCGACCGCTCGAGACGCGCGCGACGAGCGGTAGCGGGCGCAGGTGGACGAGGACGTGCCACGCGTCACGAAGGACGACGGGGTCGTCGCTCCGCAGCCCGTGCTCCGCCGCCACCGCCACGGCGGCTTTGACCGAGCTCTCGCTCATCCGAACCCGTAGGTACCGGGGAAGCACTCCACGAGGAGCCGGACGAGCAGCGCGACCGGCAGGCCGACGACGTTCAGGTAGTCGCCCTCGATCCGCTCGACGAGAGCCGCGCCCTGTCCCTGGATCGCGTACCCGCCCGCCCGTCCCTCCCACTCGCCGCTCGCCACGTACCACGCGATGTCACGCGGCGTCAGCTCGCGAAAGGAGACGTGCGTCACCTCGCGGTGCACCTCCTCCCAGGCCGGCGTGATCAGCGCCAGGCCGGAGACGACCTCGTGCGTGCGCCCGGCCAGGCTCTCGAGCATCTCCTCGGCCTCCTCGGGGCCGGCAGGCTTGCCGTAGACGCGACCGTTGCAGACGACCTCGGTATCGCAGCCGAGCACCGGCCGTCCGTCGGCCTCGGCGAGCACCGACCGCGCCTTGCCGAGCGCGTGCGCGACCGGATCCTCCTCCGTCTCCTCGTACCGCGGCGCGACGACCTCGAACGGGATCCGCAGCCGCTCGAGGATCTCGCGCCGCCGCGGCGAGGTCGAGGCTAGGAGGAGGGGTGCCGCAGCTGCGCTCGCCATATCTCTTCCGACGGCCACTTCCGCGCCCAGTCGGCGCTCACGTAGTCGTAGCGCTGGTGCGTCTCGGCCTCGGCCGGCGCCTGGATCTCGATCAGGTCGAGAATCTCGAAGCCGTTCGCGCGCAGGAGACGGATCCACTCGCCGTGCGGGAGGTGGTACTCGACGCCGCTGTCCGGCCACTGGAAGCGGTACATCCCGAACTGCGGCCGTTGCAACGTCTCCGCTGCCGGCACGTCCTCGTCCGGCGAGCAGAGGATGACGAGCGTCGAGTTGCGGAGGAACACGAGCTCGCCACCGGGACGCAGGAGCCGCGCCGCCTCCGGGATCCATTCGTACGGGTCGGCCCAGATCGAGGCGCCGTACTCGGACAGGGCAACGTCGAACGAGTCGTCGGGCAGCGGCACGTCCTCGCCGAACGCCTCGACGAGCTCGAGCCCGAGACCGAACTTCTCGTTGCAACGCCGCGCTGTCTCGAGCTGCGCCGGCGTGGGGTCGACGCCGACGACCCGCGCCGCGCCGCGCTTCTTCAGCCAAGCGCCGAAGTACGCGGTGCCGCAGCCGAGCTCGACGACAGCCTTGCCCGTGACGTCCGGGAGTGCATGCAGCTCGCTCTCGGGAACGCGCCAGATTCCCCAGTCGATCTCGTCCTTCGCCCACGCTGCCTCGGCGCGCGCGTCGTAGTGTTCCGTGTTTGCGCGAGTCCAGGCCTCGATGTTCGGGTGCGTCATCCGAACCAGAGTGCGATCTCGCGCTCGGCGGACTCGGGCGAGTCGGAGCCGTGCACGAGGTTGTCCGGCATCGAGACTGCGAGGTCGCCGCGGATCGTGCCCGGCGCCGCCTGCGCGGGATCCGTGGCGCCGATCGTCGCGCGCAGCGTCGCGACCGCGCCTTCGCCCTCGACGACCAGGGCCCAGGTCGGGCCGGAGGTGATGAAGTCGACGAGCTCGCCGAAGAAGGGCTTCTCGCGGTGCTCGGCGTAGTGCTCCTCCCCGAGCTCGCGGCTCGCGGTGACGAGCTTCGCCTCGCGGATCTCGAAGCCACGGGCCTCGAACCGGCCGAGGATCTCGCCGGCGAGCCGGCGCTGGACCGCGTCCGGCTTGATCAGGATGAGGCTGCGCTCCACGGCCACGGAGCTCAGCGCCTGGTCGTACGCCGTGCCCGCCGCGTCCCGAGGGCGGGCGGTGTCCCCGGCAACGCGGGCTCGATCGGCGTCTCGCAGTACGGGCAGACCTGCCAGATCGGCTCGAGCGGGGCCCCGCAGCTCGCGCACGCCTGCTTGAGCTTCGTCGTGCAGACGGGGCAAACGAGGTAGCCGGAGTCGACCTCGGCGTGGCAAACGGGACAGCGGAGGTCGACCGAGGCGATCCGCTCTTCCATCGCCTTGATCTCGAGCTCACGCTCGCGCACGTCTTCGAGGTACTCGGGCGGCCGGAAGAGCATGTAGATGAACGGCCCGACGAACGGAATGACGAGCGCGAGGAGCGTCGAGAGACCGACGTACAGCGGGTCCTCCATCCGCCGCTTCGCGTCCTTGTACGTCCAGTAGCCGAGGGAGAGCCAGAGCACGAAGGCGAAGAACGCCAGACCGTTGAGGATCGCGTGCAAGGTGCCGGTTCCGATGAAGCTGGCGAGCAGCGTCACAAGAGCATCCTGCCGATCAGCCAGCCTGCTGCAAAGGCGGAACCGATTGCGCCGACGAGGACCGTAGCGGCAAGCGCGAACATCGAGAGCCTCTCGTACCGGCCTGCTGGAGGGTTATAGGTCGCGGTGCTCGCCACGTAAGTCCGCCAGAAGGTACAGGGACCCCGTGACAAGCACCGCCCCATGGCGTCCCGCGAGCTCGAGCGCGCGGACTCGCGCGGCGGCGGGCTCGGGCAGCGTCTCGACGCGGTCGAAGTGGGCGGAGGCGAGCGCGGCGAGCTCGGCGGCCGGAAGCGCACGGCCGTTGCGGCTCTCCGTCGCGAGCAGCGTCGGACCGAGAACCGACAGCGCCTCGAGCATCATTCCGGGCCGCTTGTCGCGCAGAATCGAGCAAACGATGGTCCAGCCGCCGGACGGCGCCGACGGGAGCCGCGGGAGCAGCCAGCCGACGGCGGCGAGGTTGTGGGCTCCGTCCCAGATCTCGAGCGGCCTTTCGCCGCGGCGCTCGAGCCGGCCCGGCAGCACGATGCCGTCCGCCGCGTGCGGGTCGACGGGCCGGCCGAGGAACGACTCCGCCGCGGCAATCGCCAGCGCGAGGTTGCTGCGGCCGGTGACGACGACCGCGGCTGCACCGTTCTCCTCGGCGAGCTCGCGCCACTCGGGCTCCGAGAGCACGACGGTACAGCCCGGCTGCACGACGGCGAGCTTCTCGGCGGCGATCGCCTCGCGCGTGTCGCCGAGCACCTCCATGTGGTCGAGGGCGACGCTCGTGAGGATGACGACGCGCGTGGCGAGGACGTTCGTGGCGTCGTGACGTCCGCCGAGCCCGGCCTCGACGACGGCGACGTCGACCTCCGCTTCGGCAAACGCGAGCAGCGCAGCGGCCGTCAGCGCCTCGAACTGCGTGGCCGAAACGGCCTCGGCCCGGGGTCTGACCCCGGTTATCGCTCGTTCGAAGTCGAACTCGGCTCCGTTGAGCCGGATCCGCTCCTGCCACGAAACGACGTGAGGGGACAGATACGCACCCACGGACAGACCCCCGTCGAGCAACAGCGCCTCGGTCAGCCGCGTCGTCGTCGACTTGCCGTTCGTGCCGACGACGTGGATCGCCGGGAACCGCTCCTGCGGCTCGCCGAGCTCGCGCAGCAGCGCACGCATCCGCTCGGTCCCGAAGCCGTCGCTCGGCCAGGGACTGAGCGACTCGATCCAGTCAGTTGCCGAGAGCATCGAGCTCGGCACGGTATTGCTCGAGCTTCTCCCGCTCGCCCTCGACGACGTCCGGCGCCGCGTTGGCGACGAACTTCTCGTTGGCGAGCATCCTCTCGGAGCGCTCGACCTCCTTCCGCAGCCGCCCGCGTTCGGCCTCGACGTCTCCCTGCCCGTCGCCCGTCGGACGGACGACCGCCTCGAAGATCCGCAGGGAGTCGCCGCCGATCTCGATCCGCACGCCGCTGCGCCTGTAGATGCGTGCCGCCGTCTGCGCCTCGTCCAGGGCATGGAGGTCGGCCGCGAACGCCGGCTGCGGATCGGGCCACGGCGCGACAATCAAGCGCGTCTCGCGTGAGGGCAGCTTCAGGAGCTGCTCGAGCGCCGCGAATGCCGTCGCCCGCACGTCCTCCTCGTCGAGCCGCGGCTTGATCGACTCGAGATACCAGTCGCAGAAGTCGTCGAACGTGACGTGGTACAGCCTCTCGACGCCGTGCGCGAAGTCGAAGCCGGCGAGGTCGGCGTCGAGCTCGGCTCGCGTGGCGTCGATGCGCGCGAGGATCCAGCGTTCCTCGATCGACGACGGCCGTGCCTCGGGCGCCACCGCGCCGGCCATGAGCAGGAGCCGGCTCGCGTTCCAGAGCTTGTTCGCGAGCTTCCGCCCCTCCTCGATCGTGCCGAAGGAGAAGCGGGGGTCCTGGCTGGAGGTCACCTTGAGCAGCCCGTACCGCGTCGCGTCGGCGCCGTACGGCTCGAGCGCCTCTTCCGGGTCGATCCCGGTACCGAGCGTGCGTGACATTCGCCTACCGTCCGGGTTGAGCAGGGTCGAGTGGATGAGGGCATCCGCGAACGGCTCCTCCCCGATCAGCTCGAGGCCGGAGAAGATCATCCGCGCAACCCAGAGGAAGATGATGTCGCGCGCCGTCGTGAGCACGCTGCCCGGGTAGTAGCGCGCGAGCTCCGGTGTCTCCTCGGGCCAGCCGAGCGTCGCGAAGGGATAAAGCGCGGACGAGAACCACGTGTCGAGCACGTCCTCCTCCTGGCGCAGCTCGGCGGAGCCGCACTCGGCGCACGCCTGTGGCTCGCTCTCGGCGACGGTGAGGTGGCCGTCGGGGCAGCACCAGACCGGGATGCGGTGACCCCACCAGATCTGGCGCGAGATGCACCAGGGCCGGATGTTCTCCATCCAGTCGAGGTACACGCGCGCGAAGCGCTCGGGCGTGAAGCGGACGCGTCCCTCCTTCACCGCCGCGATCGCGGGCGCCGCGAGCTCGTCCATCGCCACCCACCACTGCGGCATCACGAGCGGCTCCACCCGCGTATGGCAGCGCTGGCAATGGCCCACGGAGTGCCGGTAGTTCTCGCGCTTCTCGAGCAGGCCGCGCTCGGCCGCCCACTCGAGCACGCGCAGCCCGGCCTCCTCCTGGGTCAGCCCTGCGAGCTCGCCGGCGGCGTCGTTCATGAGCCCGTGGGGACCGATCACGGCGAGCTCGGGTAGGCCGTGGTCGCGGCCGATCTCGAAGTCGGTCGGGTCGTGGCCCGGCGTGACCTTGAGCGCCCCGGTGCCGAACTCGCGCTCGACGCGTTCGTCGGCGATCACGGGCACGCGCCGCTCGACGAAGGGGACGACGACCTCCTTGCCGACGAGGTCGCGGTAGCGCTCGTCGCCGGGGTG
>Ga0209474_10003624_pt1 | contig 13503 bp, 15 predicted proteins | sample GraSoiAngelo_145_FD_185902 | JGI IMG/M metagenome (GOLD analysis project Ga0209474, IMG submission 185902) | Grasslands soil microbial communities from the Angelo Coastal Reserve, California, USA - 14_1009_05_20cm (SPAdes) (version 2) | ecosystem: Environmental > Terrestrial > Soil > Grasslands...
CGACGTGCGCGGCAAGGTCGGCGTGCTTCTCGACGACATGGTCGACACCGCGGGGACGCTCACGCAGGGCGCCAAGGCCGTCCTCGACGCCGGCGCCCGCCGCGTCCTGGCCTACGCCGTACACCCGGTGCTGAGCGGCCCGGCCATCCAGCGCATCAATGAGTCGGACATCGAGCAGCTCGTCGTGACGAATACCATCCCGCTCACGTCCGCCGCGCGGGATTGCAAGAAGATCACGCAACTCTCAGTGGGCCGGATCTTCGGCGAAGCGATCCGCCGCATCTACTCGGCCGACTCGCTGTCCAGCCTCTTCGTGTAATCGATGCGGCGTGGGGAGGCGCCGGGTGTTGCGCGTAGTATTGCTCGGCGGGGCGAACTTGTTCTGGACCAAGTTCGTCGCGCCGCAACCGAGGTGACGCGCGTTTCAACCGGTTGAAACGCACGGCGCCAAACCGGCGGACTAAGGCTTCGTTCCACCCGGGCGCTCGGCAGACACGCCGACGATCTCGAGCTCTGAGTGGCCGCGCGGAAGCTCGACAATCGCGGTGTCGCCGGCGCGTTTGCCGAGCAGCGCGCGCGCAATGGGCGATGCTACGCTCAGCCGCCTGGAACGCGCGTCCGCCTCGTCGGGCCCGACGATCCGCCAGAGCGATTCGGTGCCTGCCTCGTCGCGCACCACCACCCAGCCGCGCGACAGGCGCATCCGCACACTGGGGCAGGGCTCATCCGGGCGCACGAGCTCGAGCGGATGGCGCAACCGGTTGCCGGCAAGGAGGCCGATCGGCGTCGGCGCCGAACGCGACAGTTCCTTCGCACCGCGGCGCCTGCACGACGAGCAGCGGCAGCGTCGCCGCGAGCACCTGCGCGCGCCGCGACGAAGGGTCGAGGGACGCCAGCTCCTCGGTCAGCGACCTCATTCCTTCCGGCGTGACGTACCGGATGTCGCCGGAGGCGCGCCGCGGTGTGGGGACAATACCGTCCGCAAGGTCGTCCTCGCGTGTGAACGCCTTCGACACGAGGGCAACGGTGCACGCGCGGTCCGCCGGAAGGAAGGGCTCCTCCCGGCTGTTGCCAAGGTTGCTTCCCGGAATGCGGCGTGTTAAGCAGCCGCGCTCTTGAAGTTTTCCGGGCGGTTCGACCTTTTCCGGAGCCCACCAAACCCAGGCTTGCGGCTCGCCCGCCGCGGCGGTGGTGCCCGGTACGGAGGAGTCATGGCGCAGGATACGTCCATCCTGAAGGCGCAGACGCGCGACAAGTCCGGCAAGGGCCCGGCGCGCAGGCTTCGGGCACAAGGCCTGGTGCCGGCGGTCTGCTACGGCCCGTTCGACAAGACGCCGCTGATGGTCGCCGTCGATCCCGAGGCGCTCACCAAGGCGATCGCCACCCCGCACAAGTTCAACACCGTCCTGACGCTCGAGGTCGATGGGCAGACGCGCACAGTGCTCTTCAAAGACTACGAGAAGGATCCGGTGGACGGGCACATCCTGCACGTCGATTTCCTCGATGTCCGCATGGATCAGGACGTGGTGGTGAACGTCCCCGTCGTGCTGACAGGCAAACCCGTCGGCGTGACGGAAGGCGGCATCCTCCAGCAGGTGAGCCGCGCCCTGCCCGTCATCTGCAAGCCAGCGCAGATTCCCGAGAAGATCGAAGTGGACGTGTCCAACCTCAACATTGCCGAGTCGATCCACATCTCGGACATCAAGCCGCCCGAGGGCGTGCGGTTCAAGACGAACGTCATCAAGAACGCCACCATCGCCGTGGTGAACATCCCCGAGAAGGAGGAGGTTGCTCCGACTCCGGCGGCGGCAGTCCCGGGCACCGAAGCTGCGGTTGCTGGAACCGCGGCGGCTCCAGGCGCTCCGGGCGCGGCTCCGGGTGCGCCGGGTGCGGCTCCGGGCGCACCAGGGGCGGCTCCGGCGGCAGGCGGAGCGGCGCCCGCGGCGGCGCCGGCGAAGGGGGGCGGCGCGGACAAGGGCGGCAAGAAGTAGCCGCCCGTGCGCCTTCTGGTGGGTCTAGGGAATCCGGGAACGAAGTACGAGCGAACCCGTCACAACGTCGGGTTCCGCATCGCGCGACACGCGGCGGACCAGTTGGGCATGGCGCTCGACCAGACCCGCTGGCACGCAGTGCTGGGCACGGGACGGGTGCGCGGAGAGCAGATCGCGGTGCTGCTCCCGCAGACGTACATGAACGCGTCGGGCGAGTCGGTCGGCCACGCGGTGCGTTTCTGGAAGGTGGAGCCGGGCGGACTAGTGGTGGTGCACGACGAGCTGGACCTGGAGCTCGGCAGGATCCAGGTGAAGATCGGCGGCGGCGACGGTGGGCACAACGGGCTAAAGAGCCTGCGGCAGCATCTCGGGCCGGACTTCCTTCGCGTCCGGTTCGGGATCGGCAGGCCGCCGCAGGGATGGGATTCCGCGGACTTCGTGCTCGCGAAGTTCCTGCCGGAGGAGGAGGCCAAAGTCGACGCGCTGGTGCCGTCGGCGGCGGAGGCGGCGGTGACCGCGCTCCTCGAAGGGGCGGCGGTGGCGATGAACCGGTTCAACCGGTGGCCGAAGGAGGCCGCCGCGGAGCGAACGGAAGAGCAGGACGAAGTGACCCTCGCCGGAGGCACGTCCTCTGGCAAACCCAAGAGGTGATCGACATGCAGCACGCAGAACCACAGACGGGCGGCGGAGCGCCGCAGCACGCACCCGGAACGCGGTTGCGCGAATACGAGACCATCTTCCTGGTGCGGCCCGACCTCGCCGACGACCTCGTCGACAAGATCGTCGAGCGCATCCGCGGCATCGTGCACCGCGACGGCGGCAAGGTCATCAAGGTGGAGAACTGGGGAAAGAAGAAGGTCGCGTACGAGGTGAAGAAGCACCTGCGCGCCATCTTCGTCCGCTTCCTCTATCTGGGGAGTACCCAGATGGTGGCGGAGTTCGAGCGCAACCTGCGCATGACCGACGACGTGCTGAAATACCAGTCGGTGAAGGTCGCCGACAACGTCGACCCCGCGGTGCGCCAGGTCGAAGCGGACGTGAAGCTGCCCGGCGACCCGGAGGTGCCTGAGCGCATGCCGCGCGAAGCCGAGCCGTTCGGAGAGGATCGCGGCTTCGGGCGCGAGCGCCCGGACGTCGAGGCCGAGGTCGGAGCCGAGGTCGAGCCCGAATAGCCACTTGAGCAGCGCGGCGCGGGCTCGAACCCGGCGGCGCTCGGAGACGAGACATGGACGGAAACGGTTTCAAGAGGGACGACAAGCCGCGCGGGGGAGGATCGCGCGACGGCCGCGAACGAGGCGGAGGCGGCGAGGAGCGCGGTGGCGGCCGCGGCTTCGGACGTCGCAAGGTGTGCCGCTACTGCGCCGACAAGAGCCTCAAGGTCGACTACAAGAACGCGGCCGAGCTGAAGTACTTCGTCACGGAGCGCGGCAAGATCGTTCCACGCCGCATCTCGGGCAACTGCGCACGGCACCAGCGCCAGGTGGCGACCGCGATCAAGCGGGGCCGCATGGTCGCGCTGCTGCCGTACACCGTGATGCAGCACCAGTAGGAGCGCACATGAAGGTCATCCTCACGAAGGACATGGAGAACCTGGGCAAGGCTGGCGCGCTCGTCGACGTGAAGCCGGGATACGGCCGCAACTACCTGTTGCCGAACGGCATCGCGGTGGCGGCGACGGCGAAGAACGTCCGGCAACTCGAGCACGACAAGGCCGGCATCCTGGCGCGCGCGTCCAAGCACCGGTCCAACATGGACGCGCAAGCGAAGAAGCTCACTTCGCTCGAGCTGAAGTTTGCGCGCAAGGTGGGCGAGCAGGACAAGCTGTTCGGCTCGGTGACGAGCAAAGACATCCACGAGCAGCTCGCCTCCCAGGGATACGAGGTGGACCGTAAGCAGATCCACCTGCCCGAGCCGCTCAAGGTGCTCGGCTCGCACGAGGTGGAGGTGAAGCTCCATCCCGAGGTGACGGCGAAAGTAAAGGTGACGATCGCGGCGGAGCAGTAGGAGACTGCGGTCCAGCTGGGGGAGCGGATGATTGCGCTGCTCGCCACGCTCGTTGCGGTACAGACGACGCCGCCGCGTACCGCGCGGGCGGCGGCGCAGCAGTCCGTCCCGGCATCGCCTTCGCCACCGGGCGGCGTCGCGCGGCAACCCGCCCTCCCGGGTGCGCCGCGGAGCAACGGCGCACCGACGCCCCAGCCGCCCTCGGCGTCCGCGCCAGCCGTGGCACCGCGGCGGTTCGGGCGGTTCGACCTGGATCAGTCGAAGGAGCAGCTCGCGCACTTACCGGATTTGAAAGACTGCGCGGACGCCCTCGCCGCGCCGGCCGGCCACGCCGAGTGCCCGGTAACGCCGGGTCCCGATCGCATCGCACGTGTGCAAGTGGCTTGGGAAGACACCAAACCTGGCGGCGAGATCGTCGCGCTGCGAGATCTCGAGTGGCAGCTCACGCGCGGCTGGGGAGCCCCGGTCCTGGAGCAGCTGCGCCGCGAAAAGGACCAGAAGCTGTTCACCTTGCAGTGGGAGGACGCGGAGCACCGGGCAACGCTCGAAGCGCAAGGGACCTTGGCGCAGCCGTCACGCGCCATCGCCGTCGTGCTCGAGAGGCGTCCGATGCCGCTGCCGCCGGACTTGGCGGGGTTGCGACCGCGGCCGTTCCCGGGCATGCGGTTCAAGCTCGTGCGGCGCATCGAATGGGACGGACAGCCGCACGCGGTCGTGTGGGGCACCTCGCTGACTCCGGCGCAGGAGGCGCTCGGCGAATCCGGTCCTGCCTGGGGGGCGCAGCGTGGGTACGTCGGCCTATGGAAGCTCGAGCCTGCGACTTCTCAACACCCAAAACGATGGCGGCCGGTCTGGGAGCGCGTCACGGGCGACGAGGACGAGGACAACGAGCGGATTTCGCGCGTCGATACGCGGGACGTGACTGGCGACGGCGCGCCTGACGTCGAGGTCGAGTTGTCGTGCGAGACGTGCGGTCGGACCGCCAGCGAAGTGCTGGTGAAGACAGTGCGGGCGGGGAAGGTCGTCGATCTGTTCTACAAACGGGACCTGTTCCGCGCGCAGGTCGAGTTCGACCAGGGGCGCGTCCGGCTCCGCAGGAGCGTTGATGGGCAAGAGGCTCCTGGCGGGGCCAGGGGGCGGCGCGGTCCGTCGAGGAGCCGTTCGACTTGCTCCGTTTCCTGGACTTGGGCGTCTGAAGCGGCGGAGGTCCCGCGATGCTTCGACTCTACGACTATCTGGCGTCAGGAAATGGATACAAGGTCCGGCTGCTGCTTCGCCTCCTCGACCTGCCGTTCGAGCGCGTCGAGGTGGACATCCTGCGCGGCGAGTCGCGCACGCCCGAATTTCTCGCGAAAAACCCGGAAGGTCGCATTCCCGTACTGCGGCTCGACGACGGGACTTACCTGTTCGAGTCGAATGCGATCGTCTCCTACCTGGCGGAAGGAACGCCCTACCTCCCGACCGAGCGGCTCGCGCGAGCACAGGTGCTGCAGTGGATGTTCTGGGAGCAGTACAGCCATGAGCCGAACATCGCGACGGTACGCCACTGGGTACAGCACCTGGGCGTTCCCGAGGAGAAGCGAGCGCTCTTCGAGCAGAAGCGCACGCTCGGCGTCCGTGCGCTGAACGTGATGGAAGGACATCTGGAGGGCCGCGCTTTCTTTGTCGGCGATCGGTTCTCGGTCGCCGACATCGCGCTGTACGCGTACACGCACGTGGCGCCCGAAGGCGGCTTTGATCTGGGGCCGTATCCGCGCGTGCGTGCGTGGCTCGACCGCGTGCGCGATCGCCCGCGGTTCACGCCCATCACGCAGCCCTGAACGCGTTCAGCGAATTGCCTTGCGCAGCTCGGCGGCGCGACGGCGGAGCGCGGGATCGCCGGATTCGATCTCGACGCTCGCGAGCCTCTGCGAGAGCGCCGGCGGCACTTTCAGCGTGCCGGCGCGGTGCATCTCCTCGAGGCGCGTGAGCGCGCGGTCGACGATGCCATCGTCCGGATGACCGAGGAGCCGATCGAGCAGCCGCGCGTCGTCGGGCAGCGGGTACTTCTTCAGAAACTCCGTCGCGGCCGCGTGGAATGCCTTCGGGTCTTCCACTGCGTAGAGCTTCTTGCGCGCTTCGTCGCGCTCGGTGTCATCCTCGCCGCCGAGCTTCTCGCGCAGGTGCTCCGGCAATGCGCTCGAAGCGACGCCCTGCGAGAAGAGACGCTCCAGGTTCGTCTTGTACTGCGTGTACTTCGTCGAGCTCTGGAACCGCTCCGATTCGCGCTCGGACTTGCGTGCCGAGCCGCCGCGGTCGCGCTGCTTGTCGATCTCGCGCCAGCTCTTGGTGCGTTTCGGCTTGTCGTCGTCGTCGGGCATCGACGGAACGAGTGTAACGCTGCCCACAGGCAAAGTCGCGCTGCTCTCCACAGGCTGTGGAAAACGGGGCAAGCGGGCCGCGTTTCGCGGCTCCGCGCGCCGAGGCGTGTGCGCGACCTGTGAACCTGCCCGGTGAAAGGAAATGCGCGTTGACGGCGGGTGCGGTCGGCGTCGTACAAGCCTGCGCCCGAGGGGGTTCACGCGAATGCACGGCGAGAGCGGCTCGACGGAAGAAATGTCGGAGTCACCCGCTAAGGTGGACGCGTGAGCGCGAGCGTTTCACTCGAGGCGGTCCGTCCCGTTGCCATCGCGGCGCCGGGTCGAGTGCCGCCGCAGAATCTCGATGCCGAGCGGAGCGTCCTGGGCGGCGTCCTGCTCGACAACAACGCTCTGAACGACATCCTCGAGGTGCTGAAGCCCGAGGACTTCTATCGCGACGCGCATCGCAAGGTGTTCGAGGCGATGTGCGCGCTGTCGTCCCGCGGCGAGCCTGTCGACCGCGTGACGTTGAAGGACGAGCTCACGGCGCTCGGAGCGTACGAGGCCGTCGGCGGCGAAGACTTCATCGACCTGCTCGACAAGCTCGTCCCGTCCGCGGCCAACCTGACGTACTACGCCACCATCGTCCACGAGAAGGCGCTCGCGCGGCGCGTGATCGAGGCGGCGCACACCATCGCCGCGCTCGGGTACGAGCAGGCCGGCGAAATCAGCGAGTTCGTCGACGACGCCGAGCGGCGCATCTTCGCGATCACGGAGGAGAAGGCGCGCTCCGCCTTCACGCACGTGCGCGAGGTCGTCAAGAGCACCTTCAAGACCATCGAGCAGCTCTACGAGCGCCAGGAGGAGATCACCGGCATCTCGACGGGCTTTGCCGACCTGGATCGCCTCACGAGCGGCTTTCAGCCCGGCGATCTCGTCATCCTCGCCGCGAGGCCCAGCATGGGGAAGGCCCAGCCTCTCGACGCGCCGGTGCTGACGCCGGCCGGCTACGTGCCAATGGGCGAGCTGCGCGCCGGATCCGTGCTGATCGGCGCCGACGGGCGGCCACACCGCGTCGTGGCGGTCTTTCCGCAGGGCACGAAGCAGGTATTTCGCGTGCGGTTCACCGACGGCGCGACCGTCGAGTGCTGCGACGAGCACCTCTGGTTCACCACGACACGCGCGGAGAGCAGGCGACCCGGCGCCATCGGCTCAGTGAAGCCCCTCTCGGAAATCCGGCAGACGCTGAGCGCTCCGGGTGAACCCGATCGGCTGAACCATCGCATTCCGCTCGTCACGCCCATTGAGTTTGCGCCTCGCGATCAGCCGCTCGTGCTGGCTCCCTACTTGCTCGGACTGCTCCTCGGCGAGGGGAGCTTCCGCGGCGAGGAAGTGCGATTCGCGGGCGACGAATGGGACCTGCGGGAGCGCCTCGTCTCGCAATTGCCCCCCGCGGACACCATTTCCATCGACGGAATCAGTTTGCGCGTCACCGAGGCGCGCGAACCGCAGCGGACTTCGGTGGCGCGCGGTGGGCAGCGCCCTTCTCAAACGCGGCTCGCGCTCGAGCACTACGGGATTTTCGGGCTGAGGAGCGTCGAGAAGTTCATCCCCGAGCCGTATCTGTTCGGCACGGTCGAGCAGCGCCTCGACTTGCTGCGCGGCCTGTTCGACACGAATGGCCGCGTGACAAGCCTCGGGGGTCGCGTCGTGGAGTTCACGACGAGCTCGGCCCGGTTGCTGGAAGGCGTGATCTGGCTCGCGCAATCGCTCGGAGGCGTCGCGTCGAAGCGCGAGCAGCTGCCGGGCCAAGAGGCCGGCGGAGAAGAACGCCGGCGATCGCGCGCGACTCGCATCGAGGTGTCGTTCCCCAACGGGCTCGTGCCCGTCAGCTCGAGAAAGCACCTCGCGCGGTGGGACCAGGGCGCCGCCGGGGTCGCGGGCCGTTTCATCGAATCGGTCGATGCCGCCGGCGAGAAGCCGTGCCAGTGCATCCTGATCGACAGCGACGATCACCTGTACGTCACGAACGACTTCGTGGTGACGCACAACACCGCTTACTGTCTCAATGTCGCCACGCATGTCGGGTGTCGCGCGCGATTCAACGGCAAGCGCATCGGCGTCGGCATCTTCTCGCTCGAGATGCCCAAAGAGCAGCTCGTCATGCGCATGCTGGCGAGCGAGGCGCGCGTCGATTCGCAGCGCATCCGCACGGGTCGCCTCATCGAGAGCGACTGGCCGAAGCTCGCGAACGCCGCCGGAGTGCTCGCGGACGCAAACATCCACATCGACGATTCTCCTTCTCTTTCGGCGCTCGAGCTGCGTGCGAAATCGCGACGCCTCGCCGGCCGCTTCTCCGACAGCGATTCCCCGCTCGGCCTCGTCATCGTCGACTACCTGCAGCTGATGAAAGGCAACGAACGGGTCGAATCACGGGAGCAACAGATCAGCGAAATCTCGCGCAGCCTGAAGGCGCTCGCGAAAGAGCTGAACATACCGGTCCTCGCGCTCTCCCAGTTGAACCGCTCACTGGAAAAGCGGCCCGACAAACGCCCCCAGCTGTCGGATCTCAGGGAATCGGGCGCGCTAGAACAGGACGCAGACACGATCATCTTCCTGTTCCGCGAAGAGGTTTACGAGAAGGACAAGGAAGATGTGAAGGGGATCGCGGAAATCATCGTCGGCAAGCAGCGCAATGGGCCCATCGGTGTCGCGAATGCCGCGTTCATTCACGAGTTCACCCGTTTTGAAAACCTCGCGCGCGACTACGTGCCGCGCGTCGGGGACTGAATCAGAGGGAGGTCAGATGGCGCGGACGTACGCCGAGTTGGGAACGGACATCATCGCGGGGGAGGTCTACCCCGGCCTGGAGCGGCTGCAGTACCGGCTGCGGCAACTCGCGGCAACGCGTGGGGGCGACCAGGCGTACACACTCGCGCGCGAGGTGGAAGACCTGCGCGACCGCTTGCGGCAGGCATGGGGGCTTTTGCGCGCGCAGGAGTCCAGCTCGACGGAACAGTCCGGACCGAAGGCGGCGTAACGCTGATAAGTCGTCCGAAACGAGTTGGAGCGGGTCGGGAGAAAGCTGTAGCGACGAAGTCGTTCGGTGAGCGTTGGAACTCGTTCCGGAACTTTCGGAACGACTTGGAGAAAGCGTCAGACTTCGCGGCCCGCGCCGCCGCCGCCCGAGTCGCCACCGCCGCCGCCGCTGAAACCGCCTCCGCCTCCGCCTCCGCCCCACCCACCGCCGCCACCCCAACCGCCTCCCCCGCCGCCGACGTACACGGTGCGCTGCTTGCGCGGGAGCTCCTTGTCGTACTCGCGGCGATAGCCGCAGCGGCGGTTGGTGCACTGCTCGACGACGTGTGCGAGGCCGCGGCTCCAGTAGGTCGGCTCGTCGATGACCTGTTCGTCGACGATCATCCAGGAGCCGTCGCGTGGACACTTGTGCGAACGGATCGAGGCATATGCGAAGCCGTTCACGACCAGGCCGATGAGCAGCGCGATCCACCCCGCGCCGCCCCCCAGCGTAATGAGCGCGACGATGGCGCCCGCCGTTAGCAGCGCGGCGATGAAGCCGGTCTTCTTGCCCGGGAACTTCTGTCGCATGCCGCTCGTCATGAGCGATACGAGCAGCGCGCCCATACAGAGAATCGCGATACCCAAACCGCCCACGCCGATCGGCGTGGCGGGCGCCGCGCCAGCTCCGCGGCCACCGCGCATCGCGCCAGGTTCCGGCGCCAGCTCGCCACCTTCGCTTGCGTTCTGCTCGATGACGCGCGCGAGCGCATCGACGAGCTTCACCGCCGCGTCGCTATAATCGTTCCGCCTCACCGCCGGCACGGCGTACTGATCGATGAGCGCCCCGATCTTCCCATCGGGAAGGATTCCTTCCAGTCCGTAGCCGACCTCGATCTTGATCTTGCGGTGCCCGGGCGGGCCAGGAACGAGCAGAACGAGAAGTCCGTCAGCACGTTTCTTCCCGTGCCCGAGACCCCATTTGCGGAACAGATCCGCGGCGAAGTCTTCCTTGCTCCAGTCGCCGATGTCGGCCACCGTGCAGACCGCGATCTGCGCGACGCCGGCGTGATCGAGGCGCGACGCGGTCGCACGGATCTGCTCTACCGCACCCTCGTCGAGGATCCCCGCCCGGTCGACCACGTACCCGGTAAACGCCGGTAGCTCCTTGTCCGGGACGAGCGCGAACGCGGCGGACGAGGCGAGCAACGCCAGCGCCGCAAGTCGGACCCTCATGGGAAGAGTGTATCGCGCTTCCGCGGCGCTGGCCGGCCGTAGTTCGTCCCCAAGCGGCGGGCATCGCCGCTTTGGACCGTCGAGCTGCACGCGCTCGCGCGCTTAATTCGTCAGGTTCGCCAGCGTTCGCGCGAGGCGCGCCGCCGCGAGCTCGCTGGGCAGCTCGATGACCGGTACCTGCGCTCCCTTGGCGGCGTTACGCAGCGCCGCCAAGCTGCGCGACTGCCCCCGGCGGCTCTCCACGAGCACCAGGTCAGGCCGCTTCACGCCCAGTCGGGCGGCAGCGACCGTGGCGCTACGCACGTCGCATGCCTCGCGCAGCGAACGCGCCACTTCGCGTACCCACTTCTGGTCGTCGGACACGACCAGGACGCGCGGACGACTCTGCGGGAACGCGAGCGGCAGCTCGACGTAGAACGTCGAGCCCTGGCCGGGCGCGCTCTCCGCCCACACCTCGCCGCCGTGCTTCTCGGCGATGTCGTGGCAGATGCGCAGGCCGCGCCCGGGTCCGAGTCCCGCGACGATCTTTGCCACGTCGGCGGCCGGGATGCCGGGACCGTTGTCGCGCACGCACAAGCGCACGTGCTTCGGGCTCGCGCGCCACGCGCTCACCTCGACGAAGCCCCCGGGCGGCGTCGCGCGGACGGCGTTCGCGACGAGGTTGTCGAGCAGCCGCGCCAGCATCTCGCGGTCGGCGCGAATCTCGATCGGCCGCGAAGGCGGCGCTGAGACGACGGCCACTCCCTTCGAGCTCGCGGCCGCTTGGGCACCCTCGACGGCGTCGTCGAGCAGGGCACCGACGTCCACGCGAATGGGCTCGACGACCGGGTTGTCGCGACGCGCGTTCTCCAGGATCCGCTCGGCGACCTGCAGCGCGCGCTCCGCCTGCTTGAGCACCGTTTGCGCACCAGCGCGCAGCTTGGCGGGAAGCGCGGGGTCGCGCTCGAGCTGCTCCGCGTAGCCGATGCTGGCGTGCAGAGGCGCGCGCATGTCGTGCGCCGCGTCCGCGAGTCCCTGCTCCAACGCACCGACCCGTTCGCCGACTCGCTCGAGGCGGTCGTGCAGATCGGCGCGCTCGATCCACACCTTCAGGCGCCGGAAGAGGATCTCGGGCTCGCCGGGCACCACCACTTCGTCGGCACCGGCGGCGAAGTACGCGCCCGCGGGAGCGCCAACGGCGCATAGCGTCTGGCACCGCGCGCGATGCGGAGCGAGCTCCTCGCTGGAAAGTCCGATTGTGACCAGAAGCTCGGCGGGGCTGCCGTCGTCGAGCGCCGCGCCGATGCCGCCGCGGGTGAGGCGCGCCGCCAGCCTGCGCGCCTCGACCGCCGGAGCGCAAATGCGCACGCGCACCGCGGGTTGCGACGTCATCCTGGCTCCCATGCGAAGCCGGTCACTCTCAAACTCTTGCACATCTGCTGGACGGGCGCCACGATTACCAACCCCTACAGCAGACGACCTCCGACCAGAAATTCGCGGTTCCCCGCAGGCCCGAGGATGGGCGACGGAGTCGCCCCGAGCACCTTGAATCCGGCCTTACGCAGCGCCTCGGTCACGTCCGCCACGACGCGGTCGTGCACCGCGGGATCGCGCACCACTCCGCCCTTTCCAACCTCGGCGCGTCCGGCCTCGAACTGCGGCTTCACCAGCACGACGCACCAGGCGGGGAGATCGAGGACCGAGACGAGCGCGGGCAAAACGAGCTTGATCGAAATGAATGACAGGTCCGCCACGGCGGCGCCGCACTTCTCGCCCAGCATCTCCGGCGACAACGCACGCGCGTTCACTCGCTCGTGAACGACCACGCGGGGGTCGCTGCGCAGCCGCGGATGAAGCTGCCCATATCCGACGTCGACCGCGTGCACCCGCAGAGCGCCGCGTTGCAGCAGCACGTCGGTGAACCCTCCCGTCGACGCTCCGACGTCGCAGCAGACCAGGCCGCCCGGATCGAGGCGGAAGTGGTCGAGGGCATGCTCCAGCTTGAGGCCGCCGCGCGAAACGTAGCGGAGCGCCTCGCCGCTCTTCAGATGCAGCTCCACCGATTCCTCCAGCAGCTGCCCAGGCTTCTCGACGCGGTGGTCGCCCGCCACCACCTCGCCGGCGAGGATGAGCGCCTGCGCCTTGCTGCGCGACTCGGCCAGGCCCTTGAGCTGCACGAGCATGTCCGCGCGGCGTCGCGCCATCACCGCTCGCGCGGGCTGCCCGCCGTCGCCGGCCCGATGAGCGCCGCGATCCGCGCGAGCAGGCGCTCCATGTCGATCGGCTTCGAGAAGTAGTCGGCGGCGCCGGCCGCAAGGCCGGTCCGAATGTCGCCCGCCGTCTTCTTCGCGCTGATGAAGATCACCGGGATGTCGCGAAACTCGTCGTTCTTCTTCACCGCGCGGCACAGCTCGAAACCGTCAATCCAGCTCATCATCACGTCGAGCAGGATGAGATCGGGCCGGTCGACATGGAGGGTGGAGATGAGGCGCAAGCCGTTCGCGGCCTGCGTCACCTCGTAGCCCTCGAGCTCCAGGGCCATCTTGAGCATCTCGCGCGTTTCGCGATCGTCATCGACGATGATGATCTTCTTGCGAGCGGCCATTCCTTCACTCGGACGCGCGACGACGTCGCCCGATCTACCGGCGCGATCCGTCATCGGCGCCAAAGGGAGCGACGCGGTCGTTCTCCAGCAGCAGCTCGACCTTGCGCTCCGCTTCCTCCAACTTGGCCGCCCCGGCGCGGGCCAGGCGAATGCCTTCCTCGAACGCCGCGATCGATTCTTCCAGGGACAGCCCGCCACCCTCCAGGCGTTCCACCACCTTGGCGAGGCGCTGCACGATGTCCTCGTAGCGCGCGTCGTCGACCGCGGTGGCGGTCTGGGTCGTCTGCGTCGTCTGCTCTGCCACGGCGTTCACTGGTGTCCACGCTCCTTC
>Ga0209474_10003625_pt1 | contig 13500 bp, 15 predicted proteins | sample GraSoiAngelo_145_FD_185902 | JGI IMG/M metagenome (GOLD analysis project Ga0209474, IMG submission 185902) | Grasslands soil microbial communities from the Angelo Coastal Reserve, California, USA - 14_1009_05_20cm (SPAdes) (version 2) | ecosystem: Environmental > Terrestrial > Soil > Grasslands...
GGTCCTCGAAACGATGATGGTCGGTATCTTCTGCGCTCTCGATTTCTTCCTGTTCTATGTGTTCTTCGAGGGGGTGCTGATCCCGATGTTCGTGATCATCGGGGTGTGGGGTGGACCGCGGCGCGTCTACTCCGCGTTCAAGTTCTTTCTCTACACGCTGCTCGGTTCGGTACTGTCGCTGTTGGCGATCATCGCGATCTACTTCCAGACTGGCAGCAGCGACATCGAGGTTGCACTTACACACGGCTTCCCGCCGGATCTGCAGAAATGGTTGTGGCTGGGGTTTTTCGCCTCCTTCGCGGTCAAGGTGCCGATGTGGCCGGTGCACACTTGGTTGCCCGATGCGCATGTCGAGGCGCCGACCGCAGGCTCGGTGATCCTCGCCGGCATTCTGCTGAAGCTTGGCGGCTACGGCTTTATCCGCTTCTCACTGCCGATGTTCCCGGCGGCTTCTGCCTATTTCACACCGCTGGTCTTTGCGCTCTCCGCGATCGCGGTCATCTACACCTCGTTTGTCGCGCTGGCGCAGACCGACATGAAGAAGCTCGTCGCCTATTCCTCGGTTGCGCATATGGGCTTTGTGACGATGGGCCTCTTCGCGCTGACGAGCGAGGCGGTGCAGGGCGCGATGATCCAGATGCTGAGCCACGGGCTCGTCTCGGCCGCGCTGTTTCTGGTCGTTGGGGTTGTGTACGATCGGCTGCACACGCGTGACATCGACCGCTATGGCGGGCTGGTCGAGCGCATGCCGGCCTACGCTTTCGTCTTTATGTGTTTCATGCTGGCCTCGGTCGGCTTGCCCGGTACCAGCGGGTTCGTCGGCGAATTTCTGATCTTGCTCGGCACCTTCCGGGTTTCGACGCTTGAATGCTTCCTCGCGGCGACGGCGCTGTTCCTCGGCGCGATGTACATGCTCTATTTGTACCGCCGGGTCATCTTCGGCACGATCACGCGCGAGGATCTGCGCGGCATGACCGACCTCAGCTGGCGCGAGAAGCTCGTATTTGCGCCGCTGCTTATCTTGGTGCTGTGGATGGGTGTCTATCCGAGCTCGTTCCTGACGCCGATACGAACCTCGGTCGATCACATTGTCGCGCAGGTCAATGCCGCCAACAAGACGCCGCGCCAAGCCAGCCGAAGCGACAATGAACTGGCTACGGACAAGTGGGTCCCGGCCTTCGGCGGGGCCACGGTTCAATAATGCCGACGGTTCAATTCACCGGGCTCGCGCCGGCCGTGCCGGAGGTCGTGCTGGTCTGCGCCGCGATGGCGCTGCTGATCATCGGCGTGTTGCGCGGCGAGGGGTCAAGCCGGCTCGTCTCGTGGCTATCGGTCGCGGTACTGATCGCGACGTTGGTCATTGCCGGCGTTCTCGGCGGCGAGCGGCAGGTCGGCTTTTACGGCATGTTCGTCAGCGACGCCTTTGCCGTCTTCATGAAGGCGCTGGTGCTGCTCGGCTCGGCCGTCACGATCATCATGGGGCTCCGCTACAACGAGGAGCACCGCATAGCCCGATTTGAATTCCCGGTGCTGGTATTGCTCGCGACCGCCGGGATGATGGTCATGATCTCGGCTAACGATCTGATCACGCTCTATCTCGGCCTCGAATTGCAGAGCCTGGCCCTGTATGTCGTGGCGAGCTTCGACCGGGATTCGGTGCGCTCGACCGAAGCCGGGCTCAAGTATTTTGTGCTCGGGGCGCTGGCCTCGGGGATGCTGCTCTACGGAGCCTCGCTGGTCTACGGCTTCACCGGAACCACCAGCTTCGCCAACATCGCCAGTCTGTTCGGCGGCGGCGGCAAGCCGTCGGCCGGGCTGATCATCGGCATGGTGTTCGTCGCGGTCGGGCTTGCCTTCAAGTGTTCCGCCGTGCCGTTCCATATGTGGACGCCAGACGTCTATGAGGGTGCGCCGACCCCGGTGACGGCGTTCTTCTCGGTCGCGCCGAAGATCGCGGCGGTGGCGCTGTTCGTCCGGTTTCTGGTCGAGCCGCTCGGTGGGCTGATCGCCGAATGGCGCCAGATCATCGTCTTTCTGTCGGTCGCCTCGATGATCCTCGGCGCCGTCGCAGCGATCGCCCAGCAGAACATCAAACGGCTGATGGCCTACAGCTCGATCGGCCATGTCGGCTATGCGCTGATTGGCCTCGCCGCGGCGACCCCGAGCGGGATCCGCGGCGTGCTCGTCTACATGGCGATCTACCTGTTCATGAATGTCGGCACCTGGGCAGTCATCCTGTGCATGCGGCAGAAGGGCCAGATGCTCGAGGGGATCGCCGACCTCAGCGGGCTCGGCCGGTCGCAGCCCGGCCTGGCGCTGGCTCTGGCGATCTTCATGTTCGCGCTGGCCGGGATCCCGCCGACCGCCGGCTTCTTTTCGAAGCTGTATATTTTCCTCGCCGCCATCGACGCGAACCTGGTCGGGCTTGCGGTGATCGGCGTCGTCACCAGCGTGGTGGGCGCGTTCTATTACCTGCGCATCGTCAAGGTCATGTACTTTGACGAGCCGGTCGGCGTTTTCGACCGGCCGATCGCCGCCGAGCTCAAATGGGTGCTCGTCGTCACGGTATTTCTGACGATGTTCTTCATTCTGCTGCCCGATCCGATCGTCGGCAGCGCCGAGGCGGCGGCGAAAGCCCTGTTCGCGCGATGACCGACGGTGCGCCGTCGCTGCCGCAAGGTTTTCTGCTGCATCGCTTCGATACGGTCGGCAGCACCAATGACGAGGCGCGGCGGCTGGCGCGCGACGGCGCACCCGAAGGGACGCTGGTGTGGGCCGCGGCGCAGAGCGCCGGACGCGGCCGGCGTGGTCACTTATGGCAGTCGCCGCCGGGAAATCTGTACCTGTCGCTGGTCATGCGTCCGGAGGGGCCGGCAGCGCGAGCCCCGCAGCTCGGCTTTGTTGCGGCCTTGGCGCTCGGCGAGGCGCTGGATCAGCTCGCCGGACCGCACCTGCAGCTCCGCTTCAAATGGCCGAACGATGTGCTGATCAACGGCGGCAAGCTCGCCGGCATCCTGCTCGAGTCGGAGATGGCGGCAGCCGGCGGGCTCGATTTTGTGATCATCGGGATCGGAGTCAATCTCGTCTCGGCCCCGCGCGATCTCGAATACCCGGCCACTTCGCTGGCCGATCAGGACGTCTCGGGCATCACCCCCGTGTCCTTGCTCGAAGCCCTGGCGGCCCATTTCATCGTGTCGGTGGAACGCTGGCGCAACGAGGGTTTCGCGCCGGTGCGCGCGGCTTGGCTGCGCCGCGCCAGCGGGATCGGCGAAGCGATCCGCGTCCGGCTCGAACGGCTAACCATCGACGGTCGCTTCCTCGATCTCGACTATGATGGTGCGCTGGTGCTGGATGGCAAGGACGGTCCGCGCCGCATCGCGGCGGGCGAAGTCTTCCCGGCGCTCGGCTGAGGAGGCGCTGATGCTGCTCGCGATCAATGCCAATAATACCAACACGGTGTTCGCGATCTGGGACGGCGTCGATCTTAAGGGCAGCTGGCGCACCGCGACCGAAGGGAAGCGCACCGCCGATGAATATGTTGTGTGGCTCGATCATCTACTCGCGCTGGAGGGCCTCACCCGCGGCAATGTGGACGGCGCGGTCGTCGCGAGCGTCGTACCCGAGGTCAATTTCAACCTCCTCACCCTCTGCCGGAAGTATTGCAACACCGAGCCGCTCGTGGTCGGCGCGAAGGGGGTCAAGCTCGGCACAAAGGCGCTCGTGGACCGCCCGGAGGAGGTCGGCGCCGATCGTCTCGTCAATACCGTCGCGGCGCACGATCGCTATAAGGGCCCCTTGATCGTTGTCGATTTTGGCACCGCGACGACGCTCGACGTGGTCGACCGTGACGGCAATTATTGCGGCGGTGTCATCGCGCCGGGGATAAATCTATCGCTCGCCGCGTTGCACATGGCAGCGGCCAAGCTGCCCAGCGTCCGCATCAGCCGCACGGAGCACGTGATCGGCAAGGACACCGAAAGCTGCATGCAATCGGGCATTTACTGGGGCTATATCGGGCTAGTCGAGGGGCTCGTTGGCCGGATCAAAAACGAATTCGGTGCGCCGATGAGGACGGTCGCGACCGGTGGGCTGGCGCCGCTCTTCGGGGGCGCGACTGAGGCCATCGAACATGTCGATCCCGACCTTACTCTATGGGGCCTCCGCCTGATCTATCGCCACAACACCAACCGATGAGCCCTGCGGCTCCCTACAACCCCGGCGACGCCACGTCCGGCGACCCCGACGCGCTGTTCTTCGTGCCGCTCGGCGGTGCCGGCGAGATCGGCATGAACCTCAACCTCTACGGTTATCGGGGGCAGTGGCTGATCGTCGATTGCGGCGTCACCTTTGGCGACGAGGAACACCAGCCTGGGGTGGACGTGATCATGGCCGACCCGGCCTTCATTCTCGAACGCCGCGACCGGCTGCTCGGCATCGTCGCGACGCATGCGCATGAGGACCATATCGGCGCGATCCCGTATTTGTGGCCGCAGCTCGAATGCCCGGTTTGGGCGACGCCGTTCACCGCCGCGGTGCTTCGGGCCAAGCTGGTCGAGAGCGGCTTGGCCGACCGGGTGCGCATAACGACGGTGCCGATGTCGGGCCGCTTTCAGATCGGCCCGTTCGATCTCGAATTGATCACGCTGACCCATTCGATCCCAGAACCCAATGCGGTGGTGATCCGCACCGGCGCCGGCACCGTATTGCATACCGGCGACTGGAAGCTCGACCCCGAGCCAATGATTGGCTCGCCGACCGATGAGGAGAGGCTCCGTCAGGTCGGCGACGAGGGGGTGCTGGCGATCGTCTGCGACTCGACCAATGCGCTGAAGCCGGGCGCCTCGGGATCGGAAGGCGAGTTGCGCCATTCCCTGACCGAGCTGATCGGCCGCTATGACGGGCGGGTCGCGGTCGCCTGCTTCGCGTCGAACGTGGCGCGGCTTCAGACGATTGCCCAGGTTGCGCGCGAGCATGACCGCGATGTCGCGCTGGTCGGCCGCTCGCTTTGGCGGATCGAGAAGGCAGCGCGCGACACCGGCTATCTCGGCGATGTCCCGCGCTTTCTGACCGAGGACGAAGCCGGCTACGTGCCGCGCGACAAGATCCTGCTGATCTGCACCGGCAGTCAGGGCGAGCCGCGCGCCGCGCTGGCGCGCATTGCCCGCGACGACCACCCGAACGTCACGCTTGAAGAAGGCGACGTCGTGATCTTTTCCTCGCGCGTCATCCCGGGGAACGAAAAGGCGATCGGACGGCTGCAGAACGCACTGGTGCGACTCGGGGTCGAGGTGGTGACCGAAGCCGATCATTTCGTCCATGTCTCGGGCCATCCGGCACGCGACGAGCTGGTGCGGATGTATCAGATGATCCGGCCCCGGATCGCGATCCCCGTGCATGGCGAGGCCCGCCATCTCGCGGCTCATGCCGAACTGGCGCGCACCTGCCAGGTGAATGACGCGCTGGTGATCGAGAATGGCGACATGATCCGGCTCGACGGCGAAGGCGCCGCGATCGTCGACGAAGTGCCGGTCGGCCGCATCGCGCAAGACGGCAAGAGCCTGCTGCCGCTCGGAGGCGGCGTGCTGCAGCAACGACGGCGGCTCGGCAGCGACGGCAGCGTCGTCACGACGCTGATCGTCGACCGCCGCGGCTGGCTTGCCGCGCCGCCGCAAATCAGCATGATCGGACTTGCCGAGGCAAACGCAGCACCCGTAGCGGCATTGCGCGATGCGCTCGCCGACGCGATGGAAGGTCTGCCGGCGCCGATGCGTCACGACGACAATGCGGTGCGCGATATGGCGCGCCGGGTGGTGCGCCGTGAGCTCAGGGAGCGCTTCGGCAAGCGGCCGCTGATAGAGATCCAGCTGGTCAGGCTGTGACCCGGCAATGATCGGCCGGCTTAATCATGTTGCTATCGTCGTGCCCGATCTGGAGGCTGCGGCAGCGGTTTACCGCGATACGCTTGGCGCTCGCGTATCGCCGCCGCAGGCTTTGCCGGCGCACGGCGTCACGGTCGTGTTTGTCGACTTGCCCAACACCAAGATCGAGCTGCTGCAGCCGCTCGGTGCCGATTCACCGGTGCAGGGCTTTCTCGACCAGCACCCGGCCGGCGGCATGCACCACATCTGCTACGAGGTCGATGATATCATCGCCGCGCGCGACCACCTGCGCGCCACCGGCGCACGCGTGCTCGGTGATGGGGAACCGAGTCTCGGCGCCCATGACAAGCCGGTGCTGTTCCTGCATCCGAAGGACTTCTGCGGTACGTTGATCGAGCTGGAACAGGCGTGAGGTCGACGCGGCAGCGGCATGAACTGGCTGACCGGCATCGTCGTCTATATCCTGGTCTGGTGGGTCACGCTGTTCGCCATCCTGCCGTTGTGGGTTACGCCGTCCGAGCCGGGCGATCTCGGTCACGCCGCCGGCGCGCCGCGCCGGCCGTTGCTCGGGCGCAAGCTGGCGCTGACGACGCTGTTGGCCGCCATCATCTGGGTCGGCATCTATATCGTCGTCCGGGAACCGTGGTTCAGCTTCCGCGGCTCGTGACGTGAGCGCCGCCTATTGCCGTCTCGCGCCGGGCCATCCGTGGCACGGCCCCTATCATGATGGCGAATACGGCTTCCCCGCCGAGGACGAGGCAGTGTTGTTTGAGCGGCTGGTGCTGGAGATCAACCAGGCAGGACTGTCCTGGCTGACGGTTCTGCAGAAACGCGCCGCCTTTCGCGCCGCGTTCGCTAGTTACGAAGTCGATCGGGTCGCCGCTTTCGGTGAAGCGGATACCGCTCGTCTGCTTGCTGATCCTGGCATCGTGCGCAACCGCCTCAAAATCGCGGCGGTCATCGACAATGCCCGGGTGATCCAGCAGCTCCGTCAGTCGCATCGCTCGTTCCACGCTTGGCTCGAAGCGCATCATCCGCAGCCGCTGGAGGAGTGGACACGCCTGTTTCGCCGCCATTTCCGCTTCACCGGCGGGCTGATCGTCGGCGAATTCCTGATGAGCCTCGGCTATCTGCCTGGAGCGCATGAGCCGGATTGCCCAGTCTATCGCCGCATCCTTCCGCTGGCGCCGCCGTGGTCGCGCGCCGCCCCGGCACTCGGCGCAAATTGACGTTTTGGTAGAGTGTGAGCTAGGTTGCCGACGGGCGGGTTTCATCGCCCAAGCCGTCGCGAACATCGATCTGTGATCAGGGGGAGGGACCGTTGTCGCTGCCGCAGAAATATCTCAAGCTGGTATCGGAGCTCGCAGCCCGCGGGACCATCGGAGTGGCGCTGCTGCTTGGTGCTGCGGCATCGGGCGAAGCGCGCCAGGCCGCGGCTGATCAGCAGCCGACGCAGGCGCGAGACGAGCGCGTTTCGGAAAGGCTCGCCGCGATCCGCGAGGCTGTGTCGGCGCTCGCGGACTCCGAGGCGCAGACACAACTTCCCGCCGGCGAACGCCGCCTCTCTTGGCACAATTGGGGAGGCGGCTGGGGCGGCGGAGGCGGAGGCTGGGGGTGGGGTCGGCCCTGGGGCAATTTCGGCTTCGGCGGACCCTGGAACAATTGGAATAATTGGCGATACGGCTGGAACAATTGGCGCAACGGGTGGGGTAATTTCTAATCCGGATCGCGCGTCGTAAGCGCAAGCCGATGCCGCATATCCAGCTGGTGGTGATTCAGCCGACGCCGTTCTGCAATATCGACTGCCGGTACTGCTATCTGCCGGACCGCAGCAATAAGGCGGTTGTCAGCGAGGAAACCCTAGGCAATTTTTTCTCGCAGATCTTCGCCTCCGGTTGGCTGCGGGACGGGTTAAGCGTTGTCTGGCATGCCGGTGAGCCGATGGTGCTCCCGATCGATTTCTACCGGCGCGCCTTTCGGCTGATCGACAGCATGAAGCCGCCCGACGTGGCGCTGACGCACGCGTTTCAGACCAATGGAACGCTGATTGATGACGCGTGGTGCGCGTTCTTCGCCGAGGAGACGGTCAATGTCGGGGTTAGCGTCGACGGTCCGCAGCGGCTGCACGACATTAATCGGCGCACCCGTGCCGGGAGCGGCACTTTCGACAAGACCATCGCTGGGATCCGCCGGCTCCGCGAGCGCGGCATCCCATTTCATGTGATCTCGGTGCTGTCGGCCGAGAGCTTGGCCGCGCCGCGTGAGATGTTCGACTTTTACATAGCCGAGGGCATCGACCGGATCTGCTTCAATGTCGAGGAGAGCGAGGGCGGCCACGTGTCGCGCTCCTTCGGCGAGTCCGGCATCGAGGGCGCCTATTACCGTTTCCTGCGCGAGTTCTGGCGATTGGCCGCGGCGCTGCCGGGCAAATTCGAGTTCATCCGCGAGATCGACGACGCGACCCGTTTGGTGCTGCGCCCGACGGAGGGCATGTTTTTCAATCAGCTGGTCGACCCCTTTGCGGTCACCAGCATGGATTGGGCCGGCAACATCGCGACCTTTTCGCCGGAGCTGCTCGGGCTGAAAAACGCCGTCTACGGCGATTTCATCCTCGGCAACATCAATCGCGACCGGCTGACCGATATGGCGCACGGGCCCGCGCTGATCAGACTGCGTCAGGATATCGATGCCGGGGTCGAGATGTGCCGGCAAGGTTGCGAGTACTTCAGCATTTGCGGCGGCGGCGAGCCGGTCAACAAGCTGGCGGAGAACGGCAGCTTCGTCAGCACGGAAACGACCTATTGCCGGATGACCAAAATGCGGGCCACCGATCTCGTGCTCGATCTGCTGGATTTGCTCGGGCAGCGTGGACCCGAACTTTCGGATGCCGGCATTCGCAATTTGGGCGCCGGGCTTCTCGCGGGCGAAGCGAGGATCCCCGTTGCGCCGGTGGGTTGACGCGGGCGAACGGCCCGCGAACGCGGTGTTCAACTTGAAGGCGGGGATACGGCAGATGCATCGGATCATTTTTGGCGTAATCGCGGCCATGCTGCTGCAGGCCGGCTTTATCGGGTCGGCCCTGGCGCAAGGCGCGCAACCGGCCGGGCAGGGCGGTGGACAGCAAGGCTATGAGGGAGCTGACCAAAGCGCCGCCGGACCGGCCGGCGCCAGCCGACCGCTGGAAATGCCGATTCTGTACGTGACAGGCATCGAGGTACTTCGCTCGTCGATGGACCCCAAAATCGACCTCATTCACGTAACCGGATTGGTCAGCTCGGTAGGTTGGAGCACGCCCCAGCTCGTGCCGTTCTTCTACGGCAAGCCGGCCGATGATGTTCTCGATCTGCAATTCATTGCCACCAGCCCACAGCAATCCCAGAAGGCCGAAGGCTTTGTGCCGGTCAGTGCGATGTTCACGCTCGAGCCGGGACATCCTTATAAAGGCGTGCGGGTGCGCGCCGCCGACAACGCTCTCAATCTCAAACAACTTCCCGGCAGCGCCCATGCCGACGTCAAAGCCGATGACTGCAAGCAATGCATGGGAAAGAAATTTGCCGAGAAAGGCAAATCACCGGCGGGTACAGCAAACGTCGTGCGGGAAGAGGACCTGCCGCGCGGCTTCCGCACCGTCGTGCCGACGCACGGGGTTGCCGGCATCGTTCATAATCCGAATCGCATCAATCTGATTCTAGACGAAAACAACACGATCGTGATGGCGTTCTGGGAATAAGTGCTGACATCGGTCCCGACGAACGGGCGCGGCGAGCAACGCGGCTCGCCGCCCCCATGGGATGATAGGGACTGCGGTTCGCGTTATAACGCCGGAACAGCCAAACAGAGGGACACCATGTTGAAATCGGGGGTTTTCGCCAGTCTGCTGCTCACGAGCGTAATCGGCATCCCGGTTGCGTCAGAGGCACGTCCGGTAGTGCCGGAAGGCGCTCCGGGGATTTCGAATATTGTACCGGTTCAGGGTTATTGGGAGCGCTGCCGGTATTTGCGCGAGCGGATTCGCGAGATCGAGGGGCGCCTGTACTCCGCGCCGCCCTGGGAACGGCCGCGCCTCGAACGTCGGTTGTTCGAAAGACGGGAGGAGTTTCGCGCGAGCTGCCGCCGGTATTAGCCGGCCGGCACCCCCGAACCCGTCTGTCATAAAAGCACAAGGGTGAACCTCCAGCAGCAGCGCCCGGTGGATGCATCGGCGGTCGATGAGATCGCCCGTGCGCTGGCGGTGCACTCGATTTTCGCGCGCTTTGAGCCGCAGGCACTGCGCACCATCGCGGCGCGCTGCAGCTTCGCCGCGTTCCCGGCCGGCGAGAGGATCATGCACCAGGGCGAGCATGGCGGCTTCGCCCTGGTGATCCTCGAGGGCGAGGTCGACGTGTATGTCGAGATCCCGGCCGGGCTGATCCATATGGCGACGCTTGGGCCCGACCGGATTGTCGGCGAGCTGGGCAGCGTCAGCGATGCGCCCCGCACGGCGACCGTGGTGGCGCGCAGCGCGGTGACGGCGCTGCGTGTCGACCGGGACGATCTGATGAGCCTGGCCGCCGAATTTCCGTCGATCGGGATCGAGATCATCAGCAAGCTCGGGCAGCGCCTGCACAGCACCAACCAGTCGCTCGCCTATTTGACCTACGCGGCGAATGCCTTGGCGCGCGACGAATACGATTCCGCGATGCTCGTAGAGCTGACAAACCAGTCGGGCGCGCTGGCGAGTTTTGCCCGCGCTTTCGCCGATATGGCGGCCGAGATCAGGGCCAAGCAGAGCCGCCGCGAGGAGATGCAGGCGGCCGCCGCGATCCAGCAATCGATCCTGCCCGGTCCGCTGTCTTCGAGTGACGGTACATCGCGCATCGATCTGCACGCGGATATGCGGCCGGCGCGCGAAATTGGCGGCGATTTCTTCGACTATTTCCTGATCGACGAGCACCGGCTGGCATTCACCGTCGCCGATGTCTCGGGAAAGGGCATCCCGGCGGCGCTGTTCATGGCGGTCTCCCGCACCGTCATGCGCAATACCGGTGCCGCCGATATGGCGGCGCGAATGGCGGATGCCAACCGCCTGCTCTCGGCCGAGAATGCCGCATGCATGTTCGTGACGTTGTTTCACGGCGTGCTCGAGCTGACGACGGGCCGGTTGCGATACTGCAATGCCGGTCATAACCCGCCCTATCTGCTGCGCGCCGGCGGCGCCCGCGAGACGCTGAAAGCGACCGGCATTCCGTTTGGGATCGATCCTGACAGGCCCTACGGGATCGCCGAGACGGTGCTCGCCCCCGGCGATTCGCTGTTCCTGTTCAGCGACGGGATCACCGAGGCGACCAGCCCGACCGACGAGATTTTCGGCGAGGCGCGCCTCGAAAAAGTGCTCGACAACGCGCGGGGGCACGGCGCCGCCGAGCTGGTCGCGGAGGTTATCGCCGCCACCGCCGAATTCGCCGCCGGCGCCGAACAATCCGACGACATCACCTGCCTCGCGCTGGTCTATCGCGGCACCGAATAGGGCCCGGGGCGCAGGCTTCGACATGCCCGGATTGTGGCAGCGCTGCATCGATGCTGCGCGTCCTTCGACACGCGCCGCGGCTTCGCCGCAGCGCTGCTCAGGATGAGGTGGGTTGTTGATGGCACTCACAGAAATTTTCTCATCCTGAGCGCTCGCGAAGCGAGCAGTCGAAGGACGCACGGCGCCGAACAATCCGACGATATCACCTGCCTCGCGCTGGTCTATCGCGGCTAGTACTCAGCGCCGGGCGGTCTCGATCCGCAGCCGGTTCTGCCCGTCTTCACGGCGGTATTCGACACGATCGGCCATGTTGCGGATCAGGTGAATCCCGAGGCCGCCGGGATCGCGTTCCTCCAGCGGCCCGGTCAAGTCGGGCGGCGGCGCCGCCGAGGGATCGAACGGGCCGCCATTGTCGATCACTTCAGCGGCGCAGCGATCCTCGTCGATGTCTAGGCGGAGGTGGATGCAATGCGGCGGCGGTGCCTCGGCAAAGGCATAGGAGACGACGTTCGTCACCGCCTCCTCGATCGCCAGCATGAGTTTGAATGTCAGACCGGCCTCGAGCCCGGCTTCCTGGCAGCGCTCCTCGACCCAGCCGATCAGCGGCGGGACCGCTGCGAGATCCGGGGTGATACTGGTGTCATAGGAGGCCATTGGGCCTCTTAGCGTGGCCTTTGGGGCAAGCCAAGCCCGATTTCGCGGGCCTTGCCTGCGTCTATTGCACGCGCGCGCGGCGCCATGCTACCCCAATGCGGGCGCAGCGAGCGTAGCAGGGGAACATTTCATGGAATTTGCCCAGGAACAGGCGGGCGATGCCGTCATCGTCAGGCTTACCGGCCGCCTCGACAGCGGCGCCGCCAAATCGGCCGAGGACGGGTTCAACGCGGCCCTCAGCGGCGCTACTCCCCATCTCGCCGTCGATTTGACAAAGCTCGACTACATCAGCAGCGCCGGGCTGCGGGTCCTGCTCGTGGTGGCCAAAAAAGTGCAGCAGGCGAAGGGCAAGGTGGCCCTGTTCGGGCTCTCGCCGAATGTCCGCGAGGTGTTCTCGGTCAGCGGCTTCGATACGATCTTTTCGATCCAACCAGATTCCGCGGCCGCCCTCGCGGCGGTCCGGTAAAAGGGGGCGGCGATGTTGAGCTTTGTCGAAGAGATCACGCTGCTCCTGCTCGACGATACGCAGGGCCGGTTTGTCGACCTGCCATTGTCGGCCTCCGATGTGGTGGTCGCCGGCGCCGCGTTGATGGATCTGGCATTGGCCAATCGCATCGACAGCGATCTCGAGCGGCTGACCGTCGTCGATACCAAGCCGACCGGCGACGACATTCTCGACGATGCGCTGGCCCGGATCGCCCCACCCGGGCAGGATTTGTCGGTCTCCGCCGCTGTCGAAGGGCTCGCGGCCTATGCCGAGGGCTACAAGGAGAAGGCGCTGCAGCGGCTCGTCGCGCACAAGATCCTGCGCGAGGAGAATGGCCGTTTCCTGTGGGTCTTCCCGACCCGGCGCTACCCGGTCATCGACGACACCGAGCAGCGCGAGGTCAAGCCGCGGCTGCGCCAGATCCTGCTGACCGACGAAATCCCCGATCCGCGCGATGTCGTGCTGATCTGCCTGATCGACGCGTGCAATCTGCTCGGGCTCGTGCTGACCCCGGACGAGATCAAGCAGACCACGACGCGAGTCGAGCAGCTCAGCAAGATGGATCTGATCGGCCAGGCGGTAACCCGCGCGGTCGCCGAGATCCGCTTTATCGTCAAGCACGCGACCTCGCCGATCTTCTAATACGGGTTCGCCGAGTTCGTCGGCTCACAAAGGTGGTTCCTCCCCTGCGGAGCGGGGGAGGTGGCGAGCGGCGCGAGCCGAAGGGGGCAGAAGCGGCGTTCATCGTGCCGCGAAGATATGCCCCCTCCACCATGCTTCGCATGGTCCCCCTCCCCCGCGTCGCGGGGGAGGATCAAGTGCGCGGGTCGGATTAAATCGCGGCATGGGAAATTCCCTCAGAACAGGGAATTTTTCGCAATTTAACAGGGAAATCGCCGCCCAACCCAGAGCGGGAAGGCGAGAGGGGGTAGACCCTCTCCGCAAGGCGCCGCTCACAGCATCCCCATGACCGT
>Ga0209474_10003626_pt1 | contig 13499 bp, 17 predicted proteins | sample GraSoiAngelo_145_FD_185902 | JGI IMG/M metagenome (GOLD analysis project Ga0209474, IMG submission 185902) | Grasslands soil microbial communities from the Angelo Coastal Reserve, California, USA - 14_1009_05_20cm (SPAdes) (version 2) | ecosystem: Environmental > Terrestrial > Soil > Grasslands...
CGGAAGCACTGCAGGTGGACGACATCCCGGTCGCCGACCCCGGTCCGGGGCAGGTGCGCATCCGGCATACCGCGATCGGCGTCAACTTCGTCGATACCTATCAGCGCTCGGGCCTCTACCCGATGCAGCTGCCGATGGTGGCCGGCAACGAGGCCGCGGGCGTGGTCGAGGCCGTGGGCAAGGGCGTGAAGGACCTGAAGGCAGGCGATCGCGTCGCTTATACCGGGCTCCCCGGCTCCTATTGCGAGGCGCGCGTGGTGCCGGCCGAGCGCATGGTCAAAATCCCCAAGGGCATCAGCGACGAGCAGGCCGCCTCGATGATGCTGAAGGGCATGACGGTGCATTACCTGATCTTCTCCACCTACAAGGTGAAGAAGGGCGAAACCGTCCTCTGGCACGCGGCCGCGGGCGGTGTCGGCACGATCGCTGGCCAGTGGCTCAAGAAGCTCGGCGTGACCACGATTGGCACGGTCGGTTCAGAGGAAAAGGCGAAGCTCGCCAAGGCGCACGGCTACAAGCATGTGATCAACTACTCGACCGAGAACTTCGCCGAGCGGGTGAAGGAAATCACCAAGGGCAAGAAGCTGCCGGTGGTGTACGACGCCGTCGGCAAGTCGACTTGGGATGGCTCGCTCGAGTGCCTGCAGCCGCGTGGCCTGCTGGTGTCCTTCGGCAACGCCTCGGGCGCAGTGCCGCCGGTCAACCTCGGCATTCTCTCGACCAAGGGTTCCCTCTACGTCACGCGTCCGACATTGAACACCTACGTCGCCGCGCGCGAGGACCTGGTGAAGCGAGCGAGCGATCTCTTCAACGCGGTAAAGTCCAAGGCTGTCAGGATCGAGACCAGTGCGCGCTACAAGCTCGATCAGGCGGCGAACGCCCACCGCGACCTCGAGGGGCGCAAGACCACCGGCTCCGTGGTGCTGATCCCGTAGGTGGAGCTGGACGTCGCCGCGCTCAAGGCGCGCCTTGCGCGCGCGACGTCCCCGCACACGGTCTACGGCGACGACGCCGCGGAGCGCGAGGCGGCGGCCACCACGCCGGCGGCGGTGCTGGTGCCGATCATCGCGCATCGCGAAGGGCTCACCGTGCTCTTCACGCGCCGTACGGTGCACTTGAAGGCGCATTCGGGCCAGATCAGCTTTCCCGGCGGGCGCGCGGAGCCGGGCGATCCGACGCCCGAGGACACGGCGCTGCGCGAAGCCGAGGAGGAGATCGGCATTGCGCGCTCGCGCGTCGAAGTGATCGGGCGGCTACCCGACTACCTGACGCGCACCGGCTTTCGCGTCACGCCGGTGATCGGTGTGATCCAGCCGCCGCTCGAGCTGGTGCCGGACGCGCGCGAGGTGGACGAGGTATTCGAGGTGCCGCTCGCATTTCTGCTGGACGAGCGCAACCATCAGCGGGCGACGCGTGAGCTGAACGGCCGCACGGTCGGCTTCTACGTCATCGAGCACCAAGGCCGCACCATCTGGGGCGCGACCGCCGGCATGCTCGTCAACCTCTACCGTAGAATCGCCGCGTGAGCGCTCTCGCGATCATCGCCGCGCTCCTCATCGAGCAGTGGCGGCCGCTCGGCGAGCGAACCGCGGTGCAGGGCTCGCTCGCCGCCTGGGCAGGCGCCCTCGAGCAATCGTTCAACGGCGGCGAGCGCCGCCACGGCGTGGTCGCCTGGCTGGTCGCCGTGGTGCCGCTCGTGCTCGCGGCCGCGGCCGCGCATTACCTGCTGCACGCGATGCACGGCCTCCTCGCGCTCGTCTTCAACGTGGCGGTGCTCTATCTCACCCTCGGCTTTCGCCAGTTCAGCCACTACTTCACCGACATCCAGCTCGCCGTCAAGTCGGGCGACATCGAGCGCGCGCGCTCGCTGCTCGAGCAGTGGCGCGGCGCTTCCGGCGTCGTGCGTAACCGCGAAGAAGTCATCCGCCTGACCATCGAAGAGGCGCTGCTCGCCTCGCACCGGCACGTGTTCGGCGTGCTTTTCTGGTACCTGCTGCTGCCGGGTCCGAGCGGCGCCGTGCTCTATCGGCTCGCCGCCTACTTCGCCTGGCGCTGGAAGGATCTCGGCGGCTTCGGCGACTTCGCGCGACGCGCCTTCGACGTGCTCGAGTGGCCGGCGGTGCGGCTGACCGCCGCCGCGTTCGCGGTGGTTGGCGACTTCGAGGACGCGGTCTACTGCTGGCGCACGCAGGCGCGCAGCTGGTTCGACCCGAACGCCGGCATCGTGCTCGCCGCTGGCGCCGGCGCCATGGGCGTGCGCCTGGGCATGCCGGTGCAGGAAGTGGAAGGCATGCAGCCACGGCCCGAGCTCGGCGTCGGCGAACCGGCCGAAGGGCCGTTCCTCGACAGCACCGTAGGTCTCCTCTGGCGCGCGGTCGTCGTCTGGGTCTTCGTGCTGGTGATCCTCACCATGGCGCGCCTGCTGTAGGCGGGGTGCGGCTACGCCGCCCGGCCTATGCCGCGCGGCGCCGGCAATGCAAAACGCTTTGCAAAATGCTCGCATGCAGAACGTGCAGGCCGACCTTCGCCGCGCGCTCGAGCACCATGAAGGCGGCCCGGCGCGGCGCTGGCTGCTCGCGCTCAGCGCCCCGGGCACGCACGCTGTGCTGGTCTATCGCTTGGGGCGCTGGGCGCTTCGCCTCGGCCTTGCTCGCCTCGCGCTCGATCCGCTTTATCACGTGCTCTACCTTCTCGTGCGCATCTGCTGGGGAATCGAGATTCCGCGCGCCGCGAGCATCGGCGCCGGCCTCTATATCGGGCACTTCGGCGGCATCAACGTGTCACGCCGCGCCGTGGTGGGGCGCGATTGCACGCTGTCTCAGGGCGTGACCATCGGCGTGAGCGGCCAGGGCGCCGAGCGCGGCGCGCCGGTGATCGGCGATGACGTCTACATCGGGCCGGGGGCTCGCCTCTTCGGTGCGATCCGCATCGGCGACAACGTCAAGATCGGCCCGAACGCCGTCGTGCACGAAGACCTTCCGGCCAACGCGGTCGCCGTGCTCGATCCGGGCTTTCGCATCGTCTCGTATCGCGGCAACCGGCGCGCAGCGGCCCGGCCTATGCCGGCCGATAGGCGCCGCAGCGCCAGCATTGGGTGAATTGAGCGCCGAGACGCTCGCCGCACGAGCAGGTCCATTCCGGCCCGGCGGCCGCCGTGCCGAGCAGCAGCCGCTCGGCGCGGCCGGCATCGGCCTCGTTCAGCACCCATAGCTCTGCCTGACATTCCGCCGGCGGCAGGTCGCCCATGGCCGAAGAGAGATACTGGTTCTTCACCACCGCGCGGATGCCCTCGGCCTCGAGCACGTTGCGGTAGTGGTGTACCACGGTCAGGTTCCAGGAGCTAAAAACGCGCCTCAAAGCCTGAACAGCGCATCGCACTTCGCCGCGCAAATGAAATCGTTCTCCGACAGGCCACCGATGGCGTGCGTCATGTACTCGACGCGGCACTTGTTGTAGCCGACGACGAGATCGGGGTGATGGTCTTCGCGATGCGAGAGCCAGGCGAGGGCATTCACGAAGGCCATGGTCTGGTAGTAGTTCGCGAACGGATAGACCTTGACGAGCTTGCCGTCGGCCACCGTCCAGCCCTTTACGAGCTTCAGCATCTCGTTCGCCTGCGCCGGCGCGTAAGGCGCCACGTCGCCCTCGCAGGGCGTGCACTTCTTCGCCGCCAGATCGCTCATCAGCTGCTCCTTAGTTCAGCCAGCCGCGCGATGCGCATCGCCGCCGGTGGATGCGAGTCGTAGAACGCGGAATGCAGCGGGTCGGGTGTGAGCGTCGCCGCGTTGTCCTGGTAGAGCTTGACCAGCGCGCGCACCAGCTCCTCCGAGCTCGCGTGGCTCACGGCATAGGCGTCCGCCTCGTACTCGCGCCGGCGTGAATAGCGGCTGGTGAGCGGCTGCAGGAAGAACAGGAACTCCGGCAGCACCATCATGAAGAGCGCGAGCGCGGCCGCCGGGCTTGGCGTGCGCACGCCGAGGCCGCTGTAGAACCAGTCGCGGTCGATCAGCTGGCCGAGGAGCCATAGCACGGCGAGGCTGATCGCCGCGGAGAGCACCATCTGCTTCGCGATGTGGTGCAGCCGGTAGTGACCAAGCTCGTGCGCAAGCACCGCTTCCACCTCGGGCGGCTGCAGCCTGCTCACCAGGGTGTCGAAAAGGACGATGCGCTTGGCGGCGCCGAAGCCGGTGAAAAAGGCGTTGCCGTGGCTCGAGCGCTTCGAGCCGTCCATCAAGAAAAGGCCGTTCGATTTGAAGCCGCAGCGCTCGAGCAGTCGTGCGACCCGCGCCGCCAGCTCGCCCTCGGTGATCGGCGTGAACTTGTTGAAGAGCGGCATGATGAGCGCCGGATAGAGCATGACCAGCACCGCGGAGTAGCCGACCCAGACCAGCCAGACATAGAGCCACCAGTACGCGCCCATCTTGCCCATCAGCCAGAGGACGGCGATGAGCAGCGGCACGCCGAGCGCGAGCCCGACCAGCGTGTGCTTCACCAGGTCGGCGATGAACAGACGCACCGTCATGCGGTTGAAGCCAAAGCGCGCCTCGATGCCGAAGGTGCGATAGGCGGCGAGCGGCAGCGCGATCAGCGACTGGATGAGCACGATGCTGAGAAGGAGCGCCGTGCCGTGCGCGATCGAGCCGGCGGCGAATGCGCGGCTCCAGGCTTCCGCCAACCACTGCAGCAGGCCGCCCAGCGTGAAGACGAGCAGCGTCGCCGCGTTGATCAGCACGTCGACCATGCCGAGGCGCGTCTTCGCGCTGGTGTAGTCGGCCGCCTTCTGGTGCGCCGAGAGCGCGATGCTGCCGCTGAACGAAGCAGGCACCGCGTCGCGATGCGCGCGCACGTGGCGGATCTGGCGCGCGCCGAGCCACAGGCGCGTGCTGGTCGCAAGCGCGAGCGCAGCGAGGAGGAGCCAGGTCAGGGCGTTCGGCATGCGAGACTAGAATATGCCATGCCCGCCGATCCCAACAACCTGATCTGGATCGATATGGAGATGACGGGTCTCGAGCCGACGGCGGATCGCATCCTCGAGATCGCGATGCTGGTCACCGACGCGCAGCTTTCGCTCCTTGCCGAGGGTCCGGTGCTGGTGCTGCATCAGCCCGACGAGGTGCTCGAGGCGATGGATAGCTGGAACAAGAATACGCACAAGAAGAGCGGCCTGATCGAGCGCGTGCGCGTCTCCAAGCTGAGCGAAGCCGATGCAGAGCGGGCGGCGCTCGATTTTCTTTCGCAGCACGTGCCGGCGAACAATTCACCGATGTGCGGCAACTCGATCTGCCAGGACCGCCGCTTTCTCGCGCGCTGGATGCCGCGCCTGGAAGCGCATTTCCATTACCGGAACCTGGACGTGTCGACGCTGAAGGAGCTGGTGCGCCGCTGGAAGCCCGAGCTCGCGAAGGGCTTCGCCAAGGAGGGACGGCACGAGGCGATGGCCGACATCCTCGAGTCGATCGAGGAGCTCAAGTTCTACCGCAAGAGCGTGATGACGATTTAAGGCTTCGGCGCGGCGCCGGTGAAGGAGCCCGACGGCGTGCCGGCGTTACCGCCCTTGGAAGGCTCGGCGCTCCTCGCGCCGCCACCGGGCACATCGTCGCCGACGTTGGAGCCGGTACCGCCGCGCGGCTTCAGCGTGACGGGCGGGCGCGGTTTCGGCGGCGTTTGCGCCGGCGGCGCGTTGCTCTGGCGCTCGGCCTCAGGCTCCTTCGCCGGCGCCTGTGCTGCCGCCGGCGTTGCCAACGCCAGCAGCGCGGCGATCAGTCCACTTCGACGATGCATTCGATTTCTACTGGGATGCCCATCGGCAGCGCCGCCATGCCGACCGCCGAGCGCGCATGGCGCCCGCGCTCGCCGAACACCTCGACGAAGAGATCCGAGCAGCCGTTGATCACCTTCGGCGGATCCTCGAACTCCGGCACCGAGTTCACCATGCCGAGCACCTTCACCACGCGCTTCACGCGCGCGAGGCTGCCGAGCTCCGTCTTCATCACCGCCAGGAGATCTATGCCGACGCTGCGCGCATGCTGGTAGGCCTGTTCGACCGTGTACTCGCGTCCCACCTTGCCCTTCGCACGACTGCCATCGGCGCCGCTGCGCGGGCCTTTGCCCGAAAGGAAGAGCAGGTTCCCGGTGCGCACCGCGTTCACGTAGTTCGCGACCGGCGCGGACACCGTGCCGAGGTCGATCTGCAGCTCCCGCAGCCGCTGCTCGGGATCCATTTACTGATTCGGATTGGTGTCCGGCGGGAAAGGCGAGCCCTTGGTTCCCGGCGGTGGCCGCTGCACGAATGCGGGCGAAGTCGGGCCGCCAAGCGCGGGCAGCGTGTCGGCCGGCGCCTTGGGTGCTTCGTCGCGCGGCGTGAACGTGATTCGCGGCGCGACCGGCGCTGCGTCGTCGAGCCGCAGCTTGAGCGGCGGCCGGGTCTTCGCCGGCTCCGGCGCGTCCTTCGGCGCCGTCTCCTCGGCGAGCGCCGGTACGGCGGCGAGCAGCACTGCGAGCGCGAGCGTTCTAGTCATGGGCGGGAATCACCTTGCCGGGATTCATGAGGTTGTGCGGATCGAGCGCGCGCTTGATATCGCGCATCACGTCCATGACGTCGTCGCCGAGCTCCAGACGCATGGAGCCGATCTTGCCGAGACCGATGCCGTGCTCGCCGGTGCAGGTGCCCTCCATCCGCAGCGCGCGCTCGACCAGGCGCTTGTTGAACTGCTTCGCGATCTCGGTCTCCTCGGGCTTGGCCGGGTCGACCAGCAGCATCAGATGGAAGTTGCCGTCGCCGATATGGCCGAGAAGCGGCACCGGCGCGAAATAGTCCTTCACGTCCTCCATTGTCTCGTGCACGCACTCGGCGAGGCGCGAAATCGGCACGCAGACGTCGGTCGACACGGCGCGCGAGCCCGGCCGGATCTGCAGGCAGGCGAAGTAAGCATCGTGGCGCGCCTGCCAGAGCTGGTTCCGCTCCTCGGGCTTGGTCGCCCACTGGAAGTCGTGCCCGCCGTGCTCGCGGGCGATCGCCTGCACCGCCTCGGCCTGCTCGACCACCGAGGACTGCGAGCCGTGGAACTCGAAGAACACGGTAGGCGCGACGCGATAACTGGTTTTTTTGTATTTGTTGATCGCGCCGATCGTCTTGTCGCAGACGATATCGCAGCGCGCGACCGGGATGCCCGACTGGATCGTCTCGATCACCGTGCGCGTGCAGCCATCGACCGTATCGAAGGCGCAGACTGCCGCCGACATCGCCTCCTGCACCGGGTACAGCCGCACCGTGACCTCGGTGATGATGCCGAGCGTCCCTTCCGAGCCGACGAAGAGGCGCGTGAGATCGTAGCCGGCAGCCGATTTCTTCGCGCGGCGCGAGGTCTGGATGATGCGGCCATCGGCGAGCACGACCTTGAGCGACAGCACGTTCTCGCGCATGGTGCCATAGCGCACGGCGTTCGTGCCCGAGGCGCGCGTCGCCGCCATGCCGCCGAGGGTCGCATCGGCCCCCGGATCCACCGGGAAGAAAAGGCCGGTGTGCTTGATGTCCTCGTTCAGCTGCTTGCGCGTTACGCCCGCCTGCACCACGGCGTCCAGATCCTCCTGGTGCACGGCGAGCACCTTGCTCATCTGAGAGAGATCGATCGACACGCCGCCATTGATGGCGAGGATGTGACCCTCGAGCGAAGTGCCGACGCCGAACGGGATCATCGGCACGCGGTGGCGCCGGCAGATGTCGACGATGTCGCGCACCTCTTCCGTGCTGTGCGGGAAGACCACGGCGTCGGGCAGCGCGTACGGGAAGTACGACTCGTCCTTGCCATGGTGCTCGCGCACCGCGGGCGAGGTCGAAACGCGATCACCGAGGAGCGCCTTCAGCTCGACGAGGACCGACTGGTCGAATTCGCGCGCCTTGTTCATGGCGCTATTTTAGTTTGATCTGGCCGTCGAACGGCACGCGCACGCCAAGCGACGGGATCTCGAGCGTGCACTTCGCCTCGAGCGTCTCGTTGCCCTGCAGCCTGCCGCCCATCATCGCTTTCTGCACCGCCTGCTCGATCTCGCGCTGCGAGTTGACGCCCACCATTTTCAGGAACTTGCGGATGCTGAGGTTGAAGGTTTCCTGGTCCATGCCTATCTCCGGTAGAGCAATTTCTTCGCCATCTCTTTTCCGAGCTCGACGCCCCACTGGTCGTAGCTGTTGATGTTCCAGATCACGCCCTGGACAAACACCTTGTGCTCGTAAAGCGCGATCAGCCGGCCGAGGTTGCGCGGCGTGCAGCCATCGAGGAACAGCATGCTCGACGGGCGGTTGCCTGGGTACTGGCGGTATGGCGGCAGGCTCGGGTCATCGGTGCCGAAGGCGAGGGCGTCGGCCTGGGCGCGCGCGTTCGCACTCAGGTTTTCTTCGAGCGCGAGGTCGATGAAGTCGGCCGGCACGACCTGCGTGCCTTGGTGCAGGAGCTGGTGGAACGAATGCTGGCTCACCGTGCCTTCGGCGCCCCACAGAATCGGCGCGGTGGGGTAGTCGACCGCGCGCCCCTCGCGGTCGACGCGCTTGCCGTTCGACTCCATCTCCAGCTGCTGCAGGTACGCGGGCAACAGGCGCAGCGCATTCGAATACGGCAGCACCGCGTGTGTCGGCGCGCCCAGGAAATTCGTGTTCCAGACGCCGATCAGCGCCATCAGCGCCGGGATGTTGTGCTCGATCGGCGCTCGAGCGAAGTGCTCGTCGATCTCGCGGCCGCCGGCGAGGAACTCATCGAACGCCGGCACGCCGAGCGAGCACATGGCGGCGAAGCCGACCGCCGACCACACCGAATAGCGCCCGCCGACCCAGTCCCACATCGGCAGGACTTCCGAGACGCCGAAGCGCTTCGCCGCCTCGACGTTCGCGCTGATGGCATAGAACTCGCGCGCGCCCCAGCGCTTCGCCCGCTCGGCGTTCGCCATCGTTTCCTGCGTCGTGAAGGTCTTCGACGCCACGACGATCAATGTCTCGGCCGGGGTGGCGCCTTCGAGCGCGCGCTCGAGATCGCGCGGGTCGACGTTCGCCGCGAAGCGCACATCCAGTGTGCCGTCGGCCAAGGCGTCCGCGAGCAGCCGCGGGCCGAGGTCGGAGCCGCCGGTGCCGAGGTTGACGATGCGCTTGAAGCGCCGCTCTTCGCGCAGCCGCCGCGCCAGCGAGCGCATGCGCTCGAGCGCCTCGCGCACTTCGCTCGGCGCGTCGGCGGCGCGCAGCGCCGTGTGCCAGGCCGCCCGATCCTCGGTGTTGTTGACGTGCTTGCCGCCAAGGAGCGCAGCGCGCCATTCGGCGAAGCCGCGCTCCTCGGCGAGGTGCGCGAGCAGCCGCAGCGTCATGGCGCCCAGGCGCTGGCGCGAATAGTCGAAGCGCACGCCCGCCGCTTCGGTGGCGAGATGGCGAGCTCGCTCGGCGTCGGTCGCGAACCGCTCGCGCAAATGCACGTGCCGCGAGGACTCGGCGTGCGCGGCAAGCGCGGTCCAGGACGGGCAGGAAGTGGGCGGCGCGAGGTTCACTATGGGTTCATCGTTCCAGGCGGTAGAGGCGATAGCGCTCGGCGCGGTCGCCGGGACGGCCGACGTCGGCGAGCTTTACCCAGCGGTGTCCCGCCCCGGCGGACGGCGCATCGCGCTCGTGCTGCGGCGTCCCCTGCACGAGCACCAGCGGACAAGCGCCCGGTTTCAGTACGTCATAGGGTTGCGTGCGGATGCCATGGTAGTCGAGCACCGCGGCCTGCGATACGCCGAGGGAGCGGCTCGCGACGCAGCGCGCGCCGCTCGGCAGCTTGCTCCGTAGCTCGAGAGCAACGCCGCGGTAGCTCTTTTGGTAATCGACCCAGGGCATCCACAGGGTGGCAAAGGTGCCCCAAAGGAGCACCATGCCGCCTGCCCAGCGCGCCAGGCTGCGAAGCGGGGAAGCGGCGGTGCAGCAGATGAGATACAGCCAGGCGCCGGCCACGAAGAGCGCGAAGGCGAGGGCGAAGGGCTGGAGCGGCGCGACGAAGCCGGGCGCCATGCGCGCGAAATTGCGCGCCACCGGCGCCGGCACGCCGGTCATCATGGCGATGTAGCCGAGCCAGACGAGCGCGGCGAACACCGCGAAGGTGAGCGCGCCGAACCAGTCAAGCGCGCCGGAAGCACCGCGCCGCAGGGTAAATATGCCGAAGGTAGCGAGGAGCACGAGCGGCGCAAGGAGCGGTATCAGGTTCTCGTTCTGCGGCGGCCCCCAGGCGATGAAGAGAAGTGCCATGGCAAGCACCGTTGCGGCCGGCACGAAGAGGCGCGGCTCCAGGAGCCGCGCGCGCAGCGACCACGCACTCCACGCCGCGAGCGGCCAGGCGGGCCAGGCGAACCAGCTCGCGGTGGCGACGAAGTGCCGCAGGTTCACGCTCGGCGGTGCTTCACGCATGAAGACGATCGAGCGCCATTCGGTGAAGACGTCCGGCGAGCGCAGCGCAAGTGCGAGCGGCCAGCTTGCTCCGATCACCACCGCGGCCACGAGCGCCGCGCCGAGGAAGAGCGCGCCGCGCTGCAGCCGCCATTCCGGGCAGGCGAAATGCGCAGCCACTACAGCCAGGGCGAGGCTCGCCGGAGCGATCCAGGTGGCCGAAAGGAACGCTAAGCCGAGCGCCGCGCCGAACGACGCGCCGGCGACGAGTGGCCGCTGCGTCGCGTAGGGCAGCGCAGCGAGTGCCCCGCACATTGCGCTAAGGGAAGCGAGCTCCGGCAGTGCTTCGTGTGCATGCACGAGGAGACCGACGCAGCCGAGAAGCATGAGCAAAGCCGCGCAGCCGCTGGTGCGGCGTAGCTCCTCGTCGCTCGATTGCCGGGCGGCGAGGTAGATGAGCGAAAGCGCGGCGGCGACAAAGGCGCCGCTCGCGAGGCGCGCCGCGGCGTGGAACAGGAGAAATGAACTGAAAAGCTTGGCGAAGCCGAGCGCGACCCAGTGGTAGAGCGGCTGGTCGGAGAGCCAGAGCTGGCCCGCGATGTGCGGCACGAGCAGGCTGCCGCTCACCGCCATGTCGTGGACGATGCCCAGGCCGATGGCGTCCTGCGTCTTCCACAGATCGTGGTTCGCCAGCCCCGGGACGATGAACAACGCCACGAGGCCGGCGAGGGCCGCGTTGTTCGGCGGCAGCGTGATCCGGGGCAGCATTGGCCCCGGCGGTTACTTGGCTTTCTTGGTGTAGCGGCGCTTGAACTTCTCGACGCGGCCGGCGGTGTCGACGATCTTCTGCTTGCCGGTGTAATACGAAGGGACTCGGAGGAAACCTCCACCTTGATGACCGGGTAGTCGCGGCCATCTTCCCATTTCATCGTCTCGCGACCTTTGGTATCGATCGACGAGCGCGTCAGGAAGCCGTGATTGGTGCTGGTGTCCAAGAAGATCACCGGCCTGTATTCGGGGTGTACGCCTGGTTTCATGACTGGCCTTCGGCTACGAAGGCGCGGATTATACAGAGGTTTTTAGCCTCTGCGCATCGAGTCGAAGAACTCCGCGTTCGCCTTGGTGGCCTTCAGCTTGTCGATCAGGAATTCGGCCGCCTCGAGTTCATCCATCGGATAGAGGAGCTTTCTCAGCACCCACACCTTCTGCAGGATCGGCGCCTCGATCAGCAGCTCCTCGCGACGCGTGCCGGAGCGGTTGACGTTGATCGCCGGGTAGATGCGCTTCTCGTGCATCCGGCGATCCAGGTGGATCTCCATGTTGCCGGTGCCCTTGAACTCCTCGTAGATGACGTCGTCCATGCGGCTGCCGGTGTCGATGAGCGCGGTGGCGATGATGGTGAGCGATCCGCCCTCTTCGATGTGGCGCGCGGCGCCGAAGAAGCGCTTCGGCTTCTGTAATGCATTCGCATCGACGCCGCCCGTGAGAACCTTGCCGGAAGCGGGCACCACGGTGTTATAGGCGCGCGCCAGGCGGGTAATGGAGTCGAGCAGGATGACGACATCCTTCTTGTGCTCGACCAGGCGCTTCGCCTTCTCGATCACCATCTCGGCGACCTGCACGTGACGGCTCGCCGGTTCGTCGAACGTCGAGGCGACCACCTCGCCGCGCACCGAGCGCGACATCTCGGTCACCTCCTCCGGTCGCTCGTCGATCAGCAGCACGATCAGCGCCACTTCAGGATGGTTGGCGACGATGGCATGGGCGATGTGCTGCAGCATCACCGTCTTGCCGGCCTTCGGCGGGCTGACGATCAAGCCGCGCTGACCCTTGCCGATCGGCGCGACGATGTCGATCACGCGCCCGGTGATGTTCTCCTCCGCCTTGATCTCCCGCTCGAGCTTGAACATCTCGTCGGGATGAAGCGGCGTCAGGTTCTCGAACAGGATCTTGTTCTTGGCGGCCTCGGGGGTCTCGCCATTGACCTTGTCCACCTTGACCAGCGCGAAGTAGCGCTCGCCGTCCTTGGGCGTGCGGATCTCGCCTTCGATCGAGTCGCCGGTGTGCAGATTGAAGCGGCGGATCTGCGAGGGCGAAACGTAGATGTCGTCGGTGCTCGCGAGATACGAGGTCTCGGGCGAGCGCAGGAAGCCGAAGCCGTCGGGCAGCACTTCGAGCGTGCCGTCGCCGTAGATCGATTCGCCCTTCTTCGCCTGGTTCTTCAGCAGCGCGAAGATCAGGTCCTGCTTCCTCAAGCGGCTCGCGTTTTCGATGCCGTTCGAGACGGCCATCTCGACGAGCTGCGTCACGTGGTGGGATTTGAGCTCGGATAGGTGCGTCGGAATCGGCAACGCGCCCGCGGGCGTAGCGGCGGGCGCTTGCGCCTCGGGGCGTTGGGATGAACGCGCTGCTTCCGGCTGGATTGCCTGGGGCCTGCTCATTCTCGGGGTTTGCGCCTCAGGATTTCTTCGGCGCTCGGTCGTTGCTGCCGCGCCGGACCTCCGGCGCGGCTTCTCAAAAGAGAGTAAGGCGTTTAAATATTGCTGTCAAGAAAAGCGGTCAGCTGGCTCTTCGAGAGCGCGCCGACGCGGGTCGCCTCGACATTGCCGTTCTTGAACAGCATCAGCGTCGGGATACCCCGAATGCCAAATTTGGCCGGCGTGTTCTGGTTCTCGTCGACGTTGATCTTCGCGATCTTCAGACGTCCCTCGTATTCCTTCGCCACCTCGTCGAGGATCGGCGCGATCGACTTGCACGGGCCGCACCACTCGGCCCAGTAATCGACCAGCACCGGAGTGTCCGACTTGAGGACCTCGGGCTCGAACGTATCGTCGGTGACATGCCGTATATCGTTACTGCTCATGGTTCTCCGTTGGGGATATTGCGAGGTGAGGACTCTATTATGCCGGGCACCGCCACCGTGGTGCTAAACTCTTGATTCGCTTATGACTTACGTCGTCACGGAAACCTGCATCAAATGCAAGTACACCGATTGCGTCGACGTCTGCCCGGTGGACTGCTTTCGCGAGGGGCCGAACATGCTGGTGATCGACCCGGACGAATGCATCGATTGCACGCTGTGTGTTCCCGAGTGCCCGGTCGAAGC
>Ga0209474_10003627_pt1 | contig 13498 bp, 10 predicted proteins | sample GraSoiAngelo_145_FD_185902 | JGI IMG/M metagenome (GOLD analysis project Ga0209474, IMG submission 185902) | Grasslands soil microbial communities from the Angelo Coastal Reserve, California, USA - 14_1009_05_20cm (SPAdes) (version 2) | ecosystem: Environmental > Terrestrial > Soil > Grasslands...
GAGCGTTGCCGTGGATCTTATCTGAACTCAACGTCCCGATCTGGGGAACCGAGTTCACTCTCGCTTATGTAGAGGACAAGCTGGATGAGCACGGATTGCTCGACGACGCCGATTTGAAAGAGATAAGACCCGGCGAGCGATTCAAAATTGGACCGTTTACTGTCCATCCCATACAGGTCACTCACAGCCTGGTGGATTGTGTCTCGCTGGCGATCCACACGCCGCTCGGAGTCGTCATTCACACCGGGGATTTCAAAGTCGATCCAACGCCGACCGACAATCGACTATTCGATCTGCATGCCTTCGCGGAATATGGCAAAGAGGGCGTGCTGGCCCTGCTGCAGGATTCCACCAACGTCGAACGCCGCGGGTACACGCCGAGCGAGCGTGCTGTCCGGCGCAAGTTCGATGAAGTATTTGCCCGAACGGAACGGCGATTGTTTATTTCATGTTTTTCATCTTCCATCCATCGCATTAAGCTTGCGGTCGAACTGGCGTGGCAACACGGCCGAAAAGTGGCGTTCGTTGGCCGGTCGATGATCAGTTCGTCCGAAATTGCGGAGGATCTTGGATATCTCGAAATTCCGGAAGGCCTGTTGGTACATCCGGGAGAGATAAAGAACTTTCCACCCGAAAAAGTTTGCGTGCTGATCAGTGGAACGCAGGGTGAGCCGATGTCTGCGCTGTCGCGCGCCGCGGTGGACAATCACAAGCACGCTACTATCGAGAAGGGCGATACGGTTGTGCTGTCGTCCAGGATCATTCCGGGTAATGAGAAGGCGATCTATCGGATGGTCGATCACCTCTTCCGCCGCGAAGCGCACGTGATCTACGAAGACGGCTCCAGTCCTCCGATTCACGTTAGCGGACACGCCAGCCAGGAAGAACTCAAACTGATTATCAATTTAGTTAAACCCAAGTACTTTATTCCGGTCCATGGCGAGTACCGGCAACTTAAGCTTCATGCCGAGTTGGCCGCGTCCATGCATGGGTCGGTCGGCAGCGTGATGCTGATTGAGAGTGGAGATGTTTTGGAGTTTGATGAACTGGGCGCGCGAAAAGCCGGCCGGGTCAATGTTGGACGCATTTGCATCGATTCCGGCTCGCGTGCTGACGTGGTTGAAGACTTAGTAATTAAGGACCGCCGCCATCTGAGCGAAGATGGCTTTGTGTTGCCGATTATCGCGATCAATAAATTGACGGGAAAAGTCGAGATTTCGCCTGAGATCGTAACCCGCGGATTCTCGGCGGGCGAGAACGGGTTTATGGAAGAAGTCCGCCAGGTTGTGGTGCAAACCCTTGGGCAGTCGAGTGAAGAAGAGCGGGCCGACTATGGCGTGATCAAAGAAAAGATCCGCGCGGACTTAAAACGTTATATTTCGAAGCAGACTCAGAAGCGGCCGCTGATAATGCCGGTAATACTGGAGATATAGCCCAACGGAGTGCAGAAATCGTCACACTCGATGACATTCGCAGCGCTCGTGAACGGCTGGACGGGATCACCGTCCGTACTCCGCTCATCTCCCTGGAGCGCGACGGCGGCACTCTTTATCTAAAACCTGAAAACCTGCAGCCGATCGGCGCCTTCAAACTACGGGGCGCCTACAACAAGATTGCATCTCTCACTGATGAAGAGCGCGCTCGTGGCGTGATCACGTACTCCAGCGGCAATCATGCGCAGGGCGTGGCATACGCCGCACGAGCATTGGGCACAAAGGCAGTGATCGTGATGCCGCGCAATGCCCCGGCAATCAAGCGGGAGGCAACTGCTGCTCTCGGTGCAGAAATTGTCCTGGTCGGACCAAGCGGAATCGAGCGTCAAATAAAGGCAGAGGAACTGGCAGCCGAGCACGGCTATGTGATCGTTCCTCCATATGACGACGAAAAGATCATCGCCGGACAAGGCACCGCTGGTCTTGAAATCCTCGAAGATTTGCCTGCAGTTGATCTTGTGCTGGTGCCCATCGGCGGCGGAGGACTCATCAGTGGAATCTCAACCGCGATCAAATCCTCAAAACCGAATACGACAGTAATTGGAGTTGAGCCGGAGGTCGCGGGCGATGCACAGGCAAGTTTCCGCGCCGGAGAGATTGTTAAGTTTCCTCCGGAGCAGGTGTTATCGACCATTGCAGATGGATTGCGGTCGCAGTATGTAGGCACGATAACGTTCGAGCACATTCGCCGCTATGTGGACGACGTGGTGACGGTAACTGAAGAAGAAATTCTAGAGGCCGTACGGATTCTGTCAGAGAACCCAAAAACAGTTGCCGAGCCGAGCGGCGCGGTGGCTCCAGCGGCATGGCTGTTCCACCGCGACTCGCTCCCGGCATCGAATGCTTCCGTCGCAGTCATCAGCGGAGGCAATATCGATCCGGAGCTCCTGCGACAATCTCGCTTCTGAGCTCCTGCGACTTGGCACTCGGTTAACGACTTTCAGTTGACGGTGATCGACTCCACTACCTTCGCGATCACTCCTTTCGAATCGATGGCCTGAACCACGAATCGCTCGTTGCTCCCGGCCGGCAGGTTGAGGTATGTATTCAGAGATCCGCCGCTGACATGGTAGACCTCTTTAAAATTCGCCCAGACTTGCATTTGCGAAATCGGATTTACGCCCGAGGCATTGGCAACCACGTGCACTGGGTTACTGACCTTTACGTGGTTTGCTGGACTGGTCACGTTCAAAGTCAAGATCGGTGCTGCCATGAAACCGGGGTTTCCGACTATAACCCGCGAATAGTTGATGCCACTCGGACAGGACTGTGACGCGAGGGGGTTCGATAACATTTGCAGTGTGGGGAATTTTTCCGTGCTCTCGCTGGACTCTGATGATTCAACGGCAAACGCCACGTAAGGACCAGAATTTAAGCAGCCCACAATGTCGCTCCTGCCGTTAATGCCGGTTACATTGTTATTGGCGAAATAGGTGTTCGGCTCCAGAAAGTCAGCGTCATTTCCGGTGACCCAAAACCCTTGCAAGTAGTCTCCGCTTTGCTCTTCGCCGACAAACTGGCCGGGGTTGTTGATCCCGAATAGCGTGCTGAAGTAGTTGGGCAAAGTACCTCGGGTGGGAGCGCTGTACAAGGTAAAGGTTCCGTTTTTGTAAATGAAGCCATTATTTGAATCTTCATTACCCACGATTGTCCCGGCATTATTTATGCCGACCAAAGCTGTGTCACTCGCCCCCGGATAATCAATCGTGGTAAATGCTCCATTGTGGCGAAGGAAGCCATGAGAGTTTGAGGAGTTCGGCAACGTGTACGAGCCGACCACATCACCATAATCATTGATCCCCATAGCGAAGGTGCCGCTCGCGCCGGGAAAATCAAACGTTGTGTATTTGCCGTTTATGTATTCAAAAGCATGACCCACGCCGGTGGTTGGATCCGGATAAGAGCCGACGATCACGTTGCTATTATTAATCCCGTTTACGGAAGTTTCCTGAGCAACGGTTCCTGGATAGCTTATTGCGGTGTACCGATAGACAACAGCGGTTGAGGTTTGGGCGGAAGCTCCTGCGACAAATAAGGTGCAGATAGCAGCCAGGGTTGAAAGAAAACGTATTTTCATAAAATGACTCCTGTGACTTGCGGAATAAAAGATGCAGGAGGAACTCACAGCGATGCCCCTGACTCGAGTTGGAGATCATCGGTAAAACCCTAAGGGAACTAGGGCCTCGCAACAGGCTTGCAGAGCCAAGTCTCGCGTCTGTGTTTCGTCTCGCAAGTAACTTCAGAGTTCCTGGTTTTGCCGAAACGATTCGTGCCTGTACGATAGTTCCATGGTGAAGTTTTACCGTTTAACTCTTCCCGTTCTCGCAGCCTTAATACTAGGATCGACTTTCGCGCAAGCCGATGTGGTCCGCGCTGCCACCATTCGCGTAGCTCCTATCTATCTCTCGCCTGATGCATCTTCTGCAAGACTCGCCGATGTCGACCGTGGGCGTGAATTGATATTTCTTGAAACGAGCGGGGACTGGGTCAAGGTAGAAGCAAATCTCACAGAGGAACGAATCGTCACCGGCTGGATGCAGACCAAGGGACTGATACAGTCATCCAGCCCCGAGGGAGACAAAATTCTGTTTGGCGAGGCGGTCGATTCAGAAGATCAGGCCAGCCAGCGCAACGGGCGCCGCTATGCGGCTCAGGATGCCATGCGGCTCTATAGCGAGGTGGCGGAGATATTTCCGCAGTCGCCGCTCGCAGGTGAGGCGATGTACCGGTCGGCGGACATTCGCTGGCAGATCGAGAAAGTCGATGTCATGTCCCTGCCTTCCGCGAAAGAACAGGATGCTTATTTGCGCAAGGGAATGAATGAAGATTATTTCAAAAAGGTGATCAAGAAATTTCCTGGCACGAAATGGGCATTTCTGGCCGCGTATCAGCTCCTCGATAACAAGCTGTGCGGCGATTGGCAGGGGCAGTCGAAGTGTCCGCAGAAGGAAGCGGAGATTTACGAGAATTATGCCAAGCAGTATCCGCAATCGCCGGCCGTGGCACAGGCCTTCTACCACGCGGCATACCGCTGGTCGGCGCTGATTGCGATTTACAAGACTGAAGATCAGGCCAAGAAATCGGACGAAGCCAAGGGCCGGGCAATCGGCGATGCGCAAAAGGCAATAGCACAGGCCGGTGCAAGCGACTGGGGAACGCGCGCGCAAAGATTGCTTTACATGGTGCAGCAGGGGATCCCGACGTACGGGAATTCAAATGGAGAGTAAACTGATATTGACTGGGTATATATCAATGATATATACTTACAGCGATGAAGGATACCGCCAAACTCTTCAATAATGGCCGTAGCCAAGCCGTGCGCCTGCCACGAGAATTTCGGTTCGAAGGCGATCGGGTGCGTATCCGCAAAGTTCCGAACGGAGTTCTACTCGAACCCCTGATCGCGGACACAACTATCTGGTTCGAAGAATTGGACCGGTTCAACTCCGAGCCGTTCATACCAGAAGGCCGCAGCCAGCCGATCACGCCAAAACGTGAGATTTTCAAGTGAATTTCCTGCTGGATACCAACGCTTGCATTGCGCTGATCAATGGTAAACCGGCGCCGCTGCGGAATAAATTCCATCGTGGAGCAAATGCGGGTGATCAATTCTTTGTGTCATCGGTGGCGATCTTCGAGTTGTGGTACGGCGTTTTCAAGAGCTCACGAACAGAATTCAACACAAGTCGAGTTGAGACATTCTTGTCTGGTCCTGTTTCCTTACTCCCATTCGACGATGAAGATGCCAAGGCTGCAGGATCCGTCCGTGCTGCCTTGGAAAAGCGCGGAAGGCCGATCGGAGCTTACGACCTGCTTCTAGCCGGGCAGGCGATCCGTCACCAAATGACTTTAATTACCGCGAATGTCTCAGAATTTTCCAGAGTGAAAGAACTAGACTGGGAGGATTGGGGCAAGAGTTAGAGCTGAGTCGCTTAGCGAGGTAGATATGCGTGAAGCAGTAATCGTCTCATCTGTACGTACTCCAATTGGCCGCGCTTTCAAAGGAACGCTGCGCTCGACGCGGCCCGATGAACTGGCTGCGGTTGCGATTAAAGGCGCACTTGATCGCGTGCCCCAATTAAATTCGAAAGAAATTGAAGATGTGATTCTCGGTTGCGCCATGCCGGAGGCCGAGCAAGGCATGAACGTCGCGCGAATCGCTTCCCTCCGCGCTGGATTGCCGGTCGAAGCTTCAGCCATAACGATCAATCGCTTCTGCTCTTCTGGCCTGCAGGCGATTGCCATGGCTGCGGAGCGAATCATGGCGGGCGCAGCTGAGGTCATGGTGGCTGGCGGGACCGAATCCATGACGATGATTCCGATGGGCGGAAACAAGATTTCGCCGAATCCCTGGCTGGTGGAACATTATCCCGATGCATATCTTTCAATGGGACTGACCGCGGAGCGGCTGGCGAAAAGATTTGCTATTACGCGCGAAGCGGCGGATGAATTTTCATTGCGCAGTCATCAGAAAGCGATGGCGGCAATTCAATCGGGGAAATTTGACGACGAGACAGTACCGGTGCCGGTGAGCTTCACGACTCCGAACGGTTCAAAGCCCAAACGGCAGGAAATTGTATTCAAGATCGATGAAGGTCCGCGTGCTGATACTTCGCTCGAAGCGCTAGCTGGCTTGAAACCAGCATTCCACGTCAAGGGGACAGTAACTGCCGGTAACTCGTCGCAGATGTCGGATGGCGCAGCTGCGGCGGTGGTTATGTCGGCGGAGCGCGCGCGATCGCTAGGAATTAAACCACTGGCACGTTTCGTAGCATTCGCAACCGCGGGGTATAAGCCGGAAGAGATGGGACTAGGGCCGGTGTTCGCGATTCCAAAGGTGTTGAAACTCGCGGGATTGAAATTATCTGACATCGACGTGATTGAATTGAACGAAGCCTTCGCGGCCCAATCATTAGCAGTGATTCAGGAAGCGGCACTCGACCCCGAGCGCGTCAATCCTAACGGCGGCGCCATTGCGTTGGGACATCCGTTGGGATGTACTGGCGCAAAACTCACCGCGACGATCATTTGTGAAATGAAGCGGCGCAATGCGCATTACGGATTGGTGACGATGTGCGTAGGTGGCGGCATGGGTGCGGCGGGTATTTTCGAGAATCTGAATTAATCACCGCACGGTAGTAAAATAATCCGTTTTGCCGCTATGTCTCGTGCTGTCCAGTTCGAACTGCGGTTGGCCAGGCGCATGTCGCGGCTTGGGACCGAAACCGCATTTGAAGTTCTGAATCGGGCGCGGGAGCTGGAGCGGCAGGGCAAAGAAATCATCCATTTAGAAATCGGCGAGCCCGATTTCGATACTCCGCAAAACATTATTCACTCCGCTGTGGACGCGCTTAATGCCGGCTGGACCCACTATGGTCCTTCGGCCGGCCTGCCTGACCTGCGAAAAGCAATTGCCGATGAAGTGAGCCGCACTCGCGGGGTTCGGGTGCAGCCCGACGAAGTGGTGGTGGTTCCCGGAGGCAAGCCGATTATCTTCTTTTCGATCCTTGCGCTCGTTGACGAAGGCGACGAGGTCATCTACCCGAATCCTGGATTTCCGATTTATGGGTCAATGATCAACTATGTTGGCGGACGCGGTGTGCCCATTCGGCTCCGCGAAGAAAGAGATTTCCGCCTGGATGTTGACGAACTGAAGAAACTGATCAGCGACCGCACCAAGCTGATCATTATGAATTCGCCGCATAACCCTACCGGTGGAGTGCTTAACAAACATGACATTGAGCAGATCGCTCAGGTTATTGGTGACCGCAACATTTTTATTTTGTCCGACGAGATTTATAGTCGTCTGATTTTCGAGGGCAGCCATCACTCGATTATTTCCGAACCGGGGCTCAAAGAGCGCACCATTCTGCTCGACGGATTTTCTAAAGCGTACGCCATGACCGGCTGGCGCATGGGATATGGAGTGATGCGTACCGATTTAGCGGCCCATGTCGCGCGGCTGATGACGAACTCGAATTCCTGCACTGCAAGTTTTTCTCAAGTGGCGGGAATCGAGGCGTTGCATGGTGATCAGAGCTCGGTCGACCACATGCGCACAGAATTTCAGGGGCGACGGGATATGTTCGTTGCAGGGCTAAATCGCATTAAAGGGTTCACTTGCAGAATGCCGAAAGGTGCCTTTTACGTTTTCCCGAATATCACCGGTACCGGCTGTAAATCGAAGCCTCTGGCGGACGCGCTGCTCGAAGAAGCCGGCGTGGCTTGCCTTTCGGGCACTTCGTTTGGAGAATTCGGTGAAGGCTATTTGCGCTTCAGCATTGCTAATTCCATGGAGAATCTGGGCAAGGCCTTGGAGCGAGTGCAGCACTGGGTTTCACAGAAAGGTTTGTAGTCGGTCGACCCTTGAGCCCGCGTCCTCTGCGGTTGAGAGCTTTTGATTCGGACGTCAGTCATGCCAAAGCCAAAAAACAATTCGCCAAAACCCACGCGGCCGAGCATTCCCGGGTACGGTCTGCCAAAGAGCAAGAAGGGCCTGCTTCAGTGGAAATGGGCCGAGGACCGGCTCAAGAAAAGCCGGCAGTATTGGATCGCGACAACTCGACCTGACGGGCGGCCGCACGTGATGGTCATCTGGGCGCTGTGGATGGATGGCTTGCTATATTTCAGCACAGGCAAGAATTCGCGCAAGGCTCAGAATCTAGAACTCAATCCTCATTGCACTATTTGTAACGATCAGGCAGATGAGGCCGTCATCCTGGAGGGCACGGTTGAAACAGAGCGGAACGTGGAACGTATCCGCGAGTTCGTTCCGCGTTATGAGAAAAAGTACAAATGGAAACTCGGTGAGATGGGCGACAAAATGATTGCGCTCGAAGATCCAGTATTTTATCTTCGCCCGCGGGTGGCATTTGGGTTATGGGAGAAGAAGTTCCAGAGCAGCGCCACGCGGTGGATTTTCCGGTAAGGCGCCTATAACGATCAACCACTAAGCTACAGAAGGACGATACATCCCTGATGGCCAATAAGTTTCGCGTTTTTGCGACCTGCGACATCGGACCTTCGCTGAATATTCTGCGTGAGCGTGGGTATCAGCTGGAAGTTTATCCCGATCCAAAAGCTCCGCCAAAATCGTTGATACTGGAAAAAGTTCGGTCGGGAATGGACGGGCTGATTACGACTCTGCGGGACCAGATCGATGCCGAGGTTTTTGAAGCGGGAAAAGGCTCGCTCAAAGTTGTGGCTCAACTAGCGGTTGGCTTTGACAATATCAACCGTGACGATGCCAACAAGCACAAGGTCCCATTTACTCACACGGCTGACGTGCTGACCGAAGCCACTGCTGAGTTTGCCTTCTTCATGCTGGGGACGTTGGCCCGCAAAATGTGGCCGGCGGAGCACCTGACACGTGATAACCAGTGGGGGTTCTGGCATCCGTATTTGCCATTTCTTGGTGACGAGGTAACCGGCAAGACTATCGCGATCATTGGAACTGGGCGGATCGGACTTGCCATGATCAAGAAATGTGCCGGGTTCGACATGAATATTCTTTGTTATGACCCGGCATATCAGAACCTTGAGTACATTACGGCTGTACAGGAGGTCATGGATCTTCGCCATGCCCGCGGTATGCAAAAAGAGAAGACCTCGATCAAATACGTTTCCTTCGCCGAATCACTGAAATTGGCGGATTTTGTCAGCGTGCATGTGCCGCTTCTGCGCGAGGGCGAAAGCGACACGCCGACTTTCCACCTATTCAACGAGCGCACCCTGCGCATGATGAAGCCTACCGCCTTCCTGGTGAATACATCGCGTGGACCGGTTGTGGATGAATCCGCGCTGGCGCGCGCGCTGAAAGAGAACGGGATTGCCGGCGCCGCGCTCGATGTTTATGAAAAAGAGCCGTTGCCTGCGGATTCCCCGCTGCGCGATCCAGCGATTGCGGACCGCTGCCGGCTGATGCCGCATTTTGCCAGTGCGGCGAAAATCACGCGGCTATCGCCCGATCCAAACAAAGGGATGGCGGGACGATGCGTGCAGGGCTTGATTGACGTCTTGGAAAAGAATTACGGCGGCGACGTGAAAAAGATGCCGTACGTGGTGAATAAGGAAGCGTTCTAGTCCAAGGAAAAAGCGCACAAAAAGCTTTTAACCGCAGAGAACGCGGAGGATTCAGAGATCGCGGAGCGAGCAGTAGCTGTCAAGAGCAAAGAGTACGAGAGTCCGCCAGCTACTCTTTACGGGGATCTGTAAGCAGGATGATTTTTACAGTAATCTGATGGAAAAGCTGGGCTTTTAATTTGAATTTCTCGGCGTCCTCTGCGTCTGCCTCAGCGAACTCTGCGGTTAAAATCTTTTTCTATTCCGCTAAAACAAAAGCTTCTAACCGCCGAGAACGCTGAAGTTCAGTCGGGGAGAGAGCGAGCAGTAGCTGTCGAGAAATCCGCTAGCTTTACTCCGGCACGCTTTGCTCTTCGCTGTGGGAGCGAAGGACGCGATCGACCGAATAAGGCGCGCGGCGGGTAGGCTCGTGATAATGGCGCACCTGCAACTCGCCCAGTAATCCAATTGCCAACAAATTCAATCCAGCGAGCAGAAGCACGGCAGCAAAGATCATCATCGGGCCGTGTTCCATCATCACATGCGATTGATAGACGAACTTCTCCACAAAAAGCCACGTGGTGATGCCGATTCCGCCGAACACACCCATCATCCCGACAGTGCCAAAAAAGTGAAGCGGCCGACCAAGATATTTCAGCAGAAATCGGATCGTAATGAGATCAAAAAATACCCGGAAGGTCCGTGAGATTCCGTAGTGAGAAGCACCACGCTCGCGATTCACGTTACGGATCGGCACTTCGCAGATCGACGCGCCATGCCATGAAGCTAGCGCTGGGATGAAACGGTGCAACTCGCCGTAGAGCGGGACTTGCTCAAGAATATCGCGACGATAAGCTTTGAAGGTCGTTCCGAAATCGTGGATGTCAACCCCGCTCAGCTTCGCCATTAACCAATTCGCGCAACGCGATGGAATGCGCCGTAGCCAGAGATTATCAATCCGAACCCTGCGCCACCCGCTTACGATGTCATAGCCTTCGGAAATTTTTTCTAAGAAAAGTGGAATGTCAGAAGGGTCGTGCTGCAGGTCGCCATCCATGGCAATGATGTACTCGCCGCGCGCATTGTCGAAACCGGCAGCCAGCGCGGAGGTTTGACCGAAATTCCGGCGGAGGCGGACAACGGTGATCCTGCTATCCACGCCGGCGATCTGGCCCAGCATGTGAAAGGTTTCGTCCGACGAGCCATCGTCGACAAACACGATTTCAAAACTGTCGCCGCTGGTCTCCATGACAGCCTTCAAACGGTCGTAGAGATCAGTGACATTCTCCTGCTCATTATGCAGGGGTATAACAATCGAATATTTTGGCATGAAAGGTCAATTATACGATTTTCAGCGGCGAGTTGATGAGACGAAAGTTCATCCGGGCCGTAACAAAACGGCTTCACAAAACGAATTCTAGACAGAAAAGGGACGCGCAGACACGCCCTTTCCTTGGAGCTAGTTTCAGCGACCGGGAGATCCGACCCACATTCTGTCAATACCTACGACGGACCTGCCGGATACGGCGGCAGTGCCGGAGGCCGTGGCGGAAGCTGTTTAGGATTCGCCTGAATCCCCTTCATTACTTCTTCGATGGCACGATCCAGCTGCGGATCCTTACCGCTTACAACCTGCTCAGGCCGATTGGTGACCACGATGTCCGGCTGCACGCCACGGTTCTCAACGATCCATTGGCTGGTAAGGTCATAACGCGCGAACTCAGGCCGGGTAATGTAGCCTCCGTCCATCAGGGGAAACTCTCCACGAATTCCGCGCACGCCGCCCCAAGTGCGCTCGCCGATAAGAGGCCCCAGTTTGTAATACTTAAACATGTAGCTGAAGAGATCGCCGTCAGATGCCGCGTAGTGGTTAGTTAAGCAAACCATCGGTCCATTAAAAACATTCGACGGGACGGTGCCGCTCTGCCAGTTTCTAGCCGAACCCATGCCAGCTAAAATACGCCGCAGCCGCTCGAAGATCAGTTCATCGACGAAGCCGCCGCCGTTGTAGCGGATATCGATGATCAAACCTTGTTTCCGAAGTTGGGGGAAATACTGCTTAACGAACTCGTTCAGCCCCGGCGAGCCCATGTCCGGTAAATAAACATAACCCACCTTGCCACCTGTGGCATCATCCACCTTCTTACGATTAGTGTTGATCATGTTCAACTCGCGCAAATTGTATTCGTCGTTGATTGGCTTAACGACGACGTTGCGCGAACTGTCTTCTGAAGGTTTGGAATTTACCGTGAGGGTCACGGTTTCATTTCCCGTGTTGACGAACGCTTGGTACGGATCTTGCGGGGCACGCAATTGCTGTCCGTTCACTGCGAGAAGATAGTCGCCTTCTTTTACGTTGATGCCCGGCTCAGTGAGCGGCGAACGCAGTTCAGCATTCCAGTTTTCTCCCGGATAAATTTTCTTGATGCGATATCTTCCGCTGGACTCGTCGAGTTCGTAATCAACTCCCAACAGACCAACGTTTACCGGATGGAGATCTGGATAGTCCCCGCCGCCAACATAAGTATGGGAGTTCGAAAGCTCACCAATCATCTCACCCAAGATATAAGTCAGCGAGTAACGATCCGAAACGGCAGGCAGGAGCTGGGCATATTTGTCGTGCATTTTTTGCCAATCAACCCCGTTCATCTCCGCTTCGTAGAAGTAATCGCGTTCCTGGCGCCAGACCTCATTGAAAACATTTTTCCATTCTTGCGGAGGATCGATTTCAGCTCGCATGCCATTCAGGCTCAGCACGCCGTCTCCGACTTTCTTTGCCTCTCCAGCAGGCTTCGCATCAATGATTCCGTAGGTATGAGCGGCGCGCGGATTGCCGCCTTCGCCTTCATAAAGCAGCTTGGAGCCGTCGAAGGAAAGCGCGAAGCGCTCGACACCTTCAATCAATGTTTTTTCTTTGCGGTCTTTCAGATCGTAAGCGTGTACGGCTGTGCTTTCGCCCGGTAGTGGCCCATCCAGCCCCTGCGCGGCCACGGTAGAGTAATAAAGGAAGCCCTTGCCGGCAGCAAACGTCCGGATCACGGCAGGATCCGTAGGTAGCGCAACCACGCGACTCTGAATTCCATCCAGATCGATTTTTACTTCGACTGGTTTCTCCTTCTTGTCTTTGTCTTTGTCCTTGTCTTTGCCTTTGTCCTTATCGTCCTCGCTCGCGTTCTTATCATTCTTCGATGCCTTCTTGCCCTTTGGATCGGTCGCGACGTCCTGATCCATAATCATCGGAGAAGGTTCTTTGCTCTTGATTTCGGTCTCGTCACTTTGCACCCCAAGCGGCGACTGCTCGTCTTTTTTCAGCGTAACGATATACACCCGGGTAGTTTTCGGATTGGCAAATTCGAAATCGACATTGCCCAGCACTTCGTTGAAGTCCCGGTCGGAAAGAAAGTAGAGATACTTCCCTTCCGGATCGAACACCGCATCGTAGCTATTGTTCAGTGAGGACGTGACTGGTGTCGATTTCTGGTTAGATAACGAGTAGAGGTAAACCACCGCGTAGTTGTTTTCGCTTTGCTTATCGTAGGCCAGCCATTTGCTATCGGGCGACCAGTTGTAATTGGTGATCTCGCCGTATTCGTCGTGATCGACCTTTACCGGTTTCTTTTCCGTGATGTCGACCCACCAGAGATTGATGTCTTTGTCGCCCCAGGCAGTTTTCTTGCTGTCGGGAGACCACACCGGAGCGAATTTGAATCCTTTGTAGCCGCTGGTGATCTGCTGTTCTTTACCCAATCCGTCCTGCGGGGCAATGTAAATTTCGTCCTCGCCGGTCCGATCTGAAACGTAGGCGATCCAGCGGCCATCCGGAGACCAGGAAACTTTTTGCTCGCGAATTCCTGGCGTGCGAGTCACATTGCGAACGCTTCCCTCTTTTGCCGGCACGGTGAATACATCACCACGTGCCGAAAACACAGCACGCTTGCCATCAG
>Ga0209474_10003628_pt1 | contig 13496 bp, 13 predicted proteins | sample GraSoiAngelo_145_FD_185902 | JGI IMG/M metagenome (GOLD analysis project Ga0209474, IMG submission 185902) | Grasslands soil microbial communities from the Angelo Coastal Reserve, California, USA - 14_1009_05_20cm (SPAdes) (version 2) | ecosystem: Environmental > Terrestrial > Soil > Grasslands...
CGCCGAAGGTCCGGTCGCCCGGCCCCCAATCGGTGCCGCCGGTGCGGAAGAGGTTCTGTCCGTAGATCGCGATCCGGACCGGCCAGAGCGTAAAGAGCGTCAGCGCGAGCGGCGCGGCCGAGAGCGCAAGCACGCTCCTCGCGCGCCGGTAGCTGCCGAGCCCTCCGAACCGGCGGGCCGCGCCGTAGAGGAGGCCGCCGCCGAGCCAGTACCCGGCGACCGCGTACGCGGCGCCGCCGAGAAAAGCCCACACCGGAAGCAGCGACACCGAGAACGAGGCGTCGTTGAGGAGATGGCGCGCCACGGGCGTCCCCAGCACCGCCGCGATCCCGGCCAGGCCGGCGATCGCCATCTGCGGCTCCTGGCGCGCCTCGACCTCCGCTTCCGACTCGTCCCGTAACGACACGAAGACGGCGCGCGGAGCGACGAGCACTGCCGCCGCCCGTAGCCACCAGCTCCGCCCGCGCGCCGAAGCGTGCGCCGTGTCGACCGCCATCGGCAGGAGCGTAGCGCCGCTACGCCGCGGCGACGGCGCGCACCGGCAGCACGTTCTGGAGGAAGCGGCCGGTGGAGCTGTCCTCCACCTGCGCGACATCCTCCGGCGTCCCAACGGCGATGAGCTCGCCGCCCGCCTCGCCACCCTCGGGCCCGAGGTCGATCACCCAGTCGGCCTGCTTGATCACGTCGAGGTTGTGCTCGATCACGATCATCGTGTTGCCGCCGTCGACGAGACGCTGCAGCGTCTCGAGCAGCTTCTCGATGTCCGCGAAGTGGAGCCCCGTCGTCGGCTCGTCGAGGATGTAGAGGGTCTTTCCGGTCGCCACCTTGCACAGCTCGGCTGCGAGCTTCACCCGCTGCGCTTCCCCGCCGGAGAGCGTCGTCGCCGGCTGGCCGAGCTTGACGTAGTCGAGCCCGACGTCGTGGAGCGTCTGCAGCCGGCGCCGGATCTTGGGGATCTTGGCGAAGAACCGCAGCGCCTCCTCCACCGACATCTCGAGCACGTCGGCGATCGACCGCCCCTTGAAGCGCACCTCGAGCGTCTCGCGGTTGTAGCGCGCGCCCTTGCACGTCTCGCACGGGACGTAGACGTCCGGCAGGAAGTGCATCTCGATCTTGATCTGGCCGTCGCCCTTGCACGTCTCGCACCGGCCGCCGCGCACGTTGAAGGAGAAGCGGCCGGGCTTGTAGCCGCGGACCTTCGCCTCCGGCGTCAACGAGTAGAGCTCGCGGATGTGCGTGAACAGGTCGGTGTACGTGGCCGGGTTCGAGCGCGGCGTGCGCCCGATCGGCTTCTGGTCGATCTCGATCACCTTGTCGAAGACGTCGATCCCGTCCACGCCGGCGTGCGCGCCCGGCTTGACGCGCGCGCGGTTGAGCCGGTTCGCGAGCGCCTTGTAGACGATCTCGTTCACGAGCGTCGACTTGCCGGAGCCCGACACGCCCGTGACGCAGATGAACTTGCCGACCGGGAACTCGACGTCGAGGTCCTTGAGGTTGTGTTGCGCAGCGCCGCGGACGAGGAACGAGCCGCGATCCTCCTCCCGCCGCTCGGGCACCGCGATCGAGCGCTTGCCGGCGAGGTACTGGCCCGTGACCGACTTCGCCACCCGCTCGACCTTCCCCGCCGGGCCCTCTGCCACGACTTCGCCTCCGTGGAGCCCGGCGCCCGGACCCATGTCCACGAGCCAGTCGGAGCGGCGCATCATCTCCTCGTCGTGCTCGACCACGAGGACGGTGTTGCCGATGTCGCGCAGCCGCTCGAGCGTGTCGATGAGGCGTGCGTTGTCGCGCTGGTGGAGGCCGATCGACGGCTCGTCGAGGATGTAGAGCACGCCGACGAGCTGCGAGCCGATCTGCGTGGCGAGCCGCAGCCGCTGCGCCTCGCCGCCCGACAACGTGGCCGCCGCACGGTCGAGCGTGAGATAGCCGACCCCGACGTCGTCGAGGAAGGTCAGGCGCTCGCGGATCTCCTTGAGGATCCGGTGGCCGATCAGCTGCTCGGTCTCGGTCAGCTCGAGCGAATCGAGGAAGACGAGCGCAGCCGCCACCGACAGCTGCGTGAACTCGTGGATCGAGCGCTCGCCGACGGTGACCGCGAGCACCTCCGGCTTGAGCCGCGCGCCCTTGCAGACCGGACACGGCCGCAGGGACATGTACTCCTCGATCCGCTCGCGCTGCTGCGACGAGTCGGTCTCGCGGTAGCGGCGCTGGAGGCTCGCGACGATCCCGTCGAAGGCGAGCATGTACTGGCGCCTCCGCCCCATCCGGTTCCGGTACTGGACATAGACCTTCTCGCCGTCCGTCCCGTGGAGGAAGCGGTTCTGCTCGTCCTCGGTCAGCTCGGACCACGGCTTCGACGAATCGATCTCATACCGGTCGGCGATCGCCTGGATCACGGCCTCGTAGAAGCCCGACGAGCCGCCCACCGACCACGGCACAAGCGCGCCGTCGTCGATCGAGAGCGACGGATCGGGAACGAGCAAGTCGGGATCGATCTCCTGCTGCGAGCCGAGGCCAGTGCAGCGCGGGCAAGCGCCGTGCGGCGCGTTGAAGGAGAAGATCCGCGGCTGCAGCTCCGGCAGCGAGACCCCGTGGTCGGGGCAGGCGAAGTTCTCGGAGAAGAGGAGCTGCTCGCCGCTCTCGATCAGGTCGACCGCGACGAGCCCTTCCGCGAGCCCCGCCGCCGTCTCGATCGACTGCGTCAGCCGCAGCCGCAGGTCGGCGCGCATCACGAGCCGGTCGACGACGACCTCGATCGTGTGCTTGTACTTCTTGTCGAGCTCCGGCACGCCCTCCTCGAGGACGTACTGCTCGCCGTCGACCTTGACACGCGTGAAGCCCTCCCGCGTCAGGTCCTCGAACACGTCCTTGTACTCGCCCTTGCGGTCGCGGACGATGGGAGCGTTGATCGTGAAGCGCGTCCCCTCCTCGAGCTTCAGCACCTGGTCGACGATCGCGTCGAGGCTCTGCCCGGCGATCGGCTTGCCGCAGATCGGGCAGTGCGGCCGCCCGACCCGCGCGTAGAGGAGGCGCAGGTAGTCGTAGATCTCGGTCACGGTGCCGACGGTCGAGCGCGGATTCCGCGAGGTCGTCTTCTGGTCGATCGAGATCGCCGGGCTCAGCCCGTCGATGTGGTCGACGTCGGGCTTCTCCATCATCTGAAGGAACTGGCGGGCGTAGGCCGAGAGCGACTCGACGTAGCGGCGCTGCCCCTCCGCGTAGATCGTGTCGAAGGCGAGCGAGGACTTGCCGGACCCGGACAGCCCGGTGATGCAGATGAGGCGGTTCCGCGGCAGGCGGACGGTCAGGTCCTTGAGGTTGTGCTCGCGGGCGCCGTGGACGACAAGCTCGTCGGCAGCCATGTGGCGGCCATTCTATCCAGCGAACGTGTGTTCGGCTAGTGCAACTTGCGGTCTTGTAGCACGCGTGTGAGCCGCCGGGGCACGCAGTCGATCTCCAGCTCGCCGGCGACGACGGTGGCGTAGCCGAGGATGCGGCCCAGCAGCGGCCGCTCGACCTCGAATACGGTTCCGTTGAGCGAGACCGAAGCACTGCGACGGCGCAGGAACCCATGCTCGACGACGAGCGTGCTCCCGGTGACGACGAGGTGCGTCCGGTCCCAGCGGGCGACCCCGAGCACGGCGACGACTGCGGCGAGAGCGAGCAGGACCGCTCCCGCAGCCGCGGCTGCCGCCCACGGAGCGAGGAAGCACGCAGCACCGGCGAGCGCAAGCACGAGCGCGCGCAGGAGCGGGCGCGCGAGCGCGATCCCGTGGCGGTGCGCCTCGAGTAGCGGTGCCTCCACGCCCGCTTCGTTCTGCTTCCGGGAGGGAATCCCTCGGGAAATGGGTGGAACCGCACGCCGGGCCGCGACTGCGACCCTCGTTGCCGTGGCGATCGTCGTCGCGGCGCTCGCGCTCTGGAAGCTCCGGCTCGTGATCGCGCTGCTCTTTCTCGGCTTCGTGATCGCTTCGGCGATGCGCCCGAGCGTCGAGTGGCTCAACCGCCGGGCACGCGTCCGGCGAAGCGTCGGCGTGGTCGTCCACTACCTCGGCTTCCTAGCAGCGATCGCGCTCTTCCTCTATCTCATCGTGCCCGTCGCGATCACGCAGATCGACCATGCGATCGGGCACGTGCCGACGTCGACCTCCGAGCTCCACCGCGCAGCCGTCCACTCGCACGGGATCCGGCACGAGATCCTGAGCGCGCTCGACAAGCGGCTGCGGCAGCTCCCGTCGGGCACGAGCCTGCTCCACCCCGCGGTCACCGTGACGAAGACGCTGTTCGAGATCCTCGTCGGGATCGTGTTCATGTTCGCGGTGGGCGCGTACTGGATCTTCGAGCGGGACGGAGCGATCGCACTCGTGCAGTCACTCGTGCCGCGCAAACACCGGCGCGTGACGCGCGACACGTGGCTGCTGATCGACAAGAAGCTCGGCGCCTTCGTACGCGGTGAGTTCCTGCTCGTCGTGATCGTCGCGACGCTGCTGTCGTTCGCCTTCTGGCTCGACGGAGAGCCGTACTGGCTCCTGATCGGGTCGGGCTCGGGGATCGTCGAGCTCGTGCCGGTCGTCGGGCCGCTCGCGGCCGGCGTGGTCGCCATCGGCGTCGGGCTGACCGCGGGGTGGACGGTCGCGCTCGGTGCCGGAATCGCCGTGCTCGCGCTGCGCCAGCTCGAGGACTACGTCATCGCCCCGCGGGTGATGGGGCATGCGGTCGGGTTGTCCCCGCTCGTCGCGCTGGTCTCGGTCGTCGCGGTCGGGTACCTGCTCGGCGCGGTCTACGTCCTGATCGCGATCCCGATCGCGGCGATCGCTGCGACTCTGGTCGACGTCGTCGTCCGCCGCCGCGACCCTGCCGAAGAGGAGGCGCCGACGGTGCTCTTCGCGGGAACGGGAGAGGCGAAGCGCTAGCCGGTGCGCGGCTTGCGCCAGCGGCCGAAGACGAGGCCGCCGAGCGTGAAGCCAAGCCCGAAGGTGCCGACGGCGAAGGCGCCGATCGCGGCCACCTTGCGCGCCGTCGAGAGGCGCTGCCAGCGGCTGAGAGCCTCCTTCTCCTCGTGGGTCAGCTCCTCGCCGCGCCGCTGCTTGCGCAGGGCGCCGCCGGCCCGCATGCCGAGGTAGAGGTCGTCGAAGATCTCGGCGGATTCTTCGGTCATGACCGGAATCTATAGCCTCGTTCGGTTGTGGCGGCTCGTCTCCTCCATGTCTCCGATCTGCACGTGGGCAGTCATGACGAGCGGGAAGTCGAGCGGGGGCTGGCGCGCCTGGTCGAGCAGGTGGAGCCGCAGCTTGTCGTCGCGTCGGGCGATCTGGCACACCGCGGCCGGCGCAAGCAGCTCGAACGCGCAGCGGAGCTGCTGCGATCGCTCGGGCCGCCGGTGCTCGCAGTGCCCGGGAACCACGACCTCCCGTACACACCGGCGCGCTTCGTGCATCCGTGGGCGGAGTTCGAGCGGATCTGGGAGACGACCGAGCCGACGGCGTCGTCGCCCGGGCTTTACGCCGTGGGGCTCAACTCGGCCCGGGCCTTTCGCCAGCAGGGCGGCGCGCTGAGCCGCGCGCAACTCGACCGGGCGGCCGAACGGCTCGCCGCCGCCGAGACGGGCGCGCTCCGCGTGGCTGTCCTCCACCACCACCTGCTCGGCGCGCCGTGGCGGGCGGCCCGCAAGCGACCCGTCTCACGGCGCAACCGCGTGCTGCGCGCGCTGGTGGAGGCGGGAGCAGATCTCATCCTCGCCGGACACATCCACCAGGCGGCGGTGAGCGAGCGGCACGACTTCGAGGTCGTCGGCGACGAGACGCGCACGGCCGTAGTCGCGGTCGCTCCGGGCCTCGGGCAGCCCCGGCCGCGAAGGCTGGGCGAGGCGCGCGGAGTCCACGTCCACGAGGCTGACGCCGACGCGATCGTCGTCCGCACCTTCCGCTGGTCGCGCGGCGACTGGACACTCGGGGCCGAACGGCGCTTTCTCCGCTAGCGCGGCGGGAGCTGGTGGGCGCCCGGACCGGTCAACGGCCGGTGCTGGACGTAGCGGCGGTGGAGGTAGAGCAGCAGCGTCGCGGCGAGGACGGAGATGATGATCCCGCCGACGTGGCCGAGGAAGAGCCACGAGATGATTCCGCCGACGAACGAGCCGGCGAGGCCGAGACCGATCGTGGCGAGGATCCCCATGGGGTCGGGTCCCGGCAGCGCCAGCCGCGCGAGCGCGCCCACGATCAGTCCCTCGAAGGCGAGCGCGAGGATGAACCAGAGCACCATTCGGCTCCCTAGGCCCGCAGGCTTTCGAGCAGCCGCGTCCGCGCCGCCGTGTACTCGTCGTCGTCGAGAACGCCCGAATCGTGCAGCTCCTCGAGCAGGCCGAGATAGTGCGCCGGGTTGTCGGTCGGATGGTCGCCGGAAGGGACGTGGGCCGTCCCAAACGGCGGCTGCATGGGCGCCCTCTGCTGCAGAGCCCCGAACCCGTGGATCCCGATCTGGTCCGGGTCGATGCCGGCCCGCTTCAGCCGCTCGCGGTAGGCGTCGACGCCGAAGCCGCGTTCCGGGAACCGGTAGGCGTCCTTCCCCCAGAGCGGTCGCTTCTGGACGAAGCGGCGGTAGATCACGACGAGCCCGACGGCGGCGGCGAAGCTCGCGAGCCCCGACCAGGAGGCCGAGTCCCGCCCGCCGATCCCGAGGACGATTCCGTAGCCGATCGCGCTGCCGCCGAGACCGATCGCGATCGTCAGCCAGGGCGGCATCGGGTCCGGCCCCGGCAGGGCAAAGCGCGCGAGGGCGCCGGTGATGAAGGCAATGAGGATGGCGCCGAGCACTGCTCCGACCATCCGCGGAGCGTAGCGCGGCTACCGCCGGTGGCAACAGCCGGCATCAGCAGCAGCACGCCGAGTGCGTGGAACTCGTTGCGGCGAGCTAGGTCAATGGCGCGGCCACCACCAGTCGATCGGGTCGCCGAGGTGGCCAAGGCTTGGGAGCGACCTGATGTTGCGCCCACCGGCGCCCATCTCGAGCCACGTCGGATATGCGGCGTTGCCCTTGAAGCGCGCGACGACAATATGCCCGTCTGGAAGCCACGCCGGCGCGCTCATTGCCAATCCCGTGACTTTCCGGGGCGCACCGACCCCACTGGGTGGGATCGTGTAGAGACCGTGGTGCGAGGGCTGGGCCGATCCGTAGAGGATCCGTCGGCCGTCAGGCGACCATGCCTCGGGAGACTCTCCGGCGGAACCGCGCGGCTCGACGAGAGTCGGAAACGTGAGTTGCCGTGCGTTCGATCCGTCGGCGCCGGCAACCCAGACAGCCCAGTTGCCGTCGCCGTCATGGCCGGCGTAGGCGATGCTCCGGCCGTCAGGTGACCACACCGAAGCCTCCGCTGCGGAGGTCGGAACCTGAAGGTCGCGGACAAGCGACCCGTCGGGGCGGACGATGATCAGCGACTCTTTCGTGGCTCTGCGAGCCGTCAGGGCAATCTCGTCCGCAGTCGGAGACCACACTGGGAAGAGGCCGCCGAGCTTCGGCTCTATCTCCGTCTCGCGACCTGTGCGGACGTCGACAACGAAGATGCCCTCGGCACCGCTACCGGAAGTGTCCGGCACATAGTGGCCGCGACTCGTGCGGAAGACGATTCGCTTTCCATCGGGCGAGAAGCTCGGGTCGAAGTCCTCTCCGCCATGCGGATGCGTGATCTGCCGCCGGCCGGTGCCGTCAGCTCGCATCACCCAGATCGCGCCGCCCTTGGAGTATGCGATCGAGCCTTTGAGGCGACTCCGCGGAACCGAGGGATATCCCTTCGACTCCTGCCGCCCCTGTTGGCCGCTTCCGGCCGCGGCGCCGGCGGCCAGCGCCGCCACCGCTGCAGCAATGACGGCGTGGGTACTCAACCTCCGCATACTCATCTAGGCGGCGGTCTGCTCGAGCGCCTGCAGCTCGCGCCGCAGGTCCTTGACCTCGTCCCGCAGCTTTGCTGCGTACTCGAACCGCAGCTCCTCGGCCGCGAGGTACATCTCCTCCTCGAGCGTGACGACGAGCTTCTCGAGCTCCTCGCGCGACATCCCTTCGACCTTCGTCGCGCCTCGCCGCCGTCGCGACGGCACCGTCGGCGACTCCAGCTGGAGCAACTCGGCGATGTCGGAGACCCCCTTCGCGATCGTCTCCGGCACGATCCCGTGCTCCTCGTTGTACGCGAGCTGGACGACACGGCGGCGGTTCGTCTCGTCGAGCGCCTCCTTGATCGCCTCGGTCTGCTTGTCGGCGTACATCAGCACCTTGCCGTGCACGTTCCGCGCCGCGCGGCCGATCGTCTGGATCAGGCTCGTCCGCCCGCGCAGGAAACCCTCCTTGTCGGCGTCGAGGATCGCGACAAGCGACACCTCCGGCAGGTCGAGCCCCTCGCGAAGGAGGTTGACGCCGACGAGGACGTCGAACTCGCCCAGCCGCAGCTCGCGGATGATCTGGATCCGTTCGAGCGTGTCGATCTCGGAGTGGAGGTACCGCGCCTTCACGCCCGACTCGAGCAGGTAGTCGGTCAGGTCCTCGGCCATCTTCTTCGTCAGCGTGGTGACGAGGACCCGCTCGCCCGCGGCCTCGCGCGCGCGGATCTCGCCGAGGAGGTCGTCGATCTGGTTCTTTGTCGCCCGCAGCGCCACGTCCGGGTCGACGATGCCGGTCGGCCGGATCAGCTGCTCGGCAACGACGGCCGAGTTCCGGAGCTCGAACGACCCCGGCGTCGCCGAGACGAACACGAGCTGCGGCACCTTGCGCAGGAACTCGTCGAAGCGGAGCGGCCGGTTGTCGAGCGCCGAGGGGAGCCGGAAGCCGAAGTCGACGAGCGTCTGCTTGCGCGAGCGGTCGCCCTCGTACATGCCGCCGAGCTGTGGCACGGTCTGATGGGATTCGTCGACGAAAACCACAAAGTCGCTCGGGAAGTAGTCGAGCAGCGTGAATGGGTGAGTGCCGGCGGCGCGGCCCTCGAGGATGCGCGAGTAGTTCTCGATCCCGTTGCAGAAGCCGAGCTCGCGCAACATCTCGAGGTCGTACTCGGTGCGCTGCCGGATCCGGTGCGCCTCGAGCAGCTTCCCCTCCTCCTCGAAGTGCGCGACCTGCGCCTCGAGCTCGTGCCGGATCTCGTCGACCGCCCGCTCGACCGTCGGCTGCGACGTGACGTACTCCGTCGCCGGCCAGATCGAGAGGTTGTCGAGCTTGGCGAGCACTTCGCCCGTGAGCGGGTCGAAGTGCGTCATCCCCTCGACCTCGTCGCCGAAGAAGGAGATGCGGTACGCCGTCTCCTGGTTCGCCGGCTGCACCTCGACAACGTCTCCCTTCACGCGGAAACGGCCGCGGCCGAGCATCGTGTCGTTGCGGACGTACTGCGAGTCGATCAGCTTCCGCAGCAGGAGGTCGCGGTCGTGCTCGGCGTCGACCTCGACGTAGATCATCCGCTCGCGCCATTCCTCCGGCGAGCCGAGCCCGTAGATACAGGAGACGGACGCGACCACCACCACGTCGCGACGGGTGAAGAGCGAGGATGTCGCGGCGAGCCGCAGGCGGGCGATGTCGTCGTTCCGGGACGAGTCCTTCTCGATGTAGAGGTCGGCCTGCGGGACGTACGCCTCGGGCTGGTAGTAGTCGTAGTACGAGACGAAGTACTCGACGGCGTTGTGCGGGAAGAACTCCCGGAACTCGTTGCAGAGCTGCGCCGCGAGCGTCTTGTTGTGGGCGATCACGAGCGCCGGCCGGCCGGTCTTCTCGATCGTCCACGCCATCGTCGCCGTCTTGCCGGTGCCGGTCGCGCCGACGAGCGTCTGGTAGCGCTCGCCGGCGAGAATCGACTCGGCGAGTGTGTCGATCGCCCGCGGCTGGTCGCCGGTCGGGCGATAGGCGGAGGTTGTCCGCAGCTCGGCCATTAAGGACAGGGTATCCCCGGCTTGGTGATCAGCTGTCGAATGCGATCACGCTGCGAATCCCGTCCTGTGCGTGCATGAGATCGAAGCCTCGATTGACCTCGTCGAGTGAAAGCGTGTGGGAGATGAGCGGATCGACGTCGATGTCGCCGGCGAGGGAGCGGTCGACGAGCTCTGGTACCTGGTCTCGTCCCTTCACCCCGCCGAACGACGAGCCGGCGACGCGGCGACCCGTGATCAGGAAGCGTGGCACGACTTCGAGCGTCTCGCCCTTCCCGGCCACTCCGCATACCGTCGCGAGGCCCCAGCCCATGCGTGCCGACTCGACCGCCTGGCGCATCACGTCGACGAGGCCTGTGGCCTCGAAGGTGTAGTCCGCGCCGAAGCCGCCGGTCAGCTCGACGATCTGCTCGACGGCCTCGGGCCCGCCGGTGAGCGTGTCGGTGGCACCCTGGGCGCGCGCGAGCTCGAGCCGGTGCTCGGCCGGATCCACGCAGACGATCCGCTCTGCCCCGCTGAGCCGACAGCCGATGACGGCGCCGAGCCCGACGAGGCCCGCACCGAAGACGACGCACGTCGAGCCGGCCTCGACCCGCGCAGTGATCAGCGCGGCGCCCAGCCCCGTCGAGAGACCGCAGGCGAAGACACACGCGCGGTCGAGCGGAGCTTCGGGGGCGATCTTCGCGAGCGCGATCTCCGGCATGACCGTGTACTCAGCGAACGTAGACGTTCCCATGAAGTGCCGGATCGGCTCGCCGGCGCGGGACAGACGCGTCGTCCCGTCAGGCAGAAAACCCTGATTCTGCTGCTCGCGGATCGCCAGGCAGAGGTTGGTGCGGGGATCCAGGCAGTGCGTGCACTCCCGGCACTGCGGCGAGAAGAGCGTCACCACATGGTCGCCCGGGACGAGCGAGCCGACGCCCTTGCCGACCTGCTCGACGACACCCGCGCCCTCGTGCCCCAGCACCGTCGGCGCGTAGCCGGACGGGTCGGCGCCGGACGCCGTGTACAGGTCCGTATGGCAGATGCCGCAGGCGACGAGGCGCACGAGAACCTCGCCCGCCTTCGGCTCGGCCAGGTCGACCTCCTGGACCTCGAGGGGACGACCGAACTCCTCGAGCACTGCTGCGCGGATCTTCACCTCGACGGTCATACCAGTTTCTCGAACGGCCCCGAGGCGCAGAAGGCCGTCGTGGGCCCCGAACAGCAGCCTCCCTACGGCGCGTATACGGCGATCATGGCCGTCTTCTGCGGCGGGCTGGCGACCGCGGGCGCCCTCGCGCGTGCGCTCGGCCGCAACCCCTACGAGCACACGACGCTCGACCTCGTGACGCTCGCGCTCGCGACCTACAAGACGGCGCGCACGCTGTCGAGCGACGAGGTGACGAGCTTCCTGCGCGAGCCGTTCGTCGAGGGGCACGCGCACGAAGGCAAGGAGAATCCGCTCGAGAGTGGCGGGATGCGGCAGGCAATCGGGGAGCTCGTAACCTGCAGCCGCTGCGTCGGCACGTGGGTCGCAGCGGCGCTCGGCGCCACGCAGATCGTCGCGCCGCGGTTCGGACGACTGCTCACCTGGACGCTCGGTGCCGCCGGGATGAACGACTTCCTCCAGGCCGGCTTCGCCGCTCTCGCGAACAAAAGCAACGAGCTCGACGCACGAGCGGGTCAGTAGCCAAGCTGGGAGGCGTACGCGCTGCGGTAGATCTTCTTCAGCCGCTCGACCTTGTCGACGTAGTCGCGCGTCTCGCGGAACTGGATCCCAACGTGGGCTCTCTGCCAGCTGTCGACGTTCTCCTCGCCCGCGTTGTAGGCGGCGAGGGCGAGCCGCTCGTCGTCGTGGTACCGGTTGAGCAGGTGGCGGAGATACCACGCGCCGTAGCGGACGTTGAGCTCGGGATTCGTGAGATCGGAGAGGCGGAAATCGTGGCCGCCCGTGTACAGGGCGATGCCCTTCGCCGTGCTCGGCGTCAGCTGCATGAGGCCGACCGCGCCCGCGCGGGAGTGGGCGTTCGGATTGAACTTGCTCTCGGCCTCGATGACTGCCGCAAGGAGCGCCGGGTCGAGGTGGTAGTTCGCGGCGTGACCGCGGACGACCGTCGCGTAGCGGAGCGGGTACCAGAGCCGCGCGTACCACGGCGGCTCCGTCCGCTGCAGGTACGCGAATGCGCCGACCGCCGCGAGGACGACAGCCGCGATCACCAGCCAGCGCCTCAGGGTGACAGTCGTAGCTCCTCCATCACGCCGGCGACGAAGGCATCGAGCTGCTCGAGCGAGCCGTCGTTGACGAAGCAGAAGTCCGCGCGCCGCACCTTCTCGTCTTCGGGCACGAGCCGTTCCTCCCTCTCGGCCACGGCGGCCCGGCGTGCTTCCCTCACCTCGGGCGGCGCAGTGACGACGACGACCCTGTCGAAGCGCTCCTCGCCGCCAGTCTCGAACAGGAGGGGGATCTCCGCGACGGCGACGTCGGCCGTCTGCGCTGCGAGCCACGCGTCGACGGCCGCCCGAACCCGCGGATGCAGCTCCGCCTCGAGCCACGCGAGCTCGGCGCGATCCGCGAAGACGATCCGGCCGATCTCCTCCCGGTCGACGTCGCCGTCGCGGAAGACGCGCTCGCCCCAGTGCTCTCGCAGAGCCGCCTGCAGCCCGTCGTCCTCGCGATAGAGCCGGTGGACGACGTCATCGCTCGAGATCACGGCCGCCCCGTGGCGCGCGAAGCCGTCGAGCGCCTCGCTCTTGCCGGCCGCGATGCCGCCTGTCAGTGCGACCGCGAGCGGTCGCTGCATGACTATTCCGCCGGAGCCTCGTCGGAGGCTTCGGCTTTCGCTTCGGCCTCGGGCTCGGCGTCGGCTGCCGGCTCCTCGGCGACCGGCTCCTCGGCAGCCGGCTCTTCGGCCGCAGGCTCCGTCGCCGCGGGCTCCTCCTCGACGACCTCGGCCTCTGCCTCGGCGGCGGGCTCCTCCGCCGCTTCGGGCTCCTCGGCAGGAACCTCGGGCTCCTCGGCCGCTTCCGGAGCAGGCGCCTCGAGCGCCTCGGCGGCCGGAACCTCGTCGGCGAAGACCTCATCGGAGAGCCCGAGCGCGGGCGGCTCGACCTCCTCGCCGGGCTTCGGCTGCACGGGCATGCCGTCCTCGACGCGCTTGAGCGAGAGGGAGAGGCGCCGGCGGTCGGCGTCCACCTCGAGGATCCGGACGTTGACCTTGTCGCCCTGCGAGACGACCTCGCGCGGGTTCTCGACGTGATGCTGCGCGAGCTCGGAGATGTGGACGAGCCCCTCGACGCCCGGCAGGATCTCGACGAAGGCACCGAAGGTGACGACCTTCGTGACGGTGCCCTGCACGACGTCGCCCTCCTGGTAGCTCTCCAGCACCTGCTGCCAGGGGTCGCTCTGCGTCTGCTTGAGGCCGAGCGAGATCCGCTGCCGCTCGCGATCGATGTCGAGAACCTGCACCTTGACCGTCTGGCCTATCTCGAGGACCTCGGACGGGTGGTTGACGTGGCTCCACGAGAGCTCGGAGATGTGAACGAGTCCGTCCATCCCGTCGAGGTCGACGAAGGCGCCGAAGTCGACGATGTTCGAGATCGTTCCTTCGACGACGTCGCCGG
>Ga0209474_10003632_pt1 | contig 13487 bp, 15 predicted proteins | sample GraSoiAngelo_145_FD_185902 | JGI IMG/M metagenome (GOLD analysis project Ga0209474, IMG submission 185902) | Grasslands soil microbial communities from the Angelo Coastal Reserve, California, USA - 14_1009_05_20cm (SPAdes) (version 2) | ecosystem: Environmental > Terrestrial > Soil > Grasslands...
TGGTGCGGGGTCGGCGGCAGGCACGAACTCGACGACGGTGGGCAAGGCGCGTTCCTCGGTGAGGACAGCCATGACAACCTCCTCCGTCGCCGGCCCCCCGGGCCTGATCCCGAGGGATCCGGATTTACATCGCAACCCGATTTGGGCGGCGAAACGCTACCACGTGGAGATACCCCGAGAAAAAGTGATTACACCCGGCGCAAAAGTGGCCCCCTCAGGGAGCGAGGTCGTACGGGTAGTCCGTGAGCACCTCGGCGCCGTCGTCGGTGACGAGCACCAGGTCCTCGAGCCGGCAGCCGCCGTAGCCGTGGCGGTAGAGGCCGGGCTCGACGGCGATCACGTCTCCGGCGACCAGCTCACCCGGGCCGCGGCCGAGCGAGGGGTCCTCGTGCACCTCGAGACCGACCCCGTGGCCGAGCGAGTGGTAGAAGCCGTCCTTCAGCACCTCGCCCGGCGCCTTGGAGAGCAGCGTCGGGTAGCCGTGCTCCTCGAACACTTTGCTGCAGATCCGGTTCAGCTCGCTGCCCGGCACACCGGGCTTGACCGCTGCGACCGATACCTCGAGCGCCTCGCGGCAGAGCCGGTGGTACTCGGCCAGCTCCTCGGAGGGCTCGCCGACGACGAAGACGCGTGTCATGTCGGCAAAGCAGCCGGACTCGCGGTCGCGCGGGAAGAGGTCGAGGCAGACCGGCTCGTCCGGAGCGATCGGGCCGGAGCCCATGTCGTGGCCGACGGCCGTCTGGGAGCCGTGCGAGACGATGAACTCGTCGGCGAAGGCGCCGTTGGCGGTGAAGGCCTGCTCGACCGCGACCTTGATCCGCTCGCAGGTGAGCGGCTCGCTCTCCAGCATCAGTGTGCCGTTCTGCCGCTCCGCGGACCGGAGCAGGTCGCGCGCGGCGGTCATGCCGGCCTCGGCTGCATGCTGGGCACGTCGGATGCCGGCCAGCTCGGCCTCGTTCTTGACGCGGCGCCGCTGGACGAAATGCTCGCGGTCGGCGGTCACCTCGATCCCGTTGGCGCGCAGGTGGTCGGCCACCTCCAGCGGGAAGGTCGCCGGTACCACAGCCTTCTCGATCCCGAAGCGCCGGGCGGCGCGCAGGATGACCTCGAGCTCGATCTCGTCGCGGGAGAGCCCCTGCGCGTAGAGGTCGTCGAGCCCGAACTCCTCGTACGGCAGCAGCTCCAGGTGCGGGGCGACCGCCTTGATCCGGTCGAGCTCGAAGGAGCTGGCGACGACGTGCTGGCTGCTGTCGCGCTCGGCGTAGAGGAACGGGTCGGGAACCACGAGCGGAACCTCGTGCCGCATCTCGGGCGAGCGCAGCGAATCGGCGTAGATGAGCACGTCGGCCACAGCGGGCGGGATGGTACATCTAGAGTTGCTCGACGTGGAAGCGGTCCTCGAACGGGCGAAGGCGCTGATCGCCGGGTACGACGAGGAGCTCGCCGGCGAGCTGCCGGCGCACGCGGAGATCTTCGATGCCCACGTTCACCTTGGCCACGACATCGACGGCATGGCCGGCGTCTACGAGGAGCTCGAGGCGATCCACGAGCGCTACGGCATCTCGCGCTCCTTCATGTTCTGCATGGACGAGCCCGACCGGCACCCGGCCTTCCGGGCGCCCAACGACCGGACGCTCGCGCAGGCGCGGCGCTCCGGCGAGCGACTGATCCCGTTCGTCCGGCTCGACCTCGGGGAAGATCCGATCGAGGAGGCGACCCGTTGCCTCGACCTCGGCGCTCGCGGGATCAAGCTGCACCCGCGGGCCCAGCGCTTCCTGCTCAACGACGAGCGGCTCGCGCCGGTGTTCGCGCTCGCGGCCGAGCGGCGGGTGCCGATCCTTATCCACGGTGGCCGCGGGCTGCCGCCGATCGCGGACAGCCTGGCGCGCCTCGTCGACGCCTACCCGGAGGCCCAGCTGATCATCGCGCACGCCGGAATCGCCGACCTCGGCGAGCTGGCCGCCCGTTTCGGCGGGAAGGCCGGCGTCTTCTTCGACACCTCGGTCTGGAGCCCGATCGATCTGCTCAGCCTCTTCCACCTCGTCGCGCCGGAGCAGGTGCTCTACGCCTCCGACTACCCGTACGGCCAGCAGCCCAGCTCGCTGCTCATCTCGTTGCGAACCGGGCGCCTCGCCGGCTTCGGCGAGGAGCACGTGCGCGCGATGCTCTGGGGCAACGCGAACCGGATCGCCGAGGGCGAGCCGCCGCGCGAGCCCTCCCCGCCGCGCGGCGGCGGCACCTTCTCGCAGCCGATGGCCTTCGCGCGGATCCACCAGTACCTGTCGATGGCGACGCCACTGCTCTGGACGCGGCAGGCGGACACGATCGGCGTCCTAGGCCTCGCGCTGAACGCCACGGCCGACCGCGACGGCCACGCCGAGGAGCGCGAGCAGATCCGCGAGCTGCTCGAGGGCGCACGCGACGTCTGGCGCCTGCTCCCGGAGATAGACGACGAGCGCGAGCAGCGGGCCGCGAGCCGGGTCGCGTTTCGGCTCGTGCACCTTGCGGACATCCTGGCGGTGACGACGGGTGCTTGAGCTCAAGATCAACGGCGGCACGTACGAGGTCGACCCGCCGGTCGGCCAGACGCTCGCGGAGACCCTGCGCGGCGACCTCGGCTTGACGGGCACGAAGGTCGCGTGCGGCGAGGGGCACTGCGGCGCCTGCACCGTCCAGCTCGACGGCGTGCCGGCGCTCTCCTGCATCACGCTCGTCCACACGGTCGGCGAGCGGGAGGTGACGACGATCGAAGGGCTGCGCGACCACCCGCTGGTCGACGCCTTCGTCCGAGCCGACGCGCTCCAGTGCGGCTTCTGCACGCCGGGCCAGATCGTCTCCGCCGCCGCCCTGGTCGAGGCCGAGCCGGAGCTCACAGCCGAGCGCGTCCGCCATGCGATGGCCGGCAACCTCTGCCGATGTGGCGCGTATCCCCGAATCGAGGAGGCAATTCTCTCGTGGCGCGACTGATAAGGACCGAGAAGGAAGTCGAGGGCAAGTACACCGAGCAGTGGGTCGTCGTCGAGGGCGAGGACGAGGCGCTCGACCAGTGGCCGCAGGGGCCGCGCGCGGTCGTCGGCACCCCGGCGCGGCGGCAGGACGGCCTCCAGCGGGCACGCGGCGAGGCAGAGTACACCGCCGACCTGCAGCTGCCCGGAACCCTCCACGCCGCCGTCCTGCGGAGCCCCTACGCACATGCGCGCGCGAAGGTCGACCTGACCCGCGCGCGCGCCACGGGCTGGGTGCGCGGCGCGATCGGCCCCGGCGACTGCCACGTCCTGCAGGAGGAGCCGAGCTTCCACGGCGCGCCCGTGGCGGCCGTCGCAGCCGACAGCCTGCGCGAAGCGCGCGCCGGGCTCGAGCTGATCGACATCGAGTGGGAGGAGCTCGAGCCGCTGCTCGACCCCGAGGAGGCAGTCAAGCGCGAGTCGTTCGTCGACGACACGAGGCACTACTCCCGCGGCGACGTCGAGGCGGCCTTTGCCGAAGCGGACGTCGTCGTCGAAGGCGAGTTCCGCACGCAGGTCGTCCTGCACAACGCGCTCGAGACCCACCAGGCGGTCTGCCGCTGGGAGGGCGAGACGCTCGAGGTCTACATCTCGACCCAGTTCATCTGGGGCGTGCGCGACTCGATCTCGAGTCAGCTCGGCCTGCCACCCGACCGCGTGCGCGTGGTCTGCAACTACATGGGCGGCGGCTTCGGCGCCAAGAACAGCCCTGGCGACCACACCTACATCGCGATTGCCCTGGCCTCGCAGACCGGGCACCCGGTGCATTGCGCGCTCACGCGCCGCGAGGAGAACCTGGCCGCCGGCAACCGCAACGCGACCAGCCAGCGGCTGCGTGCCGGCGCCCGCTCGGACGGGACCCTGGTCGCGCTCGAAGGTGAGTACGTCAACGCGATCGGCTGGGCCGGCTTCAACGGGCCGACCTACGGCCCGATCGAGATGCTCTACGCCTGCGAGAACGTCCGCACGGTCACCTACGGCGCCAAGCTGAACCTGCCGCCCAACGCGGCCTTCCGCGCTCCGGGGTTCGTCGAGGGGACCTTCGGGCTCGAATGCCTGCTGGACGAGCTGGCCGGCCGGCTCGAGCTCGACCCGCTCGAGCTCCGCCGGCGGAATTACGCCGACAAGGATCTCGTCGACGACCGGCCGTTCTCGTCCAAGAACCTGCTCGAGTGCTACGACCGCGCCGAGCCGCACTGGGCCCGCCGGGACGAGGTGCGCGCCCGGTCCGAGGGGCCGTGGCAGCGCGGCGTCGGGCTCGCGAGCCAGATCTGGTACGGAGGCGGCGGCCCGCCGTCCTACGCCTGGGTGCGGGTCGGCTCCGACACACGCGCGACGGTGATCACGGCGATGCAGGACATCGGCACCGGCACACGCACGGCGATGGCGCAGATCGCAGCCGAGGAGCTCGGCCTGCCTCTGGAGCGCGTGCGCTGCGAGCTCGGCGACTCGGCCCGCGGGCCGTACGCGTCGATCTCGGCCGGCTCCTCGACCACGCCGTCGATGGGCCCGGCCGTGCGGGCGGCGGCGGCCGACGCAGCCCGGCAGCTGCTCGAGATCGCGGCGCAGCGCTTCCACCTCGAGGAGCGGGTCCTGTCGCTTCGCGGCGGGCAGATCGTCTCCGCCGACGGGGGCTCCTGGCCGCTCGAGGAGATCACCGGCCTGCTCGAGGACGCGCAGATCCTCGGCAAGGGCGCGCGTGGGCCGAATCCGGCCGGGATGCGCGTGCTGACCTTCGGGATCCAGGTGGCCGAGGTCGCCGTCGACGTCGAGACCGGCGAGGTCGTGGTCGAGCGGATCGCTGCGATCCACGACGTCGGCCGTGTGATCAACCCGCTCGGCGCGCGCAGCCAGGTCGAGGGCGGGATCATCCAGGGCATCGGGCACACGCTCTCGGAGGCCCGGCTCGTCGATCCGGTGAGCGGCAAGGTGCTGACGCAGACGCTCGACGCCTACAAGCTGCCGACGATCGCCGACGTCCCGGAGATCGTCACCGACCTGCTCGACATCCCGGACGAGCACCTGACCAACCTCGGCTCGAAGGGCCTCGGCGAGCCGCCGATCGTGCCGACGGCCGCGGCGATCGTCAACGCGATCCGCGACGCGACCGGCGCGGAGGTGCACGAGCTGCCCGTGAGCCGCGAGGCGATGCTGCGCGCCCTGGCCGAGGCGCGGGAGCGGGAGAAGCGTGGAGCTCCGGCAGCCGTCTAGCCTCGCCGAGCTCGACGGAGCCGACGGTCTGGCACTGGCAGGCGGGACCGACCTGGTCCCGTTGCTGAGAGACGGGCTGGTCGAGGCGGAGACGCTCGTCGACGTCCGCGCGGTCGTGCCTCGCGGGATCGACGGCGGCACGATCGGTGCCGGCACCACGCTTGCCGAGCTCGAGGTCGACCCGGAGATCCCGCAGGCGCTACGCGAGGCCTGTGCGCTCGCCGCCTCGCCGCAGCTCCGCTCGATGGGCACGATCGGCGGCAACCTGCTCCAGGCGACGCGCTGCTGGTACTGGCGGCTGAAGTACCCGTGCTTCCTGCACGGCGGCTCGACGTGCCACGCGCGCCAGGGCGCACACCGCGAGCACGCGATCTTCGGCAACGAGCACTGCGCGTCGGCCCACCCGTCCGACCCGGCCGCTGCCCTGCTCTCCCTGGGCACGACGCTGCGGACCGACCGGCGCGAGCTGCCGCTGGCCGACCTCTACCGCCTACCGACCGAGGACGACCGCGACGTGACCGCGCTCGAGCCGGGTGAGCTGATCCTCGAGCTGGAGGTTCCGAAGCCGGAAGCGAGCACCTACCTGAAGGCGATGGACCGCACGCGTTTCACCTTCGCGCTCGTCGGGGTCGCCGCCGCGCGCTTCGGCTCGGAGACGAAGATCGCCCTCGCCGGTGTCGCGCCGATTCCCTGGCTGCTCGAGTCGGCCGACGACCTCGACCGCGCCACGCCTCTGCCCGGAACCGCGTACAAGGTCGACCTCGCCCGCGCCCTCGTTCGGCGCGCCCTCGACGCCCTGGCGTGATCTGGGCAGTCGTGCTGGCGGCGGGCGCCTCCAGCCGCTTCGGCTCCCCGAAGCAGCGACTCCTGCTGGAGCCGGTGCTCGAGCGCGTGCGCCAGAGCTCGGTAGACGACGTGCTCGTCGTGCTCGGGGCCCACGAGCTGGAGGCGAGCGCCCGCACTGTCACCTGCCCGGACTGGGAGCGCGGGCCGGGTGCGTCGCTGCGCTGCGGGCTCGCCGCGCTGCCGGAGGACGCCGAGGCGGCGGTGGTCGTCCTCGGTGACGGGCCGGAGCTCGCCCCCGAGGCAATCGACCGCGTGCTCGCCGCCTGGCGCGAGAGCGAAGCCGAAGTCGTCGCGGCCACCTACTGCGGGGTTCGCCTCCACCCGGTGCTGCTCGCGCGCTCCGTCTGGCAGGAGATCCCCGACGGCGGCGCGAAAGGACTCGATGCCGTCCTCGTCTCCTGCGACGATTTACAGCCTCCAGGAGACGTGGATTTCGCCGATGAAATGCCGGAAGGCCTGAGACCATGGAGCTCGCCAGACCCCTAGACCCGCCGCCGCCCGCGCCCACCTCGGGGCTGACCGCGCTGCGGCTGCAGCGCAAGCTGACCGTCGAGGAGGCCGCCAAGCGCGCCGCGCTCTGGCCCGACCAGGTCGAGTGGCTCGAAGAAGGGCGCCTCTACCGCTTCCCGAGCAGCAACGCCGCGGTCCTGGCGCTGCTTCGCTACACGACCTCGCTCGGGATCGACCACCGCGAGGCCCGCAGCCTCTCCGGCCTCCCGGTCGAGCCTCCACCGCGCCGGCCCTTCGCACGCTGGATCGCAGCCGCCGGAGCGGCCATCCTGCTGGCCGTCCTCGGGACGGCGCTTTTCCTTGCCTTCGGGCACGGCGGCAGCCTGACCTCCGGCGCGAGGGCAGCAAGCCTGCCCGCGCCGTGGAAGGTCACGGTCGACGTCCTCAACGGCGACGGCGACATCAACTACACGCGGCAGCTGGCCGACCGGGTCGGCTCGTTCGGCTACCGCCTCGGGCACGTCACGAAGGCCGGCCGCTTCAACTATCAGCGGACGTTCGTCTACTTCGAGCCGGGTGGCGTGGAGCTCGCGAAGCGTCTGGCCACGCAACTCGGCTGCGGCACGGTCAGCCCGCTCCCCGGCGGCCGCAATGCCCGCCGCCTGGTCGTGATCGCCGGGCCGCCGAGCGCCGCCTGTTAGAGCAACGGCGTTCGAAGAGCCGCGAGCTTCTGCTTCAGGTCGGGCGGCATCTCCTCGACGACCGCCTTGCGCACGAAGCGCCGGAGCTCGACCTCGAACTTGTAGCGCTTGCGGCAGTAGCTGCAGTCGTCGAGGTGCTTCTCCGCTTGGACCCGCTCCGCGTCGCTCAGGTCACGGTCGAGGTAGGGCTGCAGTAGCTCCTCGCACTTGGCACAGGGATCCGGTTCGAAGCTGAGTGCCATCACGCCTCACTCCCGACGGCTCGCTCCGCGAGCTCGTGCTTCAGGATACGCCGCCCGCGGTGCAGCCTGGACATGACCGTCCCGATCGGAATGTCGAGGATCTGTGCCGCGTCCGCGTAGCTGAAGTCGCCAAGGTCGACCAGCACGAGCACGTCGCGGAAGTCGTGCGGCACCGCCGAGAGCGCCCCGACCGCGTCGTCCTGCGAGAGCCGCTCGTCGACGCGCTCCTCGTCAGAGTCGCCCGCCTCCTCGAGCCGGTTGTAGAGGAAGTAGTCGCCTTCCTCCATCGGCCGCAGGTCGGGCGTGCGCTGCTGCCGGCGGCCGCGGTCGATGTTGAGGTTCGTGAGGATGCGCAGGAGCCACGCGCGCAGGTTCGTCCCCGGCGTGTAGGAGCGCCAGGCCCGGAACGCGCGCGCATACGTCTCTTGCATCAAGTCCTCCGCCTCCTCGCGGGATGACACGAGCCTCCTGGCGACCCGGTAGACCTGGTCTGCGAGGTCGAGCGCCTCCTCCTCGAAGCGAACCCGGTCGCGGGCCTCCTCGGCCAGCTTCCTCGGCTCCGCTTCGGGTGTCGTCTCGCCCATCTCGGCCACCCTAGCAACTGCCGGTTTTGAAGCTGAAACGAGCATCCATGCGGGTTCATTCCCGGTTAGGGGCGGGCCGGGATGGGTAGGCGGTGGCGCATGGAAGGATATGAAGTGGTCACGAGCGACGGCCGCAACGTCGGCCGCGTCGCAGAAGTCCGGGGCGAGAACGTGATCGTCGAGCACGGGCTGCTGCGCAAGAAGCGCCATGCGATTCCGAGCGCGTTCGTACACACAGACGACGACGAGCGCGTCGTCAGGCTGACCGTCTCGAGGGAGCTGGTCGAGTCGTCGCCGGTTGTCGAGGACCGTCCCGACGCGAAGGCGATTGCCGAGCATTACGGGCTGGCGGCCGGTGAAAGGGCGCCAGAGACGCAGGGCGACGGAGAGCTCCTGCCGGACGATCCGGCCCGTAGCGCCGAGCAGGAGGAGCTACGGACCGGCGTCGAGCCGGCTGCCGCGCAGCGCGCCCGGATCCGCGAGGGCAAGAGCGAGGCCGGAGTCCGCGGGCGCCAGATCATCCCGTCGGACCCGCACGAAGGCCCTTAGCTCTCGACGGCCCTTAGCTCTCGACGGGGTGAAACCCAGCTCGAGCGAGTGACGCGACGATCGCCTCGCGGTTGGTCTGCTCGTCGTCCCAGGAGAGCTGAACCTGGCCCATCAGGTTGGCGGTTGCCTGCTCGATTCCCTCGTGGCCGCGCAGGGCGCCGGCCAGGCGGCCGACGCAGCGCTCGCAGCGGATCCCGCTGACCTGGATGGTCTCTGATTGCACCATCAGTCCGATCCTAGCGTCCGCTCGGCGACGTCCGCGACGACCGCCTCGACGCTTTCGGCGCGGCCGACCTCGAGCTGGCGGTCGCCCTCGCAGGCGGCAGGGTCGATCCGCCCGAGCAGCTCCACGCTGCCCAGCTCGTGTGCGGCGGGCTCGACCAGCTCGAGCAGCTCGGCACCGAGCTCGGAGGCGCGCACGAGCCGCTCGCCGTCCGGGTGGATCAGCTCGGCGCGGGGCCCGAAGCGCAGCGCCGCCCAGCGGTTCTGCGCGTAGTCGCCGCGGCTGTACGGGCCGGCCGGCGTACGCTCGACCGCGGCCCGGCAGAGCGCCTGGAGGAGGGCGGCGAAGGCGCCGGTCAGCTCGACGTCGGTGGGCTGGTCGGGCGCGCGCACCTCGAGCGTCCCGAAGCGCGGGTGCGGCCGGGCATCCCACCAGAAGCGCGTGTAGCCGTCCGCGAGCCCGATTCGCACGAAGCGCTCGACGAAGGCCTCCCACTCGGCGTACGAGCCGAACACCGGCGGGCCGCCGGCCCGCGGCAGCTGCGCGAGCACCTCGGCGCGGCTCGACATCAGGCCGGTTTCCTCGCCGGCGAGGAAGGGCGAGTTGGCCGAGAGCGCAAGCACGACGGGCAGCCACGGCAGGACGCCCTCGAGCGCCGTCATGCACGCCTCGGCGCTCGGCATGCCGACGTGGACGTGCAGCCCGCAAACGGCCTGCCGCCGTGCCGAGACGCCTGCGTATTCGACGAACTCGCGGTAGCGTGGGTCGGGCGCGACCTGCTGCGCGGTCGGCAGGCTGAACGCGTGCGTGCCCGCGGCGGCGATCCTCAGGCCGTCGAGGCCTGCCGCCTCGGCCGCTCCGGCGCGGAGCTCCGTCAGCGCGGCCACGGCGTCGGCGGCCGACTCGCAGACGCCGGTGGCAAGCTCGACCATCGAAGCCAGTAGCTCCATCTTCAGGACACCCGGCAGTGAGCGCTCCTCGGCCCAGGCGACGAGGTGCTCGATGTCGGGGGTGAGCGCCAGCGTCTCGGCGTCGAGGATCATCAGCTCCTCCTCCACGCCCAGCGACCAGGGCGAGCTCTCGCCGAAGGCCTGCTCGATCACGAGCGGGAGCCTACTGCCCTGCCCGAGCTTCTAACCGGGCTAGCTCGAGCGCCAGTCCCGGAAGGCGTCGAGCAACGCGCGCTCGGCCTCGGGGCTCAACACCCCAGCGGAAAGCCGCCCGGAGAGGGCGACCGTCTGCCGGATCTGCTCCAGGTAGGCCTGGCAGCCGTCGCAGCGGCCGATGTGCGACTCGAAGCGCACGGTTTCCTCCTCCGAGAGCGCACCCTCGAGGTAATCGGTCACGAGCTCCACGAGCTCCTGGCAGCTGAGCTGTTCGGCGTAGACGGTCATGCGGTGTCCTCCTGGAGATACGACTCCAGCGCCGCCCGGACTTTCGAGCGGGCGCGGTGGAGCAGCACTCGCTGATTTGTCTCGCTCAGGTCGAGGGCGTTACGGACCTCCTCGCTCGACCAGCCCTCGATGTCGCGCAGCGAGATGACCGCGCGCTGCGTGGCCGGGAGCGCCTCGATCGCCTCGGCCAGGCGCTCGCGGGTCTCGGCGGCGAGCAGCGCGTCCTCTGGCCAGGCCTCCGGCTTGACCGCCCAGTGACCCGGCCAGCGCGGGTGCTCGGGGTCGAGGAAGCGGTCGGCGTCGACGGCCGCCTCCGGCACCCGCCCCGGCTCCTGCATGGCGGAGAACGGCAGCGTCCGCCCGTCGCGCACTGCGCGGGTCTTGGCGATGTTGGTCAGGATCCGGAAGATCCAGGTCCGCAGCGAGGAGCGGCCTTCGAAGCGGTCGAGGCCCTTGAGGACGCCGAGCCAGGTCTCCGCGGCGACGTCCTCCGCGGCCGCCTGGGTCGGCACGTAGATCCGCGCGATGCGCACGAGCGACGGCTGGTACTCGCGCACCAGCTCTCGGAACGCCTCCTCGTCGCCCTTGCGCAGCGCGTCGATGAGCTGCGCCTCGCCGGACACGGCGCCGACTGTAACGGAGCGCCTGAACGCGACACAATCGCGTGGTGAAGGCCGCCACCTATCCGCCGATCGGCGACTACGCGCTGATCTCCGATTGCCACTCGGGCGCGCTCGTCTCCAGTGACGGCTCGATCGACTGGTGCGTCTTCCACCGCTTCGAGGCGCGGCCCGTCTTCGCGCGGATCCTCGACTGGGCAAAGGCCGGCTTCTTCCGGATCGCGCCGCTCGACGACGACTACGAGTCGACCCGCCGCTACCTACCCGGGACGAACGTGCTCGAGACGACCTTCCGCACACCGGGCGGCACGCTCGTGCTCACCGACTTCTTCGCCTTTCGGCCGCCTCTGCTGGGTGCACACCCGGACCACCAGCTGATCCGGATCGCGCGCTGCGAGGAGGGCGAGGTCGCGGTCAAGGTCAAGCTCGTGCCCCGCTTCGACTACGGGCTGACGACCCCGCGGCTCGACACCCTTGCGGACGACCTGGTCGTCGTCTACGGGGGTGCGGACGGGCTCGTCCTGCAGAGCGAGCTGCCGTTCGGCGACGCCGAGCGCTCCGCGACCGAGGGCAACCGAACACTGCACGCCGGCGAGGAGGCGTTCGTCGTCCTCACCTACGAGCTCCCGCACGAGCTCGACCCGCAGCGGCTCACGGGCGACCAGGTGCACGCGAAGCTCGAGGAGACGGTCGCGCACTGGACGGCGTGGGCCGACCGCTGCACATACCACGGGCCGTACCGCGAGCAGGTGCTGCGCAGCGCGCTCGTGCTCAAGGGGCTGACGAACGGGCCGACCGGCTCGATCGTCGCCGCCGCGACGACGTCACTCCCGGAGGAGGTCGGCGGCGTGCGCAACTGGGACTACCGCTTCTGCTGGCTGCGCGACTCGGCGCTGACGTTGAACGCGCTCTTCGGGCTCGGCTACACCGACGAGGCCCACGAGTACATGGCCTGGCTCCGGCGCACGACAGCGGGCCGCGCGCACGAGCTGCAGATCATGTACGGCGTCGGCGGCGAGCGGCTGCTGCCGGAGGTCGAGCTCGACTGGCTCGAGGGCTACCGCGGCTCCCGGCCGGTGCGAATCGGCAACGGCGCCTACTCGCAGTTCCAGCTCGACGTCTTCGGCGAGCTGCTCGACACGGTTTGGGTCTACCGCCGGCACGGCGGCGAGATCGACGACGGGTTCTGGGACTTCCTCGGCCGCGTCGCCGGCGCGGTGATCGAGCGGTGGCGAGAGCCCGACCAGGGCATCTGGGAGATCCGCGGCGAGCCGCGGCATTTCACCTACTCGAAGGTGATGGCCTGGGTCGCCCTGGACCGCGTCGTGCGGATCGCCGAGCTCGACGAACGCGAGGGCGCCCTGGACGAGTGGCGCGCCGAGCGCGACGATCTCCGCGAGCTGATCGAGCGCGAAGGCGTCGACGGGGGCGGCGCGTTCGTCCAGTCGTTCGGCGACGGCGGCAAGCTCGACGCCTCGAACCTGATGATCCCGATCGTGGGCTTCGTCGACCACGACGACCCGCGGGCGCGGGCGACCGTCGAGCGGATCGCGGCCGAGCTGTCGGCCGACGGGTTCGTCTACCGCTACGTCACCGACGGGGTCGACGGGCTCAGCGGCGACGAGGCCACCTTCGCAATCTGCTCGTTCTGGCTCGTCGAGTGCCTCGCGCGCGCGGGCGAGGGCGCGCGGGCCCGCGAGCTGTTCGAGCGGCTTCTCGGCTTCTGCAACGACGTCGGCCTGCTCGCCGAGGAGATCGACCCCGCGTCGGGCGAGCTGCTCGGGAACTTCCCGCAGGCGTTCTCGCACGTCGGCCTGATCCAGGCTGCGATCGCGCTCGACATGCCCGAGCTGTCCATGACCGCCATCGAAAGTGAGACTCGAGATGTCACAGGACCGTGACTTAGTAACAGTCTGTTACTTGGAGAAGGAGGCGCCGCGATGATGAAGGAGCGGTTCGACCTGATCGTGATCGGCGGCGGCTCGGCTGCCCGGGACGGGGCCGGCAAGGCGGCGCGGGAGCATGGGGCGCGCGTGGCCCTGGTCGAGAAGGAACGCTGGGGCGGCAGCTGCCCGAACGTGGCCTGCTCGCCCACGAAGGCCTACCTCGTCGCGTCCGAGCTGACGCACGACGTGAACGTGCTGGCGCCGAGCATGGGCATCGAGACGGGCCCGGCCCGCGTCGACCTCGGACATGTCTACGCCTGGAAGGAGACGCTGAAGAAGGCGCAGGACGTCTGGAAATCGGAGCTGATGGCCCAGGGCTTCACGACCTACAACGGGACAGCGACATTCGTCGACCCGCACACCGTCCGGATCGGAGACATCGAGCTGGAGTCCGAGCGGATGCTGATCGCGAGCGGCTCGCGCACGGCGGTGCCGCCGATCGAGGGGATCGAGGAGGCCGGCTGGATCGACCACATCTCGGCGCTCGACTTGACTGAGGTTCCGGCGTCGCTGCTCGTCGTCGGCGCGGGGGCGGTCGGGCTCGAGTTCGGCCAGATCTTCGCGCGCTTCGGCTCGAAGGTGACGATCGTCGACGCTCTCGACCGGATCGCGCCGATCGCGGACCCGGAGGCCTCGGCGATGCTCGCGGCATCGCTCCGCAGCGAGGGCCTCGGGCTCGCGACCTCGGTGTTCGTCAAGAGCGTGCGGCGACACGG
>Ga0209474_10003633_pt1 | contig 13479 bp, 13 predicted proteins | sample GraSoiAngelo_145_FD_185902 | JGI IMG/M metagenome (GOLD analysis project Ga0209474, IMG submission 185902) | Grasslands soil microbial communities from the Angelo Coastal Reserve, California, USA - 14_1009_05_20cm (SPAdes) (version 2) | ecosystem: Environmental > Terrestrial > Soil > Grasslands...
GATCGCGCAAAATCTGCACCGTGCTTTGCGTAAGGTTTTCCGGATTCGATGATGCCTGGGAAATTTTGTAAGTGAGTCCCGTCCACGTGCGCCACCATGCGCCGGGATAGCTGAACGGATTGTTCATCCAGCATGAACCGGTGGCGGTCTCAGCGTCGGCCGTAACAACGCGCAACGTGCTTTTGAACCCGGCGGGACTGTCATTCCCTTCATTGCGTTTTACTTCAAAATCGAGCAGCTCGAGTCCGATCGGCAGCGCAACAATTTTCCAGCCGTACGCAATCATGGTCTCGTTAGGCGAAGTTGGCACGGTGATCTCCCAACCGGCCGGGACCCATTGTTCGAATGTGTCGCCGTTTTGTTGGATGCGAACGCGCACACCGTCCGGCAAATTTGCTGCCGCCGGCGGTGTCGTCGCTTTCTCCGCTTGCACCGGCGTGAAATCCATCCATTGCCCAGCGTGAGGCATCGCTTTATCAACAACAAGCTGCCAATCCGCCCAACCGGTCGAGAGCGGTTTGCTCATATCGATCTTGCCGGAGGATTTTCCATTCTTTCGGGAAGCGAGTTCATAGGTGATTGCGCCGTCATCTGCGACGAAAAGTGTTAGATGGTTCAACGCGTCGGCCCCGGATGCCGGCATCGCGGGCGGACCCCCAGTGGCGTTGAACTCCGTGCCGGTCCCGTGCGGATTCGACGCTGTCTCTGTAGCGGGAACACCTTTGCCCCGGATCATGACAAGGACTGCCGGATTATTCGGCCGATCCGTCACCGAGCTTGGTTGACCATCCTGAATCCGAAAATCCGGCCAGTAATTCTCGATCTGTAGAGTAAATAGAGTTCCGTGGATTTCGACATTGCGTCCAAGATTTTCCGCGACATCGAAACCCGCTTCTTTTCCATTTAGCGAAATTATCACGCGTTCTTTGTTCCCGCTTTGCGCTGGCTCAAGCCGGACCTTCGCGCCGGTGCTACCGCCTTTCGTCACGTGTCCAATCTGGTCTTCTGGCGCCTTGCTGAACGCAAAGATGGATTCCTCAAGATCGACACTATCGTTCTTGCTAGCCTGTCCCTCCGAAGTCTCGCGAAGGCCGATGCTCGATATGGAAGTCGGCGCCGCGCCGCGCTTGAATTCGATGTTCGCCAGGCCCATCGAAAAATTTCCATGCTGCGGATCGTCGGCAAGGAGCCAGCTTTCGAGGTGCTGGTTCATCATGGCGGTCGACATTGTAAAATGCAGCGCGGGCGCACCGCCGTCAGCGAGCAGTTTCGGATTCAGCTTCCCTTCAATGGCTGTTGCGTAATCGACGATCTGCAGGCGCGCGCCGGAGGCGAGCCAGCCGAGATTGCGTGGATGCTGTGGCGTTGGCGGATGATGCAAAAATTCTGCGGGATACCCTTTTACGATTCCGTCAACATCGTGGACGCGCAGCTGGCGCTGATTGGCAAGCAACCGATTGGTGGGCGATTCGCCTTTGAAAAGAGTGATGGTTCCTTCGATTCCCCAAATTCTGCCGATAAGCGATCCGATCAGCAACGTGATGATGCCGAGATGTGTGATAAGAAAGGCGAGATGGTGTTTGCGCCAGGGCCAGCGCGAGAGAGCGGAAACGGCAAGGTTGACCCCGAGCAGGATGAGCCAGAGATTAAACCATGGCGCGCCATAAACGTAGGCGCGGGAGACTTTCGCATCGAAACTCGATTCATAAATCGTTCCGGCGATTGCGGCGATGATCAAGACCGCAAGCAAAACAACCGCGAGTTTGAGCGAAGCAAAAAATTCGAAAACCGGATTGCGCTGCCACGCGGGTTGCTCGATAGAACTCGAATTTGCCATGAGAAGATCAACACCTTCCGCGAGGTGAAGCGACGCATCAACTCGCGAAAGCTTTCAGAGTCAATGGTGGAGTTTTTGCGGAACTGCCTATGGTCGGGCCGAGTCTCTTACCGGCGGATGATCTCACCGGTTTGTTGACGCTGGTTGAATGGTTTCCTATGGTCGCCGATGGCTACTCAGCCAATCGCGACAATCCCGGCGGATGGCGGGCGAATCGCCTACCGTCGCCTTGGCAGCGGACGACCGCTAATCCTGCTCAACGGGCTCGCGGCGACGAGCGCCGACTGGGACCCATCGTTCATTGGCCAGCTCGCGTCCGCCAACGAACTCGTCCTCCTCGACAACCGCGGCATCGGCGCCTCAAGAGACGACGGAGCGCCATTCGATGTCGGCAAACTCGCCGACGACACGGCGCGTGTGATCAAGGCGCTCGGCTTCGAGCGAGCAAGCGTGCTTGGATGGTCGATGGGTGGATTTGTCGCGCAGACCCTCGCACTCAACGATCCCGCCCGCGTTCACAAACTCATCCTGCTCTCCACCGACCCGGGAGGAGCAGACGCGGTAGTCGCCTCGCCTACTATCCTGAAGCAACTGACCGACATTTCTGGCACGCCCCACGAGCAAGCTCGCCGACTGCTCTCCGTACTCTTTTCCAGCGATCTCGCCAATTCTATCTACAGCGAGTTCGGTGACCTCGTGGCCGCCGCCCGCGCAAAGCTCTCTCCCGACCTTGTCGATCGGCAGGCTGCTGCCATGGACGCATGGCATCGCAACGGTGCCGGCGACCGGCTCCGCGAGTTAAGCGCATCCACGCTCGTTGCCACGGGAACCGAAGACATAGTGATCCCGGCGTCCAATTCGCTAGCACTCGTCAAGGCCATCCCCGACGCCTGGCTCGCCCAATTTAAAGGCGGCGGCCATGCTTTCATGGCCCAATATCCACACCCACTCGCGGATCTCATCAACGAGTTCCTCGCGCTCTGATAGATCGGCGATCACAAACCTAACTCACGAAAACTCTGGAGCGACACAGACCCTCAATGCGTCCATCTCTTCCAGCGTTTACGGATCGGTTTTGTGTAGTCGTCGATATCGATCTTTTTTAGGCGCTTAACTCCATCTTTTACCGCTTCAGCGGAGCTTTCGTATTTTCGCCGGGCTGACCTGAAGAATGGCCAAAGAAAAGGCAACGAGAGAAGACCCCAGTTCACGTTTCCGAGCGCGGACTTCACGTCGATTTCAGTCCTGTCCTCGCTACTGGAGGCGTAGCGGATCGCCAATCCAATCGCGATTCCGAGCCCTAGCGCACCGAGGATCGTTGGCACCGGATTTTCGCGTACGAAGTATTCCGTACGCTCGCGCGCGCGGCCTGCCTTCTCTTTGGTTCCTTCCCACGTGTGGCTCATTGCCGTGGAAATTTTTCCTTGTGCTCGACGAAACTGCTCACGCCCACTCGAGCCAATTTCTCCTTCGTCCGACTGCAGCGGCGTTGGGAGCGGTTCGTCCCTCGTAAGATTGTCGTTGTTTGGATTGATCATACAAATAAATCGCAAATGATGGCCGCCATGCGTCCCTGAATCTCTTCACGTCCGCGGGATTCATTTGCGAAGATTACGATCGCCGCCTATCGCATGGGTTGGCGGATTTTAAGTCCTACACAATCTTTGATATGCTTCCAATATTTCGTCGTTCGTGATGACGAAGATCACTTTGTCGATCTTATCGTTGCTCGCGAGGAACTTCCGCGTCGTCTTAACGGCAATCTGCGCTGCTTCTGAAACCGGATAGCGATATGCTCCGCAACTGATCGCGGGAAACGCAATCGTCTTGCTTCCGTTCTTAACCGCGAGCTGCAGTGAGTTACGGTAGCAGCTTGCCAAAACTTCCGCTTCGCCGCGGCCGCCGCCGCTCCAAACCGGGCCGACCGTGTGAATGATGAAACGCGCTGGCAATTTATATCCGCGAGTGATCTTCGCTTTGCCCACTTCACAGCCACCGAGCGTCCGACATTCCGCGAGCAGCTCTGGGCCAGCAGCGCGATGGATCGCGCCATCAACTCCGCCGCCGCCGAGCAGGGTCGTATTCGCGGCATTCACGATTGCATCGACATCGAGTGCGGTGATGTCCCCGCGGACGATGTCGATCTTACCTTCGGAATTTTTCACCTCATGGCGCCAGCCGTTCAATCAGCCAGTTACCGTCGTTTCCCAGCCGGTAACGGAAACGATCGTGCAAGCGATTCGGCCGTCCCTGCCAGAATTCCATTGTATCGGGTTTTACGCGATAACCACCCCAGTGTGGCGGCAACGGAATGGGCTTGTCGCCAAACCGCTCTGTCATCTCCGCCATGCGCGCGTCCAATACGCGGCGTCCATCGACCACTTCGCTTTGGCGCGACGCCCACGCGCCGAGCTGGCTACCGATCGGCCGGGAATGGAAATAGCCCTCCGATTCCTGATGCGACGTTTTTTCTGCTTTCCCGCTGATGCGAATTTGTCGATCCAGTTCAATCCAATAAAATGCCAGCGCAGCGTAGGGATTGGCTTCGAGTTGCACTCCCTTTTCGCTTTCGTAATTCGTGAAAAAAACGAAACCGTCTTGGTCGAATCCTTTCAGCAACACCACGCGCACGGACGGCTTTGCGTCGCGCCCAGCGGTAGCGAGACTCATCGCGTTGACGTCGCGAATCTGGGCCTCTATTGCCGCAGTGAACCAGTTTGAAAATTGTTTGATCGGATCAGGATCGAGATCGCTACGGCGCAGACCGTGCGCAGCGTGCTCGTAACGCGAAGCGGCAGGATCTCGCGGGGTCTCCATCATGAGGACTGCTCACGGAGCCGTGGCGACAGATGAAACCGCGCTGCCGCTAGCCGGAGCCGCCACTTGACGCAACTTTTCGATAACTTTCGGGACGACTTCGAGAGCGCGGTCGACTTGCGCGTCGGTGTTGAACCGACTGAAGGAAAACCGCAAACCGCGCCGGGCCCCATCTCCACTCGGATCCATCGCCCTGAGCACATGCGAGGCTTCCTCCGACCCCGTGCGGCAGGCTGAACCTGCCGAGCAGCAAATACGATGTCGATCCAATAAGAGAAGGGCCGCGGAAGACTCGATCCCTTCAAATGAAAAACTCGACGTGTTTGGGATTCGCGCAGCAGCAGCGCCGTTCACCGCTGCTCCGTTTACGGTCTCAAGGATTGCTTTTTCAAATCGATCGCGCATGGAGCGAACGTGTGTTTTTCCCTCCGATGAGTATTGGGATGCGCGCTCGGCGGCTTTTCCCAGACCAACGATCGATGCGACATTTTCTGTTCCCCCACGGCGCCCGTTTTCCTGGCCGCCACCCAGGATCAACGGGCGAAAACGCGTCCGTCGATTGACATAAACCGCGCCGACACCTTTTGGTCCATGAAATTTGTGCGCGGACAGAGAAAGGAAATTGATCGCCGTATCGCGGAGGCGGACCGGGATTTTCCCGATTGCTTGCACGGCATCAGTGTGAAAGAGCACACTTTTCTCGCGGCATATCTCCGCAATCTTCTCGACTGGAAACAAAACGCCGGTCTCGTTGTTCGCCCACATGATGGAAACGATCACCGTTTCCGGGCGAATCGCTTCTTCCAACTCGCCGAGATCGACATTTCCGTCCCGATCCACACCGACAAACGTCACGTCGCAGCCGCGTTTCGCAAGGTCCTGGCAAGGCCGCAACACCGCACTGTGTTCCACGGCGCTCGCGACCACATGTTTCCCGCGTGGATCATATTGCAGGGCCGAGCTGATTACCGCATTGTTCGATTCCGTCCCGCAGCTCGTGAACACAACTTCCGAAGGTTCACATCCGAGCAGCGCGGCCAGGCGTTCACGGGCGAGATCGAGAGCTTTTAGTGCTTTTCCCGCGAAGGAATAGCCGCTCGAAGGATTGCCATAATGCTTCACCAAAAACGGCAGCATCTCCTCGATGACAGCAGGATCGAGCTGGGTCGTAGCGTTGTTATCGAGGTAAATGATTTCGTCGTCCGTCATGACCCGTCATTGTAGAGACGGCCGCGGCTGCTGCAATCTCCGTGTTCGCAGAGCACGGCGTTTTGTCGATTTTGCTAATTCCGTCTAGATTGGGCCGATGACATCGCACCGCCGTGGCAAGCGCCCAGCTCTCTATCCCGACGGGGCAGACTTTATCTGCGGGGTGCAGTGGAGAGGAAATTCGAATTCGCGCGCGAGAACACCATTCTTCGCAACGGATCTAACGAGTAATCGAGCTTTTTTCGACGCGGGCAACCACAGCGTCAGTCCATCATGGACGGCGGCAGGAATTCGAAGTAGCCGACCTTGAGTTGGCCGTCTTCTTCGACTAGAACGACCTTGAGATTGAAGTAGGGATCAAAATTCTCGTCCTTCTTCAACTCGTCCACGCTGATGCCCTGTGCGTTGGCCGCCTTTTCAACTTCCTCAGGTGAGAGTTCGGTATGGATTTGCCCGCGCAAACTCGCGCGCCGGATGTCGCCTGGAATCGAGTCGGGCATCGCGCCGATGGCGAACATGGAGTCCACCGCGCCGAATTGTTCCGCGCTGCGCCGGTTCAAAACGTCGGCATCAGTCGAAAACACGTGCAGCATCTTGGGCGCGCGCGGTGTGCCATGCGCCGCCTCGACGTATTTCATCAAGTCCGCAAATTGTTCCGCCGTCACGTTGGTTAGCGGATCCGATTCGTTTCGCGTGAACTCGGCGCGTTCCTCAGCAGGCGTAAACTGGTTGAGGGACATCCGCACCTTGGCGTAGCTGGAGAGTAGCGTGTAAGCCTCCGCGTATTGTTGGTTCGCGATCGCAATGAAAAACGGTTTTGCCGCGACGAGATATTTGCGCTCATCGGGTTTAGCGTCCTTGTCTAAAAAATCATCCTCGTTTTCGTGAGCGGTTTTCTCTTCGCCGGCCGCCGTGCCGCCATCCTGACCTTTCTTGCCGCAACTTGTGAGCAACACCGGCAGCAGAATCGCGGCGATGAGAATTGTGACACGACAGGCGACTGACACTGATAGAGCTTCCATTTTTTTCACGTGACGCCTCATTACGAACATATCCAAGCGATGCTTATGGCGCTCGCGAGTCAGATCGACACCTTGTCGGCGCCTTCGTAGCAAAGCCATATCCGCTCGAAGGGTTGCCGTAATATTTGGTCAGAAACGGCAGCATCTCCTTGATGACAGCAGGATCGAGCTGCCTCGTTGCGTTGTTATCGAGGTAAATAAGCTCGTCCGTTGTGGTCGTCATCATCAAGGTCTAGGAGCGGAGTTGCACACGGTAAAATCGCTCTTTGGCTTGCGCGGCCCGCCGTGCCAAAGCTAGATCGGCGACGACAGGGCACTCTGCAAGACATGGGCGAAATCATGGAGAGAAAGCTGCATTTTGTCCATTCTGGTAATTCTGTCTACATTGCGCCGATGGCCTCGATTTGGGAATTGGCAAACCCGCAGTTGCGCGATCTTGCTGTTTACGAACCGGGAAAACCAATCGAGCAGACGGCCCGCGAACTCGATGTCGATCCAGGTGCAATCATCAAGCTGGCCTCAAATGAGAATCCGCTTGGGCCGTCGCCAAAGGCAATCAAGGCAATGCGCGCCGCCCTGCACAATGCGCAACTGTATCCTGACGGCGGCGGATTTAATCTGCGCGAATCAGTCGCTGCCAAGGTCGGTTTAGCCCCGGAGAACATCATCCTCGGCAACGGATCGAATGAAGTGATCGAGTTTTTAGGACATGCGTTTCTTCATCGCGGCGATAACGTCATTACGTCTGAGCACGCGTTTATCGCCTATAAATTGATCGCGACCCTTTTCGGCGCGCACACGATTCAAGCTCCAAGTCCGGATCGCCAGCAAGACCTTGATGCGATGCTGGACGCGATCACGCCGAAAGCGCGTCTGATTTTCATCCCCAACCCCAATAATCCAACCGGCGCTTTGATTTCGCAGCACAAGATCGAGAAGTTCATGTCGCGCCTTCCGGGAAATATAATTGTTGTTTTCGACGAAGCCTATTTCGAGTTCCTAGACGATCCTCCTGACACACTCCAATACGTTAGAGAGGGCCGGAACGTTGTCGTTCTGCGCACCTTTTCGAAAATCCACGGACTCGCTGGTCTGCGCATCGGCTACGGCATCGCGAGGACTGACTTGATAAATGTGCTTCAGAAGACGAGGCAACCATTCAACGTCAATGCCATCGCTCACGCCGGTGCGCTCGCTGCTCTCGCTGACGACGCGCACCAGCTTGAAACCAAGCGTGTTGTCGATGCCGGGCGCGCCTATCTCCAAGAACAACTTACTGAGATGAAATTCGAGTTTGTTCCGAGCGCAGCGAACTTTGTGATGGTAAATGTCGGTAACGGCGTCGCTGCCTTTAAGGAGTTGCTCGCGAGAAAAATTATCGTGCGACCGCTCAAAGGCTACAAGTTGCCAGAATGGATCCGCATTTCCGTGGGAACAATGGAACACAACCAAAAATGCATCGCCGCGCTGAAAGAGATTCCGAAAGATCAAGGGATTTGATTGCGGGAGAGCAACCGATAACTGTGGGTGAGACCATCGCAGCGATCTCGACCCCAGCCGGTGAAGGCGCAATTGCGCTCGTCCGCATCTCTGGCGTGAATGCGGTCCACGTTGCCAACAAGATTTTTCGCGGCAAAGAAAAGCCGTCGCGATTTGCATCGCATGTTCAGCATTTCGGGGAAATCGTCGATGCCTCGGAACGATTGGTTGATCAAGTGATGCTCTCGATCCATCAGGCGCCAACCAGTTACACCGGCGAAGATTTGGTCGAGATCAGTTGTCACGGCGGGGTGCTGGTAAGCGCGAACGTGCTCGAAGCTTGTCTGCGTGCGGGCGCACGCGCGGCGCGCCCGGGCGAATTCACGGAGCGCGCATTTCTCAACGGCAAAATGGATCTGACCCAGGCCGAGGCAGTGATTGATCTGATTCGTGCCAAGACCGATCTCGCGCTCCGTTCGGCTACCGAGCAGCTCGAAGGCAGGCTGGGCGAGAAGATCGGAAAGATTCGTTGCGAGTTCATTTCGCTGCTCGCGCACATCAACGCGTCGATCGATTTCCCGGAGGAAGGCATCGCGCCGGACGAAGGCGAAAAGTTGCTGGCACGCCTTGATTCAGTTTGCGAAGAAATCGGGGCCCTGCTCGCCACGGCCGATCAGGGTCGCATTCTGCGCGAAGGTGTGCGGGTCGTGATTTACGGCGCGACTAATGCCGGCAAGTCGAGCTTGCTGAATCAGCTTCTGGGTTATGAACGCGTAATCGTTAGCGAAACGCACGGTACGACGCGGGATACGATCGAAGAAATGATTAACCTCCGCGGTGTGCCAATCCGCTTGCTCGATACCGCCGGCTTGCGAACGTCGACAAGCAACGTCGAGCGCGAAGGGATCGCGCGCACCGAGAAGTCGCTCCAGACCGCGGACTTGCGGCTTCACATCGCGGATCGCAACGCGTCAAGACCTTCACACTTCGACAAACGCGCCGACAATGGCAGCGAAATTGTACTCTTGAACAAGAGCGACCTTCCTGAACACCATGATTGGAAACATTTCGAGGCGCTGCGTATCTCGTGCGCGACCGGAGAAGGCCTGCCGGAGCTCGAAAAAGAAATTCTCGCGCGAATTACCAAGCAAAACCTGAAGCCGGAAAGCACAGTTGCGATCAACACTCGTCATCGCGATTGCTTGCGCCGCGCGTTGGAATCGTGCAATCGCGCGCGAATGGCGATGCGCGATCGGCTGACGCCGGAATACATTGCGGTAGATCTGAACGAAGCATTGTGCGCGGTCGGAGAGGTAATTGGCGCCGTGGATGTCGAACAAATTCTCGACTCTGTCTTCGGACAATTTTGCATAGGGAAATGAAAAATGCCTACGAACGATTCGTCAGGCCGCTTCTGTTTTCCTTGGATGCTGAGGCCGCCCACCATTTAACGATCGCATTACTGAGCCGCGGATCACACATCGATCTTGCGTTGCGCGCCCTCGAAATTTTTCAGCCGCGACCAAAACCGAAAGCCCTTTTCGGCGTAAAGTTTCCAAACCCAATCGGGGTCGCAGCAGGGCTCGATAAAAATGGCGTTGCAATGCCGGCATGGGCAGCGCTCGGCTTTGGTTTCATCGAGATCGGCACGGTGACCGCCAAACCGCAAGCCGGAAACCCCAAGCCGCGAATCTTTCGCTTCCCCGAACAGCGAGCGCTGGTCAACCGGCTCGGTTTTAACAATGACGGCGCCGATGTCATAGCGGACCGGATGCACAAACTGCGCGAAAGTGGACGTTGGCCAGCGGTTCCAGTCGGGATCAACATCGGTAAATCGAAAGCGACGCCGCTTGGGGAAGCAACGGACGATTACCTCTATTCCTTTCGGCTGCTTCGCGAATTCGCAGATTACATCGCGCTGAACGTTAGCTCGCCGAACACGCCCGGCCTGCGGGCATTGCAGGAGCCGGCTGCGCTTTCGCGGTTAATTCGCGCGATCCGCGATGAAAACCGGAAAAACCCGAAACCGGTGCTTGTGAAAATTGGCCCGGATCTTTCGTCCAATGAATTGGAAGATCTCATGGCGACCTGCGAGCAAAATGAAATTGTGGGCATTATCGCGACGAACACGACGCTCGATCATTCATCCATTCCGTCAGCGCGCGACCAAGAAGGCGGTTTGAGCGGGGCGCCGCTCCGCGAAAAATCGACAGCACTTGTCCGAGCAATCGCCGCACGATCGACAATTCCGGTGGTCGCTTCCGGTGGAATTTTTGACGCTGAATCCGCTCGCGAGAAGTTCGAGGCTGGGGCGCAGCTCCTTCAGCTCTATACAGGATATATTTATCGTGGCCCGGGACTTCTTCGTGAGATCAGCGAAAGTCTTTCGTAAGATCGAGATCGTGCGACGCTCATTCGGCGCGTTCGCGGTGATCCCGCTCGATTTTCAACGTGAACCTTTCCCATAAAATCGGCAAGCTCGTGCAGCCGTTGACCTACCGGCGCGCATGGCGAAGAGCGCAACGCTTCATTTTTCCGCTGCCAGTTGAGCCACTGCTTGCCAGCCTCGATCAGGAACGTCTACGCCAGATCCAGCAACGCTACGCTAGATCGTCCGCGGATTACGCCAAATACGCCGACGTCGATCGCTGGTTGCGTATCAATCGGAAACGCGTGCAAGATTTGAAACTGAATCGCTCCCTGCCCAAACACGTACTCGATCTCGGCTGTGGAGGTGGATTTTTCTTGTTTATCCTAAAAAGGCTCGGTCATCCCGTCCTCGGTTTGGACGTAGATCAGTTCCCGCTTTTCACCGAGTTACTCGATCTTTTCGACGTCCAGCGTGTCGTATGGAGGATCAAAGCGCTCGAGCCGCTGCCCGATCTCGATCAAAAATTCGATTGGATCACGGCGTTCTCCATCAATTTTAATCTTCACTATCCGGCAGAGCGACTCTGGGGGCCAGCCGAATGGGATTTCTTTCTGCACGATTTACAGCGACATCTCGCCCCGGGCGGCAAAATCTTTTTCGGACTCAACCCCACATTCGGCGGTCATTACCATACATCCGAGTTGCGGAAATTTTTTATCGACAGGGGCGCGAACGTCGAGCGGGAACAAATCTTTTTCGATAAAGGATTGCGCTTTTAAGTCACGGCAGCGCCGTCATCAACAGACGCATGCAGGAAAGCGTCGGTGGAATTCGTTCCTTCGATTCTTTTATTATCGGTCTTTTAATTGGCAAACGAGTAACATGATTGTGTCCCCGAACACGAGGGCGCGCGTGCAATTGTTATGGCGGCTGGGCCGATGACTCCGGGCTTGCAGACGGACGGGGTCGGGAATCGCCAAATCGCTGCCAATGGCGATGACGCGCTTCGATTTCTTGCAATTTGAGGCGCTGATCGTCCGTGAGATTAGCGGCCATTTCGCGGTGCGCTCCGATCATGATCTCGTGAACACGACGCCCGGTCTCTTTTCTTATTTCTGCTAGCTGGGCGGCCGTTTTATCGATTATTGGCGAAATTTTGGCGACCTGTTCCGGCGTCAGCTTCAGCTCTGTGCGGAGCCTATCCCGCATTCTAATGCCCATCAGTCCGGGGTGATGAAATTCGGAGAAAAGGTGTCGCGCATGCATCGCACCAAGGAAGGCTCCCGTCATCCCACCGGCGATGAAGACCAGGATAAAGCCGGCAATTAATTTCCACTGCAATGCGCGGTTCATTGTGAAAATTCATCTTGAATCGCCGAATCTGCGATGGCGTATTCATTTGCCAAAGATTCACCGAGTTTCCGGTTCTGGCCCGTTTCGCGAGCCGCCGCAATCGTCGATACAACGATTACCACCGCCGACAGCAGCGCAACGCGCCGAAGCAGGGGCGTCAAACCGTTCGGTCTCTTCATCCCTGAGCGCCAGACTGCGACTACCCGCGTATCGAATCCGAACGGGATTGTTGTCGGAACGTCTTCGTGCACTTGTGCGGCCGATCGCAGCAACCGGTCGATTTTTTGATCGGCAACCTTCATAACTTTTCTCTTGCTGAAATTTTAGCGAGCTGACCTTTCATTTTTTGCCGCGCCCGATACGCCCGCACTTTAATAAGCGCCGCGCTCCAGCCGGTAATTTTCCGTATTTCCTCAACGGAACGCCCCTGTAAATATAGCAAATCGATTGCGAGCCGCTCGACTGGTTTGAGCGCATCGAGAAGATGTTCGACCAATTGGCGCGAAGCAAAGCGTCGATCCGGAGCGAGCTCGTCGGCGGAGATTGCGAGATTCTCGACCACGGCCTGCTCCTCTTCGCTCAAATCGGCGTGGCGAAGCTCAGGCCGCACTCTCTCCGACTCGATTTGATTCAGGCACGTGTTGACGGCAATGCGCGATACCCAGTGCTCCAGCGGTACCTTTCCGGAAAACTGAGATAATTTTTGAAAAACTTTGATGAAAATCATTTGGCAAAGGTCCTCCTCAGCCGTTCGGCGCGGGCGATGCGCGCGCACCAATTTCGACACGAGCGGATAAAGCTGCCGGACCAATGCACGAGCCGCCTCATCATCATGCTGGAGCGCAGCTTTAACCAGCGCGCTTGCATTAGAATCATCCATGTAGTCAAGAGCGCATCCACACCAACACCTATGACCGGCACCGGCGCATTACGGTTACAAGTTCTTCAGCTGAATCGAGAAAACAAAAAATGTAACCGGCAAGATTCCTCCCCGGTCATTAGCTACAGAAGCGCAAGAAGCGCTTAAGCAAAATAACAAACTAAAACAACTATGAAACGAAACCTATTAACACTTGCGGCCGCGGGTGCCATCGCCCTCGGCGGCTTTGCCATGGTGCAGGCTCAACCCGGCCACGGCGCAGGCGGCGGATGGCATGGGCGCGGATTTGGACTTGAAGGATTAGTCAGCAAGCTAAACCTGACGTCCGATCAACAGGCAAAGGTCCAGCCGATCATTGATCAGGCGAAACCGCAAATCGTCGCGATCCATCAGGATGCGATGCAGAAAATGAAGGCGATCATGGATAGCACTACGTCGCAGATTCGTCCGCTGCTGACGGCGGATCAGCAGACGAAGCTCGATGCCATTCAGAAGGGTCATCAAGATATGA
>Ga0209474_10003634_pt1 | contig 13476 bp, 14 predicted proteins | sample GraSoiAngelo_145_FD_185902 | JGI IMG/M metagenome (GOLD analysis project Ga0209474, IMG submission 185902) | Grasslands soil microbial communities from the Angelo Coastal Reserve, California, USA - 14_1009_05_20cm (SPAdes) (version 2) | ecosystem: Environmental > Terrestrial > Soil > Grasslands...
CCTCTCGGGAATGCTCGCCGCGCTCGGGGGGATCTACCTCTCGTTGGGCCCCCAGGGCAACGGGACGTTCATCTTCAACATCACGAACGGGCGCGGCTTCATCGCTCTCGCAGCGATGATCTTCGGCAACTGGCGGCCGGCAGGGGCCTTCGGCGCGGCGCTCTTGTTCGGGTTCTCCAGCGCGCTCGCGCTGCGCCTGCAGGTCTACTCACCTCAAGCCGCGACGCTGTTCCAGGCGCTTCCGTACGTGTTGACGCTGATCGCCGTCGCCGGCGTGATCGGCCGCACGGTCGCGCCTGCGGCAGACGGCAAGCCATACGTACGGCAGTAGACCGGCGGAGGGGAAATCCGTGCTTAGAAATCCTTCCCCTCCGTCGATCGTCTGCCCGCTGGATCACGCCGTGGTCGAGAAGGACCCCTTACCGGCGGTCCAGCGCCGGACTGTGACCGTCAGCCCGCCGGCCAGGATGAGCGCGCCCAGCATCGCGCCCGCTCCGATGCCAGCGTCGGCCCAGTCGAACTGGCTGGGTACGCGAACGACGGCATAACGTCCGAGGTGGTAATACCGGTTGAGCGCCTCGCCACGGCGCTTCTCGGCCCGTCGCGCCTCCGCCTGGGGGCTGTACGCGCCCAAGTGGTAGTAGCGATTCATCGCCTGGCCGCGTATCCGGTCAGCCTTCCGCTCCTGCGCGGTCATCCCCTGGGACTTGCCGTTGCCGGCCTGCGCAGGCCCGGCGAAGGCGATTGCGAGCAGGAAGCCGACCATGAGCGTCGCTGCCGCCCTCTTGATCTTCTGCGTTGAGTCCACGGTGCTCTCCTTTGCTCTCGAACCGCTCCGTGCGGTTCGTTGGTGCGGAGCATCCGGAGGAGCGCCAAGGGAACGGTGAAATGCGGTAAAGCCTCGGTAAGAGCCGGCCCCTTACCGGCGCCCGCGCGAGGTTGTACGGTCGCTTTCATTGGGACGGATGAGCTACCTGATTCTGGGTCCGCTCGAAATTCACGACGGCGAGACGGAGGTTGCGCTTCGTGGTGGGCAGCAGCGGAAGCTGCTCGCGATCCTGCTGCTGCACGGAGGCGAGGCTGTCTCGAGCGACCGGCTGATCGACGAGTTGTGGCATGGCAAGCCGCCTGACACCGCGGCCAAGGCCCTGCAGGGATACGTCTCGAGCCTTCGCAAACAGCTCGGGCCGGAGACGGTGGAGACGGTCGGATCCGGCTACCGCCTGAAAGTCGCGGCCGAGGACGTAGACGCGCGCCACTTCGAGGAGCTCCTTGCCGAAGCGCGACCACTCGAGCGCGGGCCGGCTGCTGCGAAGCTGCACGAGGCGCTTGCGCTCTGGCGCGGGCCTGCGCTTGCCGACTTCGCGTATAACGACTTTGCCCAGCACGAGATCGAGCGTCTCGAGGAGCTTCGCCTCTCGTGCATCGAGCGGCGGATTGACCTCGAGCTCGCGCTCGGCCACCATGGCGACCTCGTCCCCGAGCTCGAAGCGCTTGTTCGCGCGCATCCGCTCCGCGAGCGCCTGCGCGGCCACCTGATGGTCGCGCTCTACCGATCCGGCCGGCAGGCCGACGCGCTCGACGTGTATCGCGACGCGCGGACTGTCCTGCGCAACGAGCTCGGCCTCGACCCGAGCGAGGAGCTGCATGCGCTGCAGCGGGCGATCCTGGACCATGACGCCGCGCTCGCCCCGCCGCCGCGTGTCGCCCTTCCGGGTGCCGCTCGAGAGAGTCGCACGCCTGAGGGCCGGAAGCTGCGTCGTCCGCTGCTGGCGGTGGCGCTCGGGCTGGCCATTCTCGGCGGCGTAGCCGCCGCGCTCGTGCTGACGCCCGGATCCAACAAGGCGGCGGCGATCGTCGTGCCCCCCAACTCGGCGGCGATGATCGACGAGAACGGCAAGACGATCGAGAGCTACGTCGGCGTCGGGAGGCGCCCGACTGCAGTGGCGGTCGGAGCAGGGGGCGTCTGGGTCGCCAACTCCGAGTCCGGCACGGTCAGCCGGCTCGATCCGGCCACGGGTAAGTTCGTGGACACGATCGGGGTCGGTGCCGACCTGAACGACGTCGCGGTAGGTCTCGGCTCCGTATGGGTTGCCGACGGCAACGACGGAACGGTCACCGAAATCGACCCAAGCCTCGATCAGGTCGCGGGGACGATCCCGCAAGGCGGGCGGCCGACCGTCGCTCCCGACCCGGTCTTCTACGTCGCCGTCGACTCGAGCCACGTGTGGGCGACGCGGGGGAACCAGCTGTTGCGGATCGACCCGCACACGGGTCAGGTCGAGGTGTGGGCGAAGGTCGGGAATCCGACCGGCCTGGCGACAGGAGGGGGCTACGTATGGGTGACGACGCAGTCCCAGAACCTGCTGCGCATCGATCCCCGGACGCCGAACAACGTCGCCAAGCAGCCGCTTGCCGCCGAGCCGATCGCACCGGTGTACGCACGCGGCTCCCTGTGGCTGATCCAGGGCTCCGAGATCCAGCAGATCAATCCGATCAGCCTCGCCGCGGGCAATGCGTTCCACGTGGCGGGAGGACCGTCGTCGCTCGCGGCGGGAAACGGCGCCCTATGGGTTGTCGCGTACAACGGCAGCCTCACGCGCGTGGCCCCGGATGGTGGCGAAACCACCCGGTTGCACGTCGGCAAAAAGTCGAGCGTGTCAGCCGTCGCCGCGGGAGGGGGTTCGACCTGGGTCGCCGTCAGTGCGGCGGGCTGAGCGTCGACGGCACGGCGATCTTCCCCTGCTTGATCTGGCGCGCGAGAGGAATGAGCTCGCGGCGGAGCGCCAAAGGCACGGTCGGGCTGAACCGCCCGAGCTTCACGCCGTGGTTGCGCAGGTCGAAGGTCAGGTCGCCGCCCGTCCGCAGCCGGCGGTGGACGAGCCGCTTGGCGAGGTCGTAGACAGCGACGTTCAGGTTCTTGACGACGCTCGTGAGGATGAAGCGGCCGAGGTACGACTGGTCGATGTCGACACCGATCCCGCTTCGCCGTCTCGAGTGCGCCGAGACCGCAGGACCCCGCGACGTTGAACACGACCGTCGAGCCGTGGTCGATCTGCTCACGTGCGGCGTTCGCGCAGGGCGTCGCGGTGAGGAAGGTGCCGCTATATGCCCTCAAGAGCCTGATTTTGGGGTCGGCGCGCTTCGCCCCTGCCTCGAAGCCCGCGACGTACGCCTGCACGGGCGGGATCGGGACACCACCGACCGAGCTGACGATGTGGGGCGGTGGGCCCCGGTCGGCCATCCGGGCCGCGACGAAACCAGCCAGATACGCAGCTTGCTCCGTATGGAAGACGGTCCCTACGAAGTTCGCCGGCGGGGGCTTGGTGCTCGGCGGCGGGAGTCTGACGTCCCGGCGCGTCGCGTCGAGGGCGGCGAACTTCTCGTGCGGGAACCTGTACGCGGTCTCAGCTAGCGCGCCCAGCTCCAAGAATCCAACGCCGATCACGAGGTCGTAGTGCTGCCGCGCGAGCCAGAAGAACGGGGCGACGAATGGTCGGGTTCCGGTCGGGCTCGGCGCGACAGCCTTCGCCTGGATGTGCAGGTCGCGCTTCGCACGCACCAGCCCGCGAAAGGCGCCGTATTGATACGGATCGCTTCCACGCCCGACGAGCGTCTCCTCGAGGACGAGCCCGATCCGGACCTGTCGCGCTTGGCCGTCCGCGATCGCCGCCCCAATCGCCGCGGCCAGAAAGGCCGCAGCAGCGACGGCGGTTAGCGCGAGCGGGCGGCTGATCGCCCGACGATAACCCGCCACCCCTCAGGCGTCCAGGGCGTCAGCTCCCGATCGCGACCATGCGCTCGATCGCCAGGCGGGCACGCTCGGCGAGCTGCGCCTCGACCGTGATGCGGTGCTTGCCGTCGCGGAGCGAGTCGCGCACCTTCTCGAGCGTCGTCAGCTTCATGTAGCGGCACTCCGCGTCGTCGCGCACAGCCTCGAACCGCTTGCCAGGCGCCTCACGCTGGAGCCGGTGGATGATGCCTGTCTCGGTCGCGACGAGGAAGCGCTGCTTCGGCGAGCGCCGCGCGTAGTCGATCATCTTCTCGGTCGAGAGGATCTGCGTCCGCTCGTTCCCGAAAGCCATGGCCTGGCTCGCGCAGCCGCACTCCGGGTGCACGAGCAGCTCGGCATCGGGGGCCTCCTCCTGCCAGCGCTCGATGTCGGCGGGCCGGATGCCGGCATGGACGTGACACTCGCCGAGCCAGATCGTCAGCTTGCGGCCGGTCACCTTCTCGAGCCAGAGCCCCAGGTACATGTCCGGGAGGAAGAGGATCTCCTGCTCGGGCGGGATCTCCTCGATCACGAACTTCGCGTTCCCGGACGTGCAGCAGTAGTCGCTCTCCGCCTTCACCTCCGCCGTCGTGTTCACGTACGAGACGACGACCGCGCCGGGATGCTGCGCCTTCCACTCGCGCAGCTGCTCGGCGTCGATCGACGCGGCGAGCGAGCAGCCGGCGCCGAGGTCGGGGAGGAGGACCGTCTTCTCGGGGCTGAGGATCGCCGCCGTCTCGGCCATGAAGTGGACGCCGCAGAAGACGATCGTCTCCGCTTCGGTCGCGGCCGCCTGGCGCGAGAGGCCGAGCGAGTCGCCGACGTAGTCCGCGACGTCCTGCACCTCCGGCCGCTGGTAGTTGTGGGCGAGGATCACGGCGTTCTTCGCCTCGGCGAGGGCGCGGACCTCCTCGTGCAACTCGCGTGTGAGCATGGCGACGGTCATCGGACCTCCAGGGAGACGTGGAGCGAGCGGGCGGAATGGGTGAGGGCGCCGACCGAGACGAAGTCGACTCCGGTCTCGGCGTACGCGCGCACGGTGGCGAGGGAGACGCCGCCGGAGGCCTCGAGCTCGGCGCGACCGGCTGCGAGCTCGACGGCTTCGCGCACCTCCTCGGGACTCATGTTGTCGAGCAGGATCCTGGGCGCGCCGCCTGCGAGCGCCTCGCGCACCTGCGCGAGCGTCTCGGCCTCGACCTCGACGGGGAGCCCGTCCACGCGGCCCTCGAGAGCGGCCAGCGCGGCGCTGACGCCGCCGGCGACGCGGAGGTGGTTCTCCTTCACGAGCACCCCGTCATAGAGGCCGGCGCGATGGTTTCGGCCGCCGCCGCAGCGCACGGCGTACTTCTCCAGCGCGCGCAGCCCGGGGGTCGTCTTGCGGGTATCGAGGACGGTCGTGCCGGTCCCCTCGGTCAGCTCGACGAAGCGCCGAGTGAGGGACGCGATGCCGCAGAGCCTCGCAAGCAGGTTGAGCGCCACGCGCTCGCCGCTGAGGATCGCGCGCGCGGAACCCTCGACCTCCGCGATGACGGCCGGGACGCCGGAGACGGCCGTGCCCTCCGCGAGCTTGGCCTCGACCTGCACCTCCGGGTCGAGCGCGCGGAAGACCGCGGCCGCGACCGGGACGCCGCAGACGACGCCGGGCTCCTCGAGCAGCAGTTCGGCGCGGCAACGGGTGTCCTCGGGCACGAGCGCGAGCGTCGTCGCGTCGCCGGAGCCGACGTCCTCCGCCAGGGCGGCGGCGACGACGCGCTCCACGTCCTCGTGCGTCAGCTCCATCGCTCCAGCACCGGCTCGCGGTCGGGGCGGACGACCAGGTGCGCGGCGAGCTCCTCGCTCTCGACGGGGAAGTCCTCGCGGAAGTGGACGCCGCGGCTCTCCTCCCGTGCGAGGCCGCAGGCGGCGATCCGGCGGACGAGTGGGTGCGGCGAGTCGAGCAACCGGCTGAGACCTCGGGCGCTGCGGATCAGTCCGGCGTCGCTCCAGAGCGCGGCGCCGGGATCCGCAGCCGGGGCGGTCGGCGTCGCTTCGGCGTCGAAGCGCGCCCCGGCGAGCGCGGCGAGCCCTGCGCGGCGGCCGAAGACGAGGCACTCGAGCAGCGAGTTCGAGGCGAGCCGGTTCGCGCCGTGCACGCCCGTGCACGCGCACTCCCCCACGGCGTACAGCCCGGGCACGGACGTCCGTCCCTCGAGGTCGCTGGCGATGCCGCCGATCGCGTAGTGCGCGGCGGGGGAGACGGGGACCGGCTCGTCCGCAGGGTCGTAGCCGGCCCGCTCGAGCGTCGCCATCAGCGTCGGATAGTGCTCGCGCTCGATGTCCCGCAGGTCGAGCCGTGCACCGGAGCGCGAGGCAATCGCCCGCGCCACCACGTCACGCGGCGCGAGCTCGTCGACGAAGCGCTCGCCGCTCTGGTCGAGCAGCGTCGCGCCCGCGCCCCGGAGCGCCTCCGAGAGGAGGAAGCCGTCGTTGCCATTGCCGTCGCGCAACGCGGTCGGATGGAACTGGACGAGCTCGAGGTCGGCGAGGGCGGCGCCGGCGGCGTGCGCGAGCAGCAGTCCGTCCCCGACCGCGCCGCGGGGATTCGTCGTCCGCGCCCAGAGGGCGGCGTACCCGCCGGTCGCGAGGATGACGGGCGACCCGCGCAGCGTCGCGAGGGTCGTGATGCGCTCGCCCTCGACCATCCGAATCCGGGGATGCTCGCGTGTGCGTGCCGTCAGGACGTCGGCGACATGACGTCCCGTGTCCGCACCGCCCGCATGCACGACGCGGGCGCGCGCATGGCCGCCTTCCCGGCCAAGTTCTTCGTCGAACCGCACACCGAGCCGGCGCAGCTCTTCGATCCGCCTGGGAGCGTCCGCTGTCAGCAGCCGGACCGCGCTCGGCCGGCAGAGGCCGCGGCCCGCGTCGAGCGTGTCGGCCGCGTGGAGCGCGGGATCGTCGTCAGCACCGATGGCCGCGGCGATGCCTCCCTGGGCGGCATAGCTGTTGGAGCTTCGGTGCGAGGCCTTCGCGAGCACGAGCACCGAGGCGCCGGAGTCGGCCGCCGCGAGGGCAGCGGAGAGGCCGGCGACCCCGGCTCCGACGACGAGAACGTCGCAACCCTGGCGTTTTTGCCTCACAATCGATAACCTCGAGGCCGAGTTTACATGGTTGACGACTCTCAGGCGAAAACTTCGGCGCACGCGGTGCTGGCGGCGGTTCTTCAGGTGCGGGGGGGACAGCTGCAGGCGCTGCTCTGGCAGAGGGCGCGCGAGCCGTTCGCGGGCTCTTGGGCGCTGCCGGGCGGGGCGCTCGCGGCGGACGAGACGCTTGAGGAATCGATGCGCCGGCACCTCGCGGAGAAGGTCGACGTGCGGGAGGTCTCGCACCTCGAGCAGCTCGAGACGCGGAGCGACCCGCAGCGCAACCCGAGGCGGCGCGAGCTGGCGACGGCGTATCTCGGGCTCGTCCCGAGCGGTCTCGATCCCAAGGTGCCCGAGGACACGCGCTGGCATCCGATCGACGAGCTCCCAGAGCTCGCGTACGACCACGAGGAGATCCTCCTCAGCGCACGCGAACGGCTGCGCGCGAAGCTCTCGTACACGAATCTCGGCTTCGCGCTCGCGCCTCCGAGCTTCACGCTGGCCGAGCTACGCGACCTCTACGCTGCCGCGCTGGGCCATCCGGTCAGCGCAACGAACCTCCAGCGCGTCCTCCTGCGGCGCCGGTTACTCGAGGACACCGGCGAGCGTCGCCGCTACGGTAGCGGCGGCGGACGGCCGGCAACGATCTACCGTTTCCACAGCTGCCGCCTGGAGATCACCGACCAGTTTGCCGTCCTCCGCCCGCCTACAATGATCCCCTAGTTTGGCCGTCCGCACCCAGACCCTGTTCCAGCCGCGCCGCACGAACCATCGAGCCTGGCTGGCTTTCCTCTTCGGCCTCGTGGCAGCGTGCGTCATCCCTGCCGCGATCGAGCTGACGCGGAAGATCCCGGGTGCGGCCCTCCTCGACGCCGTCTGGGCGATTCCGGTCGCCGCCCTCGCGGCGACGGCGTCGCTGCTCTTTGCCCGCGGCGCGCACGGCGCGATCGCGCGGACGCTCGAGCGGGCCGGAGGTTCGCTGTGGATCCGGCTCGGCCGCATCCTCGCCGTGGCCGGCATCTGCTTCACGCTCTCCGCCTCGATCGCCGTCGGGCTCTACGAACTGCTCTTGCGGCTCGAGCACTGAGTCGTAACACTCCGCTCGTGTTCGAGATCGGGAACAGTCTGCGTGAGGCCCGCGAGCGGCAGGGGCTCGGCTATCCCGAGATCGAGCTCGCGACGAAGATCCGCGCGAAGTACATCCGGGCGCTCGAGGAAGACGACTTCACGTCCATCCCGGGCGACGCCTACATCCGCGGCTTTCTCAGGACGTACGCCGACTACCTCGGGCTGGACGGCGACGTGTACGTCGACGAATACGCCTCGCGCTTCATCACGAGCTGGCGCGACGAGCTCCCCCAGCCGCGCGAGCGGCATCGGATCCGGAGGCGGGAGCGTCCTGTCTCGCGGATGGCCGTCCTCCTCGTGCTCGTCGGCATCGTCGCCGTGACCGCGCTCGTCTTCGCCGCTTGGCGCTATGGAGGCTCCTCGCCGCAGGCGCCGGTGCTCGGGCCGCAGAGACACCAGCAACAGCAGTCGGCGTCGGCCCGTCAGCTCGTGCTGCGTGGCGTCGGCCGTGGCACGTACGTCGAGGTGCGCCGCAACCGGGCGTTGGGCAAGGTCGACCTGCAGGGGACAGTGGGAGCGGGGGAGGTCGACAAGCTCGCCGGCAGCCGCTTCTACCTCCTCGTGCGCAGGCCTGAGGGCCTGCACATCACGCTCGACGGCCGGGCTGTGGCACTGCCGGCCGTGCACAACCTCCGCGTCCTCGTCACACCGCAACGGACGACACGTCTCAGAGGGTGACGCGGCGGCCGCGGGCGGTCGTCGTCGTCACCGGCAGCGAGCTCGTCCGCGGCGAGCGCACCGACCGGAACGGCCCGTTCCTCGCCGGCGAGGCGCTCAGATACGGGTTGGAGCCGGCCCGCATCACGATCGTGGGGGATGCGCCCGCCGAGCTCGAGGCAGCGCTGCGCGAAGCGCTAAAGGCGGATGCGTGCCTCGTCTCAGGCGGCCTCGGGCCAACCCACGACGACCGCACGGTCGAGCTGCTCGCATGCGCGGCGGGGATGGAGCTGGTCGTGGACGAGGCGCTCGAGCGCGAGATCGAGTCGATCTCGCGCGCGGTCGCGGAGCGCCTGCGAAGGCCATACGCAGACTTCGCGCCCGGCGTGACCAAGCAGGCGAGGCGACCCGTTTCCGCCGTCTCGATCGGCCTCGCCGGTACTGCGCCGGGTCTCGTCTTCCGCGCGCCGACGGGCTGCGTCGTCGTCGTGCTGCCCGGGCCGCCCGGGGAGCTGCGGCGATTGTGGCCGAACGCGGTCGCGAGCGAGCCCATGCGAGAGCTGCTGGACGGGACGCGTCCGCCCGGGCGGCGCGTGCTGCGGCTGTTCGGCGTCAGCGAGTCCGCCGTGGCGCGCGCGCTCGACGGGGCCGGCGGGGACGGAGAGGGAGTCGAGGCGACCATCTGCGCGCGCGAGTTCGAGATCCATGTGGACCTCATGGTCGAGCCGGGGGCGGAGGCGCGGGCCGAGGCGCTCGACCTGGCGCTCGCGGAGCGTCTCGAGCAATGGCTCTTCGCGCGCGACGAGCGACGCGTCGAGGAGCTCGTGCTCTCGCTCGCCGCTGCGCGCGGCCTGCGGCTCGCGACCGCCGAGTCCTGCACCGGGGGCATGGTCGCGGCACGGCTCACCGACGTGCCCGGCTCGAGCGCGAGCTTCCTCGGCGGCATCGTGGCCTATGCGGACGACGTGAAACGAACCGAGCTCGGCGTGCCGGACGAGCTGCTCGCGGAGCACGGCGCGGTGTCGGCCGAGGCGGCTGCCGCGATGGCGGAGGGCGCGCGGGAGCGGCTTGGCGCGGACGTGGCCGTCGCCGTGACAGGGATCGCCGGTCCCGGCGGCGGGACGCCCGAGAAGCCCGTCGGGCTCGTCTATCTCCACGTCGCCGGGCCGGACGGTTCGCTGCGGCGCGTCCTCGACCTGCCCGGCGAGCGCGAGCAGATACGCATGCGTGCGACCGTCACGGCCTTGCACCTCCTGCGTGCGCTCCTGCTCGGAAGTCACGACGAAGCCGTACAACGTCCACGGCTAGCGTGAGCGCCGATGAACGGCTCCGGCTCTTCCTCGCGCTACGCCTGCCTGACGACGTGCTCGACGAAGTCGAGCACTGGCAGCGCAAGCAGCTGCCGGGCGTCCGTCTCGTGCGGCGCGAGCACCTGCACGTCACGCTCGCCTTCCTCGGCCACCGCCCGGCCGGAGAGCTCGAGACGATCGTCGGCTCGCTGCGCGACACTGCCGCGGCCGCGGCCGAGATCCGGCTCACGCCCGCTCGCTACCGCGAGACGCGCAGCGTCGGCATGCTCGTGCTCGAGGACGAGCAGGGCAGCGCAGCTCAGCTCGCCAGCGACCTCCACGAGCGGCTGGAGAAGCTCGGCGTCTACCGCCGCGAGGGTCGGCCCTGGCTCCCGCATCTCACGGTCGCGCGCTGGCGCGAGCGTCCCAGGTTGCGGCCGGAGCTGCCCGCGACGGGAACGTTTGTTCCGTCCGACGCGGCTGCTTACCTATCACGACTGCACCCTGCCGGGGCGCGGTACGAAGTCTTGGAATCTGTCGCTCTAGGAGGCTGAGAGGTGGACAAGCACGAAGCACTCGACGTGGCGCTCGGCCAGATCGAGCGGCAGTTCGGCAAGGGCTCGGTCATGAAGATGAACGACCGCGCTGCGGTCTCGGTCGGCGCCGTCTCCACCGGCTCGCTCGCGCTCGATCTCGCGCTCGGGATCGGCGGCCTGCCGCGTGGCCGCATCATCGAGATCTTCGGCCCGGAGTCCTCCGGGAAGACGACGCTCGTCTACCACGTGATCGCCGAGGCGCAGCGCCGGGGCGGCATCTGCGCCTTCATCGACGCCGAGCACGCGATGGACCCGGCGTATGCGAAGCGGATCGGCGTCGACATCGACAACCTCCTCGTTTCGCAGCCCGACACGGGTGAGCAGGCGCTCGAGATCACTGAGCTCCTCATCCGCTCGGGCGCCCTCGACGTCGTCGCGATCGACTCGGTTGCAGCGTTGACGCCGAAGGCCGAGATCGAGGGCGAGATGGGGGACAGCCATGTCGGTCTGCAGGCGCGTCTCATGAGCCAGGCCCTGCGCAAGCTCGCCGGCACCCTCAACCGCACCGACACGATCTGCATCTTCACGAACCAGCTGCGCGAGAAGATCGGCGTCATGTTCGGGAACCCCGAGACGACGCCGGGCGGTCGCGCGCTGAAGTTCTACTCGTCCGTGCGGCTCGACATCCGGCGTATCGAGACGCTGAAGGAGGGCGTAGAGGCGTTCGGGAACCGCGTCCGCGTCAAGGTCGTGAAGAACAAGGTCGCGCCGCCGTTCAAGCAGGCGGAGTTCGACATCATCTACGGCTCCGGCATCTCGTGGGAAGGCACGGTGCTCGACTCGGCGGTCGAGCGGAAGATCGTGACGAAGTCGGGCTCGTACTTCAGCTTCGGCGACGAGCGGCTTGGCCAGGGACGCCAGAATGCGACCGCGTTCCTGCGCGAGCACCCGGACGTGACGCAGCAGATTCTCCAGCAGATCCAGGTGGAGCTCGGCTCGGACCAGATCGTGTCTGCTCGGCTGCTGCCGGTTGCCGCCGAGGAGTCCGCTGCGAGCAACGGCAAGGCCGAGGTGGCAGCGGAGGCGCTCGCGACGGCCGAAGCCGAGACGTGACCTCGATCGTCACGGGGCTACGCGAGCGGAAGCGCGGCCGTGTGGCCGTCGAGCTCGACGGGCGGCCGTGGCGTGTGCTGCCCGCGGATGTCGTCGTGCGCGCGGGGCTCGCAGTCGGGCGGCAATTGGACCGGCACACTGCACGGGAGCTGGGGAGGGAGGTCCGGCGGGCGAGGGCGCTCGCCGCGGCCACTCGGACGTTGGCCGCGAGCGACCGGTCGCGAGAGGCTCTCGAGCGACGGCTGACACGAGCGGGACATCCTGCCGCCGCGCGTGAAGGCGCGATCGCAACCCTGGGTCGCGCCGGGCTCGTCGACGACGCCCGGCTGGCGGTGAGTCGCGCCGAGCTGCTCGCGCGACGCGGCTACGGCGATGCTGCGATACGGGCCGATCTGCGACGGCGCTTGATCCCGGCCGCGGCGGCCGCCGACGCCGTAGCCGCTCTGGAGCCGGAGGTCGTTCGTGTTCGTCCGCTGCTTGAAGGCCAGGGTGCGACTCCCGCACTGCTGCGGCGCCTTGCCGGACGCGGCTTCTCGCGCGACACGCTCGACGAGGTTGCGGGTTCGTTTGCGCAAGAGGCGTGAAACGCGGTACGATCCCCATACGTTCGATTCGACGTTTTGCCTGCAAAAGCAGCTTTTCCGAAACCACATCCGATGATCGACCGTTCACACCCGACGACTCGGAGGTCGCGCGCGAGGTAGCGCGGGGACTTCCGGCGGGCCGCGGCCCGCCGGAGAAGGCTTCTCGGATAGCTGCCGGGTAGGCCCGGCGCCGTGTAGGGCGTGCCGCCGAGGGCGGCTGGATCCCCGACCGAGGAGCCGGACACGTGCTGATCGGGATCGGAATTGCCATCGGGATCGCCGGAGGCGTCGCCCTCGCCCTGCTCGCCGTGTCGGTCTTCGGCACGACCGGGGTGACGAAGGCCCGCCGGATCCGCGACCAGCTGCTCGAGGACGCACGTCGCGAGGCCGACGCAGTACGGCGAGAGGCGCAGGTCGAAGCCCGCGAGCAGGCAGTCCGGCTGCGGAGCGAGATCGACGCTGAGCTCACGGACCGGCGGGCGCAGGTGATGAAGATCGAGGAGCGCGTCCTCGCGAAGGAGCTCGAGGTCGAGAAGAAGCTCGAGGAGCTCACGCGCCGCGACCAGGGCCTCGCCGACCGCGAAGAGCACATCCGCCGGCTCCAGGCGGAGCTGAAGGAGACGAAGGCCGCGCAACACGAGGAGCTCGAGCGGGTGGCCGGCCTCACGCAGGCCGAGGCGAGGGGGCTGCTGCTCGAGCGCGGGGAGGAGCAGGCACGGCACGAGCTGGCGCGGCGCGTGCGGACGCTCGAGGACGAAGCCCGCGCGGAGTCGAAGCGCCGCGCCCGCAACCTCGTCGCCGATGCGCTGCAACGGGTCGCGGCGAGCCACACCGCCGAGACCACGGTCACCGTCGTCGAGCTTCCCTCCGACGACATGAAGGGCCGGATCATCGGTCGGGAGGGCCGGAACATCCGGGCGCTCGAGCACCTCACCGGGGTCGACTTCATCATCGACGACACGCCGCACGCGGTCGTCCTCTCGTCCTTCGACGGGCTCCGCCGCGAGATCGCGCGCCTGACGGTGACGAAGCTCCTCGAAGACGGCCGCATCCATCCGGCGCGGATCGAGGAGACGTACTACGAGTCGAAGGCGGAGGTCGAGGAGATCGTGCGCCAGGCAGGCGAGCAAGCCGTCTTCGAGGCGAACTGCGGGCCCTTCCCCGAGGAGCTCGTCCAGATCCTCGGCCGCCTGCGGTTTCGGACGAGCTACGGGCAGAACGTCCTCAAGCACACGCTGGAGGTCGTCCATCTCGCGGGGATCATGGCGACGGAGC
>Ga0209474_10003635_pt1 | contig 13475 bp, 10 predicted proteins | sample GraSoiAngelo_145_FD_185902 | JGI IMG/M metagenome (GOLD analysis project Ga0209474, IMG submission 185902) | Grasslands soil microbial communities from the Angelo Coastal Reserve, California, USA - 14_1009_05_20cm (SPAdes) (version 2) | ecosystem: Environmental > Terrestrial > Soil > Grasslands...
CTGTTCCGGCGCGCGACCGCTCGCGGTGACGGACAATTTGAACTTCGGTAATCCTTACAAGGCGGAGAATTTCTGGCAATTGCGTGAGGCAGTTGAGGGAATTGCCGAAGCATGTCGCACCTTCGGTACGCCGGTAGTTGGAGGCAACGTCTCGCTTTACAATGAGAGCCCGGCCGGGGTGGTCGATCCCACCCCGACGGTGGCGATGGTTGGTTTGATCGATGACGAGAGACACATCACGACGCAGTGGTTTAAGAATAAGGGGGACGCCATTATCCTGGTTGGATCTGTAGCCGGAGTCGCCGGCTCCGGTTCTTCCAGCGCTGCCGCGGCCAGCGACCGCAGCTACAACATTGGGGGGTCGCGCTTTCTCAAGGTTTGCTTCGGGAAAAAGGTTGGGCCGGTCCCCAAACTCGACATTGAGTTGGAGCGCGCGGTCCAAAACGCGGTGCGCGATTTGATTCGGCTAGATCTCGTTACGAGCGCGCATGATTGCAGCGAGGGCGGACTGGCGGTCGCACTGGCGGAATGCTGCTTTAGCCCCGATCGATTGTTCGGCGCGGAAATTAATTTCGAAAACCGTGGCTGCGCAGGCGAGACGCCTGCCTCTACAGAAGCGGCTACATTGCTCTTCAACGAAGCGCAATCGCGCGTCATTATTTCCTGCGAGCCGAAAAATACGGAACGGGTTTTGTCAGAACTAAAATCGAAAAATATTCCACATGCACAGATTGGCCGCGTGATCACCGATAGTCTTCGCGTTACCGTGAACGACGAAAATCTCAGCTGGCGGGTCGCGGAGTTGCACGATCTTTGGTGGAATTCAATCCGGCGGGCAGTGGAAAGCGATTCCGAGCCGATCCCGAGTTTGTGATGCGCAAACGAACACGGTCATCCCGAGCGAAAGTCGAGGGATCCCGCCAAGAAAACTTAAAGGTAACTTGCACAGGATCCCTCGATCCGAGCCGGACTGGCGTTTTTCGCTCGGGATGACAGGCGTTTGTGAAATATTGAACCGGATCACAAAATCGACGATGTTCTTTTGCCATGCCCCCTGAAACTTCCGGTCACGACGAATTACCCGATCGCGCCGCGCTTCCACAGCACGAGTGCGGACTTTTCGGCGTCTTCGGTCATCCGAACGCCGCGGTGCTGACCTATTACGGCCTGTTCGCGCTGCAGCATCGCGGGCAGGAAAGCGCCGGCATCGTGACCAGCAACGGCGCCGGCCAGACCTTTCTCCAGCATAAGGGCATGGGCCTGGTCTCGCAGGTGTTTGGACAGGAAGAGTTGGAAAAACTAAAAGGGACGCGTGCTGTCGGTCACACCCGCTATTCCACTACCGGCACGAGCACGTTAAAAAACGCGCAACCTTTCGTGGTCGATTGCGTGCGCGGGCAGATGGCGATTGCGCACAATGGAAATTTAATCAATGCCGATCTGCTGCGCGACGAATTGGAAAGCAAGGGTTCTATTTTTCAAACCACCGCCGATAGCGAAATCATCCTGCATTTACTGGCGCGCCCAGCCGACAACGGCAGCAGTGTTCTGGGTGCCTTGCGCCGGATCGAAGGCGCGTTCTCGCTCCTGATCATGAGTGAGCAGGAGTTGATCGCGGTGCGCGATCCTTTTGGCTGGCGTCCGCTCGTTTTGGGAAAACTCGATGGCGCTTACATTCTCGCATCGGAAACATGCGCGCTCGATCTCATCCATGCTGAATTTGTTCGCGAGATTGAGCCGGGCGAAGTGCTAATCATAAACGAGCACGGACTGCGCTCGGAGCGACCGTTCCGGGACGAACAACCTGCTTTCTGCATGTTCGAATACGTTTATTTTGCGCGACCCGACAGCATCATCGGCGGGATGAATGTCGGTAAAGTTCGCACCGAGATGGGACGCGAACTGGCGCGGCGATTTCCGGTGGAAGCGGATATCGTAGTGCCGGTGCCGGACTCGGGAAATTACGCCGCGCTCGGTTTTGCGGAGGAATTAAAGATTCCGTTTCAGCACGCTTTTGTCCGGAATCACTACATTGGTCGAACGTTTTTGCAGCCGAGTCAGCTCATTCGCGACTTCGATGTGCGGGTGAAATTAAACCTGATAAAGGAAATGGTGGAAGGGAAACGAGTTGTGGTGGTGGACGATTCCATCGTGCGCGGGACCACCGCGCGCGCGCGCATCGTCAACCTGCGGGAAGCGGGCGCGAAAGAGGTGCACTTGCGGGTGAGTTGTCCGCCGCATCGCTTTGCCTGTCATTACGGAATCGATTTTCCCGATCCGGAAAAACTGATCGCTAACCAGATGTCGATGGAAAAAATCTGCGAGTACCTCAATGTCGATAGTCTCGGCTATCTCGACATCGAAGGAATGGTCAAGGCCACCGGGCGGCCCGCCAATTCTTTTTGCCTCGCTTGTTTTAACGGGAATTATCCCCTGCCCGTCGATCCTGCGCTGGATAAATTCATCATGGAAAAGCGGGAGCAACGCGCTCGCGCTTTGGCGGAGGAAAGGGACGGTCAGCCGACGCTTTTCGCGGAGTTGAAATGATGGGCGATTGACCTCATCGCCTTTTTTGTCATTCCGAGGGTAGTCGAGGAATCTCTAACCGTCGATCCCGCGAGACTATAACTCTTGGCCTTATATTTAGCGGGAGATGTTCTCGAAAATAGTTAGAGATGTCTCGACTTCGTTCGACATGACAGAGAGACAGAAAGCTTACGCTCGCGCCGGCGTTGATGTTGACCTTGGCAACAAGCTCAAGCGTCGAATTCAATCCCTTGTCCGCAAAACGCACGGCCCGGAGGTGCTGGGAAGAATCGGGGGGTTCGGCGGGCTGTTCGCGCCGAATTTTCGCGGAATGCGGCAGCCGGTGTTCGTCGCCAGCGTCGATGGCGTGGGAACCAAATTGAAAATCGCTTTCGCCGCGAACAAACACGACACCGTCGGTGCCGATCTGGTGAATCATTGTGTCAACGACGTCGCCGTCCTCGGCGCGCGGCCGCTTTTTTTTCTCGATTACATCGGCACAGAAAAATTAGAATCGCGTGTTTTCTCGGAATTGCTGAGCGGATTCAGCAAGGCCTGTCGCGCGGCCAACTGCGCGCTGATCGGTGGCGAGACAGCGCAGATGCCGGGAATGTATCGCCGCGGCGAATACGATCTGGCGGGTTGCATCGTCGGCGTCGTCGATCGCGCCCAGATCATCGATGGAAGCAAGGTCCGAATTGGAGACGCGATTCTCGGGCTGCCGTCGAACGGATTGCACACCAATGGATATTCACTCGCGCGGAAAATCCTGTTCCAAAGATTGAAGCTTAAGCTTTCGTCACGAATTCTCGGAGTTCGAGGAACGCTGGGTGAAGAGTTATTGCGCGTGCACAAAAATTATCAACCGCTTTTGATGAAAGTGCCGCGCGGGATGATTCATGGCCTCGCGCATATCACCGGTGGCGGATTAATCGACAATCTCCCTCGCATCCTGCCAAAAAATTACAATGCGGTGATTGATATTCACAGCTGGCGTGTCCCTGAAATTTTCAATTTCATCGGCAGAATGGGAAAGGTTGATCGCGCAGAAATGTATCAGATCTTCAATATGGGAATCGGCATGGTTGCGATCGTCCGGCAGCGCGATGTGACGAGAGCAAAAAATATTTTGCACGCAAAAGTGATCGGTCGGATCGAGCGCGGGAACGGTAAGACGAAGCTCTCTTTCTGAACAAAATTGGAGGGACATGCACCGTCATGTCCCAAACTTCACAACGCGGCCCAGAAAAATGGGGACGCGACGGCGCGCGTCCCTCCATTTGGCTCCGGATGACAACTCATTCGGTCGTGTCTAGGGTGGATTGATGGAAAAGCGGCGCCTCGGCCGAACGGATATGGATGTGACCGTACTGGGTTTTGGCGGCGCGGGCACCGCGGGCGAAGACGTCGAAAAGATCAGGAAGGTGCTGAACAGCGCGCTCGACGCCGGCATTAACGTCATCGACACAGCGGAGTGCTACGACGGCAGCGAGGAATCAATCGGCAATGCCATCAGCAAACGGCGCACTGAGTTTTTCCTTTTCACCAAATGCGGGCACCCGCGTGGGATCGGGACCGAAGACTGGTCGGGCAACTCAATTTCGGAAAGCATCGAACGTAGTTTGCGCCGTTTGCAGACGGACCGCATCGATCTCATTCAACTGCATGGATGTTCGGAAGCAGTCCTGAAAAAGGGCGAAGCGATTTCCGCATTGGAAAAAGCGCGTGAGCGCGGCTGGGTGCGCTACCTGGGCTATAGCGGCGATGGTCGCCCGGCGCGCTTCGCCGTAGAATGCGACGCCTTCGATGCGTTGCAAACGTCCATTAACATCGCCGATCAAGAAGCGATTTCGCAGATTGTTCCGTTGGCCCGCATGCGAAATATTGGCCTGATCGCAAAAAGGCCGCTGGCCAATTTCGCGTGGAAGACCGGACACAAGCCGATCAACTCCTATCACCACGAATATTACGAACGGTTGCGAAAACTGAATTTCGATTTCTTGAGCAATGATTCAGCCGAGGAATCCATCGCCATCGCATTGCGCTTTGTCTTGAGCGTGCCGGGAGTGCATACTGCTGTTGTAGGGACGACGAAACCGGAGCGCTTCCGGGAAAACGCGCGCCTGCTCGAATCACACCCGTTACCCGAGAGGGAATACAACGCCATTCGGGAGCGATGGGATGTGATCGCCCCTAAAACCTGGATCGGACAACCATGAAACAAAGAAAACTTGGACGCGGCGGGCCGATTGTTTCCGCGATCGGACTCGGCTGTATGGGCATGTCGGAATTTTATGGCGACCGCGACGATGCGGAATCGCTCGCCACCATCGATCGCGCAATCGACCTAGGGATTACTTTTTTCGATACCGCCGACATTTATGGTCCGCACACGAATGAGGAACTGGTCGGACGCGGAATTCGCGGCAAACGCCATCGCACTGTTATCGCGACAAAGTTTGGAATCTTGCGTGACTCGGAGACGCCGGGATTTCGCGGGATTAACGGCAAACCAGAGTACGTAAAGCAAGCGTGCGAAGCGAGTCTGCGCCGGCTCGGCATTGATTGCATCGATCTTTACTACCAACATCGGGTCGATCCGGAGACGCCGATTGAAGAAACCGTGGGCGCAATGGCGGAGCTGGTTCGCGCGGGCAAGGTGCGCTATCTCGGCTTATCAGAAGCTGGTGCTGACACCATCCGAAGGGCGCATGCGGTCCATCCTATTACCGCCTTGCAGTCGGAATACTCACTCTGGACGCGCGATCCTGAAGACAAGGTGCTCGGCGTTTGCCGCGAGCTCGGCATCGGTTTCGTTCCCTATTCCCCACTCGGTCGCGGATTCCTTACCGGCCAAATCAAAAGGTTCGAAGACCTTGCGGCGGACGACTACCGGCGGACTGCCCCGAGATTTCAGGGAGAAAACTTTCAGCGCAATCTGGATCTCGTTAGCCAGGTAAGCGAGATCGCTGAGGAAAAACGTTGCACCCCTGCCCAGCTCGCGCTCGCCTGGGTCTTGGCGCAGGGCGAAGACATCGTCCCAATTCCTGGAACGAAGCGACGGAAATATTTGCGCGAAAATGTGGATGCGTTGGACCTGATGCTGAATGCGGACGACTTGGAGCGCATCGATGAGCTCGCGCCGAAAGATGTTGCCGCTGGTTCGCGCTACCCGGAAGCGATGATGAGGCTGCTGGGGAAGTAGCTGTGCGGGCCCGCCTCAGCAGCGACAAAAAGCATTTCCGCGAACCCAAAAAGCGTTTGGGGCTGACACAGACACCCTACAAGTCTACTTCGCGCCTGGGCAACATGGTGTTCGTTATAAACGATTGCACAACTTCGTCGCGTTGGTTTTTCGTTACTTTACGAATGCGAATAATGCCGTAGCCCGGGCGCGACTTCGAATGCCGCGCTTCCAGGATTTCAATTTCCAAGCGCAATTCGTCTCCAGGTCGGACTGCATTCGGCCATTTCAATTCATCCACACCCATCCCGATAATGCCGCCCACGACATCCATGGTATCGACAAACAAGCGCATCGAAACCGCGGCCGTATGCCAGCCACTCGCCGCCAATCCGCCAAACAACGTTTTCTCCGCCGCGTCGGGATCGTGATGAAATATTTGCGGATCAAATTTCCGTCCGAAATCCATGATCGCATCAGCGGTGATCAGATAGTTGCTCGACACCAAACGGGTTCCAGCTGGAAAATCTTCAAATGCGCGCGACATCGCCCGACTCGTTGCAACCGACACGGTTGCCATTACAAAAATCAAGGATTCAAAAATAGTTTGTTCACGTCGACATCATGCACCAGCGCTCCGTGCGGGACGGCATGCACGTCATAAGGCCGTTGCGTGTAAGGGCTGCGAACTATTCCGCCTCGCTCAGTCGGCGTTGCGACAGGGTAACCACCGCGCGCGAATCTCTTTTGCCTGGCAGGATGTTCGCCGGGTTGCGGAACTAACTGAACCGAAACCGGATTTGGATAAAGCGAGTTCCATGCGCCAGTTCCAGCGTCAACGGCAACACCGACCCCGACCGTGGCAACATTTCCGGCCGTTGCGGCCGCGCCCGTCGTCGAAGCTTTGCTTCGAACAGTGACAGTTTGAGAGTAGTAACCCGGTTTGCTCACCGTCACCTGAAAGCTATTTCGTCGCCGTTTCACGAAGGTTGCAGGCGTTATTCCCCTTTCTCCGGTCGAGAGAGTCACGTCCGCGCCGGAAGGATTGCTGACGACCTTAAGGTGCTCGTGGACGCCGCGGATAACGGTCGCGCAAGAGTTCAGAGCCATCGCAACACCCAGCGCACCGATTATTTTTGTAAACATCGCGGCAAGGTAGTGAGGCGGCTAGAGCTGGCAACGTCAAAGCAAGCGACTCCGCTGATCTGATGCCACCCTCGAAACAGAGCAGCCGGATATGACAGCGACGTTTTCTACGATCGTGATGTCTGTTGGCTCAAAGAGAGGTCTCCCTACTCTAGCCTTTTGCGCGTCAATTTCGAATCATAAATGTTTGATGGCCATGGCTCAGTGGCAGAGCGTTGGTTTACGACCAAGTGAATTAACGAACGCCTTTAGAGCTACCCGTCGATCACAGCGGCACGATCAGGGAGACGGTGACAGTGACTTGTCACGCCTACGCGAAACGGCGACAGCGGACTTGGCGCATTCGTCGGCTCGAAATATCTCATACACAACTGTCGCGGGGTTTCCTCGAACGAGGCAATTGGGCGGGACATCCTTCAAAACCACCGAACCAGCGGAAACAACCGCACCCTCGCCAATCGTTACTCCAGGGAGAATCAGGCTGCCGATTGCAATCCAGCTTCCCGTGCGAATGAGGATGGGCGCAACCTTGAGCTTGAAATCTTCCCGCCGCATATCGTGGCTTCCCGTACAAAGAAACGACCGCCGCGCGACGCAAACACTCGATTCGATTGTGACCTGTGCCAGACTGAGAATTCCGACATCGTCCCCGATCCAGACATGGTCGCCTACGACCAGGCGCCATGGAAACGAGATATTCACATTGCTGCCAATGCCTACTCCTTTCCCAATTTTCGCTCCGAAGTAGCGGAGTAAGGCAGAGCGGAAGGCCGATCTCCAGGGAAAGGGATTCTGAAAGAAAACGCAGCGCACAACTACCCATAACCGTCGCTTCCACCGAGGCGCGCCACAATCGAAATCCGAGTTATCGTATTTCCCGAGATTGACGACAGCTGACATAAACGAATAATTCAGCAAGTCCAGAGCCGCTCTTGCCAAAACCATCGACCCGGACTCGCCGTTAACGACCAATAGGATGAAGCTCTTCTTTGTAGCGGGAAACAGTGATTGGGTAAAGCTGAGAATTGGTTGGCTGGTTCTCGAAGATAATCCCGCTATTGCCGATGTGAACACAGAGTGTAAACTGGCAGCCGAAAATCGGGCGGTTAGCTCAGGTGTGGGGCGGCCGGTTTATACGCCTTTCAGCCGAATCGTGTTTTCCTCGTGAACGGCTAATATTGCTATTTTTAGAGGGACGGCAGGTCACAAGCGAGCTATCTCATGCCCGTCTCACGTTATCCATAGTCGGTACGCCGCCACAACGCGCGCGCGCGCGCTGCCTACGTTTGTCGCGCTAACCGGCGAGCGATTCTTGGCATACCTCGTTGAAACGAGCACGCGAGACGTGCGAGATCCCCGAACAATTTAACGGTTAGCGTGCGCAAATTCCGGAGCGCCTTGCGATTGCAGATGCATCGCGACGGTTTGCGCGAGCCGATCAGGTAAGTAAGGTTTGGCGAGAAAGAGATGTTCTTTTTCGCGTTCGAACTCCGATCCGAAAAGCTCGGAGCTATAGCCACTGGTAAAGATAACCTTTAAATTTGGTTTATCCTGGATGAGGGTATGCGCCAGCTGTCGACCGGAGATAGATTCGGGCATCACGACATCGGTAAGTAACAAGTCGATCTCATCGCGGTGTTCGGTCCAGACGTTAAGAGCATCGCGACCATTGGCTGCTGAGAGCACGTGATAACCTAAAGTGCCAAGTGCTTCGCTGACGAACTCCCGCAACATTTCTTCATCTTCTACTACCAAGATGGTAGTGTTATTAATCGGTGTGGATTCGGTCGGTAAACTTTCTGATTTGGCCGATGCGGCCACGAATCCCTCCTTACTTAGCGGGAAGAACGTGCGAATGGTCGTGCCTCGACCGGGTGCGGTATCCACTTCAATCCAACCCCCGTGTTGCTTTAGCACCCCGTAAACGGTGGCCAGACCCATGCCAGTACCTTGGCCCGGATCTTTAGTCGTAAAAAATGGCTCAAAAATTCGACCGACCGTAGCTGCATCCATTCCATAACCGGTATCTTTCACCGCCAGGCAGATGTAAGGACCAAGCTGCGATTCGGGATTGCGTGCCCGAGAGGCTTTGTCGATTTCAACGCGCGTGGTGGCGAGGGTCAGCTTGCCGCCGTCGGGCATGGCATCGCGAGCATTCAACGCCAGGTTCATGATGACCTGTTCAACATTGCTGGGATCAGCGAAAATCGGCGGGAGATCGGGAGCCAGCTGCATATCAAGGGCGATGTGTTCCCCGATCAGTCGCCGCAACATCGCAACCGTTTGCTCCACAACCTCATTGAGTGCGAGCGGTCGCCTCTGAATGATTTGCTTTCGGCTATAGGCGAGAAGCTGGCGCGTCAAAGCCGTCGCGCGTTCCGCCGCGCGCTGCACCTGGGTAAGAGAACACGTTAGTTTTTTATCGAGCCGCGGATTACGCAGTTGCGTCGAGGTATTTCCAAGAATGACGGTGAGAATGTTGTTGAAATCGTGGGCGACGCCGGCTGCGAGCCGACCAACGGCTTCCATCTTTTGTGCCTGGCGTAGTTCGTTTTCGAGTCGCACGCGATCGGTAATGTCCTGCAAGATGAGCAAGTGATAAGGAGCATTTCCGAGCTCGAGATTTTCGGCTGCGACCAGAACTTCGCGTGTTTCGTCAGAGGTGGTGCGAATGGTCGCGCCCAAGTTGCGCACGGCGTGACGGGCAGCGAGCTCTTGGCGGAGAACAGTCGGAGTAGATTCATCGGCCCAAAATGTCGTGCTACCTGCGAGCACGGCTTCGCGCGATGCACCGACGAGTTCGAGAAAACTTATGTTAGCATCGAGGCAAGCCTTTCCCTCCGGGCGTTGAATCGCCATCGGCACAGGGCTGCTGTGAAACGCTTTTGAAAAACGCTCCTCCGAGCGACGTAGCGCTTCCTCGGCTGCAGCGCGTTCCGCTACTTCGCCGGTCAGGCGCGCGTTGGCGGCACGCAATTCCGCAGTGCGCTGGTTTACGAGCGCATCTAATTCCTCCATCTGTTTTCGCCCCATCTGGGTGAGCTGCCATTTTTTCGAGAGAGCGTGCGCCATCTGCAGCACCTCGACGTTATCGAAAGGTTTCTTGAGTACAAGCATCTTATCGGTATTGCCGACCGACTTTGCGATTTCGTCCCATGAATAGTCGGAGTAAGCGGTGCAGATGACGATCTGAAGATCGGGAAATTCCTTCCAGATACGGGAGATGGTTTCAATTCCATCCCAGCCAGGTGGCATTCGCACGTCGACAAAGGCGACAGCGTAGGGCGCGCCTTCGGCACAGGCGGCACGCACCTTCTCCAGTCCCTCTTGTCCTTGGAAAGCGGAGTCGATCCGAAAATTTTGTGCGCTCGACGCACCAGCGTGATCGCCGAAAATGGAGGCTTCCGTCGCATCAAGCTCTTCGGCGAGCTTAGCATCAGCGGGACCGAGGATTTTGCGAAAATCTTCATGGATCGAAGGGTTGTCGTCGATGATTAGAATGCGGTGATTGTGGGACTGCGAAGTCAGAGGTGTTAGGTTCATGTGACAGATGCGGTAGATGCAATGGGAAGTTCAAGGGTGAAGGTGGCCCCCTGGCCGATGCCTGCGCTCGCTACGGTGATGGCCCCGCCCATCGAACGCGCGGCGATCGCGCCGCTATGCAGGCCAAAACCGTGGCCGCCTTCGCGGGTGGTGAAACCGTGTGCGAAAATTCGGGTCAAGTTTTCCGGTGCAATGCCAACGCCGTTGTCTGAAACGACGATCTGGATATAGCGCTGGTTCGGTGCCGAGATCGAAATTACAATTTTCTTGTCGATGCGCTCGATGTCGTCCAAAGCATATTTGGCGTTGCGAATCAGATTGATGAGAATCTGCAACACCTTGTGCCGGTCGACGCGGATCGGCGGCACGGCGGAAAACTGCCGCTCGACTTCGACGCCGTGGCGCTCGAACGCGCCACTGTTCATGGCAATGGCGTCCTCTACCAGCCTATGGGCCTGGAGATTTTCGAAAACACCGCTGACCTTGGCGTAGCTCTGCTGCATCGCAACTACTTCCTTAATGTGCTCAATATTACGGCTTAGTTGATCGACCTCGTTCAGTAGTTCGGTATTTTCCAAGATAAAGAATTCTCCGAGATTCGCGAAATAGCCCGGTAATTTTTGCCCATTCACATCATTCGTTAGGTATTCGCCGAGATCGCCATTATGGGAGGTGAGAAGTGCCGCGGCCTTTGCCAGCTTCGGCGCCTTGGATCGGCGAAGCCTTTCCACGACGAGGCCGGCGGAAACATTTACGCTATTGAGCACGTTACCGACATTGTGTAGGACGCCGGTCGCCACTTCCGCCATGCCAGCGAGACGCGAAGTTTCGAGCAACTTCTGCTGCGAAAGACGCAACGCTTCCTCCGCTTCGCGGTACGCCGTCATGTCGCGTAAGACCGTGGAAAAATATTCTACTTTGCCCTCGGGACTTTTGTGCGCGATCACGACCTGCGAAACGTGAATTTTCTTTCGATTGCGACCTAAAATGGTTGTCTCACCCGCCCACGAGCCACGTCGAATGGCTTCCTGCAATCCTTCCTTGGCGAAAATTTCGCGAGCCCACTCGGGATGCAAATACAGTGTCTTTGTTCCGGAAATATCCCGGTCTTCAGCTACACCCAATATTTCATGCCCCGCTCGATTGAGATAGAAGGGAATGCCACTCGGATTGGCACTCATCACGATGTCGGGCGTAGCTTCGAGAATAGCCGTGAGCCGGGCCCGTGCCGCTTCCGCTCGTTCACGCTCGCCGATCTCGCGTTGGAGCACGACCACTTGTTCCTGCAATTCGTGTTGTGCTGTTTGCAACGCGCTATCCTGAGACTGGATTTGCGTCAGCATCTGGTTGAACGCGTCGGTCAACCCCCCTACCTCGTCGCCGCAGACCTTCGTAGCCCGCACGGAATAGTCGTGGTGGTGGGCGATCGTCCGCGCTATGCCCGCAAGGCTCAAAATCGGATTGGTGACAAAGCGCAGGAATTGACTCGAAAGCAGGAACGCGAGAAGAAGCGAAGCGGCAAGAACCAGCGCGAAAATGCCACCGTAGAGTTTGAGAAGTTGCGACGACATTGCGTGCAAATCCGCGACTAGGTAGAGCGTTCCTTCCCGTTTCCCATCGAGCATGACGGGCTGTGCGAGGAGAATTCGATTGCCGGCGATGCGGAAGCCGGATTTCAATCGCGCGGCTTTGATTTCCATTTCATCTCGTAATCCACCGAAGTAAGCGAGGCGCTGCTGGTCTGCGACTTCGAGGCGCGCACTGACGATTTGGGGCATCGTTTTCAGTCCAGTAAGGATTTGCGCTGCGGCTCCCTCGTCCTTAAACATTACCGCTGCAGCGCAATTGTGAGCCGTGATCTCACCGACCACCGCCAGTTCGTGGGCGGAATGCTGCCTCAAGGTATAAGCCTGGAAGCAGAACAGAGCCGCAAACGCAAGAAGCAGCACCACGCCCGAGATCAACATGATCACGAACGTGATTTTTTGCCCGACAGGGCAATCGCGCAGGTTTCGCATGGGTTGGTCAGTTCAAAACTTGAGCTGCATTGAATAGGTGATAGCTAATTTCGAGCCGCGCCTGCCTGGCAGGGTTAAAACTCCCCTCGAGGCTGCCGCGAATCGCCTCCTGCGGCTCGTCGTTGAGCAAGTAACCCATCACGCTGTGAATCATCGGCGCCTACCTTGGCTGGCGCTTTAGGTCCTAATCTTCAAGTTACGGCATCAGGTAAAGGCTCTGGGAACACATTTTGCTCGGAAGGGTAGGACAGATCACCCAACCGCAATCGACGTCTCTTGCCCTCGAACAACCCAATGAATGTTTACCCTGAAGAAATTGCGGATCCGCAGGAGCCGGGAAACCTCAGCTCGAAAGGCCGGGACCAGACTGCAGGCCTGGCGAATTCTTCCGATACGAATCGCCAAGGCAAGCCCGTGTTGGCAACCGCTTTTCTGAGCATTGTGGCGCTAGCGACGGGGTTCGGGATTTGGAGCTTATCGCGTCAGTTAGCGCCGGAGCTAACCGGCCTGTCAGCATCACCGGAGGCAGCCGCCCTCGCCGTCCTGCCGGAGAAAAGTATCGCGGTTCTTCCTTTGAGGAATCTTAGCGAAGATAAACAGAACGCGTTTTTGGCTGATGGCGTCCAAGATGACATTCGTACTGCTCTTGCCAAGGTGGAGGACCTTAAGGTCATCAACCGCACTTCAGTTAACACCTACGTGGCGGGAACGCGGCGAAACTTGCCAGAGATAGCCCAGACCTTAGGCGTCGCCTTCGTCTTGGAAGGAAGTGTCCGCCAAAACGGTCAGAAAGTGAGCATTACCGCGCAGCTGACCGATGCCCGAAGTGGCGTTCTTGCATGGGAAGAAAGCTACGAACGCAATCTGGCTGATATCTTTGCGATTCAGAGCGACATCGTGCAGCGAATTATCTCTCAGCTTCAAGCCACCATTTCGCCGAAAGAAAAAGCCGCCATCGACGAGCGCCCTACAAAAGATCTCATTGCCTATGGCCTTTACGTCCGCGCGAAGGCGCTCATCGCGACGATTTCTCTCAATGCCCAAATCAGCGAAAAATT
>Ga0209474_10003636_pt1 | contig 13474 bp, 6 predicted proteins | sample GraSoiAngelo_145_FD_185902 | JGI IMG/M metagenome (GOLD analysis project Ga0209474, IMG submission 185902) | Grasslands soil microbial communities from the Angelo Coastal Reserve, California, USA - 14_1009_05_20cm (SPAdes) (version 2) | ecosystem: Environmental > Terrestrial > Soil > Grasslands ...
TCTCCCGGTCGCGTCACGGAACAATCTCATACTGGCCCTGCACCCCCCGACCCGTTTTCCAACATCCGATCACTTGGCTTTATCGCGGTCACCGCGGCGATCTACTTTGTAACAGGCAAGTTAGCGCTTTTTCTCGCCATACCTCCCGGATATGCGACCGCGGTCTGGCCGGCGGCTGGTCTCGCACTCGGCTGCCTCCTTCTATTTGGCAACAGCGCCTGGCCGGGTGTGCTCATCGGGTCCTTTCTTGTCAATTATTGGATATCGCCCGATACCGCAACCTTTAGCGCGATCATAAGATCGGTTGCGGTCCCGGCCTTTATCGGCGGAGGCGCAGCCCTGCAAGCTCTGGCCGGGGCATTGCTGGTGCGCCGTTTCGTCGGTATACCAACAGCACTGGCCACGGAGAAGGAGGTCTTCCGTTTTTCTCTGGTGGCCTCGGGGAGCTGCCTCATCACCCCTACTATCGCGGTCATGACCCTTTGGTTAGCGCGCCTTGTTTCTTCCGCCGATTTCTTAACAAACTGGGTCACCTGTTACGTGGGCGATTCAATCGGAACGCTCATCTTCGCCCCGCTGGTTTTAATCTGGACGTTTCGCACAGCGGACTGGCGCCGCAAGCTTTCCATTACCGTACCGATGGCCTTCACCCTTACCGTGGTGGTGGCTCTGTTTTTCCAGACCAACCGATGGGAACAAGGGCGGATCAAGATGGAGTTCGAGCAGCGGACCGGGAATCTCACCCAAAAACTCCAAAGCGATTTTGACGGTTACCTCGATGTCCTGCGCTCGATACAGAACTTTTTTGCAAGCTCACCCACGGTTAGCCAGGCTAGTTTCCACTCGTTTGTGGCGAGAGACATCTCCGATCATCCGGGAATCCAATCGCTTTCTTGGGATGCACGGGTTCCCCAGTCTAAAGTATCGGCTTTTGTCGAGGCGGCCCACCGCGATGGGCTGGCAACTTTCCAGCTGACGGAGCGCGACGCACAGCAAAAACTGATTCCGGCAACCCCGCGCAATGAATACGTTGTCATCCGTTACATCGAGCCCCTGCTCGGAAACGAGAGGTCTCTTGGATTCGACGTCGTTTCCGATCCGGTTCGGCGCGAAGCATTCGAGTGGGCAAGAGATAAGGGAGAAGCCCGCGCCACTAAGCAAACCCAACTCTTTCAGGACAAGGACGCGGCTCCTGGCTTCGTGGTCTATCTGCCAATCTACACCAATGGCTTTTCTCATGATACGATTGAAGAGCGGCGGCATCGGTTAGAAGGCTACGTCGCCGCGGTTTTTCGAATTGCAAATGTAATAGCTCAATCACTCAAAGGGGTCGATCAAACAGGCCTCCAACTGCGATTCTTCGATCAGGGCGCGGGCTCGACGACGCAGACTCTTTTCCAGAATTCAACTGAACGCGCGAAGCCAGCAGTGTTGCAAATGAAAACGAGCATAGAAATGGCTGGACGGAAATGGTCATTGGAATCTGCTCTCTCGCCTGAGTATTTGCGGGCCCATCGCTCCTGGCAGTCTTGGAGCGTGCTCGCTGTTGGCCTGCTCTTCACCGGACTGCTCGGCGCGTTCCTCCTCGTTGTTACCGGACATCGCCAACGCGACGAAGTTCTGGTCGCGGAACGGACGCACGAGCTGGTCGCGGCTAACGCGATGCTTCATCGCGAGATCGCTGAACGCACCGTCGCAGAGAATGGACTGCGCGTTTCGGAAGCGAAACTTCGTTCTGTCACCCACTCCATCGGCGACGCAATTGTCTCGGCAGACGACAGTGGAAACATCGTTTTTTGGAATCCTGGAGCCGAAGCGATCTTTGGCTATAAGGAAAGCGAGGCAATCGGAAAGCCATTCAACACCATTATTCCGCAGCGCTATCACGGCCTGCACCGCGATACGATGGCGCGTCTCAAAGCCGGAGGGGAAACCCGCGCGGTCGGTAAATCGGTTGAGCTCGAGGGCCTGAGAAAAGATGGCGCCGAATTTCCGATCGAACTTACTCTTTCCTCATGGAAAACGAACCAGGGCCAATTTTACACGGGAATCTTGCGCGACATCACCAGACGCAAACAAGCGGAAGACGCCCTCAAGTCTAGCGAGTCGCGTTTAGCGGAAGCACAGAGAGTTGCGCATGTCGGAAGTTGGGAATGGGACATAGTCACCAAGCAGGTGTTCTGTTCGGAGGAGCAGTACCGGTTATTTGGGTTCGTGCCGGACGAATTCCTGGCCAGTTACGATCGTTTCCTGGCCTCCGTTCACCAGAAGGACCGCAAGCGGGTACGGAAATGGTTGAAGGAATTGGTCCGGGGCAATCCGTCCACCGGGATCGAGGCCCGGATTATTTTGCCGAGCGGCGACATTCGGCTGCTGCATAGCCTGGCCCGGATCGTCGTCGACAATGCCGGAAAGGTCATCCGGATTGTTGGAACGTCTCAGGACATTACCGAGCGCAGCAAGGCCGATCAAAAATTCAAATCGGTGCTCGAATCCGCTCCCGATGCCATTGTCATCGTCAACGGCGAGGGAACGATCGTGCTGGTAAATTCCCAGACAGAAAAAATCTTCGGTTACCAGCGCGAGGAATTGCTTGGAAGAGAGGTTGAAATTCTTGTGCCTGAACGTTTCCGAGGGAAGCATCCCGGTAATCCGCGGGGCCTTTTCAAGGATCCACACAACCGCCCGATGGGTGCCGGGTTGGAGTTGGCGGGCGCGCGCAAGGATGGGAAGGAGTTCCCAATCGAGATCAGCCTTAGCCCTCTCGAAACAGATGAGGGGATTTTGGCGATGGCAGCGATTCGCGATACCACTGATCGCAAACGCGCTGAGCGGGAGTTGCATACCGCCAAGGAAGAGGCCGAACGAGCAAACAAGGCCAAAAGCGAATTTCTTTCTCGGATGAGCCACGAATTGCGGACGCCACTAAATGCAATTCTTGGATTTGGCCAGCTCATTGAAAAACAGAGTCCGCCCGGGACTCTCCGCACTCGGGCCGGCCATATCACCGGTGCCGGGCGTCACCTCCTAAATTTGATCAATGAAATCCTGGATATCAGCCGAATCGAAGCCGGGGCGATGCAGTTGTCCTTGGAACCCGTTAATCTCGCTGATGTTTTGGATGAGGCGCTCGATATCATGCGACCACTGGCGGCGGAGCGCTCCATCGAATTTACGGCACCTCTCCGAACCGACCGGCCGGTTTACGTTTTAGCCGACCTTCAGCGTTTCAAACAGGTTTTGCTCAACTTATTCTCGAACGCAGTAAAGTACAGTCCAAAAAAAGGCAAGGTTTCAATCTCCTATCGATCTTCCGGCGAAGGCGCGATGCGGATTGTGGTTAGCGACATGGGTTCTGGTATCGCCAGCGAAAAATTGTCGCGGCTATTTACGCCCTTTGACCGCTTGGGAGCAGAACAATCTGCGGTAGAGGGAACTGGCCTTGGCCTTGCTCTCTCTGCCCGTATCATGCATGCGATGGGGGGCGGTATCGGTGCCAGCAGCGCAATTGGCCGGGGCAGCACTTTTTGGGTCGATCTTCCTCGAGCTGAGCCGCCATCAACCACAGAGCCGGAACACGATGAGGATGAACCTGCACCGCACCAAAACCTCTCTGCCGGCAAGCGCACCATCCTTTACATCGAGGACAATCTTTCCAATCTCAATCTCGTTCAGGAAATTCTTCGCCAGCAACCGCAGATCGAGCTGCTGAGCGCAATGCAGGGCCGGCTCGGTTTGGACCTGGCACGCAAACATTCGCCCGATCTCATTCTGCTGGACATACATTTGCCTGATTTGAACGGATGGGACGTCTTTTCGCAATTGCGGGGCGAGGAAACGACACGAGACATCCCGATCATTGTCATTAGTGCCGATGCGACCGCGCGGCAGATTCAACAGTTCATGACAGCCGGCGCTCGCGACTACCTGACTAAACCACTCGACGTCACAAAATTTTCCCGAGTGATCGAAGAATCGGCATGGCCGTCAACCGATTCACAGACGCTGATTCAGAAACCGAATGGAATAGAAAAAGTAACTGCCGAGACGATATAATGGAAACCGAGCAATTGCACATGGACACTACCAAATGGAAAAGCGAACTCGCCGCCTACGCGAAAATGAAAATCCTCATCGTTGACGACGAGCCTGCTAACGTCGCTCTCCTGGAAGACATGCTGGGTGAACAAGGCTACGCCCACCTAAAGTCAACGACTGATTCCCGCTGTGTTCGGGAACTTTGCGACGAGTTCGACCCGGATTTGATTCTGCTCGATCTGTTCATGCCGCATGTTGATGGATTCGCCGTTCTGGAATCCCTGCGTGCCGATCGGAGCGAGGTTTACTTGCCAATCATCGTCCTCACAGCGGACGTCAACGAGGAAACCAAGCGCCGAGCTCTGCATTGTGGTGCAACCGATTTTCTGAACAAGCCTTTGGATCACATCGAAGTGCTCCTGCGCATTCGGAACCTGCTTGAGACCCGCCGCATTCATCAGCTGCTCGATAACCGGCGCGCCGCTCTCGAAGATTCGGTGCACGCGCGCACTTCAGAGCTTCAGGCCGCGCAAGCTGCGTTGGAGAAAGTCCAGGGCAAGGCCGGCGGCTGAAAAAGACGTCGCCACAATGCATCGAGCCTCCAGCGAAGCCAGCTGGGCCAGGTGGATCGGCCGCTCCATCGGGCGATGTCGAAAAGAAATGCGGCTTCGCCGCCATTCTTTCGCATCGAGCAAGACACTGCTCGATCCACCCGATCGTCGCTCTTCTTAGCTCGCTGATTCAGCCCGCGTTATCTGGCATGTTCGATCTCTAGCCGTTTACGCACTGCCTGAAGTCTTTGCTCGTTCTCGCTGCTTGGAAAAAGCTCGTAGGCACGGGCAAAATAGCCTTCTGCTTCCTTCAAGTGATTTCTCTCCAGAGCAATATAACCGAGATAAGAATAGCCGTAATAATAAGTAGGATTCTTAGCCGTAAGACGTTGAGCAATCTCGGTGGCTTTATCGTAATCCATATCATCCATTGCTGCCGAAGCTGAGCGCCATGTTTCGGTCTGACTTTGATGTGAGCGCGCTGGAGCTGACGATTTCAGTACGATGAAAACAAAGAAAGCGAGACCAGCCAACAAGAGAACAACGAGTGCCGTATTGGTTTCAACCTTACTACGAAGCTTCTTTAACTCGTCTAGAATGTCAGCAACGGTGTCTTTGACAGAAGATTCGTTCCCTGCTGCATCGCTGTTTGCCAGTTTTTCTGCGTCTTCGAGGATTTCCTTTGCTGCATCAACTTGATCTTCGTTAACCAAGAGCCGAACTGGCATCGCGAACGGTGCTCCCCCATATGCGTTCGCGTTCTCATCAGCCAACGCACACGAAATCTGGTGTGCCTCCAACATTGACTTTGCCATCCCGGCTTCGATTGGGCTCGCGTAGGTACGCAAAGTGATCATCCTCGCCGAATAATATCAAAACGACGTTTTCCAGTGCAGATTTTTTTGCGTCTAGCATCGAGCAAGAGACTCCTCCATTCACCTGATCGTCGCTCTTGTTTCGCGCGTTTAAATGACGCACCATGCGCGGCATGGCCGATGAGACGATATCGATCCAACAAGCGGAGCGCGTGGACCATCAACTTGTCCGCGGCATCGGAATTCCCGCGCTCACCGCGAACATTGTCAGCTCGACCATCGGTGCTGGAATTTTCGTGATTCCCGCGACGGTCGCGGCAGGACTCGGGTCGGCTGCGCCGCTAGCATTTGTTTGCTGCGCAATCGCAATGATTTTGTTCGTCACCTGTTTCGCTATCGCGGGTAGCCGTGTCTCGCTCACGGGCGGACTCTACGCCTACGTCGAGGTCGCGTTCGGCAAATACGTCGGGTTTCTCGCCGGCATGCTTTATTTTTTGACTGCCCTTGGCGCGGTGGCAGGTGTGGTGAATGTGCTCGCAAATTCAATCGCGCTGGTCATTCCATTTCTCGGCGGACCAGTGATGCGCATCGTTGTCATGCTTGCGGTTTATGGCGTGCTCGTGTTCATCAACATTCGCGGCGTGCGCGAAGGCGCGGGCGCGGTCACGACGATCACGATTGCGAAACTTCTCCCGTTACTTCTGTTCATTGGCGTCGGAATCTTTTTCATTAATCCGCAAACTCTCAGCTGGCCGGGTTGGCCCAGCAGTAAAGCGTTAGGCGACAGTGTTATCTTGTTGATCTTCGCCTTTGTCGGAATCGAAGTAGCTTTGATTCCGAGCGGCGAAGTTAAAAATCCGGCGCGCACCGTTCCGCGTTCGGCGTATCTCGCGCTCGTCATCACCACCATCATCTACATTCTCATCCAGCTCGTGGCGCAGGGAACGCTCGGTGTCGACCTTGCCAATCACAAAGACGCGCCCCTCGCCGAAGCGGCCGCGCTATTTCTGGGCAACATCGGCCGCACCATTCTGCTCGCCGGCGCAACCATCTCCGCCTTCGGTTTCGTTACCAGCGACATTCTTAGTTCGCCGCGCCTGATCTTTGCCTTCGGACGCGACGGCGCGTTGCCGGCGTGCTTTGCGCACGTGCATCCGCGCTATCACTCGCCCGACGTTGCTATCATCACTTACGCCGTGCTCGCCTTCGCCTTGTCCACCACCGGCACGTTTGAAAAACTGGCCGTGCTTTCGAACGTCGCCGTCCTCCTAATGTATCTCCTCTGCTGCGCCGCCTGTTGGTTTTTGGTGCAACGCGCCGTTCGCGCCGACGGGCACCCGTTCAATTTTCCGGGCATGCAAATCGTCCCCGCCCTCGCCATTATCGCCATCATTTGGATTCTCGCGCATGCGACGCTGTGGGAATTCGAGGTGAACGCTATCGTCCTCGCGCTAGCCTCGGTTTTGTATTTCGTGCGAGCCAAGCTGCGATCGACGGGAGACGCGCCGTAAGTTGGGGTTAGCAAAGACTCGGAATTCTGGGAAGCGAGTACGCCGGCTTTCTGGGGTCATTCTTAGGTTGCCTGCACAGAGGCTAAATAACTCTTCCACCCCAAAATATGGTAGTTGGGGAGGAGCCGCCCACGCCGAATTGTATAGATTTGCCTTGCGAGCGCTTTCTTGCGATTATATTCACCACAACCAGGCGCCTTGGCGCCGCCCGCCATTTTAATGCATCTTCAATCGCTCGAGCTCTTCGGCTTTAAGTCCTTCGCCGACAAAACGATCTTTAATTTTCACGAAGGCGTCACCGCCATTGTCGGCCCCAACGGCTGCGGGAAATCCAATGTTTGCGACGCCGTTCGCTGGGTTTTGGGCGAACAATCCGCCAAATCGCTTCGGGGCGGCGAGATGGCCGACGTCATTTTCAACGGCGCCGACTCGCGCAAGCCGCTCGGTTTTGCCGAAGTTTCCCTGAACTTCACCGAGTGCGGGGAGGAACTGGGAGTCGAATGGCATGAGGTGCGGGTAACGCGACGCATTTATCGCGATGGCAATTCCGAATATTTCCTAAACAAAACCGGGTGCCGCTTAAAGGACATCCACAGTTTGTTCGCTGACACCGGCGTGGGGCGCGCTGCCTATTCCATCATGGAGCAAGGCAAGATCGACCTGATCCTGAGTTCCCGTCCGGAAGATCGGCGCAGCATTTTCGAAGAAGCAGCCGGAATCACCAAATACAAAACGCAAAAGAAAGAAGCGCTCCGCAAGTTGGAGGCGACGGAAGCAAATCTGTTGCGCATCGGCGACATCATTAAAGAAGTGAAACGCCAAATTGGTTCGCTGCAACGGCAGGCGGGCAAGGCCCGGCGGTATCAGGCGCTGCATGCGGACCTGCAAGTGCTCGATACTCATTTCTTACATCGCAAACTGCAGAGCCTCGAGCAGGAACTGAGCGAATGCACCAACGAGATCGCGCGGGTCTCGGAAGCCGAGCAAACGACGCGCGACCAAATTAATGACGGCGAAGCGCGCTTGGCAGCGGCGCGTCGCGAACTCGAGGCCGCGGACGAAAAGATCACGGGCGCGCGGGCCAAATTACAGCAGCTCGAAACTGAGATCGCATCCCATCGGCACGGGATCGAGTTCAACGAAAAACATGCCGTAGAGTTGCGACAATGGATCGACCGCAGCCGGCGCGAGATCGAAGCGGCGGAAACAAAATTGCACGATCAAAACGCGGAGATCGAATCCACCAATGCACTGGTGGAGGAGACGGCACAATTGCTTGAGCACAAGAACCAACAACTCGAGCACTTGACAGCGGACGCCAGCAAGCGGCGCGAAGTTTTTCACGCTGCGGATCAGAAGCTGCGCGACGTACAAATGAGTTTGTCGAAAGATGAGCTGCGGCTAGCCGCCATCGCGGAAGATTCACGCGAGTTACGCGAACGGCGCGATGCGACCAACCGCGATGCGGAGACGCGCCGCGCCAGGATCGCGGCGGCTGGTGCCGGTCAGAAAACGTTACATGCCAAAGTGACAGAGGCGCGCGCCGCCACCGAAGCCGAAACGCAAACGGTTGAGCAACTTTTTGCGCGTGTCTGCTCGCAGGAGGAAACGCTGCGCCAGAACCAGAGCACGCTGGCCGAAGTCGAGAAAAAATTAGCCGCAATCGACCGGACGATCGGCGAAAAAGAATCTCGTCACGAAATTTTGCGTCAGCTCAATGAGGAAGGCGAAGGACTGGCGCAAGGTTCGCAAGCGGTGCTAAAGAGTAAAGAGTTTGATTTTGCGGGCGCGCTGGCATCCAAGCTCGATGTTTCACCTGAGTTCGTCCCCGCGATCGAAGCTACGCTGGGTCGAAACCTTCATGCGTTGGTTTTGCGCAACAACGCGCGCGCCGCGGAAATCGTTTCCTATTTGAATCAACAACAGCTGGGTCAGGCCGCGCTTGTTCTCGAGCGAATCGAGCATCGTGATCGTCCAGCTTCTGAAGATTTGCCGCAAAATGCTATCGGTTGGGCCGTTGATAAAGTGCGGACCGCCGCTCCGCTTGAGGCGTTGGTGAAGGGCTTACTCCATAACGTCGCGTTGTTTGAAAATCTGGAGGAAGCGTTAAATGCGATCGCGAAAAATTCAGAGATCGCAGCCACCACTTTGCGCGGCGAGTACATTTCACACGAAGGAATTCTCTTCGCCGGGAGTGGAAAGGTGCGGACAGATTCGTTGCTTGAGCGCAAAGCGCGGATCGACACGATCGCGAGGGAGCTGATCGGTTTGAAACGCGAACAGGCCATGGTTGAGCAGCGGCGGGTTGCGGCGGAATCACAAATCGCCGCGGGCACGAAGGCGCTGGAAAAGGCAGTTGCCTTACATCAGGAAGCGCAGGCCACGCAAACCGCATCAATCTCGAAAATTTCGGAACTGGAACGCGAACAACATTCCGCGGAGCGCGAAGTGGAGTCGCTCGAATTCGAACGCTCAACCCTCGAACGACAAATCGCATCGGCAGACGCACAGATTCAGCAACTGGAGGAACAACGCGCGCAGCTCGAAGAAAAAATCGCCGGCGAACGCGGCGAAATCGCGCTTTTGGAAGCGCAGCGAAACGAAGCATTGCGCCAGGAAGAAGATGCCAGCGCGTTTCTGGCGGAGTTGCGCATCGCCGCGGCGACACATGAGCAGAAACACCAGAATTTGCTGGCGCAGCGCGCACCCATGCTGGCGCGCCAAATCGAGCTGGCGGAATTGATGGCGACGCGACGGGCCGATATTGAGAACTACGAAGCGCGATTGGTCGCGCAGGCCGCGGAAGACGACGTGGCGAGGAATGCAATCGAACAGCAGAGACAGGAATGCACACGGCGCGAAGCGGAGATTTGGAAATTGGTGGCCGAACGCGCCAGCCAGTTGGAAACAATCAATTCCGATGAAACCAATCTGCGAGCTCTACGTGATCGTTTAAGCGAATTACAGGAGAAACGCGGAACCAATTCCGTACGGCAGACGCAACTGCAGCTTCAGATCGAGCATCTGGCCGAGCATGTGATGGAACGCTACCGGATTGATTTGCGCCAGTTCGAGCCCGACACGCAGGCGCACGAAAAAGTTCTCCATGCACAGCTGAAGAGGGCAGTGCGCCTCGAATCTGTAGCCGCGATCGCCGCTACCGAAGAAGATCAGCAAAAACTCATTGCCGATCTCACGCGTCAGCTCGAAAACATGGGCCCGGTAAATCTCGAAGCTGTTCAGGAATACGACGAACTAGAGGAGCGTTATCGTTTTCTCGAGACGCAGAACGCGGATCTGATCAATTCGCGGCGTGAATTACTGGATGTCATTGCCCGGATCAATTCGACCACGAAGGAACTTTTCGCCGAAACATTCGCGCAGGTGCGAGCAAATTTCCGCGAGATCTTTGCCGAGCTTTTCGGCGGCGGTCGCGCCGATCTGCAATTAATGGATGAGAACGATGCCCTCAATTGCGGAATCGAAATCATCGCCAAGCCGCCAGGTAAACAATTACAAAGCATCTCACTTTTGAGCGGAGGAGAACGGACGATGACGGCCGTCGCGCTTTTGTTTGCCATCTACATGGTGCGGCCGAGTCCGTTTTGTGTGCTCGATGAAATGGATGCGCCGCTCGATGAATCCAACATCAATCGCTTTATCAAGGTGTTGGAACGGTTCGTCTCACAAAGCCAGTTCATCATCATCACCCACAATAAGCGTACCATTGCCAAGGCCGATATTCTTTACGGCGTGACCATGGAAGAACGCGGGGTAAGCAAATTGGTAGGAATGAAGATGACCCCGCCACGAAAGGCGGAAGCGAACGGCGCGAGCGCGCCGCTGGAAGGCGCGACGCAGCGACATTTTTCGATGGCGGAAGAATCACCCCGGGTCAGTTCGCTCGGGACGCGTTGATTCGCTCTTCCCCGTCATCCCGAGCGCAGTCGAGGGATCCCGTTGAAGTTACCTTTAAGGCTTCGCGGCGGGATCCCTCGACTATGCTCGGGATGACGGACGGCGGCGTTTTCAGCGAAAATTTTTTGCGCAGCCGTCCGGATGTTGGCTACAATCGTCCGATGCTGCAAACCGCGCGCCCAAAGAAGAAATCCCAACCGAAAGCGCCGGCTCACGAAAAATATCTCGAGGCCTTTCGCTGGATGCTGCTGACGCGAACATTCGAAGAAAAACTGGCCAGCATGTATCGCGGCGGTCGGATCACCGGAGGCGTCTACATCGGCAAAGGCCAGGAAGCAGTCAGCGTCGCTTGCGGAATCTTCTTGCAGAAAGGAGACATCTTCGCGCCTCTCATTCGTGACCAGGCCGGCCGGTCGGCCTTTGGCGAACCGCTGGTCGATGTCGCACGCACATATCTTGGTTCACGCGCTGGACCGATGCGCGGACGCGATGGTAACATTCATCGCGGCAAACCACGCGACGGCCAGCTGGCCATGATCAGCCATCTGGGCGCGATGGTTTCAGTGGTCGTCGGCTCGCTCATGGCAAAGCGCGGACGGGGTGAGAAAAATTTTATCGGGCTAACGACAATTGGGGAAGGCGGAATGCAAACCGGCGCCAGCCATGAAGGAATGAACATTGCGGCGGTCGAGCACGTGCCGCTGGTGGTGGTCGCAACCAATAATCATTACGCCTATTCCACTCCGAACGATCGCGAATTCGCCTGCGCCAACCTGGTCGATCGCGCCCGCGGTTACGGTTTTGAAGGCTATGAATTGGATGGGACCGATCTCGCCGCCTGCCTCGACGTAATCGGCACAGCGGTGAAACGCGCCCGCGCCGGTCGCCCACCGCAGCTTGTCGTCGCGTCCATCCTGCGCCTGGCCGGCCACGGCGAGCACGACGATTTCAGTTACGTCACTGACGATATTCGCAGGGAACCATTCGCGATTGATTGTCTGCAACGCACGGAAGCAGTTATCAGGGAGCGCGAGCTGGCCGATGCCGAAACACTCAAGCGCTGGCGCGAAGAAGCTGCAGAGGACGTCGAAAATGCTTTTAGCGCTGCCCAAAGAGAACCCGTGCCGAGCGGCGATGACGAAGATTGGTCCGCTATCTCCAGGCGTGATCTGGTGGACGAGATTGGCGAAGGCGGGTCATCCTAGCCATGAGCATCACCTATCTTGAAGCCATCCGCGAAGCGCAGGCGAAGCTTTTGCACGATGACAAACGCGTTTTCATTTACGGGCAGGACGTGGGCGGAAGCTTCGGTGGCGCGTTCAAGGCCACCAAAGGACTGGCGAAAGAGTTTCCCGGTCGTGTCTTAAACACGCCGATTAGTGAAGACGCCATGGTTGGCACTGCCATCGGCGCCGCGCTCGAAGGCATGCGTCCAATTGTGGAAATGCAGTTCGCCGATTTTTCCAGCGTTGCTTTGAATCAGATTCTCAACAACGCCGGGACACATTACTGGCGTACTAATATTCCGGTTCCAATCACGGTGCGGTTGCCCTCCGGCGGCACCAAAGGGAGCGGACCGTTTCATTCGCAATCGATGGAATCTCTTTATGCGCACTATCCGGGATTGATCGTGATGACACCGGCAACGGTGGAAGACGCTTACACCATGCTGATCGACGCGGTCGCGATTGATGACCCGGTGGTTTTCTGCGAGCACAAATACCTTTACTATCATCTCAAGGCCGACAACTTGCCGAACGACGGAATGCCAGTTGGTAAAGCTCGAATCGCGCGGCCGGGACGCGATCTAACAATCGTTAGCTACAGCGCGATGTTGCACGAATCTTTAAGCGCGGCTGAGGAGATCGCGAAAGAGGGATTCGAAATCGAAGTAGTCGATCTGCGTACGGTGAAACCACTCGATACCGCCACTGTGCTGGCCTCTGTTGCCAGAACCGGACGACTCTTGGCGGTCGGCGAATCTTTCCCGTGGGGTGGCGTGACCGCCGAAGTCATCGCGCGCGTTTCCGCTGAGGGTTTCCATTTGCTCGATGCCGCGCCTGCGCGGATTAACGCCAAGGATACTCCCATCCCTTACCATCCAAATCTTTGGTCGACGCACCGGCCGAGCAGCAAAGCGATTGCAGCGAAAGCGCGAAAAATACTTCGCGAATAAATTTATGGCCCAAGTTCCAATCATCATGCCCCAGCTCGGCGAATCGATCGCTGAAGCGACGATTGTCTCGATCAACGTGAAGCCGGGCGAAAAAGTCGCCGCCGATCAGGAAATCATCGAAGTCGAAACCAACAAGGCGGTGATGGGCGTGACGACACCGTGCGCAGGCGAGATTGCCAAGATCGATGCCCAGGTAAAGGAAACGTATCCGATCGGCGCGGTCCTCGGTTACATCGAAGCAAGCGAAAAAGACGCTGCCCGTTTCGCCAAACAAGCGCCGCCACCTGAAGTGCAACGCGAAATGACCGAGGAAATTCCGGGGCGGAACGAAGAGACAGCGACGGCAGAAAAAACCAAGAGCAATGGCGCCGGAGCAAAAATCTCCACTGATGGATTGCCCGTTCCCGCTGCCGCAAAAGGGGCAGGATTTTTGTCGCCGCGCGTCCGTGCGCGAATGGCAGAGTT
>Ga0209474_10003641_pt1 | contig 13461 bp, 17 predicted proteins | sample GraSoiAngelo_145_FD_185902 | JGI IMG/M metagenome (GOLD analysis project Ga0209474, IMG submission 185902) | Grasslands soil microbial communities from the Angelo Coastal Reserve, California, USA - 14_1009_05_20cm (SPAdes) (version 2) | ecosystem: Environmental > Terrestrial > Soil > Grasslands...
GAAGGGGGACGTAATTCAGCTCGCCACAAGCTCGCAGCGACCTACGACTCGGCAGACAAGTGGGATATAGATTTGTTTTCGATTATTAGTTTGGAACGTTAAGCGATCGACTCAGCTCGATTATTTTTCTGCGCGATTTTTGCAGTCGCCGCACCATCACTTCGCTCATTCTCTTAAATAACTCGTGGCCGAGAGTGAGATCCTCTTTGCAGGCTTGATGCAGAATTGTTCCGTCGAAAAAAAGAGCAGTGGTTGGCTCGATGACGCGCGCGTCATAATGCCAGAGATAGGGCGGGAAGAGCCACGACCATCCGAGCGGTTCTCCGGCGGACACGGAATCAGTCGAGATCGCACTGTGCTCGAAAACCGATCCTTGAATCGCGACCGAGCCGCTTTCAATCAAATAGAAACCGTTGGCTGGTTGACCGGCGCGGAAAATAACTTCGTCTTTCTGGAACTGTTTGATCGCGGCGGAAGTAGCCAAAACTTCGACATGATGAGGGCTCATTCCTGTCAGGAATGGATGAGCCGTCAGACGGGATTTAAGCTCAATATTCCGTTCCACATCATGAATTTGCCGGGCATTTTCTCCTTTGCTCTCCCATTTTTGGGAAAGATTAACCCTTAATTGTCAAGCTGGCGTTTGTGATTGCTTCAGCTGTTGTGGATGAGATTCTAATCAGTACTCATTACCGGGACCGATGAAAGATCACGTCTTCACGCTTGGTATCGAGGAAGAATTTCAGATTGTCGATCCGGAGACGCGCGAGCTGCGCTCGCATATCCAGGAAATCATTGCCGGCGGGAAAATCATTCTGAAAGAGCGGGTCAAGCCAGAGATGCATCAGTCCGTTGTCGAGTTAGGCACAGAGATCTGCAGCGATGCCTCGTGCGCGCGTCAGCAAGTGATCGAGCTGCGCAGTGAGCTGGCCACGCTGGCAGCGCGCGATGGGCTCAAGATCGCTTCGGCCGGGACCCATCCGTTTTCACATTGGATGGACCAGCTCATCACAGTCGATGAGCGATACGCCACCATCGTCAAAGACATGCAGCAGATTGCGCGCGCCAATCTCATCTTCGGTTTGCATGTGCACGTGGGAATTCCCGACCGTGAAGAAGCCATCGATATCATGAACCAGGCGCGCTACTTCCTGCCGCACCTTTACGCATTGTCGGTTAACTCGCCCTTTTGGCTGGGACAAAACACCGGCCTGAAAGCTTACCGGCAAATGATCTTCGAGCGTTTTCCCCGAACCGGCATTCCGGACGCTTTCGAAAGCCTATCCGAATACGAGGATTACCTGAAGTTGCTCGTCGCCACCAATTGCATCGACAACGCCAAGAAGATTTGGTGGGACATCCGGCTCCATCCTTTTTTCGACACCATCGAGTTCCGGATTTGCGATGCGCAAACGCGGGTCGATGACACCATCGCGCTGGCAGCGTTAATGCAAGCCATCGTCCTTAAATTGCAGAAGCTCCGCCGCTACAACGTCACTTTTCGCAGTTATCCCCGTCGTTTGATCGACGAGAATCGGTGGCGCGCTTCGCGCTATGGTATTGATGGGAAACTGATTGATTTCGGCCGCAAATGCGAAATGGACGAACGGGAATTACTGCATGAGATGCTCGAGTTCGTTGCCCCGGAAATAGATGAACTAGGCAATCATGCCGAGATTGCGCACATCGAAAAAATCATGCGCGAAGGTACGGGCGCGGATCGGCAATTGGCAGTCTGGGAGCAGACGCACGAGATCAAAGCAGTCGTTGATCACATCGTCAGGGAAACCTACGAAGGACTGAACGTGGAAGTCAGGGACTGCGCCTGAATCAGGACACGACCTCGGCCGGACCTTGAGACGTAATCCTGCACTGATTGCGACAGCGTGCTATTCGAAATACTTAGCGATTTCCGGTTTGCCGTGCGCTTATTAACTTCTGGCGCGCGGCTTGGAGCCTTCGCAGCATGACAACGCTCATTCGTTTAAAGAGCTCGAAGCCGAGAGAGTGATCTTTCTCGCAGTATTCACGCAAGATTGTGCCATAAAAGAAAATGGCGTCGGTCTCTTCCAAGGCCCGCGCCGTGAAATGCCAGGCGTAAGGGGGAAAAAGCCATGACCACCCGAGCAGATCTCCATCGTGTATTTCCTCGATTCGAATGGGCTCGCCCAAGGTTGACGATTCTAGGCCGACCTTGCCATGAACAATGAGATAGAAGCGGTTGGCGGCCTCACCTTCGCGAAAGATAACGCCGCTGGCGTGGAAATGGGAACGCATCGCGCAGTCGGCGAGCAATCGAACATGCCGGTCGCCCATACCAATGAGAAATGGGTGTGCGGCGACTTCTTTTTCAAGCTGAACGCGTTCTGGAGCAATCCTTTGTTCTTCGTCTTCGTTCATGCCGCGATTCCTGCTTTCTTCGATGACATGGTGACTCAAACTCACAAGTGCGTGATGTCCAAATGCCAATCCGTCCCATCGGTAACATGGACGTCGCCATTGGGCCGATGAGTATAGGTGATTTGGTCAATCCGAACGCGCGAGGGTAGAACGTTTATGATGACCGCATCGTTTAACGAGACAATGCGTGTGCGTAGTTGTTCTCGCCGGACAAATTGACTGTTGGTCGAATCCATGGCGAAAAGATAGCCCTTCACCCGGATGATTGTGCCCTCATGACTTTCCACTGTCCCGACGAAATGACGCTGAGCGTCCTCTCGGAAAAGTTGCCGATGAATAATGTGAACGTACTCGCCAGTATTAATAATCATAAGGTATCAAGTCATGCTTGGCATAGTGGGTGCGAAATTCCAGGTTTGGTCCGAGTGGAATCTGGGTCGATAAATTATTTGTCCGACGCTCAGGTTCCAGCCTTCAGGAACGCAAGAATCTTCTTGTGCTCCTCCGGCGTAAGGTTGGCCCGGACGCGCATGTGCATCATCACGACATCCCATTGCGCCGGGCTGTAGTTGCTCGGTGATCTGATATTGTGGCAGCGGATGCAATTTTCGGCCCAGAGCTGCGCGCCGCTTTTTTCCGCGGCTGATGGAGTTGTTCCGCCAGCAAGCTCTCCCGATTTCTTATTGCTGGCGCAACCGATCAACCAGGTCAGGGCAGCACATGAAATAATTATGACCGCTCCGGGCAAGTCGATCCACTTGCAGATTCGCGAAATAATTCCTTTCATGGCTAAAAGCCAACCGCTACCTGCATCATGAAGGCATCTTGATCCCGGGCGCCTCCGTTCTTATCGTCGAATTCGTAAGCCGCCTTGATCACTGTGCTCGGCGTAAGCCAGTAGTTTAGACCGAGGGTCCACCGCTGTTCATCAAAGCCGACCGGCGTGTGCAGTTGATTGAGCCGATCGTAACGGAATACACCCTCGAAGTTTTTGATAATGTCGTTGTCGATGTGAGTCGGCCTGTAGGAGAGTTGCGCGTAACCACCGTTGCGGTTGTTGTTGAATTCGAGCGGGCCGAAGCCTTGGCTTCCATCCGGATCATATACGAAATCGCCGACGTGCGACCACCCCCATTGCGCGCGAAGATTGATCAAGCCCTTGAGCAACGCTGAATCGCTCACGTAATTAAAATCGACGGACTGCAAGACATTCACGACAGCTTGGTCCCGCGGGCCGACTTTTGAGCGTTGAATCCCGTACCCGACCTCCAACTGCGGAATCGGAATGAATCCAAGGTGGCCGCCAACCGCGACGTGTCCGCCGAAGTTGCCGGTGTTGGGAAAATCAAGCATGCCCAACTCGCTGAAATCTTCCGGAGCAGTGATGAGACCGGGAGCATTTGCGACGAAACCGACATACTCAAGCTTGGTCGGGCCAATGGGAATGACACCCCGCAGCTGCGCGCCTAACTGCGATTCGGGAAACAGACCGTCGTAGACGGCCAGTGGCTTGTCGGGAAGCTTGTTTACCCAGTTCATGTGTTGCCGCTCGACAAAGAAATCCATCGGGTTTAGAAACCGGCCGACACCTATCGTCATGTAGTCATTCAAGAGGTAGGAAGCTTGCGCGACCTCCAAGTTGATCGTCGTAGCATTGTCCTCGAACTCGAGCTCCATCTCACCTTCGAAGAAAAGCCGGTCGCTCAGCTTCCAGAGAAAAAGAGCATTAAAGGAGGCATCGAAAAATGGATCTTCACCACTGCGCGCGGTGAACCCGGCTGTGCCATAACCAGCAAGCAGAAACTTCGTCGATCCAGGAAATGTCTCCTTCACTTGGGTCTTCAGCGTGTCGACTTCTTGGCGCAATTCGTCCGTCGCGGCTTGCGACGGAACGCTCGTGACAACTTGCTTCCCCTCACTTGCAGCTGTCTTTGCCGCAGGTCCCTCGGCGGGAGCCGCTGGCGCTGTGCCATTGGCCATCGCGTGCACGGCGGTCTTCAACGCCTCCAGCTCCTGCTTCATCGCTTCGTGTTCGGCCCTAAGCTTGTCGTACTCGGCGCGAGAGACGTAATCGGGAGGAGGAGAAGTAGCGACATCTTGCGCGACCATCGTGTACGGGATGGCCAGCAAAGCCACGGTAACCATCGCGCATGGGATTGATGGGTTGGCAACAGAGAAAATTGCGCGCTTCACTTGCCGGCTAAAGTTTTGATGTAGTCAACGATTTCCCAACGTTGCGTCTCAGTGAGCGATCCCTTCCACGAAAGCATCGGCGAGCGGCCTTCCGTGATTTTCCAAAACAACTCGCCATCGGTTTCGCCAGCTTTGATCCGCGCACCCAAGTCTGCCGGCTTTTTCTCCAAGGCGGCCGCGCCTGGACCATCACCTCTTCCAGTTTGGCCGTGGCAAATCATGCAGTTTGAAACGTAAAGTTTTTGTCCGAGGGCGATCGTGTTTGCGTTTGCCGGCACCGGGTTCGGCCGGTTCACTGCCGTGGGCGGAGCTTTCCAATCCGAAGTCTGTGCAAAAACGAGGGTGGTCGCGAAAATAAACGAAAATCCGAGGCCTCTTGCAATCCGGCCACTCCAAATCGATGAACGAGTTGCACGCCCTAAGCTCGATTCCCACACGAACCGGAGTGTGATCAGAAACTCAGTTCACCGACTACGCATTTTTACGGAAAAAATTTCGGTGCTCTCCCGCGTGGCCAAATTGCAGGCCGTGTCATTAGCTTGACACGAAAGATTGACGTTCTCAACGTTGCCGCATGAGCTCTCTGAATCGATTTGCAGATCCAGTGTACTGTGTCGTGCGACTCATTATTGGATTGACCTACGCCTGTCATGGCGGGCAAAAGCTTTTCGGCTTTCCCGGCGGCGGTCACGGCACGTCGGGCCTCTTTTTGACCGCCGGGGCCATCGAGCTCGTCTGTGGGCTTTTTATCGCGTTTGGATTGCTCACGCGGATCGCGGCATTCTTAGCGAGTGGCGAAATGGCGGTCGGCTATTTCATGTTTTACGTGGGAAATGAAAATTTACCCACTTTCGAATCCAAGTTCTTCCCGATCATGAATGGAGGCGAATTGGGCCTCGTGCTTTGCTGGATCTTCTTTTTCTTTATCTTCTACGGCCCCGGACGTTGGAGCGTCGATGCTCTGTGGGGCAGAGGCAGAAGCAGCGCATCGTCCACACAGTCTGACGTGAAGATCGCCCCGGTATAAACTACTTCGTTAAATGGAATGGTCAGCGTCGCTAACACCTAGATGAAGTAATCCGAAACTGTGTTGGCGATTTCCGCGTGAACTTTTGAAAGCGCGATTGAACTGCGACGATGATTGAATAGCCGACCGCAAACGCGACCTCGCTTACACGTAGATTTCGATCTCGCAAGAGATCGCGGGCTTTCGCGATTCGCATTTGGCTAACGTAATCGACAAAGTTTACGCCGGTTACTCTCTTGACCTTCTCGTTCAGATAGTTCGTGCTTAGATTGACCGACTTCGCGATTTGGTCAGCGAAAGCGAAAGCGCTCCGCTAAATCCTGAGATTGGCTGGTGTTATTTCCGCGAGATCAGTTTGCCTCGTGCGGCCTGGAGACGCCGCACTATTACTTCGGTTGTGCGTTTAAAAAGTTCGTTGCTAAGGGTGAGGTCGTCGTCCCGATGCTGCCGCAGCATTATCCCAGAAAGACAAATTGCAGTGCATGCCTCCGTGGCGCGCGCATCAAAATGCCAGAGATACGGCGGAAAAAGCCATGACCATCCCAGCGGTTCACCAGCCGAAACAGTATCGATAACGACCGGTTGCCCATCACTCGTTTTTCCCTCGAGCACAACGGTTCCAGTCTCGATAAGATAAAACCCATTGGCGGGATCGCCCTCGAGAAAGATGATCTGGCCCGCGTCGAACTCCGTTGGCATTGCGCAAAGAGCGAGGAGCTCAAGATGATGTCGACTCATGCCCTTGAGGAAGGGATGAGCAGCCAGTCGCCGCTCAATGTCTGGATAGCGGATAGAGAGCGGTTCTCCCCTTAGTTTACTTGCCTCACTCTCTTCAAGCCGCCATACCTTGGAGCCGTTCGGCAATACTTTGGTCGGCGGAGGACGAATCGAAATATAGGTTGGTCGGATCAGATCGAAGTTTACAAATCGTTGCGCCGGAAATTGGCGGAACTCTTCTTCTGATTTCAAATAATCGAGCGCAGCGGCCACGGCAATTTCACCAGCCAATTCCATTTTTTGAGAATCCGTCAACGCCGAAACCTTAACGTGTTTCTTATTACCGCACGACGTGAGCGTTGTGTCGTTGATCTCGATGATCAGATTTGCGGTTGCTTGCGGGCTAGCGTGGGCGCGAGCGTCGAGTGCAAAGGCGACATGGGCGAAAAAGCAGTAAGGTTTCATAATCGGTAAAGAAGTTCGTCAGCTTCTTCGCCACGTTTCATGTTCCCTTGCCTATGCACCGTTGAAGAGATGGCGTTGTTGACCTCGGCATCGCGGGACGATCTGACGCGTTTGGTCGCTATTCAAGAGCTTCAAACAAAGGAACGCGCCGAAAGTAACAGTATTACATTTTTAATGTTACAGTAAGCCTCGGGTGCAGCACGGCAGGAGGTGGCCAGAGCCCAACTCATCGACTACGCATTTTTACGGAAAATATTTTCCTTTAAATTTTGATATCGACCCCGCTTCGTCCCCGTGTTTTTGCGAGGGAATGGCGATATTGAGTCGGCGATGTGCCCGAGAGTTTCTTGAATGTGCGGTTGAATTGCGACAAGGATTGAAACCCGACCGCAAATGCGATTTCGCTGATGCGGCGGTCGCCGTTTTCCAGAAAATCGCATGCTTCTTCGAAGCGGATTTGCGCGATGTACTCGACAAAGTTTACCCCGGTTACATCTTTGAATTTCTCGCTCAGATAATTCCCGCTGATGTTAACTGCTTGCGCCACTCTGGTGAGCGAGAGCTCCTCGCTCGAATGTTCCTCGATGAATTTGCGCGCTTTCCAAATTTCAACCGGCTCGGCCCGATCGCTGTTTTGTAATCTTGCTTGTTTGGATTCATGTGTGGGCGACATCTTCATCACCCCCAAGCCAGTCAACGCTGGCTGGAGTGAGGACGCTCACCATCCCTTGTCGAGTACTAGTCTGATTTTGGGACTCCGGGAACTTTAGGGCCTTCTCGGCCGAGCAATTTTTGCAACGAGAAGGCCAAACGATGCAAAGCGAGTTGCGGCGCGATCGCTAGCCTTGGGGAAAGCCATGGAAACTTATGGAAGAAAATCTCCGAGGAGGTGAAGACGAATGCAATACCTAATCGCAGCTTGTGTCCTCTCGATGATGGCGCTGTATGCACTAATCATTGCGCGATGTTTCAAAGAGCCGGAATGGCTATAGCGCCACGCCTCCTCCAAAATGTGAAGTAGCTCTACGATGGCGAGCCCTGTTTTGCGCTCGCACGGCCTTCTCAGATTTCTCTCCGCCGACCCTGCCTTGCAGCCGACAGGCGAACACAGTCGAATACTAAACAGAATGCGTTGGTGAAAGTAACTCCATCAAACTAGTCAATGTGCCGGTAAGAGCCGGGCTTTGACTTCGTCAGGCAAGCCAGAGTTGGCGATCCACGCACTGGCGCTCGCTGGGGTCGGCCTCAAACCAGGCCTGTAGGGCTGCTGCGGTCTCCGTGTCACGCATGCTCGCAGGCAGATGTTGCGTCCAACGGGAAACTCTTATGCCGCCTTAACCCGCTGATTGCGCGTGCCGAGGTGCTCGCGAAATTCGGTTGGCGATTGGCCAAAGACGCGTTTGAACATGCGGTTGAACTGCGTGAGTGATTGAAAACCGACGTCGTAGGCGATCTCGCTGATTCGGCGGCTCGGATTCAGCAGCTGCGTCTTTGCGTCCTCCAGCCGCACCCGCGCGACATAATCGGTAAATTTGAGACCGGTAGTTCTCTTGAAGACTTTGCAGAAATGAAAGACGCTCGCGCCGGACGCCTGGGCCACGGTCGTTAATGAAAGGTGCTCCATTTTGTGCTGCTGGATGTATTCGCGCGCTTTGCACACCAGCAGCGGCTCGGCGTTTTGTTTTTCGAGCGTGATTTGGTTGATCAACGCCGAGAGTTGCTCGGCGAAGAATGTCAGGAGTCGCACGGTTGCGCCATATTTTTCCTTTGGAATAATCGGCGTTGTCTCCCATGCCTTGCGGATGCGGCCGCTGAACGGGGCGCCACATTCACTCAACTTCGCCGCCGCGCGTTTTCGATCCGACTGAATGGCCGAACGGCGCAAAACTTGTCCGATGCGAAGGAAGCCGATCGTCTTGTCTCCGAGTCGCACCGGCACTGCCGTTTCCGTTAGGCCGAACGGACAGGTCTCGGTGCGGGCCTTCGTGCCAGTATGTCGAACAATCTCGGCGTGTGACTGCAAACAGACGGCCAATGTTTTGGACCGTTGCGCGAGCAAAGCGCAGAACGGGTTCTCGTTCGTCTTTTGGTGATGTTCCAGTTGCCAATATTCGAGCGGTCTCAGCGCCAAGGGTAATCCGGTCGCCTTGGTGAAGACGTTCTCGTAGTCGCGAAACAATCGGGACCGCCGCAACATGTCGACCAATTGTTTGTTCTTATTATCGTTTACGGTCGCAGTATCGGGCATGGAAACAATTTCGAGCAGCTTCCTCCGGCTGCGAAAATGCGTCAAGCCGACTGCGAATGCGATTTCGCTGATTCGGAGATTTGAATTTCGCAGGAGCTCGGGCGCTTTTGCGGTCCGTGTTTGGCCAACGTAACGAACAAAGGTTACCCCGGTCACTTCCTTGAATTTTTCGCTTAGGTAGTTCGCGCTCAAGTGCACTGACTTCGCGATTTCCGTCAGCGAGAGTTCCCCATCCGAATGGTCGCGGATCAGTTTGCGCGCTTTCCAAATTTCAACTGGCTCGGCCCGGTCTCCACTTCTGGTGACGAACTGCGCGCGCTGTCATTTCGTAGCGGCATGGCAATCATCATATTGCAGCAGACGTCAGCGAGAGCGAGCGCGCCTACCTTCGGTTGGCAAAGGTGCATCCGACCTTGTGCCGACAATAAATGCGCGCGCCGACACCACGAACAATTTTTGCGAAGCAAAAGCCAAAGAATGGAGAGCACCCCTCCAGGCGGTCGCTACCTTGAAATCGAAAGGAGCAACTTTATGAAAAGAAACGTTGTTTTGGTTTTGGATGCCGATGCAGATACGGCCCGCGCCGTCGCAAGCGCCGCTACAACTCGCAATTGCGATTTGCGTTTCGTGCAGACCTCAAAAGAGTTTTTCCATTTCTGCAGGGAAGATTTCGGAAATGTCATTGCAATCATTCTGGACATAGACCCGGGAATGCATGGAATGGCGGTCCTAGAGGCCTCGGACGTGTGCGAAAACAGTCCGCCCATCATTGTTGTTTCCGCACTGGAAGAACACCACCTGGGCCCGGTCGTGCAGCGACATGGTGCGATGGCCTGCCTGGGAAAACCTCTAAGTTTCACGCGACTGGGGCGCGCGCTCGATCAAGCGATGGAGAGCGCAGTCGCACCTCGCTGCGATCTTTGGGGTCACGTCACCAATTGCCCCTGCACCTTTCGCAAAACCAGCGTTGTTCAACAATTCGCCGCAGCAAATTAGCCGCTAAAATATGGAATACGTAATTGTCTTTACCACTGCCGCGATGATCGCGTTGTATGCGCGGATCATTGGACGCTGCTTGCGCAACGCGTAATCGCACGAAGCTTCGATCGATATAAATTGCGGCTGGTGAATCTGGGCAACCGGTAGCTGGTCGAGAAACCAACGCGTTCCGCGATTTCGCGACCGGAATGCCGATCGCTTTGCGTGCCCCTCGAGCATTGGCAGCCGGCACTGCGCGGCGCCGGATCCCACGGATGAATTGCGGCCACGAGCCAGACGACCGCACAAATAGCAGCCAATCCATGATGAGTCGCTTGTTCTCCACAGGATTTACCGCCGAAGGATTAGTCGGCGATACTATTCGAGTCGCGTTTATGCGTTGAAGATCGTGAAAGAAAAGGCGGACAAGATTTGAGGAGAAAATGGCAATTGGCGGTGAGCCCGTTCACCCGGGGATATCCATCTTGGATCAAAAGGAGTCCTATATGAAAACAATCCATCCCATCGGACTAGCGAGAATGATCACCACGCACCAACCGTTTGATCTCATCGACGTCCGGACAAAAGAGGAATTCGATAAGACACACATCCCCGGTGCGCGTTCGATCCCGTTACCGGAATTACGAGCATCCAAAGTTCTGCGCGATCGCAAACTGTCGGCGACAGAGCCGCTGTATGTCATTTGCCGAAGTCGTGTGCTGGCTGGCCTTGCCAGCGGAATACTTAAAGGAGCCGGCTGCGCGAACGCCATTGTTGTAGACGGCGGGATGGAAACCTGGCAGGCGCAAGGTCTTCCTGTTGTGCGTAAAAAATGGTTCCCGAAAATTGCCATCGATGCTCCGATGCTCACTCTGGTTGCTGGATTCGGGTTCGGTCTCGGGCTCGCTGTTCACGAAGTGTTCTTTGTCCTGCCATTGATCGTTGGGTTTGCCGTTCTGAGTCCAAGAATTCATTCGTTCTTTCAACGACAGATGCGGCACGGTCACAGTGGTGATCTTACGCACACTGGTCCGAGAGAAGAATGGGCGGCTCCGCACGTTTTCGGTGTGGCAGCTCATCTTGGTAGTGCCAAAGATATCTTTCTACATCCGCACCACCAAGTCCGCTTCGCCAAGTGTCACTGAGGGTCGCGAAGACAGCGCCTACTGAGACAAGATCGACAATCAGTTCGTTTCTCAGGCGTCCTTGATGGGGCCGGCAAGAAATGCACGCTAATTCGCAATTGTTGTGGAGCGCCGAAGCAGACTCACCGTCATGCTGACGATATGAAAACACCAGTCATCCTTCTCCTCACAAACGATCCACAACTGGAAGAGACTGTCGCTGAGACGCTCTCCGAAAATGGCGGTGTTAGTCATCTTGCTTATGATCCCGGCGACGCGTTGCAAGTGGTCTGCGGGCTGGGTCGACATCTTGATCTTGCCATTATCGATTTCGACCATGGTGCACACGGCATGACCTTGCTCGGTGCGATTAACATGTGTCGGGAAGATTTCCCCGTGGTCGTGGTTACTTGCGATGACAAGAAGCACGTCGAAGCACTGGCTTACGCTAACGGCGCAATCGCATGCCTTCCCAAGCCCGTCTCGGTAGCACAACTAGCAGATGCGATGAGGCAATGTTGCCGGCCCCCAATATCAACTGGCGCTCACCATTCCCGAGCAACGCCAGCTGAAACTCGAATTTGATGCGGTTTAACACGGGAGGATCGACAATGGAACCGATGAAGGCTACCGTTTTCCACTCAGCCAACAACATCCGCGTCGACGAGGTCCCGCGTCCGAGGGCGGGCGTGGGCGAGGCCGTAATTCGGATCACATTAACGACGATCTGCGGCACGGACCTCCATATTCTTCGCGGGGAATATGCGGTGAAACCTGGACTGGTGATCGGACACGAGCCGGTCGGCGTGATTGAAGAACTCGGTGAGGGTTTAACCGGATACAAGATCGGCGATCGCGTGCTTGTCGGCGCGATCACCCCATGCGGCCAGTGTCGGGCTTGTTTGTCGGCTCAATGGGCGCAGTGCGGTCACGGCGAAGGTGTGGAGGCGCTCGGGGGCTGGCGGTTCGGTAATACCATCAACGGCGCGCAGGCGGAATATCTGCTTGTGCCCAATGCTCAAGCCAATCTCGCAAAGATTCCCGATGAGTTGAGCGACGAGCAGGTTGTTCTGCTCGCGGACATTGCATCGACTGGTTTTAGTGGCGCCGAGTCGGCGAACATTCGCATCGGTGATACTGTGGTCGTTTTCGCGCAAGGTCCTATCGGCCTTTGTTCGACGGCAGGCGCAAAATTGATGGGCGCCTCATTCATCATCGGCGTTGATAGCGATCCAGTCCGAATGACGATGGCGAAGCGCATGGGCGCAGACATCGTTCTAGATCCGAAACAATGTGACGTCATCGCGGAAGTGAAACGCCTGACCGGAGACGGGACTGATGTAGCAATCGAAGCGCTTGGTTTACAGGAAACCTTCGAAAACGGTCTGCGATGCCTGCGTCCAGGAGGAACGCTCAGCAGCTTGGGGGTTTATTCGGGCAAACTTCAGATCCCATACGACGCGTTTGCCGCCGGCATCGGCGATTACAAAATCGTGACGACGCTTTGTCCCGGTGGTAAGGAACGGATGCGCCGGTTAATGTCGATGGTGCAAACCAACAGGTTTGATCCAACACCACTTCTTACGCATACTTTTTCGCTCGACCAGATTGTCGAGGCTTACGATCTCTTCGGCGCACGACGCGACGGCGTGCTCAAAGTCGCAATCCGTCCATGAACAAACTAACGGCTGATCTGCTCAACAAATTTGCCAAGTGTTGTTAGGCCAATGAGAAATACCAACACCAGAACAACCCTGCGAAAGTTTTTTTCCTCCAGCTTGCTCAACGCAATCTTTCCCAAGTAGGAACCGACAAAGGCGACCAGCAATGGCCCCGAAGAGATGAATGTCCGCAACCGTTTGCCCAGACTGCAGCAGCTACGCCCCCCGTCAGAAGTTGCAGGCTCAAAACTTCCCATCACGATGAAAGATCGCGCGTAACAATGGCGAGACCGCTTCTCTGATAAAGGCATAGTTAGAGAGACGATGAGCGCCGGGCCGCAACTTGTGCTGATGGATCAAAAACAAGCCGGAACGCCAAAGTTGAGGCATCAACCGCCGACCAGCAGATTTTGGGAATCCGTCACCATTCTCCACCGTCGTAGGACGACCGTCATTGCTGTCTTCGCGACCCTGGCAATCCTGGTTCATCTCGTCCTTCGCTTCGTCTTACGTACGCCTGCAGGAATGCAGCAGATGCCGCTTCTGGCAACGCTCGTTTTCGGCGGTATTCCTCTTGTTTACGAACTAACGAGAAATCTTCTACGCCGCGAATTCGGCTCTGATCTCCTTGCCGGAATTTCCATTGTT
>Ga0209474_10003642_pt1 | contig 13458 bp, 13 predicted proteins | sample GraSoiAngelo_145_FD_185902 | JGI IMG/M metagenome (GOLD analysis project Ga0209474, IMG submission 185902) | Grasslands soil microbial communities from the Angelo Coastal Reserve, California, USA - 14_1009_05_20cm (SPAdes) (version 2) | ecosystem: Environmental > Terrestrial > Soil > Grasslands...
CCCCGTCCGGGACGTTGCGCGCAGGATCGGTGTCGTCGATCCGGAGCAACATCCACTTGCCCAGCCGCCGGTTCGCAACCGCGCTCAGCGCGTTGCCGAGGTGGAGCGAGCCCGTCGGGCTCGGCGCAAAGCGAACTCTGGCCATCCGGCGATCCTAGAAGCTAAGCTCGGCAATGCGATGGAGTCCTGGCGCGCAACGGTTCTCCGCCAAAACGGCTAGTTCGCCGCTTCCCACCACAGCGTCCTAGGGAAGCGGCGGGACGCGACGCGATCCCGCCCCGAACAACGGAGGTGTACGTCGCGATGCCGATGCCACATCGCACCCAGCAGCAGGTGATCAAGCGCCGCCTCAGGGGCAAGGAAGGCGCCGAACGGATCCGCGAGCTCCGCGCGATCCTGGCCGAGCTGCCCGGCTACCGCAACGGCCCGTACGCCGACCTGCGGAAGTGGGTCGAGGGAGAGCTGACAGCGGCCCGCACGCGGAAGCGGGTCGTGCACCGGGACTCGATCGCCGTGCGCCGCGAGGGTGCCGCGCAGATCGCGTTCGTGGGCCCACCGAACGCCGGGAAGTCGTCGCTGCTCCAGGCGCTGTCGGCGATCCAGATCCGCACCGGTGACTACGCCTTCACCACCACGCGGCCGGTCGCGGCGACCACACGTCTCGGCGGCGTGCTCGTGCAGCTTGTCGAGATCCCCGGTCTGATCGAGGGAGCTGCCGACGACCGCGGAGCCGGCCGCGCGCTGCTCGGCGTCCTCCGCAACGCGGACGCGATCGTCTGGTGCCACGCGTGCGACCGGCCCGTGGAGGAGCTCGAGACCATCCGCGACGAAGTCGCCGCGGCCGGGATCGAGCTGCCAGCGCTCGTAGCTGCGACGAAGAGCGACGAGGCGCCCGCGCCCACGCATCCAGAGCTCCGCGTCGTGCCGGTGTCCGTCCTCGACGACGCAAGCCTGGACCGGCTCCGCCACGAGCTGTGGACACTGACGGGCCTGCTGCGCGTCTACCTGCGCGACGGAGGCGACCCGGTCGCGCTGCGGCCGCCGGCCACGGTCCTCGACGTCGCCGACACGATCCACCACGAACTGCGCAATCGCTGCACCGGCGCGCGCATCTGGGGCCCATCGGCGCGGTTCCCGGGACAGCAGGTCGGGAGGGAGCACGAGCTACGCGACGGCGACACCGTGGACATCCTCGACCGCTAGGAAGGTTTGACTTCTCCGGGGCGCCGGAAGATCGAGAACGGATGAGTGATGTCGTCGTCATCACCGGCGCTTCCGGCGGGATCGGCCGCGCGACCGCGCGCCGGGCTCGAGGCCACGGCGAGGGAGGTCGAGGAGCGGGGCGGCAAAGCCCTCGTTATTCCGACCGACGTTGCCGACCCCGACCAGGTCGAGGCCGCTGCGCAGACGACGGAGAACGAGCTCGGGCCGATCGACGTCTGGATCAACGACGCGATGGCGACGATCTACGGGGAGTTCCTCGACGTCGAGCCGGACGAGTACCGGCGCGCGACCGACGTCACGTACCACGGCATGGTCTGGGGGACCCGCGCGGCGCTCAGGCGCATGGCCGAGCGCAACCGCGGCACGATCGTCCAGGTCGGCTCGGCGCTGGCTTTCCGCGGGATCCCGCTCCAGGCGCCCTACTGCGGTGCGAAACACGCGTGCAAGGGCTTCACCGAGTCGGTCCTCACCGAGATCCGCCACCACGGCTGGGACGTCCATGTCACGATGGTCCACCTCGCCGGCTTCAACACCACGCAGTTCACGTGGGGCCGGACGAAGCTGTCGAAACAGACGCAGCCGGTACCGCCGATCTACCAGCCGGAGATCGCGGCGGACGCGATCCACTGGGCTGCCTACCACCGGCGCCGGCAGGTCTACGTCGGACTGCCGACCGTGCTCAACGTCCTGGGCGAGCGGGTCGCGCCGTGGTTCCTCGACTGGTACCTCGGGAAGACGGGCTACGGCTCGCAGCTGACCAAGCAGCCGCTGAACGGCGGCGCGAGCCACGACAACCTCTTCCACCCGGTCGACGGTGACGAGGATCGCGGCGCGCACGGGCCCTTCGACGAGCAGGCACACGCCCACAGCTTCCAGACGAGCCTCACGAAGCACCGGCGGCTCGCCGGCTCGCTCGCGGCGGGAGTCGGCGCCGCCGCGACGGGCGCCGCGCTCCTGCGGAAGCGTTAGGCGACGGCCTGCAGCAGCTCGGCCCCGGCGGGGCCGAAGCGGTCGGGGTGCTCCTCCTCGAGCACGGCGCAGAGCGCACGCATCTCGCCCTGGCCGAGGCTCACGTGCCCGGCGTCGAGCGCGCGGCCGAGGAGCAGCGAAAGGTCGCGGTGGCGCGCGGAGACGCCCGCGCGCGCAGCAGCGGCGGCCGCGAGCCCGCTCACGATCTCGCGAGGAACGGGAACGACCTTGCCATCGAGGTCGATCTCGATCGTGTCGTCCACCACCCTTCCTATGACCCCGAATTCGCAGTTTGCAACCTCTTACGAGGGCTGAACGCGTACACCTTCCCCCAGCCAACCACGTAGAGCCGCTGCCCGTCCGTCACGACAGGGGTGAACGCGCCGTCCGGATACGTCCATACCGGCTTCCCCGTGCGCGCGTCGAGCCCGTACGTGCGGCGGTGGAGGGTCGCGAAGTAGACGATGCCGTCGACGACGGTCGCCGAGCCCGAGATCGGCCCGTTCGCGTGGAACTTCCAGAGGACGGTTCCGGTCGCAGCGTCGAACGCGTAGAACGTGTCGCTGTACGAGCCGACGAAGACGCGGCCACGCCAGACCGCGGGCGATCCGTAGACGAACCCGCCGGTGCCGTGCGACCACCGCAGCTTGCCGCTCTGCTCGCCGAACGAGTAGACGTGCCCGTCGGTCGAGCCGAGATAGACGCGGGAGTAGGCGACCGTGGGGGTCGAGTAGAAGGTGCCGTGGCCGCCGAACCAGTCGCGCGCCGACTGCGCGCGCCAGACCGGCTTGCCATCGGTCGCCCGCAGTGCGTAGAGGCGGCCGTCGTAGGCGCCGAAGAAGATGCGGCCGCGGTCGTAGGCGATCGCTCCCTTCACGGCACCGCCGGCGTGGAAGGTCCAGATCGTCTCTCCGTCGACGTCGCGGAGGCAGTACACGTTGCCCTCCGCGTCGCCGACGAAGACCCGCTTGCCGACGATGAGCGGTGACGTCTCGGTCGCCCCGAGGTGCTTGCTCCAGCGCACATGGTGCGACGGGCCGGCCGCCACGACGAGGAGCTCGCCGTCTCCACTCTTCGCGGCGTTCCTGCCGCACGGGTGCCGGTTGAGGAACGTCTCAAACACGGAGCCGCGGCCGAGCCGGTCGATCGCCGGCGAGGATGCCTCACAGCGTCCGACGTGCACCGTCCAGAGCCGACGCCCGTTCCTCGCCGAGACGGCGATCAGGTTCCCGTTGAGGGCGGCGTAGTAGAGGTAGTGGAAGCCGATAGCCGGCGGGAACTCGACGAGCGACGTTCCGCCCGAGACCCAGTCGCGGCGAAACGGCGGCCTGACGCGGCCCACGCCGACGTGGAGGTGTTGCGGAACGCCGCCGAACAGCGGCGAGACGAGCGGGCCGGGCTTCGGCGATGCGACGGTCCGGGTTGGGTCGAACTCGGTCGACGCCCCTCTGACGTTGCCGCCGTAGCGGTGCGTCGATTCGTAGTAGGCCGTCCCGATGCCGGCGGCGAGCACGATCAGGACGCCGGCGACGACGAGGATGCGGCGCATCCGCCGGATGATGCCTGCGCCTGCTGGCGCCCCGGCGCGCTACGTTCGCCCCGTGGAGGATCTGCTCCTGGCGTGGTTCATGGAGCACGGACGCGACCTGCCGTGGCGGAGGACGCGCGACCCGTACGCGATCCTCGTCAGCGAGGTCATGTCCCAGCAGACGCAGATCGAGCGCGTGTTGCCGCGCTGGCAGCGGTGGCTCGAGCGCTGGCCGAGGGTCGAAGAGCTCGCGGTCGCACCGGCCGCCGACGTGATCCGCGAGTGGCAGGGCCTCGGCTACAACCGGCGGGCCCTTTCCCTCCACCGCGCGGCGCGGCACGTGGCGGCTCACGGCTGGCCCGACGACCTGACCGAGCTGCCGGGCGTCGGTCGCTACACGGCGGATGCGGTCGCCTGCTTCGCCTTCGGCCGGCCGGTCCTGCCCGTCGACGTCAACGTGCGGCGCATCTCGGAGCGCACGCGCCACGCGTTCCCCCCTGCAGCTGCCCAGGCGCTCATGGATCTCGGCAAGACGGTCTGTCTGGCGCGCATCCCGCGCTGCGGAATCTGCCCGCTCGCAGGGGCCTGCACGTCACGGTGGAGCCGCTCCGAGCCGAGCCGCCGCCAGGGGCCGTTCGAAGGCTCCTTCCGCCAGCGGCGGGCGACGGCCCTCCGCGCCGTCGTCGCGGGCTCACAGCCCGAGGACGCCGAGGCCGTCGCCTCGCTCGCGCACGACGGGCTCGTGCGGGTGGACGGTGAGCGCGTGGCTCTGCCGGACTGAGGAGCGGTACCATCCGGCCGATGCTCGCCACGTCGCTCGTCACGCTGCTGATCCCGCTCTGGATCATCCTCGGGATCGCCTTCATCGTCCTCGTTCTCGGCCTGCTCGCCCGGATCCAGAACGGCCGCTATCTGCGCCCGCTTGTCATGCTGATGGCGAAGGTACCGCTCTTCAAGCGCTGGCTGGAGCGGGGACATCGCGCGGCGATCGAGCGCACGAATCCCGAACTCGCGAGCGCGATGCGGAAGCTCGAGCCGCATGCGAAGCATCTGCACGATCCCCAGACGGCGCAGAAGGCGATGTCGCGCCTGACGCGCCAGGAGCGCGCCGCGCTGCTGGAGATGCAGGAGCAGCAGGGCGGCCCGGAGCCCGAGGCGACGAACCGCCAGATGCGCCGCCAGCTCGAGAAGCAGAGGAAGCGCCGTTAGTGCACTTCATCGTGCCGCGACCGACATGCGCGGGCGCGGCACTTGCGCGAGCGGAAAGCACAGCGCTTGCGCACGCGAGTGAAGCGAGCCTGCGCCAGCGAAGCGGGCGAGCGCTAACTAAAACGCGTGTCGGACCCAGATGTTGGGTTCGACATAGACGCCGCGGCCGTTCTTGAAGTGGACCGGGACGAGCGCGCCCGGGACGACGTAATTCCCGTCCTCGGGGAACACCATCCCCGTCCACTCTTCCCACTCTGAGCGGCCTCCCGAGATCGTCATCGAGCGGGGCGCCATCCCGAGAAACTCGCCGCCCAGCCGCTCGTGCGTGCGTAGCCAGGGGTCGTACGGGAGGCCGTCGCCGCGCCTCCAGCCGGCGTACCGGTCGAGCGCGACCAGCGGGTAGCGCTCCTTCCACGTCGGGCGCACAGGAGCCACGAGTGCGTCGAGCCCATGGCCCGCGGCGACCGCTGCGAGCCGCCGCAGGATCGCCTCTGCGATGCCGAAGCCGCGGTATTGCGGGACCAATCCCGCGACGATCGCGCACAGCGTCGTCGGCGTCCCCTCGACGCCGTCGGTCAGCGCCCAGTCGATCCCGCGCGGCGAGGGGCTCTCGTTCCACACGACTGGCACGCTGCACGCGTAGCCGACAGCCTGGCGCGTGCCGGCCTCGTGGTCGACGACCCAGAGCTGGAAGTCCGGATACTGGTCGTAGAGCTGCGGCCAGAACGACTGGACGACGGGATCGTGCGCCATGAACTCGGGCCAGATGGTCGGAAACGTCCCCCGCAGCTTCGGATGCTCGGCGTGGGTGACGAGTGCGAGCTTCATCGGACGAGAAGCGCGACGGCCTGCGCTGCGAGCCCTTCGCCGCGGCCGGCGAAGCCGAGGCCGTCGGTCGTCGTGGCGCGTACGGCGACGAGCTCCGGGTCGGCGTCGAGCGCTTTCGCGAGCCGGCGCCGCATCTCCTCCCGGTGCGGCGCGAGGCGCGGCTGCTCGCCGATGAGTACGACGTCCGCGTTCGCGAGCCGCCAGCCGGCACTGCGGACGCGCCTCCAGGCCTGTGTGAGCAGGCCGAGCGAGTCGGCGCCCGCGAACGCCGGATCGCCCGACGGAAACAGTGCGCCGATGTCTTCGAGGCCGGCGGCGCCCAGCAGCGCGTCGGTGAGCGCGTGGGCGAGGACATCGCCGTCGGAGTGGCCCGCAAGGCCGCGCGGGTGGTCGATCCGCACGCCGCCGAGCACGAGCGGCACGCCCTCTTCGAGCGCGTGCGCGTCGAAGCCCGCGCCGACGCGGTACTCCGGGGTCGTCAGCGCCATCCCGCCACCATCTCGAGATCCGCCTCGGACGTCACCTTGAGCAGGCGCGGGTCGCCGTCTACGACCTTCACGCGGCCGCCTACCGCCTCGACGAGGCCCGCGCAGTCGGTCGCCTCGGCGCCGCTCGCCTGAGCGCGGCGCAGGATGTCCGCCGTGAACGCCTGAGGCGTCTGGACGGCCCAGAGCCCGTCGCGCGGCACGGTCTCCTCCACGCCTCCGCCGGAGCCCACCCGCTTCAGCGTGTCGCCGACGGGAAGGCCTGGGACGACCCCGTCCCAGCCTTCGGACAACGGCGCGAGCACGCGCTCGACCACCTCGTCCGTCACGAGCGGCCGCGCCGCGTCGTGCACGAGGACGACGAGCGCGTCGGCGGGCACTTCGGCGAGGCCCGCCCGCACGGAGTCGCTCCTCGTCTCGCCGCCCGCCACGCACGCCTGCACCTTGCCGCAGCCCTCCTCTTCCGCCAGGAGGATCGCAGGTTCCTCCCAGCCCGGCGGCGCGACGAGGACGATCGCATCCACCCAGGGACACGCCTCCAGCCGGCGCAGCGGCTCGGCGAGGAGCGGCTCCTCTCCGAGCTTCGCGAACGCCTTCGGCCGGTCCAGCCCGAGCCGTTCCCCCCGTCCCGCAGCGACGAGGATGGCCCAGACGGACATGTCCGTAAAGCCGGCCCGACTAGGCCGCGGCCGCGGCGGGCTTCTTCTTGGCCGCCGGCTTCTTCTTCGGCGGGCTGTCGGAGGCGAGAACCTCCTCCAGCCAGTCCGCGCAGGTCTCCTCGTCCATGTCCTTTGCGTACATCAGCTCGGACGCGAGGATCTTCTTCGCCTTCACGAACATCTGCTTCTCGCCGGTCGAGAGCCCCTTCTCGCGGTCGCGGAGCGCGAGGTTGCGCACGACCTCGGCGAGCTCGAGGATGTCGCCGGTCTTCATCTTGTCGCGGTTGTGCTTGAAGCGACGGTTCCAGTTCTTCGGCATCTCCGTCGAGACGCCCGTCAGCGCCTTGAGGACGACGCCGACCTCCTTCTCGCCGATCACGCGCCGCAGACCGACCGCGTCGGCATTCTCGGACGGGACCTGCACCGTCATGTCGTTGTGCAGGATCTTGATCGTCAGGTACTCGCGCTGCTGTCCGAGGACCTCACGCTTCTCCTTCTTGACGACCGTTCCCGCCCCGTGGTGGGGATAGACCACCTTGTCGCCGACGTCGTACAAGCCCGACCTCCCCTTGGCTGAGAGCCGCTCCTTCGCTAAGAAAGCCGGCACGCTTTTATGCGCCGGCCACAGGCAACGAGTGTAGCAGAAACGGCCTGGGTAAGCCAAATTTGGGCCAAAACTGCCGTTGTCAGAGCGGTATCGGGTCAGAGCTGCAGGTAGCGGTCGACCAAGTTGTGCTCCTGCAGCCGCCGCAGTCCCTCGCGGATCTCGCGCGCCCGCACCGCCCCGACTCCCTCCACCGATTCGAGCTCGCGCTGCGACGCCCGGACGACCGCGTCGAGGCTGCCGAGGTCGGACACGACACGAAGGATGAGCGGCTCGGGCAGGCGCGGGATGTGGGACAGGGTGCGGTAGCCCCGCGGCACGACGGCCTGGTCGAGCGGGTTGACTCCGCGCTCGTAGCCGAGCACCTCCGCGAGCCTCCCGAACTCGAGCAGCTCCTGGTAGTTGAGGCCGGCGAGCTCGGCGAGCGCCGCCGTCGCCTCCTCGCCCGCGCCGAGAACGTGGTAGTCGCGCACGATCGCGTCGCGCTCTCCCGGGACGTCGCCGACGAGCTCCTCGAGCTGGAGCCTGATCAGTCGTCCCTCGCTGCCGAGCTCGGCGCAGTCCCGCGTGATCCGCTGCGCCATGCGTGAGGTCATCTCCGCGCGCTGGAGGACGACGAGCACGTCGTCGAGCACCACGGCGTTCTGGAACTCGAGCGCCGTCAGGCGAGTCAGCACCTGCTCCAGCCGCTGCCGGTACGTGTCGAGCGTGCCGAGCGCCTGATTCGTCTTCGCGAGGACGTCGGCAACCGGGTCGAGCTGGTACCGCGCAGGCCCGACGAAGACGGTGACCGTCTCGCGCTGCTGCGAGACGGAGACCACGAGCGCGCCTGTCTGCTTCGCCACGCGCTCGGCAGTGCGGTGGCGCGTTCCCGTCTCGTTGGACGGGATCGTCGGGTCGGGCATGAGCTGGACGTTGGCCCATGCGAGCCGCTTGATCGCCTCGTCGACGATGATCGCGCCGTCCATCTTCGCCAGCTCATAGAGGAGCTGCGGCCGGAACGGCGCGTCGAGCCTGATGCCGCCGGAGTAGAGGAACGAGAGCTCGGCCGGGTCGCCGACCACGATGAGCGCCCCCTCGTGGGAGCGAATCACGTCGTCGACTGCCTCCCGGAGCCCCGTGCCGGGCGCGATCTTCGCGATCGCGGCAAGGAGCTCGGGGTTGCGCCGCGGGTCTTCCTCCGACGGGATGCGCGTGAAGCCGAGGTCGCCTAGGCGGTGGTCGCTCTTGCGCTCAGTCGTCTCCTTCGGGTCGATCGCCATCCAGCCCCGCCTTGATCGCCTGCCGCAGCGTCTCTGCGGCCTCGACTGCGATTTTGCCAGTCGTTGCCGTGCCGGACGGCGCGACGACGGTGGCGAGGCCGAGCTTCGCGCATTCCTCGAGCCGCCGCTCGGCCTGCGCGGCGGTCCGCAGGCGGCCCGTGAGACCAATCTCCCCAAAGGCTGCAATGCCTGTCTTCACCGGAACGCGCCGCGCGGCGGAGGCGATGGCGAGCGCGACGGCGAGATCGGCGCCCGGCTCGTCGATGCGGACTCCGCCGGCGACGTTGACGAATACGTCGGCCTGACCTAGAGGGACCCGCGCGTGACGCGAGAGCACGGCGACGATCATCGCGAGCCGTTTCGGGTCGATGCCGGTCGCGACGCGACGCGGCATCGCGAGCTCGCTCTGGGCCACGAGCGCCTGGATCTCGAGCAGGATCGGACGCGTTCCCTCGAGCGCGCAGGCGACGGCAGCTCCCGGCTCCCCCGGCACCGTTCGGCCGAAGACCTCGGACGGGTCCGCGACGCCGGCCAGCCCTGCGCCCGTCATCTCGAACACGCCGAGCTCGTTCGTCGAGCCGAAGCGGTTCTTTACGGCCCGCAGGATGCGGTGCGCGTGGTAGCGGTCGCCCTCGAACTGGAGCACGCAGTCGACGAGATGCTCGAGCACGCGCGGGCCGGCGACCGAGCCATCCTTCGTCACGTGGCCGACGAGGATCGTCGCGACGCCGAACTCCTTCGCGACGCGCAGCAGCCGTGACGCCGCTTCGCGCACCTGTCCCACGGAGCCGGGCACGGAACCGAGCTCCGCCGCGTGGAGCGTCTGGACGGAATCGACGACGCACACGGCCGGCCGCTCCACGCGCAGCGTTTCGCAGACGGTCTCGAGCTCGGTCTCGGCGAGGATCTGGACGTTTCCCGCTCCCCCGAGCCGCTCCGCGCGCAGCTTGACCTGGGCCACCGACTCCTCACCAGTCACGAGGAGCGACGAGCGTGTCTCGCCGATCGCGCGCAGCGCCATCAGGAGCAGAGTCGACTTGCCGACGCCCGGCTCGCCCCCGAGCAGCACGAGCGAGGCGGGCACGAGCCCGCCGCCGAGCACCCGGTCGAGCTCCGAGATCCCGGTCGGGATCCGCGCAGCCTCCTCGACCTCGACCTCGACGAGCCGGAGTGGAGTCCGCGCCGCCGCGGTTCCAGCGCCCGCGGCTGCACCGACCGGCTCCTCTACGAGCGTGCCGAAGGCCGAGCAGCCGGGACACTTGCCGAACCAGCGTCCTGCGCTGTAGCCGCACTCGGTGCAGCTGAACTGAACGGCCACCGTTTTCGCCACGGCAGCACACTACGGCCGGGGGCGGACGCGAACCCACGCACAATCCGCAGGACTTCGTGCCAAAACGGAAGCGGCCCCGCCGAAGGGCCGCCACCGTGCTTCGAGGGGGACTCGGGAGCCCCCGCCGCATCGGGGCTCACCGAGGTTGTGCTCTACGAGGAGCATCATCTCGGGTCGACCTCGCTTCACTCGTCCCCTTTCGGGTGGTTCATCGCGGCACTTCACTCGTACCGCGCACGAGGAACGCTCGAAAGGGGCTCCGGAGGGGGCGGCTCGCGCCGCCCCCTCTCGGCTACTCCTCTTCGGTCGCCGGCTCTTCGCCGTCCGTCGACGCGGCCGGTTCGTCGGCCGGCACCGTCACCTTCTCGGGCGTGACCTCGCCCGGGATGAAGGTGATGTCCACGTCGTCGCCCGGCTCGCCGTCGTCGGTGCGCGTGCGCGCGACGAGGATCGTCGAGCCCGGCTCGAGCTCGCGCCCGAGCACGAAGTCCGCGAGCGGATCCTCGATATAGCGCTGGATCGCGCGGCGTAGCGGCCTGGCGCCCATCGCCGGGTCGTAGCCCTTGTCGACGAGCAGCTCCTTCGCCTCGTCGGTGAGCTCGATCGAGACCTCGTGCGTCGCCATCTGCTCGCGCAGCCGGCGGAGCAGGAGGTCGACGATGGACATGATCTCGTCCTTCGAGAGCTTGTGGAAGACGATGACTTCATCGATCCGGTTGAGCAGCTCGGGCCGGAAGACCTTCTTCAGCTCGCCCATCACGCGGCTCTTCATCTCCTCGTACGAGAGCCCGGACTCGTCGCCGACGGTGAAGCCGAAGCCGGTGTTCTTCGAGATCTGGGCTGCCCCGAGGTTCGAGGTCATGATCACGATGGCGTTCCGGAAGTCCACGCGGCGCCCCTGGGCGTCGGTCAGCTTCCCCTCCTCGAGGATCTGGAGCAGGATGTTGAACACGTCTGGATGCGCCTTCTCGATCTCGTCGAGCAGGAGCACGGAGTACGGCTTGCGGCGGACGGCCTCGGTGAGCTGCCCGCCCTCGTCGTAGCCGATGTAGCCGGGCGGGGAGCCGACGAGCCGGGACACGGAGTGCTTCTCCATGTACTCCGACATGTCGACCTGGATCATCGCGTCCTCGTCGCTGAACAGGAACTCCGCGAGCGTGCGCGCCAGCTCGGTCTTGCCGACGCCGGACGGGCCGAGGAAGATGAACGAGCCGGTCGGCCGCTTCGGATCCTTGATGCCCGCACGGGCGCGGCGGATCGACTTCGCGACGGCGACGATCGCCTCGTCCTGGCCGACGACGCGCTTGTGCAGCTCCTCCTCCATCTTGACCAGCCGCGCGGACTCGGCCTCGGTGAGCTTGAAGACGGGGATGCCCGTCCACATCGAGACGATGTCGGCGATCTCTTCCTCGCCGACCTGCGGCTGCTCTTCCTGGTTCTCAGAGGTGCGCCACTGCTCCTCGAGCTCCCGCTTCTTCTGCGTGAGCTTGCGCTCCTTGTCGCGGAGCGAGGCGGCCTTCTCGAACTCCTGATTCTCGATCGAGGCTTCCTTCTCCTTGCGGACGCGCTCGATCTCGTCCTCGAGCTCGCGGTAGCGCGGCGGCGCGGACATCGACTTGATGCGCAGCCGCGAGGCGGCCTCGTCGATCAGGTCGATCGCCTTGTCGGGCAGGTGGCGATCCTGGATGTAGCGGTCCGAGAGCTCGGCCGCGGCCTTGAGCGCGTCGTCGGTGATCGTGACGCGATGGTGCGCCTCGTAGCGGTCGCGCAGGCCGCGCAGGATCTGCACGGAGTCGTCCACCGTCGGCTCCTCGACGCGAACCTGCTGGAAGCGGCGCTCGAGGGCGGCGTCGCGCTCGAGGTACTTGCGGTACTCGTCGAGCGTCGTCGCGCCGATCGTCTGCAGCTCGCCGCGGGCCAGCGCAGGTTTGAGGATCGAGGCCGCGTCGATCGCGCCCTCCGCCGCGCCCGCGCCGACGAGGTTGTGGAGCTCGTCGATGAACAGGACGATGTCGCCGCGCTGCTGGATCTCCTTCATGACCTTCTTCAGCCGCTCCTCGAACTCGCCGCGGTACTTCGAGCCGGCGACGAGGGCGGCCAGGTCGAGGCTGTAGATCTGCTTGCCCTTGAGGATCTCGGGGACCTGGTTCGAGGAGATGCGCTGGGCGAGGCCCTCGACGATCGCCGTCTTGCCGACGCCCGGCTCGCCGATCAGCACGGGGTTGTTCTTCTGGCGCCGCGCGAGGATCTGCATGATCCGCTCGATCTCCGTCTGGCGGCCGACGACCGGGTCGAGCTTGCCCTCCTGCGCCTGCTTCGTGAAGTTGCGTCCGAACTGGTCGAGCAGCTTCGAGGACTTGGACTTCTCGCCCGCCGGGCCGCCAGCGCCCGCCTGGCGGCGGCCGGGACCCGAAAGCATGCGGATGATCTCGTTGCGGATCTTCTCCGCGTCGGCGTCGAAGTCGAGCAGGATCCGGGCCGCGACGCCCTCGTTCTCGCGCACGAGCCCGAGAAGGATGTGCTCGGTGCCGATGTAGTTGTGGCCGAGGGACAGCGCCTCGCGCAGCGCAAGCTCGAGCACCTTCTTCGCGCGCGGCGTGAACGGGATCTGGCCGGTCGTCACCTCGTCGCCCTGGCCGACGATGCGCGCGACCTGCGCCCGCACTTCCTCCACCGTGATGTCGAGAGACTCGAGTACCCGCGCCGCGAGGCCCTCTTCCTCGCGGAGCAGCCCGAGCAGGATGTGCTCGGTGCCGATGTAGTTGTGCTTGAGCGCCCGCGCCTCGTCCTGGGCGAGGACGACGACCTGGCGAGCCCGTTCAGTGAAGCGTTCGAACAAGTCCCTCGACTCTCCTTTCCCTGTACAACCGCAGCTAGCGGTCGAAGGTGCGCCCATCGTAGCCGACCCCCCTGTTGGCACCGAGCGGCGGACCGGCAGTGTTCCGGACGTCATCGGCTCGGTATACGAGTCGCATGAGGATCGCCCAGCTCACGCTCTCGACCACGGACCGGGCGGGCCAGGCGGCCTTCTGGGGCGAGCGGCTCGGCCTGCCGGTGCGGGAGACCGGCTCGGCCGTCGAGGTCGTCCTGCGGCGCTCGACGATTCGCTTCGAGCCGGCGGATGCGGGCACGGACGCCCGCTACCACTTCGCGATCAACGTCCCTCCCGGCTCGATCGAGGAGGCGGCGGCGTGGCTAGGCGACCGGCACGAGATCCTCGAGTTCCACGGCGATTCCGAGGTCGAGGAGGCGGCGACGATCGTTCACACCGATCGCGGCGCCTCGGCCTTCTATTTCCTCGATGCCGCTGGCAACGTCGTCGAGTTGATCGCAAATCCCGGCATCGACGAGCCGGAGGCC